>Ga0222715_10001386_pt1 | contig 23287 bp, 4 predicted proteins | sample C33_9DmetaG_FD_165056 | JGI IMG/M metagenome (GOLD analysis project Ga0222715, IMG submission 165056) | Estuarine water microbial communities from San Francisco Bay, California, United States - C33_9D | ecosystem: Environmental > Aquatic > Marine > Unclassified | place: USA: California...
GTTGAAGTTGAAGGAATAGTAAAGTAACCAGTTCCGTTTTCTGTTGCTTCCCATTTGTCAGTACTTTCATTCCAACGTATTGCAGTAGTTAATTGATTACCTCTATTAACTTCAAATCCTGCGTTTAATGTTGGAGTACCAGTAACATTGCTGTTAAGTGTAATAATATTATCTGCAATATTAACTGTTGTAGAATCAACTGTTGTAGTTGTACCGTTAACTACAAGGTCTCCGTCAACTACTAGTTGTGTTAGTACTCTAACCTGTCCGCCACCGTTGGCGTCAAGTTCAAGGTCTGAACTAGAAACTGTTGTTTGTATTCTGTTGCCGTTGATTTCAATTGCATCAGTAGTAAATCTTGAGCTAAATGTATCTAGTCCAACGGTTGGACTTTGGAAATCTACTACGCCGCCACCTGCACCTCTAATAACAACATTACCTGTTGCTAACTTATGTGTTAGAATATTACTTGTGATTAATAAACTTGCTTGTACGCTGTCATTGGACACAATTAAACTATCAAAGTCGCCAACACCGGTTGTTGTTACACTATTAAATGTAACATCTGATGTTGTTTCGACAGCTTGTCCAATAGCAATAACACCAGTTGTGTTGTTGTATGTTACACCAGTGCCGCCGCTTAGTGCAGCTCTTGCTCTTGCATCAGTATAGTATAGGTTACCTATACCTTCTGGTACACCATCTGTGTCACCAGTAAACACACTAGCACTGCCCAGTGGTGTATATGTAATACCGTTGTTAGAGAATTCCCACTGATCGTTAGTTTCGTTCCATCTAATAGCTGTATTGTTTGCAGTACCACGCTCAATTGTAAAGCTCACATTATCAACAGGGGCTGCTGTTTCGTCGGAGTTCATTAATATGCTTGTGCCAGCAACACGTAAGTTTGTTGAGTTAATCTGTGTTGTTGCACCGCCTAAAATTGTGTTACCGGTAGTTGTTAGTCCAGCAAAAGTTGGTGTTGCTGATGCAGCAACATCTTGTCCAATTGCTATAGTACCAGTTGTACTGTTGTAAATAACACCTGTTGCTGCTGAAAGTGTCTGTCTTGCTCTCAAAGCAGTGAAGTAAAGATTAACTGTACCTTCTGTTAGATCATCAGTATCAAATACTGTCATGTCAACACGTATATCATTTGCTGTTGCAATAATACCATTACCTGCACCAACGTTAATTGTAATGTCGCCTGTTAGCTGAGTGTTACCTGCATCTACAAGTCCTGCACCAGCAAATACATTTACGCCTGCACTAATACGAGTTGCAACTTGTGCATCGACATATGCTTTAAAATTAGTATCGTTATTAATACTTGCAGCAATTTCTGCAAGAGTATTCATATTGCTTGGAGGAGCAGGGGTTCCTATAATATTATCACGAATAGTGTTTACATAAGTTGTAGTTGTGTAGTTGTTAGCAGTTAAGTAAGACTGTACACGTTCGTTTGTGTAGTATTTTCTATTTAAATCTTGACTTACACCGTCTAATCCGTTAGTATATACTGAAGGTGCCCATTCAACACCATTCCAAAACAATGCATCGCCTTGTGTGCCTTCTGGCATTCTGTTTGAATCTAGTAATGCTTGTCCACCTAAACCGTTAACAGTATTAACACCAGCGTTTGCTGCAACAAGTGCATCGACATATTGTTTGGTTGTCGCATCTTGAGCGGCTGTTGGATTAGCCATGTTTTTAATCTGTAGCTCTCTTAGACCTAGTTGACCTAAAATAATTGCTCCAGATGTTGAATCAATAGTAATATTGTTTACAGATGATATTGTGCTGTTATTAAAGTACAACCCATTTGAGTTTGTAATGTGTAGATCAGCTAGTGTACCAACTTGCTGTAGATTAGATGTTAAAACTCCAGCACCTAAAGATGTGCTATCTAAAACTTTTATTCCGTTAATGTAATAAGACTTACCTGAAGCAATATCCCAATCTATATTACTGTGCCAATATCCTGCATCAGATACATCATATACAATTTGTGCATTTGCTGCGGACAATGTAATGCCGCCGCCGTTAACGTCTGCTGGTGAAATCGCACCTTGACCAAGTACAATGTTGGTATCTTGAACTACTAGTTCAATTGAACTAATTGTAGTTGTTGCACCTTCTACTGTTAGGTTACCTTGAATTCTTGCATCGCCGCCTACATCTAGTGTGTGTTGAGGAGATGATTCAAATACACCCAATGCCCTGTTAGGAGTATCAATAGTAATAGCATTTTCTCTAATACCGTTAACACTAACACTAACCGCCATTGACTGATTACTTCTGTTGTTAACAATTGAATAACGTTCACTTGACATACTGTGTGTTACTTGTCCTTGTGAACCAATAACAATACCATTGTTGTCTGCAACTGTTAATCTACCATTAATAGTACCATCTCTATATGTTGGTAAGAATTGACTTGCATCACGTTTAATGCCTTGTGCATCTAATAGGAATTTAGCTGTGTCAACTGTTACATTGTTGTTTGTAAATGTTTGTGTTGTACTTGCGTTGAAACCGGCATATAAATTATCACCAAGTTCGGGTCTTTCGTTTGCTAGTGGAATAAAGTTTTTAGGAGAGTAAGCACCTAAGAATGTGCCGCCTGCCCATACTTCTGTAATAGTTACCGGCTGTAACTGACTATCACGGATAGTTCTAACTAGAAAACCACTCAATCCCTGTGTTCTTTTATAAACTGGGCCTGCTAGTGTAAGATCAGAACCGTCATAAAACCACATTTGATTTTCTGAACTGTCCATCCATATGTCGCCTGCAACAAGTCCGCCCGGTTGTGATTCTGAAACAATTGGTCCTGCACCTGCTCTAAACGTACTACCGTCATAGATTTTTAATCTATTTTCGTTCTTATCATACCAAAGTTGTCCTTGTAAAGGATTTCTTGGACTAGTTGAACTTGCAAAGTTTTCAAGCAGTTTTACAAAGTTTTCGTTTAGTATTTCACCAAACCCGGCATAGTTTCTACCAATAAGTGTTATATCAATACTATTGCTATCAATAGTACCGTCAATTACTTCGGTAATTAATGTGCCATCTGTTCTATTAATTCTATATGCCATTATGTAACTTCCCCAGCGTAAATTATGTAATTAAGAGCCATATATGGGTTAAGCACGTTTAACGGATTTCCTGTGGTTACTTCGGAACCATCTGCTGCTACAACTGCACCTGCATTAGACGATAGCTGAGCTCCGTCTGTTATAGTGCCCGACTCTGTTGTTGAAACACCGTCGCCTGTTGTACCATCATTATAGTCTCTGTAAGCATAGAAAGGTTGCCCTGTTGTACTTTCCATGTTGTGTGAGTGTTCTGGTAGATTGGTAACGCTCAAGACTCTTGATTCAGCACCACCTGTTCTACCGACAGCGGCTGCTGCGTTATTTGTAATTCTATTAGCAGGGCCGCCGCCTGTACCGCTAATATTATTCATTGTGTCAACACCAAGTACCATACGACCTCTTAGGTCAGGTAAGTAAAAATTACCTGGATTTGGTGCATCTACTTGCGGGTACAAATTGTTGGCTCCGCCAAGTACGTTAAAAAGTTCATTATATTTTGTCTGGCTAACCTGACTGCCATCGCATAGTAACCAATTTTCACTAGGTCTTGTAGCACTGTTACTCCAATCACCTGCCCAAGGTAAAATTGTTCCTACTGGAACTGTACCTAACACTAGACTTAATAAATTCTGTACTGTTGTTTTCTTTAGAGCATCTCCAACATCGTTAATAAGAACTTCATCTGTTTCTTTATTAATATCACCTTGAGGTAATAGTGTCTTATTAGCAATTAAATCAGGACCAAGTGATGTTTCAAAATCTTGTACGAACTGACCTTGAAGGTTTGCTGTGCCGTCAAATGTAATATCATTACTAATAACGTCACCTGTTATTCTAAATGTAGTTGTATTAGCAAGTGCTGTAGCACTTTCAACATTACCTTCGATTGTTAGGTTACTACCTGTAATAGTTTCTACGTTCAAAACTGTTGTATTAACGTTTGTTGCATGTATAGTTCTATATTTGTTTGTGCTGCTACCAATATCGTGTATGCCTTGGCCCTCAGTTACAAGGTTTGTAGTTGTTAAATTTCCGTTAACTTTTACAACATCATTAAAGTATGACTGACCTGTAATACCAATACCTCCAGCTGTTCTTATTGATCCTGTTTGTGTATTTGTACTTGCGTCAGAATTTGAAACTACTAATGCACTACTTGTCTCAATACCGTCAACTGACAATTCACCTGTAAACGTGATGTTGCCTGTATTTGTAATTGTAACAGGAGTTAGTGTTACACCTGCATTGTTAACTTGTATTTTGATATCTGCACCATCAACGGTGTTAGTAAGAATACCTTCACCGCCTGCAACTCTTAGATTAAATGTTCCTTCTTCACCAAGGAATATACCAGCATCTGCTTTTACACGGAGGTTGCCTTGTATAGCACCACTGATATCATTTCTTAAAAATTTATCTGCACTAATTGTACTTCCAGAAATGCTTAGTGCCTCTGCACGTTCTGCTGTACCGTAATATTTGAAAGATGAACCAGTTGTAGAATTTTTTAGTGTAAGCCCTTTGTATAAAACTTCAAATCCAGGAATTTGTGTTCTTGGTCTAATATACGGAACTCCAACTGATTCTTCAGCTGAGCTAATAACTGCCACTAGTTCATTTGATATGAATACTTTAATAACTTGATATGTGTTGCTGTTAACGTCTGTTACTTCTTCAGCAATAATACCTGTTTTGTTACCTTCACTAAATTGAGGACCTACAAGAATCCAAGCACCATTAGCAAACAAGTAAAGTTGCTTTGTGCCAGCGTCTACCCAAAGGTCGCCTTCTTGACTTTCTGCTGCGGTTGGCTTTGAATTAGATTTTTTAAGGCCGCCTACTTCAACCCATTGTGTACTATCAAATACATACATCACGTTTGATGTAGTGTTATACCACATCTGACCTTCAACTGGGTTATTAGGTGCATCAATGTTAGCAAAATTTTCTAGCAAGTGCAAGAAGTTTTCGCCTGTTGCTACTGCATAACCTGCGGTGTTTTTACCAATAAATTTAAGATCAGTTTGCTCATTAATAGTGAGATCGTCTACAACGATTGGTTCTTTTGTAGTATCACTAAAGTTAATAGTATATGCCATTGTTAAACCTCACCGCCTCCTGACAGACTTTGAATTCTAACTGTATAGTCAATTTGAATAAGTCTGTTTAATGATTTTTGTACAGGGTGGAAAATAACGTGTGTAACTAGCAAGTTATCACCTGTTGTTCTCTTTGCTTTTAAACCAAGCTCGTCAAATACAAACAGTGCTTCTGTGTCGGTAGAGTTATCAAAAGCATCCTGTCCTTCTGGTTCGCCATAGTCAAGTAGACAGCTAACAACTATGTCGGTGTAGTTAACGCCTGTAACGTGTCTTGTTTCAATTTTGTTACGTAGCGGATCAGTATTTTCTGTGCTACGGTCATCAACAACCTTACTAAAAGTTTGGTTGTACAAACTTGCATTAGTACCTGTTGAGTTAGGTGTTAAGTAAGTGATAATGCCTGTTGGATCAACTGCTGTGCCGCCGTTGCCAAAGCTCATTTCATATATGTTACCCTGACCTGCGTTAGCAATACTTTCTGCTAAAGCAATACTCATGTTCTCATAATGAATAGCATTACGCTTGTTAACGTAAACTTCTTGTGTTTTAGGATCATATATTTTAATATGTCCTTCTATGTGTATTCCACTTGGTTCTTTTATAGCTGTCATTTTTTTCTCTCTACCATACTGTATTTATTTTGGAAACGAAACTGTTTGAGCACGTAAGAACTTACCTATGGCATTTTCTGTATCTGCTAGGCTAACTCCACGCTCTGTCCACAATACTCCTTGTTTACGCTTAACAATTATCTTTGCTCCAACCTTTGGCGGCACTGTTAAGCGTACTTTTGCTGTACCGTCAACGCTAAAATCTGCAGGTAAATTACTATCACCAGCTGGACTTGCTTGGTTTTTATCAGGATTATATGCTGTACAAGGTGTTTTTAACAAACGCTTGCCTTCAACAAATACTTCAATATCATCTGCTTGTCCATATGTTTCCGGAACCGCAACAACACTTGAATCTACTTCGTTTTGTCTATTCCAAGTGTTACCTGCTCCAACTGTTGCAGTATTTAACCTCGGAGCAAATGGTAGTGCAAATTCTTGCGTTACACCATCACCGTAAAATATTTCAGTTATTTCAGTATCTAAATAGTCAACTGTTAAGCTCTTACCTTGGTTTAGAACTTCTGTTTCGATAGGGTAAATTTCTTTAGTTGCTGTACCTATTGTACCTCTACGAAGTTGACTTAGTATGTTACCGTCTTTCTTCATAAATTCAATACGTTCTGATCCTATAAAAATAATTCCTGGAACATTTTGTGCTGCATTTGGTAAGTCAAGTACACTACCATCTTCAACTTCAATAGTGTTATCGTACCAATTTAGTTCAGTACTTAGTCTTGTTGATTTATTAGTGTTAATTGCTTTGTAGTGTGTTCTATTTAGATTATCAGTAAACTGTCTAAACGCAAAGCTCTTTTCAACAGGATCGTAATCAAATATAATGATGCTAAACTTATCAGTGCTGTTGATGTTACGTGCAATGTCAACTTGTATAGCTGTACCGCCTTCAACGATTGTGTAATCTCTATGAGGTGTTAACATCGCTCCGTTAATTGCAACTAGAACATAATTTGCATTTGAAACTTTTGTATCAAGCAAGATTATTCCTGCGTTACCTGCAACACTACTTCTATACCATTTGCTGTCTGGTGTTAATGTTCTTCTACTTAATACTGTTTTAGATCTGTGTTTTGTATCAAATAAGTCTGTGTTATAGAAACTCATTACCATAACATTTGTGCCAACTTCTAGTGCTGTTGGGAATACTAATTTGCCATTCATCACGTAGTATTCGCCTAGTGTCATAATGAATATTTTAATTTCTTGGCCAGCTTTAATTTTACCTGGAGTAAATTTAACTTCATTATTACCAAAGTCGATTTGATAATCAATACCCAACGCACGAAGTTCACCGTCTACATACACTTCAGTATGATCTGCACTAAATTCACCGTCGCTAAAGTCACTTAGATCAACTTGATAAACATCAGACTGTGTTGCTGTATAAACCTGTGTGTATCCGCCATTGAGCATTTTGTCGTTTGCAAATACTACTAAGAAGTTTGCACTAGGTATTGCACCGTATGGTGTAGGATCTAGATCATATGTTGTTGTACTTCCATCAGTTGTAAATATCTGTTTTTGTATGTAGCTGTAATCAGGAGCTTCACTATTGTAAACAGTATATTTAATATCTGCATTTTCTGGTGGTGTTGGGTTAAAATCAAGACCTAGTCTATTTGATTGCTCATAATCTTCTGTTGTTTTAAACAATCTTGGATTTACTCTTTTACCATTTACTGTTGCAAACACTGCTAGTTCATCTGTAAATTTTAAAGGAGTTACAAATTCATTTGTACTTCCGTCACCTTTGAATTCATCAATTAAAATAATATCATTACCATTTGTACCAAATGTTATAACAGTAACAATATCATTTTTATTTGGTGCTGTGTTAAGAATAATTGTTTTTCCCGGATTAGTTAAGTAATCATTCAATGAGTGAATGTCAACTTCTAGTTCTCTAATTTCAGATTCTAGTGTTGTTTTTTCATTTTCTAGTGTTGTTTTTTCATTTTCTAAAGTTGCTATTTCTGGTGTAATAGAATCTCTAGTAGCTTCCGCTGTTGATAAATCATCTTGTGCATCAGACAGATTAGAGTTTGCATTACTTAATGCTGAATTTGCTGCTGCAAGTTGTGATTGTAGCAGAGCAAACTGTGGATCTGCTGGGTTTAATACCGCTAGTTGTGCTGTTATCGAATTAACTTGACCTTGATAGAAATCTCTTTCACTAGTCCAGAAAACAATAGCCTGTTCAGCACTTGTAATATCTGCTAGTGCTGAATCAAGTTGACCGTTAAGTGTTACTAGTTCTGCATCAATTTCTGCAATTCTATCATTAACCTCAAGAAGTCTTGTTTGTTTAATAGTTAGATTACTTTGATAAGCATTTAAGAAATCACTGTATGCAGCAAAGTTAGGTGTATACTTGTATTCACTAGGACGTAACACATTGTTGTTTACTTTAACAATTAGTGCGTCTTTACTTTGTGGATCTGCAATGTAGGCAAAACTCTTAGTATCACCGTCGGCAATATAACTTATGCTATTAATCTGTGGGCCGCCGCTCTTAGATAAGTTATAAACAAACATATCTATTGCTTCTGAAACATGTCCAGGAAGTTGTTCTTCTAAACCACCACTAGTAGTTTCTGTAACAAATCCGTCACCGTCCATTGTGATATCTTCTGGTGAATAACCTGTTGAAATAGTATAACCTAGGTCGCCGCCATCAACAATACTGTCAATGTCAACTCCTACAGGAATGTAGCTACCGTCACTAGTAGATTTTCTCAGTATAATTTGTTCTGAATTTCCGTCACCTAATATTAAAGATGATACATCTTGTAAAGGAATATCAAACGCAACTGTTGAATCATCACCGTGTATAGTTTTCATTACAGCATTTGTATTAGTTACAGGAGTTGTTGTTCCAAAATTAGGATCATCAATTCTTACACCGTTTACATATACGTTCCAACTTTCTCCACTTGGTGGCGGTAACTCAAAAGTATATGTAGCTGTGTTGCTATCACTGTAGACTGTAATATCTGTAAATGTTTCGTCGGTTCCTTCCCAAGTTACATTATCCCAAGAAGTACCTTCAGTTCCCCAGCCGCCTGATGGTTCAAATCCAAAGCCTGTTACATTTACGCCGCCATAATCTATACCAGTCATTAGTGCTGATGGATCATTAGCAAGTTGTCCTGCTTGTGGCATATAATAATATTTGACTCTATCAAATGCTTTTAAGAACGAAATATCTTTTTTGTAATTGATAACAATTTCGTTTGTTGCATCTGGTGGATTTGGAATTTCTAAATGGCCATAAAACTTAGTAAATGTTTCGTGGAAGTTTGATGTATTTTGTAATACATATTCACTTTCTAAAAGTTCAACACCATTAACAAAAACTGATGTAAGACCTTTTCTTACATCTACTGGCCATTTTAGATTAAATGTTGTAATCAGTCCTGTGCCTGTAAATGTTTCTGTTACATCAAGTGTTGTAATTTCTTGTGTTCCTACTATTCTATCAAATTTAATAGTAAGATTATTTTTTCTTACTGTTTCATTGCCTAGTACAGCAATAAGAACTGCTGGCTCTCCGTCATCAGTAACAGAACCATTAATAATTATTTGTGGTCTTGAATAGTATCCTGTGCCCGGATTAGTTACTACAATGTTTGTAATAATACCATTTCGGCCAATAAATGCTCTTGCTGTTGCACCAAAGCCTCCGCCGCCGGTAATAGTTAGTTCAGGTGCTGCACCATAACCACGACCTGGATTTTGAATTGCAATTTCAGTTATACCATATGAATGATTATCTTTCCAACTTTTGTCAGGATAAATGCTTAGTGTAGAATTACTATCTACAAGTTCAAGTCTGTTATCTCTTACTTTGATATTGTTATTTGATTTTAGATCAAAGTCTGTTGTAAGTGTATTAACATCTTCAACTTTTGTATAACTGCTTACAAATTCACGTATCTTAGTTTTATAAGGTTTGACTTCATTGACATAATCTTCATATGAAGTTAGACTGTCGTTTTTATATGTAACACGTTGTTCTAGTTCACCTACATTATGTTTTGCTTTTACAAAACTTGTTTTAAATATCCAATCAACAGATGGTTGTTCAACCATTACATAACGGATTGAGTTAAAGAACAAGTTGTTAAATTCTACTTGTAAATTGTCAACAAATATATTATTTTTTATAGTTTCAAGTATTGCTCTTACTTCTTGTGTAGGAATGCTATCGTAAGTAATTTCTTCATAACTAATACCATCGTAACCTAATACGTTTGCATCAAAGTTATAAAGTTGATCGCTTAACTGTATTGTAGCATTTTGTCTACCTACAACATTATAATTCAAATTAATGTCAGTTTCGTTTATTTCGTTGTTTCTCTGTAACAACAACCAAGTTCCGCTACTACCAATATTACTAATTTTAACTATTTGTCCGGGACGTGGATTAATATTTTGTAACTGAAACGATCCTTCTAATAAGAAATCTATTGGAGTATTAGAACTAAAGCCAGGTGCATACCAGTCAATATATGACCAATAATTTGTTACATCATAAGATTGTACTCTAGTTAATTGCCAGTTTTTGTTTCTAGAATCATAAGTGTATAATCCCCACTTGCCAGTGTTAGCAACGTTTGTGCTTAATACTGTGTATTGTCTAACAGAAATATAAGTGTCGTCTAAATAACCTGTACCAGGATTTTTAATAATTACATTCGATATTCTACCAAACTTATCAACTACTGCTTCAATCTCTGCATCTTTGCCTTGGCCAACTATTTCAAGTTTTGGTGGTTTAATATAACCTCTACCTTCGTTGAGAATAATTACATCTCTTATTTGACCATCATCAACAACTATATCTAATTCAGCAGTTGTTAATTTACCAGTCGCAATAAATGTAAGTTCTAAATCATCAGTAATTTCAAGGTCATACAATCTTGAAAATTCGTTTGGAGTTTCTTCTTTTTCAAACAATGGTGTTAGATCAAAATCATCTATTAAAATATTTTTAGAAAAAACATAGTTACAATATTCTACTGCTTGTTTTAATGCTTCTGTTCTATTTTTAAACATGCCCTGACGAGGCTTATTTAAAATTCCATAACGTTGTTTTTCATTAATATTAATGTTAGGAACTTGTAGTCCTTCTTTAGTAAAGCCTACAAGACTATCAAACCACTTGTTAATAATAGTATCGTTAGGAATACTAATATCAAGTCCTTGAGAAACTATTTGATATTGTCTGTGAATATTAGCATCTATCTTATCTGTTGTCCAGAATCTAATATTAAGTGCAGTATCTTTATCGTTTAAATACTGTTTTGCATTATATAAAACAAAACTGTCATTGCTTGTTATAGCAATGTGTGTATATCCTTGAGCTTTAGGATTTGCAACTAGTGCTGACATTGAAGATACATCTATATTTCTGTTTTCCATATTAGGCACTGTTGTTTTGCCTTTCACCCAGAACATATATTTGTTAACAAATCTTTTAGCAATAGGATCAAATTCTTTTGCTACTGCATATGCACTATCACCATATTTTGATTTACCAGATATTCCAAGTGCCGATGCTTCTTCAGAATCAGAAATTACATCATACTCACTTGGCTTGTATTTAGAACTTGTCCATTCATATATGTCAATACTACCAAATTCATTAAGTTTGCTCCAGTTGTTGCCTCTATACAATGCAGAGTTTTGATGATAATTTACAAAACGTGCTGTTGATAAATCCCACCATACTTCGCCAAGGTGTGTAGCGTCCCATGAACCTACTTCGTCAATGTTTACTGTGTCATTGCCTACTGTATAAACTGCTGGATCCCAGAATGTTTTGTATTTTAATTCTTGTTCTACTGCACCTGCAATTTTTCCTTGTAGAGGATCGATTACATCAAGCTCTTTTAGAACAATATTTTTTCTTGTGTCATATAAGAAAGCACTTTTAATTTTAGTTACATCTGCAGGGAATATTGCTTGTCTATGTACTTTCCAAACTGACTCGTTTTGTGGTCTATGATAATCAAGCACTGCTCCTTGAAGATTGTTGTACGCATTTACACCTGTAATAACATGATTCTTATTAGCAATAACATTTTCGCCTAGGTTGCTTGCATTTTCGTCGGAAACAACTAGTGTGTCTTCGTAAGTGTACTGTCCTTTGTATTTGCGATAAACATCAATTTTTCCTGTATTTTCATATACGTTTGAAATGTATGTTGAATCAGAGTCAAAAGTTGTTTCGCCGCTGTCAACCAACACTGGTTCTATCTGATCGCCTCTGCGAGATCCAACTGCAATAACATCATTACTGATACTTACACCAATACCAAATTGCTGATTAGTTTGTGCTCTAACCTGTAGAGTTTGAGTTAAACTGTATTGTACATCACTTGATGTAACATTAAAATCGTTTTCAAGTATTACTACTTTTCCTGTGTCTGTTAAATTAGTATCATAAGCAGGAGAACCAATTACAAGAGTTTGTCCATCGTTGGTCATATCGATACTATAACCAAACTTATCGCCTTGGCCTAAATCAACATTTTCTAAAGTTCTTTCATTTACAGTTTGTACAAGTTTGTATGTATTGTTTTCATACTTGTAAACAAAAACTTTACCAAAACTGCCGCTAGTATCTTGTGTTAATTCTTCCCAGTTAACACCCATTGCTGGCAATGTGCCTGCACCTGCTGTGCTTAGTTTTTTCCAATAAGCACCATTGTATTCTACAATAGAGTCTACGGCATAACCAAAGGATGGACTGTATTGTCCTTTAAAGTTTTCGTAGTATACGCTGTTTGCATTTGGAGCACTAATTGCAAGGAACTTGCCGTCCCTTGTATGAGTAACACTTGTACCAAAGTCCATTGAAATTGTATTAATCTCGACATCAGTTGTTCCGTCTGGAGTATTAGATGTTGGAAGTTGTAAATCTGAACGCCAGGTCCATATACCGTTTGTACCAATGTTTCTATCAAACACAAATACTGTACCAATGCTGTCTTGACGTACTGCACTGATAAACATTCTGTAGTCTTCTTCGCCTACTTTAGCAATATTAATTTTGCTACCAAATCTTTGATATGCTTGGATTTCTGGTGCTTGCATTATAAACAGAATGCTGTAACTTCCGCTTCCTGTTCTTCCATAAACAGCAACAATACCCTGACCATCTACGCCACTGTTAGACTGTGTTTTAGTATCAACAGGATTGTAACCTATTTCTTCCCAGTCTGCAACTAGTGTAGGCGGTGTTGCAATTAATCCGCTTGATAGTGCTTTGTAAAACTTTCCGTTATAAAGTACAACATCTTCAGCATTATAGTTTAATGCAAGATCCCAATTTCCTAAGAAGTATGATTGTACAAATCCTGCATCAGGTAAACCAATTGCAAGGAATTTAGTATCAGGAGATAGTGCAATTACAGAACCAAATCCTGTGTATATAGGACGTTTTTCTTCTACACTGTATTCAGTGTTAAATGCTGAAGTGTACAACGAATCAGGCAACATTATTGACTGTATTAATCTGTGTTGTGTTACATCATTTGGTCTTGCATAAACATTAACTTTTGCATCAGAAGTTTTAATTACTTTTGTTACATTGTCTTGTGCATCACGCTGCAATGTTTGAGTTGTTGTGTGTGCAGGATCTGCAACAATAAAATCTCTATTATATTCATCAACTGCTATTGCACTACCAAATGATCTAGTAGTTGTACTAGTGTTTTCAATAGAATCTAGTGTGTATACTTTGTTCTTTTCAAGTACTTGCCAGTTACCGTTGTCACCATCAACCCATATATACTCACCTTGTTTAAAACCTTCAACAGGAGTAATGTTGTTAATATCTGCCATGCTTGGAATACGTGCATTTACAAAGTTGAAAAGTAATCCTTGACTGCTGTCGTCAACTTGTATATTTTCGTCTAACTTTTTATCTGATTCTAATATAACAGTGTAACTGTCAACTGACTTAACTTTATAAAATTTATCCGCTTCGTCTGAAACGTTTTTAATACCTATAATTTCTCCAACTTTTACAGCATTAGGTTGTGTAAGTTTAATTTTTACATCAACTCCTGCTGCTTCTGCTGACAGTATATTAATTTTAGTATTTTGTAATCTAAGTATGTTCCAAGTAGAATCATAAAAACTTACCCAAACTGTAGATCCAACTTTAAAGTCGTCAATATTAAGTTTAAGGATATCGTCTACGGTTTTTACATTGGCGGTAACATCTTCTGAATCAACATTACCTGCTGTTCTAATAAAATCTGGTAACTTGTTTGTCTGCATGAACGGCTTGTGATTGTAACCATCGTAGGTTGCATACACATCTTCTTTGCTTAAACGATATACAAGATCAGTTGATGAAGAATTAATTGCGTCAACTAATTCAAAAGGTTGTGGTTCAAGTCTTACTAATGACTCGTCAATTAAATATTCAACTTCAACAAAACTATCAACTGCTCCGTAGTCACCTGATCTAATTGCCCATTCTTCATAAAACTCTAGGCTTTCTTTATCAGCAGCACCAAGTTTATCAAACATTTTGTTTAGTACGTTTTTAGTTCCTTTATCAAGAATCATTCCTTGATAAAACTTATACTGACTAACATCATCGTTAATAATATTTTCTAAATAACGGCGTTTTTGATAGCCAATAGTGTGCTGTGCAAGACGCTGTTGTTCAGTATCAAAATTATCAGTGTCTAAATCATAAAAGTCTGTAAACTGTTCAGCTCTATAATCCCAATTTGGTAAAAGGATACTTGACTGTCTGTTGTCAATTTTTTGCCAGTTTTTAGTATCAAAATATTCACCAGCAACTACTTTTGATGTTGCACTATACAAATATTCTTTGTTTTTAACTATATCACCAATTTTGTAAGTTTGATATGGTTGCCAGTCTTTAATGAAAACATTATCAAATATAAAGCCCGGTGTTGTTAGGCCGCCGTCCCAAAGTATTGTTCTGTATCCTAATACTTTAATTCTTTCTTGTCGATAACCTGCTGACTTTTCATAAATTGTATCATTGAATACAGTGTAATTGTCAAGTAATACTACATGCTCTGTTTGCACTAGATGAAGTCTAGCAAAGTAAATTCCTTCTTCACCTATACTTTCAATTGTAAATTTGTTATTAGCTCTTGTTACTTCAAGATTTTGTATAGGCAATCTTGTACCAGAACTGTTATAAAGTTCATAATCATAAAAATCATTTACAAGGCTGTCAACGTTTGTATAATCAACATTTATACTAAATGTTTTAGCACCTGGACTTAGAGCAATAACAGTACCTTCTGCCCAGTTTTGTGTGGTCCAAAATACAAATTCTTTAATAGATGTTTCCCAGTCTTGTAGTATTTGATTTTCATTGTCATAGTTGTCAAATATAAACCCTTGGTCTTCTAAAAATTTTGCATAACCAAAAACAAAGTCAACAACGTCTTGTACTGTTTTTAAGACTGTTCCATAAGTTAAAACTTTATATCCTATTTGGTCATATAATTTTCTAAAGAAATAACTGTTTCCGCCTACAGTTGGTAAAGAAGGTAGACGAACAAATTTGTCTGTATCAAATGTTGTTCCACTAGTATGTGACTCTTTACATCTGTAATAGTTTCCTGCAAACTGTACAGTTTTACCTTCAATATAATTTTTTTCTTCAGCCCAGTTAATAAAACTTTCACTGATTGCACCAATTGTTATTAGTGTATCATTTTGAGAAGCAATAACTGGTTTGTATGTAAAGTAAGGAAACTTAGTATCGTATCCTCTAATTAAAAAGCCTTTACCTGTTTTTTCAATAATTATACCACTGTACGCAAGTACATCTACTGGAGAACTTTTATTTAAAAATATTTCATAGTTTTCTTCAGGAATAAAAACATTGCCTTCATTTGTTGGTGTGCGGCTATCTAGTATTAATTTAAATTTAGACTTTTGTGTATAACCTGCAAGTTTAGCTCCTAGCTGATTAACAGCATTTGCTAAATCAAATTTATAATTGTCAACAAATGACGAACTTGACTGATATAACCAGTTGTTTACATAATCTATAATGCCGCTGGCAAGTGTTGTATTAGAAACTTTGTCTGACAAGCCTTTTAGACTCACATACTCGCCTGCATACTTGATAATGCCACTGACGTCTCGTTCTGTGTGAGCTCTATCAAGATATACACCAAATACTTGCGATGGTTTAGTTAAGAACCATGCAGACAATAATGAGAACTTATAACTGCTTGAACGCCTCCATGCATTTTCAACAGGGGCTAAGTCGCCAAATTGATACTCGCTGTTAAAAAGTGTTGCTTCGTAGTTTTGAGCAATGTTTGTAAAAATAGGATCTTTTAAGTTTCCGTTTGAATCTACAGGAATAATATCTAATAAGCCTGGGCGACTAAAGTCATTGTTAACACGCTCGTTGCCTGGTTCTTTGATTCTTCCTTCTTGTAGATCTCTCCATAGGATTAAGTTTTCACTAGTATAAGGAGCAGGACCGTATGTATCTTCCCACCAAGTAGGCTGAATGCTGTATCCTAGCATTTCCCAAGGTGCAATGTGTGGACGGTCAGTGTCATACCAGTATTGATAAATGCCTCTCCAAAATCCCGGTAACTGTTTGTTGTTATAAGAACCTGAACTATAATTATATGTAAATGGTTCGCCGTCAGCATAAAAGGAATTTTCAGTATACGAAACGTTTAAATTTTTATGCCATTTTAAGAACAACGGACGTAGAATATTATTAGTTTCAATTAGATTATAATCTGTTGTTCTAAATCCACCTGGATAAAAATTGTAGATATCTATAAGATCATTTGAATATTGAATTTTAATGTTGTTATATATTCTACGTTCTAATTCTAATATTAAGTCATCTCTGTAGTCGTTAAATGCAAGCGTAATACTACCGTCATGTCCTTGAATAACATTTTGAGGAGTAAGCAGTGTAGTATCTAAGTACTTTTTAGGTTCATACTTAGGTAGCATACCTAACTTAGTAGGTGTTGGAGGAATATAGTTACCAATTAGTGTAGAATATTCTCTAATTTCAATTTCATCGTCAACTGCTAAGGGTGCTAAAATTTTAACAAAGTTATCGTCAATAAATTCATACTGCGAGCCTAATAATAATTGTTCACCGTTTAAATAAACCAACAGTGCTTTATCTTGATGCTTGTATGGTTCGTATATTTCCGAAATACCATAAAGTTCAAACGTTGAATCAACAACAGTGTGATTGATTTTATTAAATGCTCTAAAAGGCACCATACCACTGTTATAAAAACTATCTCCAACGTTGTTTGTTTCTGTTATGTTTGCTAAAATATTATCAACATCTATATTAACATCATTTGTAATACCGTATGTTGTAATTTTGTCTAAGAATGTTTTTTGGAACTTATCATAAGACTTTGCTGCATATTCAAGAGCTTTAATAACATTTGTATCTTTGTTTGTCAAATGATACAACGCAATATTCATTGGGCCTGAGTGTTTTACAAAACGTGTACCATAACTACTTAAAGTAGCTATGTCTCGTAAGTTTGTAGAACCCGGAAATGATCCTTCAAAGTCGGGATGTGAATTTGCAATTGACTCAACGTGATCTGTTATTTCACCTAGTGTGATATTAATAGGATTTTCGTTGTTAGGGTTATTTTGTAAGTTCAATGGAAATTCATAATAACCATTATCATTTTTATTTGCTAGTGACGATGTTTTAATAATAACGCCGTCATTCTCAATTAAATCATTATCAAATACTACAAACAGTTTTGCATTAACACCAGTGGTTATTGTATAATCTTTTCTAAGTTTATTATTAACAAAAACTTTAACAGTAAGATCATTAAGTTCTGCAGGTCTATCGTAGACATCTATTTCAAAATTATTTCTTGTAAGGTCTGCAATATAATGTCTAATTACTTCTTGTTTGCTTCCTTCAATTGCTTCTTCCCAAGCACTGTGATAGCCAAAGGTTCTTGTAGCTCTACTCCAAACTTTAATATATGTGTCATCAGCATTAACTGAATATTTCTTTTCGTTTTTAACATATTCATATGTGTCAGTTAGCAAATTACATTCAAACACAATATCGCCTACATTAGAAATACTCAAATACTTTAGAGGAAATCCTAGTACACTGTCAACAGGTCCTGTTCCTTGAGCAAAAGAAAATACCTTGTTACCAATAAACGATGTAGAACCGTATACTTCAGACTCACTTAGGCTAACACCGTTTCCGTCAAACAAATCAAACAATGGTGTTTGGTTTGTATCTGTCTTTTGTTGTGCTTCTGTCCATTGTGTTCCGTTAAACCAAAACTGTTTACCTTGATTTACTTTACCTGACTTTACTACAACAGTGTCGCCTGTAGCAATATCAATAGAAGTTTCTGGTATAAGTGTAATAATTCTTTCGTTTTGGAATCTTACAAACTTAACAGTAAAAATTTTATCTCGAATTAACAAGTCTGTGTCAGCTGTAAAGATAACACGCATGCCTTCAACAAGATTAATGTTATCAACATAATAACCTATAGATCCTTCAATCTCACTCATTATGTTTGTTGTATTTGTATCAACTAAATCAACATCACCAATTCTATTCCAACCGTTATTGTATAGTTGTATACCTGGAATAAATTCAAGGATAGGTCTATTTGCTCTAGCTGTTTGATCAATAACAGGTGTTAATCCTACTATTTCAAAACTTTTTTCAATTACATCTTTATGGAACCAACGGTTAGCACGACTCCAGTGGTTACCGTCATATGCTGCACGGTTAATAGTAATATAATCTTTGTCTTTTTCTGAGTTTTGATCAAAAGGTACAACGTCAAAAGCTACATCATCAAACTGTAGTTCTTCTAGTACTTGTCCTGGATATGTTGTTTCTAATTCTTGTTCGCTAACAAGAACAATTTCTTTACCAACACCTTCTACGTACCAGTTACCTTCAGAATATTTTTCAGGAGTTACATCACCTAGGAAATTAACTTTCATTCCGTTACTTAGATAATGACCGCTTTTTAGTTGATATGATTTTTTACCTACAATTTCGTTGTCAACATCAATTTGAGTGTTTTCGTCAATCTCTAAAACTTGTATAAGGCCGGATGCATTTAGATCTGCTGTGTTAACATAATAAAGTATGTCTGGTGTATTTTGTCCAATAGTAATTGTAACAATACCCTTTTCAGCACCGTTATTTTCTACATCAATATCGTATTCAAATCCTTCTTTAGTTTTTTTAGTTTTAATAAAGAAAGGATTGTTTTTTTGATTAACTTCAAAATTATAAGTTTGTCCTCTAAACAATTTAATAGTAGGGTTGTTAGTTAACCCGTCTGGACTTAGAATATAACTTTTATTATCACCGTTGTTTTGTAGCTTAACAGTGTATGTACTTGTTATTCCTTTTTCTTGTCCTGCAATACTAACTGCAACAGGTCCTTGACTTATCCAGTAGTATTCTCTGTAATTTACAAGTTTATCCCAGTCGACACGAGGATCCCATGAATAATACTCTTGTGTGTTTAGTCGTGAATGATTAACTGTGTTTCCACCGTATGCACGAATTTGATTAATATAATCGTTGTAGTCTTTGTAATAGGTTATATTTTCGTTGTTGTCTTTAACAACAAGTGCAGGCTCTAATTGATAGTTTTGTCTATCGTCAGAAACATCTGGAATATAATTGTCACTAGTGCTAAAAGATTTAGCAGTTTTACGACCAAGATATCCGTTGAGCTTTTCGATTTGACCATCTTGTATTAGAGGATCTAATGTTGCAGCTAAAAACTTTTTATTAGTGCTAGTCCTAAAATACTTAGGCAGCAAATCTAAAGATGTTTTTCTTTCACTTCTAACTTCGCCTGGAAGATTGGTTTCTTCTTGATCATTTGCCATTATTAGCTATCTCCGTTAAATGCTGCTGACTGAATTGATGTTGTATCGCTAGAAACATATGCTATTGATCCGCTTGCTTTAATTTTGTCTGCGGTTAACTCGTCAATAATTTCTATATCGCCAACTGTTGCACCGCTTTTAAATATCTCATTGCTTTCGCTATTAACTTGGTACAGTGATCCAAATGTTAGTGATGCATCACTAGGAACAATTACAACGCTAACAATATCTGGTGCTAGGTTGTATGTAATGTATGCACTCAATTCACTCCAGTAAAAAGTATCACCAAAGTCCCAGTTTTCAGGATCAAAAAATTCATCTATAGAAGATACTACACGAGTTTTAATGTCGTTATCACTAACAACAACTTCCTCATTTTTAACTACTTTAATAGATGCTTGCAATTTAGGTTCAGCTTTTGTACCAAATAATACTTTGTAGTTTACAGGATGATAAACAATTTCATCACTGATGGATTTTATGTTGTTGAGTGTTTTTCCGTAATCAAAATACATTTGATTTGTGCTAGGAGGTAAAGGTTTAGATTCGCTTAGACCTTTTAACCAACGACTAAATTCTACATCATAGTTTCTAGTTAGCATATACACATCAACAATATTACTTGCACTAGGATCTATACGCTGATTGTAATCAGCAGCATGGACATAATGAAATTTCAGTCCTTTACGTCCTACAAATGCTCTATAACTATTGTTAATAGATAATCTTGCATTTAGTGTGTTTAGATTTTTAAAAACGTTTGTTTGTATAAAATAGAACAGTTGATTATTTGAATAACTTGTAACTGTTTGCATTGCTGCTTCATTTTCAAGAATAATAATTCCTTCAGCATCAACATCAATGAACCCCCATTCTACAACATTATCAATATTAGTTGAACGCTTTTGTATTACAAATTTATTTGCTAAGTTTGTGTTAGGTTGAACTATTTCTACAAATAGATCAGGATCATCAACAACGCCATCATCATCTGAGTCAAAGAAAGTTACTTGAATCTTTTTAGTATCTATATAACCTGTTTCTTCTTTGTACTCTTTAACAATTTCCCAATCATAATCTCTAGTAAACGGACTTGTTGATTCGGGCTGTGTATTAATACCTAATACACTAATTTTGTCTTTTACTATTCTATTAGTTTTATTATCATATACTTTGTCAGAACTGTCGTAGTAGAAGCGAGTTTCTTTTTCGCTTTCAAACACGTATCTTAAATTTCTATATGTAATTGTGTACTTTTGTCCTGTTGTTTCAAATAATATAAGCCAACTAGCATCAAGATTTTGTGCCGAAGTGTCTCCTGCTTTACCCAACCCAAATGGTGATACAACATCTAAGTTGTCATTTAAAATTATTTTCCAAGAAGCACTTACAATGTCATATCTTAAACCAAAGTTTTTATATGCAAAAATTAAATCAATTGCTTTGTTTGAAATGTCTGATATAAGTCCTTGTGAAAGTTTTGGAACAATTTTTTGCAATACAGATCCTGTAGGAATTGTATCATTTAATTTAATAGTTCCTTCATTGTTAGAAATACCTGTACCGTTAGATGTACCATCACCTAGTACGTTAATAATTTTAACCCATTTATATGAAGATGTATTTGCAGTATCAACTGCATCACTAACTAATGTATTGTTATTTTTTAAATCAAATTTGTAACCTGCTGGTGCTATAAACTTACACAAAGAACCTGCTTGGATATATTTAAAGTTACCGCCTGTATAGGCAGCACCCACTTTATAAATGCTGTTGTCATTTGAGTTTAAAAAGAAGCCTGTTGAAAGATTTGTTTCTGATGTAACTTGTGTATAGGTTGAATTATAAGATGTCATGTCAACTTGAGCAAAGTTCTTATAATAGTAATTTCTTATTTCAGGACTTCTAATAATAGGTGTTACAGTATTATAAATTATATCTTCAACTTGTGTTTTATTATTAAAACTAAATTCTGCTTTTTCAAAATATTCTTCTCTATAAACAATACCATCATTTGAGAAAATATTAGTGTTAGAATACTTTCCGGTTGAATCTACAAGATCAAAATATCTGCTATATCCACTAGTAACACGATTAACTGCTTTTACTTTAACAATGTCTTGGCTTGCAGATAAAGGAGCAACACTGTAGTCTTCTGCTGTAATCATTCTGTTCTGTGTATAATACAGAGCAGGTGCATTTATTTTAATATCTTCACTTGATTCTGATTCAGTTGAGTTGTTAACAGTTGTTGTTAATTCTAAGTTTAGGGTTAATGATTCTGTTTTGCCTTTTTCACTGATATAACCTACATTAACTGTAACATTTCTAATGTTTCTTGGAGAAATAGTAAATGCTGCATTTACAGAAGTACGATAGTATGAACGGAATGTACCCTTTGGTAGTGTTCCAAAAGTACCATCACTAAAAATTAAATTAACTCTGTCTCCCAAACGTGTTTGTGGAAAATAAATGTTTCTAACATTTTTACTAACAGAATTGTAAACAACATTGTTGCCTTCAACACTGTCAACTTTGTTCCACAAATTTTGTTCGTTACCGTTTGAATCTAATTGATATAGCCATAAATCTTCGTTGTTAATATTTTCAACATCTAAAGAAACAATTTGGTTATTGCTAGGATTTTCAATACTAAAATCTGCATTTTGTAAAGTACCTTGGCGGAAGTGACAAAAGAATCCAGTGTTTACACTGCCTGGACCTGCTCCGTCATCTCTATAAAGTAAACTTAAACTGTTACCTGGTAACGGTGTTTCTTCAACAATAGATCCATCTTCAATTCTTGCACTTGTTACTTCAAAATTAAGGCTTCGACCATCAATAGTTTTTGTAAAAGTGTATACAGGAACTGCTCTTTTGCTTGAGTTAATTTTATAAGTGTTTGTGTTAACTGTGCCTACTACTTCACTTTGAATAGGTGTTCCTATCGGATTACGCTTTGTAAGAGCAGCATTAAGAATTTTTGTCATTTGCTCAAACCAATCTGGGTTTGAACTATCATTCCACTCAACAGTAACGTTGCTTAGATTGGTGCCATTGTTATCATAAACTGCTTCGGTTGTTGTTATTGTAGAAACACGTAGCAACCCGTTGGCTGGTTTATTACGCTTTGGATTGTATGAAAGCATTCTAGCAATACGCAATACACTTTCGCGTCGTTCTGCTAGTTCAAGGAAGTTTTCTCTTGCGTTAAGGTCAATGCGGTAAGAAAGGTTTTGACCTAAGAAAGCAATAAGGTCAATTAGTGCAAGATATTCTGAACTTTCAATATAGTCGTTAAAATCTTCTGCGTAGTTGTTACGCAAATATGTAATCATAGCCCTACGTAGATTGTCAAAATCATAGGACTTAAAGTCTGCATTTTGATAGCTTTGATAGATTCTTTTCCAATCTTCAGCTACCAGTAATCTGTTTTGTCTATTAGTTGTGGACATGTGCTTTCTTACCTTAACTTAGTTATAATGTATTTATTTGTTTGGATTATCTACGCACTTAATCTAGTAAGCCGTTT
>Ga0222715_10001388_pt1 | contig 23233 bp, 10 predicted proteins | sample C33_9DmetaG_FD_165056 | JGI IMG/M metagenome (GOLD analysis project Ga0222715, IMG submission 165056) | Estuarine water microbial communities from San Francisco Bay, California, United States - C33_9D | ecosystem: Environmental > Aquatic > Marine > Unclassified | place: USA: California...
TCTTTCACCACTTTCTTACAAAATCTGCTCCTTGTAATCGATGCCGTTCTCCTGGCATAATCGTTGAATCTTACCCCAATTTCCAGGACCAACATCACTGGCATCAATACCCGCTCGCTTCAACAATGCTCGCCCGTTCGCCTCCTTCTTCTCGAGTATCGCCGTCCCGAGCATCTGCGGGATCCCCCAGCACACAGCCACGCACGAAAACCCCAAGAACGCCGGGTTTTTGGTCAACGGCACCGCATCGTTTGCCATGGTATCCGCGAACGCGGGGAGCGTGACGAGCGCAGTCGACGCCACAACGAGGGCGGACGCGATGTGCGCTTGAACGCGGTCGCTCGCCGAGCGATTAGCGGTCACCTTTACCACAGTCGTCGCGCGCGTGATGCGCGGCGACGCGCGACGCGCGGTGTGCGGCACCGCGACGACGGGTGCGACGTGCGCGCGCGCGCTGAGGGCGAACATGTTTCGTGCGTACGTCGATGTATGGCGTTTGAGTGATTGCGCGTCGATAAGGTGGTTAAGCGTCGGATATCACTATCGACACCGCGTAAATATTACATCAGCGCGTCGAGCTCGATGCTGGCGAGTGTGCGACGCGCGCTTTTTTGAGCAACTCCACTCTATCGATGTATGCGGACATCGCATCTTGCTTGGACATGCCTGCGCGAGAATGCCAAGCGTCAAATTTAGCCCGTCCTTGTTGGTCAAAGATCCCGGGGCGAGCGCGTGCGTCGCAATCGCCCTTTGTCGCTTGTTTGTAATACGAATATAACGCCAATATCTCCGGGACTGATGCCATGCCCAAGAGGTCTTTCGCCTCTTCGCTGGCGGCGTTAAAATCACGTTCGCTGACTTCCTCGCTGACGCTTTCGGTGAGCGAGGATTCGCGCTTGTGGAAACGACCATCCGCCGGGGCGTTTTCAAAGCGGTCGGGCGCGTCAAATAAAATCTCATAACTCGCCGCGTGCGAGATGGTCTGCTTGTGATGACCCGCGGAGCCAAATAAGAAGTCTAGCATGTTCAAGTACTTGCTGCGAAACACATCTCTTTCGGTGTTGTAGCAGTGCATGATGGTTGCTGTAGCGACGGAGAAGAGCGCGACGTCGCATCTTTGCCGTTGAATACATTTGGGGACCAAGCCTTGGTACACCGCGACGAGTGCGGTCGTCTCGAACGCACGCGATAAGCAATACATGGCAAGTTCCATTCGTCGCGATTTCTTTTCAATGAATGTCGCCAAACCTGCAGAGGCCACGCCGAGTGGGATGGAGCGCCAGTCTGCGGTTCCCAACGCGCGATTGGCAATGTCGATGCCGCTCCATCCGCAGGCGACATACGACGACAGAAACAACGCCGAACGGCCCGACCCAGTAATTATGCGACTCAACACTTTCGGACCGCGCTCTGGTGACAGCAACTTTCCTCGATGAATCATTAGCGCGGGCACCAAGTATACCGGCAAGTATACGCTTAACGTTGTGGAAAACGACTTGGCGATGTGCTTGAAGAAATGCTCCGGATTAGACGCGCCTTGGAAACAAATCAATCTAAATAACTCTACGCGATTGATCACGCCCGTGCTCGCACTGACCGCACTCACGGCGGTCTTGTTAGCCCGTTCTTGCGCTGAATTACCCGCCGACCACATATTCGACACCGCTAAACGAGCGCACATCGCTCTTAGTTCTGCATCTGACGCCCCTGTACCAAACTTCTGCAACGCCAATAGTTCTTCGGGTGTTTTACCAGCTTGAACTTTCAGAAAATGTAAATATCCTGGCTCCACCGCCTCCGGTTTCAATACAAAGCACGATAAAATCACAGCCGCGCTCCCAACCATTAACGCCACGTCCCCGTGCTCCACCTTTGTAAACGCCGCCATGTTTTGCACCTTTTCATTCTCACTCTTCTGTGCAACACGCGCGAGCAAAACTAATGAACGAACCCATATATACCCCGCTAACCCATAATGCGTGGTGTTGCCTCCAATAAGCATCAAAGACGGCCCCGCGCACGCGCCCGCGAACGCCGCTCTCCAACGCTTAGACTCCTCCGCACCAAATTTCGCCCGAAGCGTCTCATCCACCGCCACGTACGTCCCCGCGAACGCCGAGAAAAACGCAACGTACCGCCCTATCTCCATCGTCGCCCGCGTGAGTGCCTCTGACGTCTGCGTACGTCGTCTTCCGAGCGCGAGCTTCCCGAGCGTTAATCCTCCTCGAAGCACCGCACCCACGGCTGCCGCGCGCGTCACCGCCGTTCGCACGCGCACGAGCGCGCGCCCGACGTCCGCATCGCTCGCACGCGCACCATTCTGCGCGCCGCCGCCGTCTTCGCTGGCGTCGTCGCGCGCAGCGAACAGCGTCGGCGCGTTCATGGCTGCGTCGAGCTCTAACGGTCTCGCGCGCGCATCGTCACTCGACGTCGTGCGACGCGTCCTCGCGCGGTCGATGCGCCGCGCCACGGCGCTTGGCGAACGACTCGAGTGCTCGCCGGCGTTTTCGCGCGCGTCTGTGCGTCGCAGTCGCCGCGCGCGCGCGTCGCGGGGCGTCGGAGCTCGACGTCTGCGCGTGGCTCGAGCGCGAGCTCAAGGCGACATGGGCGACGACGACGCGAGCGACGCCGCGCGCGCACGCGCCGAGTCGATCAATTTATTTCGGAACTATGAATTGCGAACTGCGTACGCGCCCGAGGCGAAGAAGCGACTGCCGATTACGCTCATCACTGGGTTTCTTGGCAGCGGCAAGACGACGCTCGCGAAACGCGCGTTGGAGAATAGACAATCATTGCGCGTGGCGTGCGCGGTGAATGATTTTGCGGCGATAAATGTCGATGCGAGAGTCGTTCGAAGGTCTGGGGCGGATGCTGCGAGCGGCGTACAAGTCACCGAGCTGACGAATGGATGCGTGTGCTGCGCGCTGCGGGACGATTTGGAGGCGGGCGTCGCCGAGTTGCTCAACGCCGACGACGATGGGAGCGATATTGGGTCATTCGATTACGTGTTGATCGAAACCAGTGGATTGGTAGATCCGAGCGAGGTTGTTGCGCGTCTCGATCGTAGTTTTGGGCCACTCACGCGGGCGAGACTGGATGGCGTGGTATGCGTCGTCGAGGCGGAGACGGCGGCGGCGGGAGGGCCGGATATCGAACGCGACGTGTGGGACGCGCAGCTCGCGTGTGCAGATATCGTGTTGTTGAACAAAATTGATTTGATTCGAGATTTAGAGGATGCTGATGCCATGTTGCGTCGGGCGCGAGAAGTGGTGAGCGCTAGAGCCCCAGGAGCGCGCGTCATTGAGTGCGTAGATGCCGACGTGCCGTTGCCGAGCATTTTAGACGTAGACATGATTGGTCAACCTGAAGGCAAAAGTGGGCACGATTGGGGAGCTTCAGCGATGCCTTACGTGTTGAGTCCGACGGGCGGGCGCTTGCGTAAACCCAAACAAGAAGAGAAGGTAAATGTCGTTACTCGAGGACCGTTTTCGCTCGACCCGACGAAAAAGACGACGCACGTACCGGGCGGCGCTCGAAGCACGTGTAACTCACTCGCCTACGAAGGCACGAAACCCTTGGTGTTCGCGCGATTTCAACACTGGGCCACGGCAATGATTCCTAAATCAACTGCTCGCTCTAAGGGCGTGGTGACATTCGTGGAAGATGTCGAGCGCGTGAGCTACGATTTTCATTTTTCGGGGAAATCCCGGCTCGAGCTCGAGCCGAGCGTGGGCGAACTCGCGCGCGCAACGAGTACGTGTCTAGTCATCATAGGCGTTGATTTGGACGAAGATTCAGTCATGCGTGATATTCGTGCGCTCGAAGAACCGCTGCCTGTAGTTAACATGGACGCGATGCGGCGCGTGAAAGAGGACGTCGCTCGCGCCATGGCGGAGGATTTACGTTTCGAAATCATGGACAATAGCGATGATGGCGATAATGCGCTCGTGTCTTTTCGTCTCACGGGCGCGGCATCGAATGGATTTACAGTTGCTGAACTCGAAGAGTCACACGGCGTGGATTTTAACGCCATGAATCTCGAATTGCTTCGAGCGGTGAACGCTGGGGGCACGGGGACGTGCCTCGTACCGACGTCGCATCCAAGCAAATGCACGAAGTTTGGCGTTCCGCAACTATTTCTTCGACTCGCCGTGGTAAATGGGGATGAAAACAATTACGACGGCGATGATGCGGCGTCGAAGTGTTTAGACACGAAATGGATGGAAATCAGAAGGCGCGCGACGCGCATACTCGAGCGCTCGATTTCTCACATTCCGCAGTGCAAGTGCGGTTTCTAAGACTGCATACAGCCATCATTTCATAGCTCAAGTCGCGCGCATGCATCGCGTGTCATGCATTCTTCTTCTGCGTGCATTCACTTAGTGTACATAATACAAAACCACAACAAACACTACTTTTTCTTGGCCAGCGTCTCCGCCTCTTCGATGGCAAACACCAACTTGCGTATCACCGCCTCTCCATCCTCACCCGCCACGAGCTCATACACCTTCTCCCCGCGCACGTAAATCTGCAACGTCGGCATAGACTCCACACCAACCCTACGTATCAACGCTTGCGGTACCGCGTTCACATCGATCCAACAAAACCGAGCCGCCGGCGTGCGCGCGGCAAACTTTTCAAGTTTCCCCTTCAAAAAGATACACTTGCGACACCACGTCGCCATGAAATCCACCACCACCACCTCACCGCTGTTGATCACATCATCGAACGCTTGTTCACTCGCGAGCGCGTCGAGTTCGCGCCGCTCCGTGGGCGCCACCGCGACGATCGTCGCGTGCCGCGTCAGCATTTTGCGTGGCGCCAACGGCGCCTTCGCATCGCGCCGCAGCGCCGCCGCGCGCGATGGCGGCGAGAGTGCGATCGAGCCGTGCGCACGCATCGATTACTTTTGCGCCGTTCGAGCGCTGCGCGCGTCCCGTCGCGTCCCGTCGCGTCGCGGTGTGGTGACTTTGGATGCGCGAGTGATGATTAATCAGTTTCACAGCTTTTGGCTTCGTACTACGTTCCATCCGTTCACGGCGCCGGCGCGGTACACTGTAGTACGTTTGTATTATTTCAACTCGCAAAATTATTTTAGAGATTCAAAACAACAAAAAACAAAACAAAACGAAACATCTTGCGAACGACACGGTGTCGCTCACCCGATAGGATCGCAGTACTCCCACCGCTTGCCGGGATCCGTGGTGTAGCACCAGACGCCGCCGCTGCTCTCGTCGGGGTTGCGACAGTAATTGTGGTTGCCCGCATCGAATTCACCTCCTGGTTTGTACGAGCTGTGGCGTTGCGGCGTTTGCGAGTTCCACGCTTGACACGTCCTGCCGCTCTTGGTCACCGTCTGGCATCCGCGGTAACCCTTCTCTCTGTAACCACGCACGGTTTCGTCGCACTTTCGAGCTGGTAGTGGATCGCAGTACTCCCACCGCTTGCCGGGATCCGTGGTGTAGCACCAGATGCCGCCACTGCTTGCGTCTGGATTGCGACAGTAATTGTGGTCGCCCGTATCGAGTTCACCTCCTGGTTTATACAAGCTGTGGCGTTGCGGCGTTTGCGAGTTCCACGCTTGACACGTCTTGCCGCTCTTGGTCACTGTCTGGCATCCGCGGTAACCCTTCTCTCTGTAACCACGCACGGTTTCGTCGCACTTTCGAGCTGGTAGTGGATCGCAGTATTCCCACCGCTTGCCGGGATCCGTGGTGTAGCACCAGATGCCGCCACTGGTTCCGTCTGGATTGCGACAGTAATTGTGGTCACCGGCATCGTATTGAGGCCCCGGTTTGTAAGCTGAATGTGCCTGCGGCGTTTGTGAGTTCCACGCTTGACACGTCTTCCCGCTTTTCGTTTTCGTTTGACATCCTCGATAGTTTTCGCCGCGCCAACCGCGCACTGTTTCATCGCAGGTACCACTCCACGAGCGTTGATGTACCTTGTCGCATGTGTCGAAGGTGTACGCGGCAACTGTGCTCGAGACTCCCGTTGGATCGACGACACTCAGCAATGCAGCCGCGGCGCGCGCTTTGTCTGTGTCCGTTTCAGCAGATTCCAAGTCTGATATCGCCGCGACAGCGCTGTCATAGCTCTGAGGATCGCTCGCAACATCTTTGAGATGACTCTTAAGAGCCTTTGTGGACTGTTTCAATTTGCTGAGTTTTTGAGTCTTTGTCGCCGCCGTAGCGCCAGAACTGGTACCTAGGCTCGCCACAAATGCGACGATTTCAAGCGGGCCCAAAATTTGGTCAGCGACAGTCTTAGCGCAAGCGCCATCGTCTACTGCAGCGCCCATACCGCAACCGACCCAATTCGGCGGCGAGTCGCCCCAGCACACCGGACCTACTCCCGTAAAGCCCAACGCGCACGGCTTATAGCATAAACCGGCGTCAGCTTCGTATCCCTCTTCGCAAGATTTCGTAGTCATACCGGGCGAAAGTTCTGTCTTTTTCATGCAACTCGGTGCGATGCCACCGTGGTAGTGTTTGTCGCAATCTATGCCACACAGATTACAGCCAATTTTAGCAGGCTGCGAGCTCGGACATCGGGGATAACATAAAGCCAAGCATCCCTCGAGGTGTTTGGGACAGGCTCGACCACCGCAAACTAAAACTTTTTTACCAGTGATGGCTTCACCAGCGTCCTCTGCAGCGCCACCAACCCAGTCAACCGCGTCGTCAAACCACCCGAGCAAAGCGCGCGCGTTGGGTGACTCGCTGACGGATTTCCTCGTCAGCCCCAAGGACGCCGTGTCGTACCATTCGCAGTACGATTTGCCCCATCCTCGACCCCAGTTACCCTTGTGACAAAGCAAACCATGATCATTATGACCGGAGAGACAGCGCTGATGACAGTCGGCTTCAAAGGTTTCGAACTCGCTCCCGAACTTGGAACAGTGATCATAACAAAACGCTCCGTAGGATCTCTGACCAGGACACTCTGATGGAATTTTACCAACTCCTCGACCGTACGACTCTTTCCAGCAGAACTCCGAGTTGAGAATCTGGGAGTTTGAGATTTCAGTGTTCACCACATTCGCCCCTTCGACTCCACCTGTCGCTTTATCTTTGAAGTTGCCTTTTCCTTTCGCGCCGAGATTGGACACGCCGAGCCTCGCCGAGGCGCGCGCCGCACACGCGGCTTCGTGCCCCTTCAACGCCGACTTATCCAGATCCTGCGCGTGATGCATTTTATTCATGAATTTCTTTTCATCGGGTGCGCGTGGCTTCATGTCGAATCCCCCATCGTCCATCACCGCGCGCGCGCGACATTCCTTCTCGGCGTCCTCGTTTGCCAACTTCTCTCCCTCGGCTCGTTGTTCCTCCATGATTCGCGCGATCCGTCGCAGCGTCGCGTTCACGCCTCCACTGTGATTGATGATCATGCCCGCACCATTCGGAAGCTCCACACCCAGTTCCGCCGCTTCGTCGTCCGCGTCCCGGCGCCAATCTCCGAGCGCCGCGATCGCCGCTTCGACATCCTCTGGCAACTCGAACGGCACCGCGCCGTCACCGGACGCGCCGAATCGCCGCGCATCCACCGCCGATCGCGGTATCATCACGCGCGTCATCACCATCCCGAGCGTCGCCGCGCACAGCGCCGCAGCGACGATCGTTCTCGTCGACACGCGCGCGCGGAGCGGCGCGCGCGCGCGTTGGTGCACGTCGTCGAATGCGCCCAATGATTCGCGATCGACCGCACCGTACGTCGCCACGGCGGTCGCGCGTGGCGACAGCATTTTTCATGCGTATGTTTGTGGCGTCCGCGGCGTGCGATCGTCGCCTTCGCGGCGTCAACGAGTGCGGACGCGGACGCGCGCGCGTGTGCTGCGGCGGTTGAATTGGTGTTGGACTCGAGAACGTGACGCGCGCGCGCGTTTCGCGATCGATGCGACGCGCCCGATCACGCGCGTGCAGGAAAATTAGCGCACCGTGACGCGGCGTTCGAACGCGCGTCTGCGCGTCGCTCGACGCCATCGAGTGCGCGGTGACGCGTTGGCAGCCGTTTTCCACGAGTTGTAACCGACACGACACATCACTTCGATGCGCGCTGACGACGCCGACGCCGACGCGCCGCCGACGCGCGCGGGCGCGCTCGACGCCCTCGGGCTCGCGCGCGATGTCACCGATGCCGACGTCATCAAGCGCGCCTATCGCGCGGCGTGCTTGCGCTGGCATCCGGATAAGAATCCGATGAATGAAAAGGAAAAAGCGCAACGCATGTTTACGACGATCACGGCGGCGTATCACGCGCTGACGACGGCGAATTTCGATTACGCGCGGTGGCGACGGACGTACGTGATTCCGCCGTTGCAGTCGCTGGAGGATGTGCTGGCGATGGCGCTTTCGGGGTGCGATCCGATGGAGATTGAAGCGACGTTGCGCGCGCGCGGGGAGTTTCGACCGCACGCGGCGTTCGGCGTCGATGTGCACGTGCCGTGGTGCGCGGGCGGGCGCGCGGAGGCGAGTTATGACGTGCGTGAAAGTGCATATACGACGACGCGGGCGATTGGTGGCGGTGGTGGTGGTGGTGGTGGTGAGGATGTCGCGCGCGGTTTGGTGGCGCGGACCGAAGTCGTCAGCCGCCGCGGGGACGGGGACGCCGTCGTCGGCGCGTCGTCGGCGCGTCCGTGGGAGCGCGTCGGGGGCGTTGGTTTTGACGATGATTGCGGCATCGATCGCGCCCGGGTGTCGACAGGAGATGGGGCGTTTGTGGGACGACCAGATTTAGACGCGACGAGTTCGGATGCGGCGACGGCGGCTGAGGCGCTCAACGACGCTGGCGTGAAGGCATTCAACGCACAGGATTACGACACGGCGTACAAGTATCACGCAGAGGCCGTGAGATTGGCACCGCGTACTGTGGCATATTTAGGCAATCAAGCTGCGGCAGCACTCAAAGTTGGTGGTCAAGGCGATACGAGACGCCGACGGGACGCGTTGACGCTCGCCGTCGAGGCGAGCGTTGCGGCGACAGCAATTGACGATAAGTACGTGCGCGGATACGTACGAGGGGCGAAAGCGTTATTAATTCTAGGCGACTACGGTGATGGTGACGTGAAGGCATTGCGTCGGGCGCGTGAAATGCTGCAAAAGGCGTTGAATGTGGACCCGACTCACGGGGGAGCCACGTCCACGCTCAAGGATGTCAACATCTCGCTCCAACTCTTCGACGACGATAGCGACTAGCTACATTGAGCGTCTGTGTGAAGTATTACATTCGCGAGACACACGATTCTTCTGTTTGGGTTCTTGTAAACTACTAGGTACTGTATTATTTGGACACCATCAAATCTGCCTCCACGGAGGTGTCCGCTTCGTCGTCGGATTGCGTCGGCAACGCCGCGAGTTGCCTCAATGCAATATCCGTCAACCTCCCTCTCGCCGCATTCGCCGTACCACCAGATCTCAAGTGCTCTAACGCCTCTTCTAGACCATCCTGTAAGTTGAAGACGCGATACACCGCGCGTTCAGCTTGCTTGCGTACGTCGCCACTCTTATCCGCCACCGCGCACTCGGCGAGCACGGGCATAAAAACGTCGTAAAACGGCGACAATTCCGACCGTCCCGCGCTTTTTATAATCACACGAATCGCCCGCGTTGCCGCAAATCGCACATCAATAGTGGCGTCGCGCAATAATTTCGTCAACACTGGAAGAAGCTTGGGCAACACCGGGGAGGACGCGCCGAGTTCGCGGGCAGAGACGCCCGCTAGCGCGCCCAATCCTCGAGCGGCGGCGCATTTACTCGCGCTTTGGTCGTCTGCCGCGGCTCGAACGAGCGCATTGAGCGTTGCGGATGCGTGTTCATCCATAACGAGCGCGGCGTTCGCACGCGAGATCTGGCACAACGCTTCAGCGGTGCCTTGACGATGTTCGCCGCCGCTCGGGGCGTTGAGCGCGTCGACGACGGATGCCCGCTCATCCGCCGGCGCTCTGGCGAACGCGCGCGAAAGCGCCAAGCTCGCGCACGCGCGTTCACCTTCAGAATGCGACGCGAGCGCGCGTAACGCCGCGTCAATCGCGCGCGTGACGTTTGGCGCGCTAATGTGCGCGCCACCGTGCGCGAACACGCCGGCGATGGCTCTAAATGTGGATTCTCGCACGCCCGGTTCGACATCGTCCGACTCGCACTGCGAAATCAAGTCGCTCGCGAGGGCGTCGACGCGGGTCTGCAACGTCATGAGTAAGCCAAGCGCACTGGCGGCGCTCACGCGCACCGACATGTGTGCGTCGGATAAACATTTCACAAACGTCGTTTGGAGTTGCGGGACGAATGGCTTGAGGGCGACGCCGCCTTTGAGGATGAGTGCGGCTAAGGATTCGAGAATCGCGCTCTTGACGGCGGATGGATGCTTGTCACCGACGACTCGAATGAGCGGACCAGTGATGGCGATGACGTGCGCCTTGAGCGCGGCAGAGTCAGTGCTAGACACGGCGAGTGTCAAGCCTCTCGCGGCGCTCTCGCGCTGCTCGGAAGATTCCGCCGAGAGCACGCCTTGAAGGAATATCTGAACAATCGGCGCCAAGCCCTTGGGCAGGCGCAATGCCGGGACAATATATTCTCGCGCGAGTTTATCCTTGCGACGCACGCGATCGCGCGCCATGGTTAATGATTTGGCGACGCATTCGACGTAGTCGGGGAGTTCTTGACGAGAAATTGTCGACGTCACGTCGCCCATGGCGGTCCACGCGGCTAATAACACGTCTTCATCGTCATCCGTAAAGAGCTCGAACAGGCGCTTGATGAGAACTTCGGTTTCATGTTCGTCATCAAATCCAGGCGCGTTCTTGGCGTATTCGCCCGCGAGCTTGGCCGCGGCGGCACGGCATCCAGCGCGTTCGTGCGCCATGCCTTGCTTGATTTCATTGAGCAACAAGTGCGACGACGTTTCTGGGACAGACGCGATGACTGCCGACGCGGCGCTCGATGCAGCGACGCGGCTCTCTTCATCCGCGTCCGCCATGGCGTCCATCAATGGCGGCATCAATAGCGGCAAGTGCGGAGGCAGCGCGCTGCCGGCGACTTCAGCGAGAGCACCGAGCGTGCGCGCGCCGGAAATTGTCAGTGGCGGCTTGGCGAGATTTGGCAACACGGTGGCTAAAATCTTCGGCTGCGCCTTGAGCACTTGCTTCAAGCCTTCGAGCGCGAGCGGATTGGCATCCAATTGCTCGAGAAGCTCTGGTACGATGCGCGCGGCGGCATCGCCACCGGCATGTTGGAACAACATGTCGAACGCCTTACCCGCGGCGTCACGCACGCTTTCGTCGTCGTCGCATAACGCATCGCGTACGGTTGGAATAATGACGTCGTAATGCGCCGCGATTTGTCCTTGCGTCGCTGCAGAGAGAACTTCGGCCAAGCCCAACGCGACGCCTTCGCGATGCTCGGCGACCTCGCTCGATAAACCATCGCGAAGAATTGGAAGTACGGATGACAACACGCGCTCACCCAACTTGCGCACGACGTCACCGAGGCAACGACTGGCGGTCTGTTGGCGTTCTTCCGAGCACCCAGACATGGTGGCGATGACGCGGCTCATCAACATTGGTAAAATAAGACGAAGTGTTTTCGGTGTGTTCGCCACGACTGTTTTCCAAATGTGCACCGCCGCGTTTCTCACCACTAACGTGGCGTCGGAACGAAGGATGTACACGGCGGCGAGCAAGTTGAAGTGACGCGACTGACCGAGCGTTGAGCTGAGCATTTGACCTTGCGCTTCTGTAGAAATGCCTTCTTCGTCGTCGCCGCCTTCGACACGCACCTTACCGCTCGAGCCGATGATACGGAATAGCATTGAACCTAAAAGTTCGACGGATGATTGACGAATACGCCAGTTGTCTGCGACAATGCCGTCTTCGATGGCGGGTAATATCAAATCAAGAGATGAGCCGCTGTGAGAGAACTCCTCGACAAAGACTCGTCCCGCACTGAGCGCCGCGTCCCGAACCGGTTCATCTTCGTCTGCTAAACCTTCGAGAACACACGCAAGCGCGTCTGCGAGGTGCGCCTCGAACATGTCCCCGAGAGAGATTGGTAAGAAACGAAGCAGCGTCAAGTGACCTTCTCTGACGGCGGAAGACGCGTTGGCGCATCCGGCTATAATTTCAGGGAAGAGCGCATCGAAGTGATCCGAGCTGAGTACGGCAAGGCATTCCGATAAACCTTGTGCAGCACCAGAACGTTCGACGCTCGGACCGTCGCTTTGCATCGCGCGCATCATCCACGGAAGCAAATCTTCAAAGTACTCTTCACCCATGCCCTTAATCAGACCCGCGAGCGCTTGCGCGGCGACACCTCGCACTTCAGGAATGGGATCGATGAGCGCCTTTTTCAACTCTGGAACAATCATAGGAATGTAAGGTGCCATATCTTTCGGATCCGCCACGAGAGCGCTCATGTTACCCGCGATTTTCGCAGCCTTCTTCTTCATTTCGGCTTTTCGCTCGCGCATGCCGCGAACTAAAACCGGGACGATGAGCGCCAACGAAGGCGCGTCCACGACATTGACAAAAGTCGTTTCAAGCAACACATCCAAGCACGCTTGCGTTCGTTCAGCCGGAAGAGAAATGGCGCCGAGCAAGTATTTGCTCAACGCTAAAATCTCTGGGTTACGAATGACGTCGCCGATAGCCTTGAGCGCTTGCGTCGCGGCTTCGACAACCTTAGGATGAGTGTCAATGAGTGTTTCACTTAAACGTGGCACAATTTGCGGCAAACACGCGCCGAGCTGTTTTGGAGCACAATTCGACATGGCGCCGAGTAATTGTACGGAGCCTTGCTTTGTGCGCCACTTGTCGTCGTCAACGCCGCACAGGAGCGCGGGTAGTACCAGTTTCACACCTTGTGCGGATAAATTCGCCATGATTGCGCGCGCCGCGGCTTGAGTCGCATCTCTCACTGGCGCCGTGACATCGCCAAAGCACACTAAGAGCATGGGCAAAATATTCACCACGTATGGTTCAAACAACCTCCCGAGTCGCGTGCAAAATAATTCAAAAGCCATTACCGCGCCTTCTCGGGACGCAGGATTTTTCTTGTCTTCAATAGCCACTTTGAGAGTGTCCATGATGTTCATACCTTTGAGGCTACTCATGCCAATGCCCTTGACGGCACCAGCTAAGCCAAACGCTGCGCCACGGCGATCCGCGTAGCTTTCACTCGAAGTGAGCTGCTGCAATAAAGCATCCACCAACGCGCGCTGTTCATCCTCGTTGAGCTTTTTCATCAATGGCGGCAAACAATCTGCCACCGATCGTTGCACGGCTTCACTCGGTGTGCTCAAGACTTCTAATAATCGAGTAAGAATGGCACGCACCTTTTCGTCATCTTTGTCTAGGTGCACAGCAAGCGCGCCGAGAAAGACGACAACACCTTGTCGGACGTGGTCTTCAGCTTCTTCGGATAAGTCGCTTCGACTTCCACCGCGGTCGAAATACGCTTCGTAAACCGCGAGCAACTGCTGCGTGTGTTCAGCTCCATGTGCATCGATCATGGTGCGACCAGTTTCGACGGCAGCGGCGCGTACGGCGCCGTCGACGTCCGTGAGCACCTTTGTAAGAAAAGTGGACACAAGCGGAAGATCGCGAGCACTCAAGCTCGGCGTGCACGCACCCAATCCTTTAATCACGCTCTCCCGCGCGTAGTTCCGTTCGCACGTGTTAAATGCGGCAAATAACTTCGAAAGTGACGTCGACATACCGTTTTCTTGATGAGCAACAGACGCCGAAAATGCGTCAATCGCGCTGGTCCGCGTCGCCGCGCTTTCGTGCGTGAGGAATTCCAAAATATCCGCGGGCGGTGGCACGGTGTCCGATAGTCCGCACAACACCCATACTTCCTCAGCGAGCGCCTTATTACTATCGTCGCTGTCGAACCGCGCGATAAAAAGCTTCGCGATCGCCTCCGCCGCAACACGTTCATCCATGCTGTTGAAATCCAACGGCGCGCTCAACAATCCAGATAGAGACGCTCCGCGCACCGCGCGGAATTCACTCTCTACGCCATTCACCAATGCCAAAACGTCGTCGCTAGTTTGTAAATAGCGTGAAACGTCGGAAAGAATTGGTTTTGCCAAGTTGACCACGTCCGGCGTCGCATTCGAGAGCGTGTTGAGTAGCACGCGCACCGCAGCTCCAGCGCTCGGGAGAATTGGGATGCCATCTTCATCGTCCCCGGCGTGCGCGGCGAGTAACGTCAGCGCCTCGATGCGCAAACTTTTCGGAGCCTCAGGAAGTAATAAAGCATGAGAAACAATAGGGAAAATCATCCCAAACACGGGAGCTGGGAGAGGATCCGGGTCATTGTCTTCGAGCGCGCCCTTGGCTAATTCGAGCGCTTCGCTCAACATGCGAGTTTCGAAATTGACCAAATGCATGTCCACTGGAATAGGCTTACCATTCAAATCAAACTCGACGGGCTTTGGACTTCCATCAAGACTCATCGCACCGAGACGAATCGCGAGCGCCTCCGTGCGTCTTTCTTGCGGAAAGGACAAAATCATTGCCGCGCCTCGCGCCGCCGCGCAGTACAACAATGTTTCCACCGTCTTCAACACGACTGTTTGTGGAATAATCTTCGATCGAAGTAGAGGAAACACCGTTCTGTACGCAATATCGCATACCTTCTCTCGCGCGCGGTGACCGAGTCCTTCGAGAACGCATGTGAGCACGTCCAATCCTTCCACTAAGCTGTCAACCACGCCTCGTACGCGAGCCCGAATGTCCGCCTCTTCAGCAAGCTGAGCGCGTCGCGCCGCCTCGCGAGGATCCGCAGTTTTCGGAGGTGCTTTTGTAGACTTTTTTGCACCAGCCGAGAGCTGACTCGGTCGCAACGACACCACTGTGGATGATTCTTGTTTGTCCTCCTTCTGCGCCGCCGCCGGTTTGTCTTTTGGGTCGGTGGACAACGTCCCGGGCGCGGTGTTGTAAATCAAAATATCCTTGTCACTGATTTCGTCGTGAGCGTGGATATCAATCATGCCGAGGGCTTTGGGGAGAAGGATATTTGAGACATCGTTTGAGCTCAATCGTCCCAGCGCGACGATGGCGCGTCGAGCGGCGACCCGAATGTTTGAGGATGGGCTCGTGAGTCCGCGCTCGCCAGCTATGGTTTCACACACCGCTTCACCATTCATAGAGTCGCCGATATCTTCGCCGAGACGAGCGGTGAGCGCAGACCATGCGCCACTGCGTCTGCCATCAGGAGCTGCGACGAGTGGGTTATGTGCGATCAAAAGCATATCTCCCAGTAAATCACTCGAGAGCTTGACACATTGCTCGTCTTCGTCAAAGTCGCAGTACGCTAGTAATGATGCACCCGCGTAACGGGAAGGAAAGCTCTCATCTGCTTCGGCGCCTATGGCCGGGAACGTACCAGCAGCGGCTTGCTCTAACCAGTGTTGCAATCCTTGAATCATCTTCATCGGCGCTTGGCCCTGACTAATTGCGCCTCGAATAGCTTCGCGCGCCGCCGCTCGACACTGTGCGTTCGAGTGCAGGCTCAATAACGCGATGGTTTGAATCACGACATCGTCGAGCTCAAGTTTGATCAACTGCGTTGAGTGTGCTGAAAGCAGACATTGCGACGTTGCTGCGAGAGTTTGAGCATCTGAATCGTCAAATCGAGTGACGGCGGCGACGTCAAAGTACGCAGACAACGATTCCCATAATTTCCCCTTCGTTGCCGCATCTAAAGCAGCAGCATCATCAGCGGCAGCTCGAACAGTCAAATACAAAGCGCACAACCCTTCAGCGCGCTGTGCAGATTTCGCAGCACCAGCAACCGTAATGGGCACTAATACAGCGATAGTTTCTGACAACCCGTTCGCAAGCGCAGAATTTGAGCGCAGTGCTTGAGCAATAGCTTGCAAAGTAGACCCTCGTTCTCTTGTGTCCTTCGAGGACTCTGTGATAAGCGTAACGACCGACGCAGGACATGCGGCAATGTGCCGCAACCACGTCGTGAGAGCGCGTAACCCTGCAGCTTTGGCGTCAAGCTGCTTATCGATGGCCATCTCTGTCGCTAAAATCGCAATTGCATCCGCACTCAATGCCTCCCTGTCTTTACGGCTGCTAATTCGCGCACATGAACCAATTACGTCATACAACCCAACTCGCGCCGTCCATTCCTTTGGGCGCTTGCCCGCGTCGAATTCTGCAGCGCAGCGAGCGAAAATATGCTCCTTCACTAGACTCGCGTCAGCAGAATTTGCAGTAAGCGTATCGATGATGCGTCTAGATACATCGCGGCGAGTGGCATCTGCGTGCTTTGCAAGTGGCATCAGCACTTCTCCAAGCTCAGCGCAACTAGAGCTCAAATCCACCTTGACGCCTTCTAAAGTGCTTAGAATCATTGGTAAAACCGCCTCTGGACTACGTCTCAACTGTCTGACCATCTTTGGCAAAAGAACATCCTTCATCTCATCCTCGGTGACATCGCCTAAAATGGATGTAAATACTTCAGCAGTTACGCCAGCAGCGACAACTTTCGCGTCGCCACTGAGTACGACATCGGCGTAGAGCTGTAGCATCGTACGACGCGTCTCGCCAATGTCACGCTTGGAAAACTCCCGAGCCGCCGCGTACATCTCACCCACAAGCGCACAAAGCGCCGTGTTGGCGCCACCCTTCACGAGCTCTAGGTATTTGTCCAACAACGCGTCACATCCCACATCGCTGGCAAAGGCTCTCAGCGCTCTTGCAGAAAACACTCGACGACCTCGCGCGCGAAGCCTCGCCAACGTCTCGAGTGCCTTGGCCGTGGTATCATCCTCAACCTTCCCTGTGCTCGCCACAATCGCTACCAAACGCGACAACGCAAAACACGAACTATCACCGAACGCTCCTTTCTCCATCGCTCGCGCGCTCGCATTGATAAACACACTCTGAAACGTTGACGCTTGAGCGTCCCGGGCGCTCCTCGCCGTCTCCTCCATCGCGCTTCGCACATGTTTACCCCGATCGCCTTCACGCACCGATGTAAAAATCGCCTTGACCAACATTTGAACGTCGGTTTCGTTGCTCAAATCTGTCGTATCACGCACGGCGTCGTCGCGCGTCAATCACTCGATATATCGTCATCGCGAGGTCATAATCATCAACATAAAAAAGCGAGAGCTCATCACTCAAACACGGCCGTCGACTGAAGCCAGACGTACCTTGTGCGCGTTCGATTTCATCACGCATACTCTCCCATGCGTCTACGCACGCGTCGACGCGCGCGTTCGTCACCGGCGCGAACGGTGACGCCATGGTCTCGGTGTGAGGTCAGTGGGCACAGGTCAGGTCTCACTGGAACGACAGGTGGCGGCTAATTTCAGCCTCGCATGAGCGCCAATGCGTGCGCGTGACGAATGCAAATTCACATACATGTTCTATATTTGTTGTTTTATACACTAACGAATGGTCTATGCTCAACAGCGCGCGGCTAGGGATTTTCGGTCGAAGGCGAAGGCGACATCCACGACATGCGCTCGGCGGCGGCTCGGTCGACTTTGGTCGTCGACGGCACGTGTTCAATGTCGACATCGGTGGCGTCCATATGCATATACGTGCCCTCGGAGAGTTCAACGACGACTGGGGCGTCTTCACTAGCATCATGTGCCTCGTCGGCCTTAGCTTGGCGAATTTCATCCAAAAGGTTGACGTGAAGCGATTCGCGAACAAATCGTACCAAGCGTTGAAGTTTTTGCGCCACCTCCGCGAGTTTGGTCTCGACGTCGATATCAATGGCGACTCCTTCGCCGGTATTATGTTCCGGCGCGGCGTCGATGTTGATGCGGGCCAAGTCAATGAGACACGGACGCAAGAAGTTTTCCTTGGTGTAGTCGTCGACGTCGAAAAAATCGCCCCCCGCGCGTTCAAGCTGCGGCCTAATGACATCAATGAACGCCGAGTACAGCTCAGGATAGTCAAACACTGCAACTTCGGCACAAGAACATATCACATGCACCAGGCGCTTCCATTGCTCGAGCGCAGCCAAGGACGATAGCGCGCTCAGCAAGATGAAGGACAGTTGGAGCTCGCCCAACATTCCGCGCCAACCGTCGGCGCCAAAACAGCCAATGGCGTGCTTCAGACGCAACTCTGGATACGTGTTCATCGCCGTCACGTCACTAGCGGACATACCATGCGGGTTCCGACTCGTCGCGCGGTCGGTGAACACGGGCGCGCGCGGGACGTGATCAAAGTACGGCGTCACCTCGCGAGCCGAAGCGCCGTCTCTCGAACGCGCCTCCGCGTCCGGATCTCCCGCAACTACGCGCGTGCCGATGCCGACGCCACAACGATCAAGGACATCAGCCGTGACAAAAGTACTCAGCACCGTCCACGCGCGCTCGATATCGATCGAATACGGCGCCATGACGCCATCAAACTCGCGTCCGTCTCGCGTCGCGACAGCCAACCGCTCGGCATCCTCCTCCGCCATCCCTCGTCCCGGCGCGAGCGTCTCGAGCGCCGCATCCCACGCGCGCACGATAACATCTCCACCCTTCTCCACGCACACGAACTCACCGATCGCGCCCTCGCGCGAACCCGCGGCGTTGGTACTGATAAAGTGCACCCCGCGCGGCACGCACTTCACCCCTCGAAACGCCGCCGACTCCGCGCGACAATCCACGGTGTCGATCCCGAACGTCCCGCGCGCGGGAAATTCGTGCACGTAGTAGTACCCTCCCGCCTCGAGGCGCGCCAACGCGTCGTCGGGGGTCATCTCGTGCGGCGCGACGCGATAGTGACGTCATTCAGCGGCACGCGAGCGCTCACGATGGCGACGTCGGTCGCGTCGTCGGTCGCCCCGCGCGCGCGCGGGTCGGCGACGGCGACGCATGCGATGACGGCGCGCGCGATGCCGCGCGGCGCGCGCGCGGCGACCGCGTCAGCGACGCACGCGGGGGCGAATAGTCGCGCGCACCAGCGGTCTCGAGGTGTGTCGCGAACGTCCAGCTCCGCGCGTCGCGAGCTCGCGACGCGCGCGCTGGGGAGCGACGCCGGCGCCGTGGCCGCCGTGGCTGCCCTGGACGGCGCGTCGGACGTCGCGCGCGGGGCGCTTGAGGCGGTGGCGCAGCGCGAGGCGGAGGCGTCTCGCGCGGTGTGGGACGTGCTCGAGCGCGCGGGAGAGCTTCTCGCCTCTGGCGCCGCTGAGTTCGGTGCGCGCACCGATGTGCGCGACATGATTACGAATGCGTTGCAGCGCGCGTTTGAGGCGCTTCCGGATGGACAACGCGAGCAGTTTACGTCGGGATGGGGGGCGTTTTACGACGCGTTGCCGCCAGAGGCGGCGGCGGCGGCGGCGGAAGCCGCGCGACGCTTCGGGGATGTCTCTGCGAGCGGTGGTGCGGCGCTCATCGCTGGTATAGTTGCAGTGGTGTTCACATCCAAGTTGTTCGCGACGACGGATGACTCGAGCGGTATGGATGAATGGGCGGCGTTGGCGAGCGCTGAGGGCGACGTGGAACCCTCCGAGTTGCGTAGATACGATCCCAAGGCGACGCAAAAGTACTTTTCGACGCGACCTTTGACGCTACTTAAGCGTGGTGTGCGATCGTTTGCGTTATTGGGATCGTTTACAGTGCAGTTACGCATTGATCGTAAGTTGGCTGGGGAAAATATGAGCGACGAGGCGAAGATGAAGCTCAACACAAAGCGCGCGACGCAGTTAAGAAACTTACTCGTGTCCCTCGGACCGACGTACGTCAAGCTCGGACAAGTGATGAGTAGCCGTGCAGATTTATTACCCGCCGAGTATATTGAAGAGTTACGTGTGTTGCAAGATAAAGTGCCGCCATTCAATGATGATTTGGCGCGCAGAATTCTTACGCGTGAACTCGGGGAATCGACGGCGAAACGGTTGACGCTCGGTGACACGCCTATCGCGAGTGCGAGCTTAGGTCAAGTGTACAAAGGCACGTGGTTGAATGACAAAGGCGAACTTGAGGAGGTTGCGGTGAAAGTGCAGCGTCCTGGCGCGCTCGTGGCCATCAGTTTGGATGTTGGCATTATTCGCGCATTCGCCGAACCATGGCGAAAGTTCAACAACTTGAATTCCGATCTCGAAGGCTTGGTTGATGAATGGGGGCGACGATTTATCGCCGAGCTCGATTATAACGAAGAGGCCACAAATGGGGAAAAGTTTGCCGCCGCCATGGCGAAGCGTTCAGATTTGGGAGGCGTAGTCACCGCCGCTCCAGTGTTTCGCCAAGCCTCGACGCGTCGCATTTTGACCACGGGATGGATCGATGGCGAACGTTTGCAAGATAGTAAGGCGGGCGACACCGCACAATTATGCGCTGTCGCGTTGACGTCTTACTTGGCCATGCTTCTCGACCTTGGATTCCTTCACGCCGATCCTCACCCTGGTAATTTATTGCGCACGACGGATGGCAAATTGTGCATTCTCGACTGGGGCTTGGTCACACCCGTGTCAAAGGACTTATCCACCGCCATCTTGCGGTTCATCGCGCACTTGGTGAGTAAAGATTTCGAGAAGGTGCCCGCAGATTTGGACGCTATGGGATTTATCCCGAGCGGTAAACGTGAAGCCATGGAAGATTCGGGCGTTGCTCGCGCGCTCGGATTGTTGTTCTCCGCTTTGGCCAGAGGTGGTGGTGCGCAAGGTTTCCGAGACGAGCTCGGCCTTCCGGATGAAGAACGCATCAAAGAAATTCGAAAAGATTTGAAGGGTGTGAAGGACCCGAAGAAGCGACGCGACGCGTTTCTTGAGGCGGCTGGGACGGATAGTAAAGTCGCGCAGTTGACAAAGGATTTGGAGGGTGTGCAAGAAAAGTATGGGAACATTTTCCAAATCCCTGCGTATTTTGGCTACATTCTTCGCGCATTTTCTGTGCTTGAAGGCATTGGGTTGTCCTGCGACAAGAATTACTCCATTGCAAACGAATGCTATCCATACATTGCGCGTCGATTGCTTACGGACAAATCGCCTGAAACGCGTCGGGCTTTGGAGCAATTGCTCTACGGCAAGGAGGATGGTGAACACGCAACGTTGAGCGTGAACAGAGTACGCCAGTTATCCAAAGCGTTCGGAAGTTATACCTCAATTACCGCCGCGCGTGCTGGCGCGCCAAAGGTGGAGAAACCCGACGAAGAACACGGACAGAAGAAGAAAATTTCTAACGGCGCTAGAGAGGCGCTAAAGTTGGCGTTTGACCCAAGTGGTGGCCCGATTCAAGATATCGCACTTCGCGAACTTGGTCGCTACGCTGGTGCTTTTGTATCTTCTGCCGCGTCTTCAACTATCGCGGCACCGTTCAACGCCGTGGAGTCTGTCGCGCAGTCTTTTTCGCCGGCGGCGGAACTGCTAAGCGGGGCAAAGAACACGTTGGCGCCGCTCGAACGCGCGACGCATATCTCTCAAGAAGACATTGAGACCTTACAAGTCGCAGAAGAACTCCGTTTGATGTTTTCTGGCGGCGAAGAAACCGCGCCCAATGGAGAGCAGAAATCAGCGCAGGCACAAGGCTTGCCTGAAATCGACGCCGAACTGGTGCGGGAGCTTTTGGACTTGGCACCAGAACTCGCACCGGGCGCGCAAGCTGCCGCACTTCGCCTAGGTTCGGTATTATTTGACCAAGCCGCATACCGAGTCGCTCGCGCGACTCGACCAGAATAGACAAGATTTTTTAGATTACTTACGCCACACGCGCGTGGCTTTGCGCAAACGAAGGTATTTTTTATGTTGTAAAAGACCATTTGATTTCTTTAAAGTTCAAAATCTCTCTTTTTCTAGTTCTAACATGTGCAACTGAAGACCATTCTTCGCGCCCGAATCGCGTCCCCAACGACCGAGTCGCGGTTCCTGGCCCATGCCGGCGAGAACAAATCGACCACTACCGGCGACTTGAAGCGCGTTTACGAAACCTCGCGCCGCTAAACAATGCAACGGTACGAGAGGCTCGCCTTGGTGAGACGTCTTCCATAATCGAATAGTACCATCGGCGGCACCCGACGCAGCGAAATCGGTACCCTTACCTACGTGCACGGCGTTCACCCAGCTCGCCATCTCGCCCACACCACCGTCATTTTTAGCGCTCATTCCGCTGACGGCTTGCGCCGCCGCTCGTTGGTCCATCGCTCGCCTCACGGCGTCGTCATCAAACGACTTCGGGGCGACTATTTCCCTAAAACCGTGCACGTTTTCCCAAGACGCCGCAGCTTTCTTTCGAGCTATGTTCCAAATCGCTACGCATCCGTCTTGCGAGCCAGTGAGCCAGTGGTCGTGCGCGGTGAAGGCGCAGCTTTCGGCTTGGCCGGCGCCCGCCGCTGGTCGCAAAACGAGTTGCGAATCCTCGGGCACTTTCCAAAATCTAGCCGATCTATCTGCACCTACGGTGACAATTCGTTCACGTCTCTGCGTGTCAATGGCGATACAACGGTCTTGGTGTCCGAATAGCGTATCGACGTACGCCATGTCGTCGAGCGACCAAATTTTCACCGTGCGGTCCTCCGAGCACGAAAACAATTGTCCAGTACCGTGTCGAAATCCCAAGCCAGTCACCGCGCCTCGATGACCCGGAAACGATGTGATATGCGTCATGCTTCGCGTATCCCACACGTGCACGCGCTTATCAGCGCCACCAGTGACGAATAAATTCTTCTCGCCGCTCACGGCGCAACACAGCATCACGTGCGCTCCGCACTTTGGCGGCGCTTGCGGACCAGTGCCCCCTTGCAACGGATCCACCACCACCTCTGGCGTGCGAGGGAACTTCAACCGCTTCCCAGTCTCGATATCCCAACCAAATATCGTGCCATCCTTCGACACACTATACGCCAAACGATCATCCTCCGTCAACGCCACGCCCGTCACCGCGCGTTTATGTCCCCGCCACGTCTGCGGCTCCCCCTGAACTTCAGTCGGCACCTTCACCCGATCTCCCACCGCCGCGCGCTGATGTCCACTCTTCCTCTGCGCCTCATCCGCCAATCGTGCCGCTAACCGCGTGTGTGAATCCAAATGCCGTCCTTCGCCATCCTCGTCGCCCGCCTCGTCCTCGTCCTCGCTCTCCTCCGCCTGCTCCTGGCGCAACCGTTCCAAATACGCCTTGGCCAAACGTATACGCTTCTCCTGCGCGCTCTCTCGCGCCCTCGCCTCATCCTCCTCATCCTCATCCTCATCTTGACGTCGCGCCGCGCTCGCCTTACCGCTCTCGTCGTCATCACCGACCCCGTCGTCGTCGTCGTCGTCGTCGTCATCCTCCAACGTCTTTC
>Ga0222715_10001390_pt1 | contig 23198 bp, 14 predicted proteins | sample C33_9DmetaG_FD_165056 | JGI IMG/M metagenome (GOLD analysis project Ga0222715, IMG submission 165056) | Estuarine water microbial communities from San Francisco Bay, California, United States - C33_9D | ecosystem: Environmental > Aquatic > Marine > Unclassified | place: USA: California...
TGACCGATGCGTTACCGGATATCGATCTTTATGATCACGACAACCCGTTAGCGGTGACGGAATACGTGAATGACATTTATGACTATTGGTACAGAGTCGAGGTGCGTCTGCGCGCGTCAACGGCTCCACGGCGCGCGGCGTCGCGTCGCGTTGTGATTGTGTGTTTCGTCGTGCGCGCCGAATGCGATTGTGTACGTGGTTTGATTTTGTGTACTGACTGTGCGTTTTCGTCGTCGTCGAATGTGTGCTCGATGCGTAGCCCAATACGCAAGTGTCTGAAAAGTACATGATCATCCAAGGCGACATCAACAGCAAGATGCGCGCGATTCTCATCGACTGGCTGGTGGAAGTCCATTTGAAGTTTAAGCTCATGCCTGAGACGTTGTTCTTGACGACCAATTTGATTGATCGTTTCCTCGAGTTGAAGTCTGTGACTCGTAAGAACCTACAACTCGTTGGCGTCACCGCAATGCTCGTGGCGAGCAAGTATGAAGAAATTTGGGCGCCCGAAGTGCGCGACTTTGTGTACATCAGCGATAAGGCGTACACGCGCGAGCAAATTCTGGATATGGAGAAGACGATGCTGAATACGCTTGGGTTTCATCTCACCGTGCCAACTCCGTTTCAGTTCATGAACCGATACTTTAAGGCTGCCGGTGGCGATCGCAAGTTTCAGCTGTACGCGTCGTACGCCGTCGAGTGCGCGTTGCCCGACTACAACATGTTGCAGTACTCTGGGTCCATGTTAGCCGCGGCTGGGGTGTACATTGCCATGCGCGCGTTGCGCACGGGGACGTGGAACCATGTCATGGAGGCGCACACGCGAGTTTCCGAGGCGCAAGTGTACCCATGTGCGTGCGACATGGCGGAACTCATGCGCAAGGCGCCGACGGCGTCGCTCACCGCCGTGTTTAAAAAGTACAGCGGGGAAAAGTTTATGAAGATTGCAACCTTGCCCGTGCCAAACGAGCTTCGACTTTAAGTCAGTTGATAGAACTTGATACACGCTTTCACACACATCACTTGCACATCGTGTCTTGATTGGTTTCGTACACGATGTGTCTTCTAGAAGAGTCTCTCGCGTTTCTTCCGCGCCTCGTGTCTTTTGACACGCGGGGATGAAACGTACGCGATCGCGCGCGCGGAGGCGCGGGCGCATCTCACAACGATGCAGATCGTCTCAACACAAACACACACTTTAAGTTCCGTTCGCACTTTGGCAAGGTGCATTGTAATTCTAGTTTTCGATAAATTGCCAATATTGTTGTACACTTTGCCGCGCGCGAGCGACGTCTACGATGTCTACCTAGGTGCTACTACTACCGCGCTATGACGCGTCATCGTCGACGACTTGCCTCAATATGGCATCCATGTACGTTTCACGCACGCGTGCGCGCGACACTTTGCCACTCGCGTTTTTTGGGATATCATCCGTGATGAATACGAAGGTTTTGGGAACCTTGAACCGCGCTAGAGACGCCGCGCAATGCGCCTTGAGCGCTCGGATGGCGTCGTCGCGCGGCGCTTTCAAGCGCACCACCGCAGCGACGGCCTCGCCCCACAGCGCGTGCGGCACACCAATGACGACTGCATGCGCGACATTGTCGTGTGCGCATAACACACTCTCGACTTCTTGCGGGGCGACGTTTTCTCCACCCGATTTAATCATTTCCTTGAGACGACCGACGAGCCAACAACGGCGCGCGCCGCTGGCGTCGATGATGACTTTTCCCAAGTCTCCGGTTGGGAACCACCCATCGACGTCAAATGTGGACGCGCGATCGATGCCTACGTATCCACGCATGACTTGGGGCCCGCGCACGAGGAGCTGTCCGGAGGCATCCGTTTTGATTTCTACTCCAGGCGCGGGTTCGCCGGCAAACGTAGCGTCCTCCACCAGTCTCGCATCGTCTGCGCGCATAAATGTCACCGATGATGACGTCTCAGACATGCCGTACGCCAAAGTGACGACTGCACTGGGAAAGATTTCGCGCACATTGCTCAAAGAATCGACGAGGCGACCACCACCGATGAGAATTTTCTTCACCGATGGATACGACGAACTCGATGCGCGCGGTACAGCTCGTAACAACATCGTTATCATCGTCGGCACAGCTATAAATGCCGTCACGCGTTCGCGCGAGATAACCTCAAGCACTCGCTCTGCGTCGAACTCCTTCATGAATATATGATTCGCACCCGCGACGAACGCCGCGTGCGCGCTCGACATGCCGCCGATGTGAAACATCGGCGCAAAGTGCAAAAATATGTCGTTCGTGTCGTATCCGACGCATTGAAGTTTCGCCGCCGATGCCGCGCAAATCCCTGCATGCGTCAACATCGCCGCTTTAGCCACTCCTGTTGTGGTACCACTCGTATGACAATACAAGCATACGTCTTCGCCGCCTACGCGCCGTATCGTTCCCTCAACCGTTTGAGCCAGTCGCGCAAACGCTTCTTCATCCACATCCATACCTTCCGTCGATGCGATGAGCTCTTCGGCGCGTATGACTCGAATTCCTAACCCAACGGCGTCGCGTGCGCTCTCGATCCCATCTTCATCGCACACCACGAGCACGGCGCCGACGCGTCGCGCCGCGTCCACCGTCTCTTTCGCGCCCCAGCGCGAGCTCAACGGCGCCGCAACCGCCCCGATCGCGTTCGTCGCCAACCAACACGCGAAACCGATCGCGCTCGGTCGCATGACACTCGCGATGACGACATGTTCGCCCTCGCGCCCGGTGGCGTGCGCTAAAAAGCGCTCCGCGCACGTCGCCACGAGCGCTTGAAACGCAGCTCCAGACCAGCATTTTCCATCGTCGCCGTCGTCGGCGAACGCGCACTCGCGCACGCACGGATCGAAAACGCCCGCCGCGACGTTTACGCGCTCGGGCGCGTCTGCGCGTGCGGCGCGCGCGTCATCTGCGGCGTCACCGCCGTGAGGCAACATCTGCGGGAGCGTTTCGGGCGAGCGTTTTTTCTGTAGCTCGACACCATTCATCGACGCGCGCCCGCCCGCGTGATGGTGTCCGCCACCGCGCCGCGCGCGGAAACGTTGAAGAAAAATATTCCACAGCGGCGCATCTCGTGCGCGGGGGAGTACGCGGCGCTCAAAGGCGAAGCCGCTGCGCTGGCCAAGGCTGGAGACTACATGCGCGCGTATTGCAACTATTCTCTGTGCATCGCCGACGAGCGGTTCGCGGTAATGGATGATGATTTGGCGTTTACGCTGACGAATCGATCGCTGATGTCGTTGAAATTAGGAGATTACGATGCGGCGCTGCGCGATGGGCTAGGAGCGATTGAGATGGTGCGGTGTTGGCCGACGACGGCGAATGCGACGCGACGCTCTCGAGCGATGGCCAAGGCGCTATATCGCGTCGGATGTGCGCGCATGGGGTTGATGGAGACCGAAAGTGCGATTGATACGTTCAACAAGGCGCTGGTGATCGCGCCTGGGGATGAAGCGGTGCGTGAGCGGTTGGTGGAGTGCGTGAAGTCGGTGAGGATGTCGTATATCTGTGACGCGTACGCCGACGCGATTTCTGATGGTGAGATGCCAAACAAGGTTTCCCCACGCGATGGCAAGTGGTTGAAACCAGTGAAACCAGAAACATTACGCGTGAGCCGAAACGCCATGGCGCAAACGCTACTTGATTGTGTTGTGGGGCATGAAGCTGATTGGCGTCGCGAATTCATTGATGTGTACTTGGCCGCAAAGGCAAATCCCAAAGCACTGAGCAACATGCGCCGCGGTTTTTTGAGTGGTATCCGCGCGTGTGTATATGCACACATTGGAAATCACGCCCAGGCGGTGAAAGATTATCAAGTTGCGTTGGCTTACTACCCTGATTGGGCGCGCGCGTATTTCGGCTATGCGCAATCCATCGAGCGCGAGCTCATTCTCAACAACATAACGCGGGTCGAAGTTGCGTCCATAAGCAAAAGAAATGGTGTATTTGATAACCTCATTGTCGACGCACACGTCGCTGCAGCGTTATGGACGAAGCAAGCTCTCGAGCTCGATGATTCGAATGATGTGTACGCCGCAGAGTATCATCGACTCGCCGAAAAAGTATCCGACGCCATTCGTGAAGCGCTTACGAAAGGCGCGAGCGCGGCGTTGGAGTATCTCGATAAGGAGAAATGGGAAAATGCCCCAGAGTACATTCGCCCGAGGCCAAAGTACTACTACTTTTATGAAATGATGAAAGAGCGCATCTACGAACATTTTCCTGAACTTCCGCAGCCGGTGATGGACAAGTTGTTGTCGCTCGACGCGGGCGAATTGGATTTACTCCTCCAATATCCGCGTGCCATTAAAGGTCAAACCGAAGAGTTCCTAGATGTTTATAAACGCGAAGGAGGGGAGTATTTACTCACGTACAAAACTCCACAGCTTTCCTGGGACGAAGTCAAGGCGCTCAAAGGCAAAGGCACGCAAGGCTTACTCCCCGGCGGCGCCGACACGCATCAATTCGGTGCCACTGCAGACGAATGCCAAGATCCAGGCTCGGGATTTGCCACCGAAAAAGACACAAACCACGCCATGATTGGTGCCAGCGGAGACGATGGCTTGACGCGCGAAGAATTCCTCGGCGCGCCCGCGCCGCCGAAACTCCCGCCCGACCAACTCCGCGACGCGATAAATCGTCTCGGTCCCGCGCCGTCGCGCGAACAATCCCCAAACGCGCACCCCACCCGGGCACTTCCAAGTGTATCTCGCGCCGCGCGCGTACTCGCCGAGGCGCCGCCGGGCGACGCCGCGCCGTAGCCCAGCCGATCGAACGCGTCCGCGTGCAATGTAAACAAACAAAATCCGTCATCGTGTTTGTCTTTGCGTCACGCCGCCACGAAAAAGTGAGCGTCCCGCGACAGTTCTGCGCGCGACGTCGTCGGCATCGACGTCGTCCGCGCCATCCGTCCGTCCGTTCGTTCGCGCGCGTTTTTCACGCCTGCTCCACCGTCGGTGTCGGTGCGGCTGACGACGCCGCCGCCGTCGAGCGATCGCGACGCGGGTGCAGCGCGCTCGAGAGCCGCCATGGGGAAACCCGCGACGGATCCCGCGCCCGCGCGCGCGCCGTCGTCGCGGAATCGCGAGAGCGATGACGCCATGGCGTGTCTCACGCGCGATCCTGCGAAAGTCACTCATCCGGTGAAGACGTTGGAGGATAAATTCGAGCTCTTACCGGCGTTTTTGAAGGTTAGAGGATTGGTTCGGCAACACATTGACTCGTTCAACTACCTCATCAACGAGGAGATAAAAAAGATCATACACGCCAAGGCGAATGAACGCGTGACGTGTGATAGTGATCCGACGTTTTATTTGAAGTATACGAATATACACGTGGGTAAGCCGAGCGTGGAGGAGGATTATGTTGTGGAGGAAATAACGCCGCAGCAGTGCCGGTTGAGAGACATGACGTACGCGGCTCCGATTACGGTGGATGTGGAGTACACGCGAGGGAAGGAGATTGTGACGCGAACGTCAAAGAATGGCGTAGGTGGGGTTGTGATTGGGCGTATTCCGCTGATGTTGCGGTCGTCAAGGTGTGTTTTGACTGGGAAGAGTGAGGATGAATTGGCGCGCTTGGGCGAATGTCCGCTCGACCCTGGCGGATACTTTGTCGTCAAGGGTGTGGAGAAGGTGATTTTGATCCAGGAACAATTGAGTAAAAATAGAATTATCATAGACGTGGACAACAAAGGTGAGATAGGCGCTTCAGTGACCTCTTCCACGCACGAGAGAAAGAGTAAAACGAACCTCGTGGTGAAGCATGGCAAGTTGTACTTGAGACACAACACATTTGCGGATGATATTCCAATCATGATTGTTCTCAAGGCTATGGGCTTGGAAAGCGATCAAGAGGCTATACAAATGATCGGAAGCGATCCAGCGTATGCATCGTTGATGGGACCTACGTTGCAAGAGTGTCAAGCATGTGGAATTTTTACTACGCATCAGGCTTTGGAGTACTGCGGCGCCAAGGTACGCGTTGTAAAGATGCACACCGCGCGGCCAGGGGTGAAAGACTTTCGCCGATCACGCGTAGACGAAGCGCGTGATATCCTGGCAGGCGTGGTTCTTGCGCATGTACCCGTGGTGGCGTATGATTTTAGACAAAAGTGCGCGTACGTTTCCATTATGATTCGTCGCATTCTCAACGCTATTATCGATCCCACTCAAATTGACGACAAGGACTACTATGGTAACAAACGTCTTGAGCTTGCGGGTCAACTCATAGCTCTGTTGTTTGAAGATTGTTTCAAACGACTCAACGCAGATTTAAAGCGCCAAGCTGACGCGGTGTTATCCAAGGCGAATCGTGCGACGCAGTTTGACATTCTCAAGTGCATTCGACAAGATACATTAAGCAATGGTTTAGAGCACGCAATTTCAAGCGGAAACTGGACTGTGAAACGTTTTAGAATGGAGCGTAAGGGCGTTACGCAAGTTCTCAGTCGTTTGAGTTTTATCAGCGCCCTCGGTATGATGACACGTATCACGTCTCAATTTGAGAAGACGCGTAAAGTATCCGGTCCGCGGGCGCTGCAACCGTCTCAATGGGGCTGTCTTTGCCCGAGCGACACTCCAGAAGGGGAGTCATGTGGGTTGGTGAAGAATCTCGCGCTCATGACACACGTCACTACGGATGATGAAGAAGAACCGTTGCGAAGGCTCGTACACGCCTTGGGCGTCGAGCCCTTGACGTGGCTCGCCGGCGGTGAAATGCATTCTCCTCGAGGCGCGCACGTACTCATGAATGGTTCTTTGCTCGGCGTGCACGCGCAACCCGAAGCATTCGCGCATTCTTTCAGAAAACTTCGCCGCGCTGGACGGATTGGTGAGTTTGTTTCTGTGTACACCGCCGATGGATGCGTGTACATTTCATCCGACGGCGGTCGAGTGTGCCGTCCGCTCATAATAATTGAGCGCGGCGAGCCTTTGCTTACTCAAGAACATCTTGACGAGCTCAAGGATGGACATCGCACATTTAATGACTTTTTACGCGAGGGCTTGGTAGAGTACTTGGATGTGAATGAGGAGAACAACTCGTACATTGCGTTGTACGAAGACGAGGTGAATGACGAGACGACGCACTTGGAAATTGAACCATTTACGTTGCTCGGCGTGTGTGCGGGTATCATTCCTTATCCTCATCACAACCAGTCTCCAAGAAACACCTATCAGTGCGCGATGGGTAAACAAGCGATGGGCAACATCGCGTTCAACCAATTGAATCGCATGGATACATTGATGTACTTGTTGGTGTACCCACAAAAGCCGATTGTCAAGACAAAGACGATTGAACTCATTGGATACGATAGGCTCGGAGCTGGGCAGAATGCGACTGTTGCTGTGATGTCTTATAGTGGATACGATATCGAAGACGCAATCGTCATGAACCGCGCTTCACTTGATCGAGGTTTCGGTCGGTGTACAGTGCTACGTAAGTACGCCGCGCAGGTGAAAAAATATAGCAACAGAACGATGGATAGAATTGTCGGACCGGGTGAGTCCGATCGCGCCAATAAAACTGGTCGTATGCATCTCTTAGACGATGATGGTATTGCTGCAGTCGGCGGACGCATCAAACCGGGTGACATTTATGTCAACAAGCAGACGCCGATTAATACCCGTGACCCGATGGCCAATCCGCATGCGATGCCAGACGCTATGTACCGAGATAATCCACTGTCATATAAAGGTCCGGCGGGTGAAACTGCGATCGTGGACAAAGTTCTTCTTACGATGACCGATGAAGGCCAGTTCAATATCAAGACCTTGGTTCGACAAACTCGCCGCCCAGAGGTTGGCGACAAGTTTTCGTCGCGGCACGGTCAAAAGGGCGTTTGCGGTATCATCTTGGATCAAGAAGACTTTCCGTTTAGCGAACGCGGCATCACGCCAGATCTCATTATGAACCCGCACGGATTTCCGTCGCGCATGACTGTGGGTAAAATGATTGAGCTCTTGGGTGGCAAGGCGGGTTTAGAAAGCGGACGGTTTCACGACGGTACAGCGTTTGGCGGCGACACCGTCGAATCCATTCAAGAAACTTTGGTCGCTGCTGGATATTCATACAAAGGCAAAGATATGTTGCACTGCGGCGTGACTGGGGAAGCGCTGGAAGTGAACATATTTATGGGTCCAGTGTACTACCAAAAGCTCAAGCACATGGTACAGGATAAAATGCACGCTCGCGCTCGCGGTCCTCGAGTCGTGCTCACGCGCCAACCGACCGAAGGCCGCGCGCGCGACGGTGGTTTACGTCTCGGAGAAATGGAACGCGACTGTCTGATCTCTTACGGTGCGTCTCAGCTTATCCTCGAGCGTTTGATGATTAGCTCGGATCAATTCGAAGCACAAGTCTGCACAAAGTGCGGTTTGCTCGGATTCCAACATCACATCACCGGGAAAAACGCGTGTACGCTCTGCAAGACCGAAGCCGAAGTCGCTACGTTAAAGCTTCCGTACGCGTGCAAATTACTATTCCAAGAACTTCAAGCGATGAACATCGCTCCACGCCTCAGTCTAACCGAGGCTTAGTTTGAAACACGTTGTAAAAGAATTGAAAAGTTTTAGCCACCGACCGCGTCAGAAATGTTGACAGCTCAGCGCCACCGAGGCCCAAGCCACACACTTTCACGCGTAGCGCGCGACACGCTCGGCGCCCGCGTCGCGCGCGACGCATTCATAGCGCTCGCGTCGACTTTCTTCATCGCCCGTCGACGCGCGCATCGACGTCATCGTCATCGTTAGTCATCTGTCGGCCGGTCGCTGACTGCGTGCCAGCGCACTCGGTCGCGTAGCTCGCGATGTCGTCGTCGTCGTCGTCGTCGTCTACGTCGTGTACGGGCGCAGCGTGCGTGCGATTCGCGACGACGGATAGAGATATATATGTGGGGTACGTGCGTGACGCGATGCGCGACGCGGCGCGCGCGACGCGGCGCGTGCGCGAGGCGAGCTTGAGAAGTGGTCGTTTGGTTTCCCACGCATGTAGTCGACGGTTTATAGCGCGCAGTGGCGCTTCGAGCTCGACTGACGGGTGCATCGTGTGACGCACAGTTTATCAATCTATTTTGGTATCGCCATCGCCGGGTTGCTGCTGTTTGGCGGCGGTCGGCACGTGATGCCTATTTATTTCGGACGCCTGCGGCTGCGGAACCTCACCGCGCCTCCGCCGCCGTTTATGCGCACTTATCACGATGCGACGAAGAAAGTGGGATGCGTGCGGCGAACGATGTCGTATTATTTTGGATGGATCCCACATGTCTTAAACGTGGACGATAAGACGCTGATTGCGACGGCTGGTTTAGACGCGTTTGCGTTTTTGCGCGTATGCCAGTTTGGACTGCAGCTGTTTCTACCGTTGACAATTTTGTCCCTGACGGTGTTGCTTCCAATTCACAATCACGGGACAGATTTGCAAAGGCAGCATGAGGAGTACTTGCTGGCGACAAACTCGACCGAGGCGTCAGCGTTGAGCGGGTTATTGTTGACCACGGTGGCGAATTTAGAACCCGGACTTGATATATTTTGGTTGCACTGTGTGGTGATGTGGGTCGTTATTTGGTACACGACGTGGTTGCTGACGCAACACACGGCGACTTTCGTTGTCTTGCGCACGCTGTACTTAACGACGCGAGGTGATACCAACCTTTGGCGCGCGGTGCACCAACCGTCGTCCGTGATTGAACAGCTCCTCATGCAGGGCGCAAATCAGAGCGCGGAAATTGATTCAGAAGAGTTGAAGCGATTTAAAAGTGCTGATTCTGACGATACCGCCGTGGTGCGCGATGCTCTTGCCGAGATGGATGAATTAGAAGAGGAAGCATCGCCTACGCTTTTATCTGATGCCGTCAAGACGACGAGAAGTATTCTGAGTTCAATCACAACGAAGGCGGACAGAATCGTGCACTCGGTGAAATTTCTAGACAGGGAGGGCACGCAGCGAACAACATCTAGTCCAACTCTAGTTCACCCAGGTGAAGGTCCCGATGATGCGAATGAGAAGTCCGTCAAGGGCCCTTCGCCTTCGACTAAACTAACTCCGATGATGAGCTCACCTCATTTGACGCCAGCGACGACGTCCACTCGACGCCTCACGACGCCGCCAATAGAGTCAAAAAATATAGCTCAAACGTTGAAGGGTGCAGGTGTATTGAAACCGTCGTTAACGACGCCTCGTTCATCCGAGACTGAAAAGGCGAGCACATTTCGAACGCGTCTTTCAACGCCGACGTCTGCTGAGCTGTCTCGAGACGACCCACTGACACCCGTTCTCGGCGGTGCTAGAACTGGTGACGCACCGTCGTCATCAGGCGCGCGCAAGAGCACACGAGAGCCGGGTCCTGTCACAGAGTCGTTTCAGAACACATCGGATTCGATTGACGACACATTTGATTTGAGCATTAACCCGCCCGCGTCCGAACCTCCAACGGCGAACGCGCGCCGTGCGAGAAAGTTGAGACTAGGCTCTTTTGGCTCGCTTGGACAAGTTCCGGCTTCGGTGAGTCAAGCGTTGCAAAATGAGCAGGCAGGTTTGCACAAGGTGACATCCGTTGAAGATCTAGCGAAAAGGCAACTCATGGCGTCGGTGATGCTTCGAAACGATGGTGAAATCGCTACCGGTTCGTTTGATCTCGCGGAATTAACGAGTCCCACGGCTTCGCCGCGAAGAACCAAGCATCGTCGCGCACCAACGAGAGAAGATATCATAATGGCTGGCGACGTTGCGCTGACACCAGCCGTAAAGCGCGCGCTAGCTCGCGTCAAATCATTAGAGGATGCTGGCGAAAACGTGCGGGTAGGAGGTATGGGTGAAACTGGCGTGCAAGTCAGAGCAGAAACAGCCATTGCGCATGAATGGTGGTGCGGTTTAGAGATTACGAGTGAGCACGCCGATAGTCGCCGCAAGCACGAAAACAGGCAATCAGAAACGGTCAGTGCGCCCCCAGTAGAGCAAAAGATGTCCTCTGGCGCCAAAAGCAGTCCACGAAATTTAGAGGATGCATTTTCGGCCATTGAAAACGAAGACGTCGATCCTTCATCTCCGGTGACGCGTGCTTCACAGCAGTGTGGTGATTATTTGAGTGACGCGCCCGCTGCGGTTCCAGATGTCACAAGCGCGCGTACAGTCAATGCTTACGACATTCGTACGAAACAAATCGTGAGCGTTTGGGCGGCGAGTTACACCGTGCTCATTACCGATATCCCTTTTGTTCGCGGCGTCAACGATAACGGCGAAGAGGTGCGCGTAAGAGGTTTGCGCGAAGTGGAAAGCACGCTCGAATACATTTTTGGCGACGAGTTCCGTGGATTGATTCCAATCTTCGATCACCGACCCGTCGATGCGCTGTTGGATAGCCGAGATGCGACGCGGAATTCCATCGCCAAAATTTTAATGACTCTCGCACGTGAGGGAATTTTACCGCAAACAAATACGTACAAGGACGAAGCGTGCGAGTGGAAATTTGGTGCGAACACGCACATGGCATCGCACGTGAAATTAGGCTACAACTGGGACGTGTTTGAAGATCTGTTCAAAGATGTGTTAGAACCACCAAAGGGCATCAAATCACTCCCTTTGACGGAGCAGCTGCGCGTATTAGAAGTGCAGCTGCGAGCCATCGATGAAGCGGTAGTGACGGTGCGAAAGAACACGTGGGAAGGTTCTCCTGGTCCATCGTGTTTTGCCGTGTTTGAAAATCAGGTAGCCGCGAGTACAGCGGCGCAGTGCGTGATCTCGCGCGCCACCAACCGCGTGTACAGAGCGTTTCCGGCGCCAGGACCAGACGATGTAAACTGGCAAACACTTCTGAACAAGACTGAGGATAATCGTGTGAACGCCATGATGGCATGGCCGTTCATCTTGGCTCTCATTTTCTTCCCAACTGGTATGTTCGCCACTATTGTCACGAGCGTTTGCCAAGTTCAGAGTGATTCGAGCACAGCGGATATCACGGGATTTTTAGATTGGTATTGTTCAGACGACGCTAAGGTGTACGCTGGTTTGATTTCAGGTGTACTGCCTCCCGTTTTGCTCACGCTCTGGGAAGTATTTGTGATTTCGTTTTACATGCTTTATTTGGTGCAAAAGCAAAATGCTCACGCGTCACTGTCGGCAACAGATAGACGATTTCTACGTTTCTACTGGATATGGTCTCTTATTAACGTATTGATTGGTGGTATTTTGGGGGGAGCATTTAGTTTGTTCCAGGCGACGTTTACGGCAAATGTGACATTTGCTGACGTTCAAACGAATTTTGGACGCGTTCTACCGTTGAGCAGTAACTTCTTCTTACTATTCATAGTGTTCCGCGCCATTTATTTGCCCGTTCAGCGATTGTTACTCCCACATCCCGGGGCCATTTGCATGGCGGCGGATATTTTCTGGTGCCAAAGGCGGGGCAAATGCGCGAGAACGCCGCGGGATAAGACTCTTCTATATTCCCCTCGAGCGGTACGCATGGGCCGTGAAATCGGAGTCTTCATGCTCGTCATGCTTCTGGGATTGACATTCGTCTGCGTCGCACCGCTCATTCCCCTTGCTGCCGTGGTGTTTTTCATTTCAAACTTCATCATTTGGCGATATCACGTGTTGTATGTGTACGAACGTGGCTATGAATCAAACGGTGCCGTGTGGTTCACCATTACGCAGCTCGTCATTCTCTCCTTGCTCATCTCGCAAACATTCGTGTCGTGCGTGATGTTCAGTAAGGAGGCGTACATTCAAGGCGCGGTGCTGTACGCAACGGTGCCGTATTACTTGTTCCGTTATTACGGCATATTACGACGCAAGTACGGCGGAGCGAGTTGTTGGAGCGTTCCATTGAGCGAAGCCATGGCTGCACCGCCGACTGATTTCGGTGGTGAAATTTATACGCATGCCGCGTTACGTCCAGCCGCGGAAGGATGGTATCCAGATATTGGTAAGGTATGGCGCGGATACCCGGGAGTCACCGCCAAGAACAACTCGCGCTCCCGCGGCGACTCCCGCGGCTTCGTCCATCTGCTCTTCAAATCTCGTAGTTCAAAATACGGCAAGGGCGCATAGTTAACGTTGCAACACCTAGATAATACTAGCGCTGCATATTTAATACGCGATTCTGCATCCTCTAGCACTCCACATCCGCTGTCCCAGCCTCGAGCAACTGTCGCGCGAGGGGGCTTCAGCGACGCTCTCGAGCCCTCAATACGCGACGCCTCCCGCGAGCGATGTTCGCCACCGCCACCACCGCGCGACCAGCGTTTCATACTATCACCGTCGCGTGTCGCACGCGTCAACGCGCAACGCACGCGTGCCGTCCCGCCTTAAACGCGTCGCTTGCATGCTCGCGCCCAGCGCTCGCTGTCCCAGCGCTCGCAGCTCCCAAACGCAATGCCGTGACCGCCGCGCGTCGCGCGCACCGATCCACTGTCGTGCACGCGTCGTCGGATTCCGTATCAACGTCCAACGCGAGTGCTGGCGCGCAACACGCGCAGTTGGCGCTCACAGTCGGGTCGTTATTCGCGCTGGACAAGACGCTCGAGCACGCGTTATGCGCGGCGGGCGTGACGTTCCCGTCCGCGTTAGTGGGCATGTTCGCCACCTTGGTCGTGCTATTAGCGGCTGAACGCATCGCGGGTGAAGATACAGCGAATGCGATGAAGGGTGTGTTCGCGCCGGCGCTGAGCTGGATCACGAGTTGGTTACCGGTGTTTTACGTTCCGTCGCTGGTGGTTATCCCGCTCGTCGTCACCAAGATTGCCCCGAGTGCGCTGGTGAAGGTGTTATCGATAATCGTTTTTGGGTTCATATCCACGATTGCATTTAGTGCGACGAGCGCGAGTGTGATTCGACAAGCGACAGGGACGACGATGTTACCAGTCGCTCCGGCGAAACCAGCGCCGCCGACGGAGGCGTACGTGTACAAGCTTTGGGGCGCGGTGTTCGTCGCCTCTGTCATAGCCACGCTCGTGGGTGGCGCCAACGCGAGCGGCGCGAAAGTAGCTGCAATGGTGAGCGCCACAGTGTGCTCATTCTTGGTCGGTTCGTTGCCTGACATCAAGGCAAAGATGAATCCCATCGTGACGACGGCGGTGTTGGCCAACGTCGCGGCGGCGGCGCTCGGCGCGCTCACGGGTGATGGCTGGATGAAAATGCTCAGCCTGTACCGTACGGGAGTTCCATTTGGACTGGAAACCATCGGCGGGCTAGGTGCGGGCGATATCTTGATGACGTTCCTCGGGAGCGTGATTTTGAGCTTTGCGTTCAAGGTGTTTGAGGCGCGGAAAATCATCGTGCGTCACGCGGTGGAGATTTTTGGATGTCTCATTTCCACGTCGTTGTTCGGCATGTTTTCCACCGCGATCGCGGGCAAGTACTTGGGTTTGTCTGCGGCCTTGTCTGCCGCGCTGGTCCCACGTTCGGTGACGGTGGCGTTGGCAATTCCAGTCACTACGCTTTTGGGTCATCCCGAAATGGTCCCCGTCACCGCGGCGGGCGTCGTCCTCACCGGTCTCATTGGTAGTTCTTTATGCGTTCCAATCTTAAACAAGATTGGCGCCAAGGATCCAATTACGCGTGGTATGGCCACTGCGGCGAGTGCGCACGGTTTGGGCACGGCGGCGCTCGTCGGCGGCGAACCGCAAGCGTTGCCATTCGCGGCTTTGGCGTACGCGCTTTCTGGTATCCTCGCGAGCGTCATTGCGGCGATCCCATTCATTCAATCCGCGCTCATCGCTATCATCGCTTAAGCAACGTGTTTGGTTTTGATATAATATCCTGTCTAATAACTATGTTCCTCTATGGCTACGCTAGCTACTTTTGTACAAAGACGTGCTGCGTTTTTCGCTATCGCATCACCTCAAGAGGCGGCTGCTCGGTCGCTGCCCCATGCTTTTGAATAACGTAAAGGTCGAGCGGTACGTCTTCCGTTTCATCTTCCATGCCGACGCGTATAATGCTATTTGTTATCCGCGTCGTCGTCACGTTCCAGCGGGTATCGTCGTTCAAAAGTTGGCGAAACGTGTCTGCACCGCCGCGACTCGCCGGCGCCGGATTCACGATGAGCGCGACGCCGTTTGGATCCAGATACTTTGTCAACGCGCGAATGACGCCATGCGAGTGTGGTTCTTCGTGAACGACATCAGCGCCTAGAATTATGTCATATGTCCCGAGAGCGAGAGACGGTGAGTCCGAGTCCGAGTCCGAGTCGTCGTCGGCGTTCCAATCGACAATTGCAGAGCGCGTCTTTGCGTTGAACGCCGGTTGAAACTTCTTTTGCCTCTCTATGTTATACCGCGCATTCACCACTGCGTTATTATCGACATCACTCAGCACCACGTTCCACCCTTCGTCGGGAAAGCTACATGAAAACGCCAAACCAGCAACCATGGCGCCGCCGCCGATTTCTAGCGCCGTTGTCTCGCGTCCGCGCGCTTTCCCAAATGCCTGCACCCACGCCCGCACCTCTGGCCGAAATAAATATCTTCCGAGTGCAATAGACGAATGCCACACCATGGCACTGACACCGCGATCGTGCCGCGGCAAGCGTAAGCGCAGCGCCGTCGGCAAAGCGAGCGAGCCGACGGCGCACGCGACAAACGTCCCCGTCTGCACGAGCCCATAGGCCGGAAACGCCGCGCCGCTTGGGCACTGTTTCACGCACGTCGCGTACACATCACACGCACGTTCGCGAACATCCTCATCACCGTCTCTCGCATTCACCAGCGCGAGCAACGCCGCATCCGTCGCCGCGTTTCCGAGCGCGCACACCACCTCTTCATCCTCGAGTGCTCGCGCCTCAATCGCATCCAGCGTCGCCAGCGCGTCCTCTCGCACCCCAGCGCGCAAGGTGCGCGTCCAACATTCCGCGTCACGCGTGCGGCGCGCCTCGGCGGCGACCTCGTCCTCGTCGCTCGGGAGCACCGCGCCCATGAATGGCGCCGGCAGCTGCGCTTTTGCTGGTACGCACGAATGGCGACGTCGCCATCGTCCGCGAACGATCGCGCGAAGCGACGAGGCGATGATTCGCGTCTGTATTCCGCGCTCGCGCGCGCGAAGAGCGCGTCGGGCGCGCGCGAGTGCGCGCGCGGCGCGCGATGCGCCAGCCGCCAAAACCGGATAAACCGCCACTCATCGCCGCGCGCGTGCCGTATATTCGCACCGCCGACACGTCACACGCTCGACGAGTGCTCGTACACGCGAAACGCGTGCGTTCTAGCTCGACGTAAAGCTCGGCTGCGGCGCGACAGCGATACTCGGCGGCGTCCACGGCGAGACACTCTTTTTCTTTGAACAACATCGGCATCGGCATCAGCAACCATGGCGGAAATACTCGAGAAGATTGCGTCGATCGAGCTCGAAATGAGCCGAACGCAAAAGAACAAAGCTACGGCATCGCACCTTGGGTCGCTCAAGGCAAAGTTGGCGAAACTCAGGCGCGATATCATGGAGCCGACCACGAAGGGTGGACCCAAGGGTGAAGGGTTCGACGTGACAAAGACGGGTGATTGCCGCGTCGGTTTGGTTGGCTTTCCGTCGGTTGGGAAATCAACGTTGTTGAACAAGTTGACTGGGACGTTTTCTGAGGCGGCGGCGTATGAGTTTACGACGTTGACGTGTATTCCTGGTGTTATTCGTTACCGGGGCGCGAAGGTGAGTCGAAAAAGCGTGCTCTCGCTCGCCATATTTTAATTTTCGCTCGTATACGAGCTCGTCGTGACACTTTGATTGACTGACACGCTCGTTTGCTTGCACGCAGATTCAATTGCTCGATTTACCCGGTATTATTGAAGGTGCGAAAGACGGCAAAGGTCGCGGGAGACAGGTGATTTCCACCGCTCGTACGTGCGACGTCATCGTCATCGTCCTCGATGCCGTCAAGCCCTTGACGCACAGAAAGTTAATCGAACACGAACTTGAGGGGTTCGGTATTCGCTTGAACAAAAAGCCGCCGGCAATCACCTTTAACAAGAAGGACAAGGGTGGCATCGCGTTTACCCCCAACCCGAATGGCGAGACGACGTTTTTGGATGAAGAAACCGTCAAGAACATTTTGGCTGAGTACAAAATCCACAACGCCGACGTAAAGTTGCACGACGACTGCACCGATGAAGACTTGATCGATGTCATCGAAGGCAACCGTATTTACACCCCGGCTGTGTACGCTGTGAACAAGATGGATAGCGTCAGCGTAGAAGAGCTGCGTCTTTTAGAGGACATGAAAAACTATGTGCCGTGTTCGTCCGAAAAGGAGTGGAACTTGGATGGGCTTTTGGAAAAGATTTGGGACGCCCTGGACTTAGTTCGCGTGTACACCATGCCCCGAGGCGTGACACCGAACTTTGACGAACCTATCATCTTGCACAAGAGCGCGAGCACGGTGGAAGATTTCTGTAACAAGCTTCACAAGACGATTATGCGTTCTTTCAAGCACGCAATGGTGTGGGGTATGAGCGCCAAGCACAGACCGCAACGTGTCGGTAAAGAGCACGTGTTACAAGATGAAGATGTGGTGCAAATCGTCAAGGCGCATTAAGAGGAGGGAACAAACATAATCACCTAGAGAATTAATTGCTATTACACTTCGTGTTGTCTAAAATCTAAATCTAATACACGCTCGCCACCTCACCACGACCACGACGAGAACACGTCATCAGCGCGCTCAAACATCACCGCTAAACGCCTCGCCTCATCGATTTCCGACTTGGTCGGGATCATGTCACCCACCAAAGGCTGTACGGCTTGTTGCACCGGTGGATCGAAGAGGCGTTTGGCGAGCGTCGGCGGCGTCCTAGGCGGTGCGACGACGCGGCTCGCCGTCTTCGGACTCGACGGCGCCTGGGCAAGCGGGGTTGATACCTTCGCAGGCGCCGGTACGGAGCGCGCGATGCGCTCGTCAAACGTCACGCGCGGACCGTTCAGACGCGCCGGCGATAATAATGCGGCCACGAGGTCCTCTTCAGATTCAATACGGAGTGGTGACTTCTTCGGTGACGCTGGTGCGCGTACGGTAATCGTGGGTGGTGACTTCAAAGCTGACTGAACGCCACCTTTCGATTTCTGCGGCGTCGTCTTGACTATAGGTTTCTCTTTTGTATGTTGTACCGTCGGGTTGTGGATGTCAAGCGCCAGCGGAGCCTCAGCCTCAGTCTCAGCCTCAGCCGTCGGCAGAACCTTAGCCTTTACGTTCGGCGATGGAACGTGACGAATTGTATGTAAATCATCCAATACTTTTGCCCGTGCATCGTTCGCGCGCTCGGCGTCCTCTTGAGCGCGATCGGTGCCCCGCGACTTTGCTGGCATCGGCGGCGGCGTCACGACTACAATGTCATCCATAGATTCCTCAGCCCAAATCTCCGCGCTACGACTTTCGTCAATGCGTACTTTTCGCATGACATCGCGCATGACTTTTTGAACTTCCTCAGACGTGCCTTCGTCGCTCGGCGGCGCGTCAACGATGGGTTGTGATGACGGTTTTAGCACCGCGCTCCACTCGTCATCTTCTTCCTCGACTACACCCACAGGCGCTCCTATAGGCGTCATCGTCGTACTCACCATTAAGATCTCGCCTGCGTCGCTATCGAAGCCCGCATCCGCCGCCTCGGGCGCGTTATCGAGGACAACACCCTCAGTGGCGACGTCTTCGCCTGCGCTCGCCGCTTCAAACGCTTGAACGTCGTCGCCATCTTTCTCAACTTCCGCGGCATCCTCGGTGTTAACGCCCACGACAGCCGGTGAAACGACTGGCGCAGCGTCAATATCACCTTGCGTGTACTTGACGCTCACCGTCACGCGTCCACCGGGGTATTTACCGCCCTCCAAATCGAGCTCGAGCGTCTCTCGCGCGTCCAGTCTCAACCGCTCCAACGCGAACGCCGCCGATCCCATACACTTGTGCCCGTCTCCGCGCTTGTCCCACACCGACACACGAATCGTTTCGCCAGCATCTATCGCACGATTGAATGTTAGCGTGCCAGATTGCGACCAAGTTGGGTTGGAGCGCCCGCGTTTGGATTTTGTTTTAAATCGCGCGCCGGCGCACTCGACGACGCACAGCAAGCGTAAGATACGCAAAGATGACGAGGTTTTAATGTTCGTCGCATTGACGACGGTCACATCGAGCGTGCCGTACGATGTCGAGGCGATGGTGTGGTCGTCCATCGCGTGCGCGGCTGTGAAGTGTTGTGGTGACTAGATGATTCCTTTTAGGTGTTACAAAAGAGCTACAGAACGCCGCGCGCGTCAACCTACGTCCACGTCGTGGCGTGGTAACAGTTGAGGATTGGACCGCCACCGACGATCTCAAACCCTTCAGTCATCCCACGCATGTTCCAATCCGCGTCGCGGCCGACGACGCACATCTTACCTAGCAACCACGCGTCCACCATATCCGCGCCCTTGTGCGCGATGAACTCTTGCACCTTGCGAATAAAGCTCTGCGTAACGACATACGATTGCAACCCTGCGACGGCGTTGAATTCGTTCCAGTGGTACATGTTGACTTTCACCGGCGAGCCATCTTCGTTTTTGGAATTCCAAGAGTGATGCAGTGGACCACCTTTGTTGTTGCCAAAGGACGTAAATAACACGTCGGCGTCGGCGGGCATGCGGTCGATGGCTTCTTGCATGGCGCTGAAGGGTAAATCACTCACGCCAACTCCATCAGCTTCGAAAATAATCGCCTTCGGAAACCTTTTTTCTTTGATTAATTGCCATTGGAACAAGTGCGCGTACAAACACCCCACATGATGGCTCAACCGTCGCCATTCCACCGGCAACATGCCGTTTTCGTGCTGCTTTGATAAATCAATAATTTGCAACCACGGCAAATCCATCAACGTCTTCCCTTGCTCGCGAGACAGCGCACGAATGTCCTTCACCGCATATTCCACCAAGTGCGTATTCGCAGGCCACGCCGTGGCGTCAACGCCGTGCGATACCGTCACTAATCGCTTCAACTCGTCGCTCGTCATGTGCCCGCGGGTGATGAGCTTCCCTAAACTCTGTTGCACGCGCTCGTTATCCGCCTTCGTGCCCAACGACACGAACACCATCGGCGTCGTAATGCGTCGGAACCCACCCGCGGTGTACGCCCCTAAATCCGCGGTCGCCGTCGACGCCATCGGCGCGGACGTCGCGCTCCCTCCGCCCGCGTACGCCTGTCCCAACCTCGGCAACGCGCTCGCCGACGCCGCGCCACCTCGTGCGCCGCCCCGTGCGCCTCGCCCGCGTGCCAACCCGAGCGCGAAAGGTACATCAACCTTCCCCGCCGCGCTTAACATCGTCATCGCCGCACACGCGATCGCTATCGTGCTCAACACCAATGCGATCGTGAATCGGTCCCGTCGATGGTCGTGCGCGCTCGACGCGATCGCGGCGTCTGCCGCGCGCGCGCGCCGCGCGCCTTGCGCGAAAGCGTCCATGCGATGAGTACGCTGTGCGCTCGTTCACGTTTCCTCGATCGGCGGCGGTGGTGCGCGCGCCGAGCGATGGAAAGTGACGCGCGGGTGGGTTCGACGCCCGTAAAGGGTGTTAGCTCGGGCGCGTCGGCGGCGCGGGTGACATGTGGATCGTGCACGCGTCTTAGATGCGTACTGTGCGGCGCGATACTTGACGGGCGTGCGTAAACGACACACATGGGTGCGTGCCTGCGCGCGTTGACGCGTTGACGGCGACGGAAGGTGGTATAAAGGTGTTTAAAGTACGCATTACACGCGCGTTTCGCAGCGAGAGTAACGTCGTCGAATCTTCTAAATGTACATCCATGTGGTTATCAGAGTTGTCCACCGCGTTGCATGTTGCGGTACTTGTCCTTCAAGTCGACTTGCGTACGATTGTGCAAGATATCGGCGTTGTTTGCGAGAATGAGCGCCCAGGCGCCTGCGCCGTAGACATTTATGCCGCGTTTGAGCGCGGCGACTTCGATTTCAGTCCACCGGTGGACACGTCGACGAATTTTGAACGCTCCAGAAACGATGGGCGAGGATGGTCGACTTGGGACGGCAACATTCATCGTCAGTACAGGCGCCGGACGCACAGGCGTCGATACTTGCTCGCGTTGGGCGCCGCGCAGCTTTTTCTTGGCTTGCGCCACCCGCGGGATGGCGATGGTGTCGTATTCGTCATCGCTATCCGTGGGCGCCGCATCTTTATCCACTCGTGCCGCAGCCGCAGTACGTTTGCTAGGTCGAGGCGGCGATGGTTCACGCGGCGCGACTTGCGTCGGCATAATGTCTTCCTCGTCGTAGTCGTATACTGTCTGTTGCGGCACAAAATCGTCGTCATCGAAAGCCTCGTCTACCAGTGGCGTGGCGGTATCCCCTAACGCTTGCGCGGGCTGCGTAAGATCCATTTCGCCAGTACCAATCGATTTTCGTCGAAACAAACTCGTGACGGAGCCAATGACACCCGCCATGGTGCCAAAGACGCGTCTCGTGGGTGAGACGACTTCCTCGACAGCTTGAGTTGGTAGCACATCCTCGGTATCTTCACGCTCAACGCGCTGACCGACGTCACCCCATTCCCGTGCTGGGCTTTGCGCACGCGGTGCCGCTATCCTAGACGGTGACATTGATTTTGTCGGCGTTTCGGATCGAGCGGCCGTTGCCTCCGCCGCAAGTCGCGGGCGCGTCGGAGCGTACACCTTTGCATCCAAATCTTCCTGCACACGCTCCAAGCTTGTCTGAGGCGCACGGACATCCGCAATGAGCGCATCGATGGTCTTCTTAAACGCATCTCGAGTGAGAAAATTTCCCTTGGAGCGTGCCTTGGACTTGGAGGCTGGCGGTTCGACGTTTGGAAGAAGCTCGGCGCGCAACTTTGCCGGTAAACTCTTCGCCGCCTTCTTCCCTTTCTTCCCCTTTTGCGCCACCGCCGAGGCTGCATTATCAATCACTCGTTCGCACTGCTCAACGTACATCTTGAATCCCGCGCTCGCATTCACATCGACAATGCACCATGGTGTTGCAGCGTCATCATCTTTTTCTCCTTCGTACACGACGTCTCGAATTGCCCGCAACTTATCCAATGCCTCGTTTTCATCGAACTCGTGACCTAACGCCGTGATCGCCGCCTTAATCTCACTCAAACGAACCCACGCCGCGACGCTGGCGTGCATGACGACCTGGTTGTCGTCGGACGCCGCGGCGAGCACGCCGCGCATCACATCCAGCGGCGCACCGAGCGCCAAGAGCTCCTCCACCGCCCACGTCGCGGGTGCCCCGGGCGTGGACTTTCCATCGCCCTGCGTCTGCGAGCCGAACAAACGCATCATCGTGGCGCGTTCCGTCGCGCGCGCGTCGCGGTGATGGCGCGCGACGCGTCGCGAAGTGCGGTTGTCGCCGCGCGAATTGGGGGTTTTCAAACGTACCCCTAAAACCTAAGTCCTAGTTCGCGTCGGTTCCTATTCCTCCACGGCGCAGGACGCCACACGCACGCGCGCGCGCGGTGCGCGAGCGAGCCCAGGCGCGCGACCGCACGCACCGACATCGAGTCTTCCGCCCGCGCGCGCCCCGTCGGTCTCGCACCCGTCGTCGCAATGTTGAAACGATACGTTCGATTTTCACACGCGCACCCATGGAAGGCGTTGGCGGTGTGCCTCGCGTGCGCGTGCGCGGCGACGCTGGCGTGCGCGTTGGGGTCGATGTTGACGTTTGCGCCGCCGCAAGCGCGAGAGTGGGTGATTCCTCGCGATTCAGTGACGACGTGGAGCGATGCGGGGGAGTTGGCGAGGGCGATGCTTGATGAGTGAGTACGGTTCGAGACGCACAGGCGCATCGGACGCGCGAACGCGCGAACGCGCGTCGTATGGATGGACTGACGTGAGCTCGTACGCGTACGCGTGGCATGTTTAGGTTAAGTTCGGGTGTGGATGGTGCACGAGAGCGTTCGGAAGAAAGCGTGCTTGGAACGTTTATGTTTCAATGGGAATCCACGGTTAAGGGTGAAAGCGTATTTACGCGGGACAATTTGATGGCGATGCGCGAACACGAGCGATTAGTGCTTCACGGTCCGGTGCCGTACGATGCTGTATGTCAACTCGAATACACAAATGATGGAACGTCTTCATGTGTGCCGTATCTTTCACCGGTGTCGTACTTTTTCGATGCCGATGGGAACATCGTGGACGACGTGGACGCCGTCGTTCGCGACGTCTTTGCCACGAATGTTAGTGAATTCGGATACTTTCTCGGTGGTTGCCACGAC
>Ga0222715_10001392_pt1 | contig 23195 bp, 19 predicted proteins | sample C33_9DmetaG_FD_165056 | JGI IMG/M metagenome (GOLD analysis project Ga0222715, IMG submission 165056) | Estuarine water microbial communities from San Francisco Bay, California, United States - C33_9D | ecosystem: Environmental > Aquatic > Marine > Unclassified | place: USA: California...
TGTCTTCGATGCGCGCGCGCGGTCTCGGACGCGACGACACCCGTCCGACGGCGTCGGACGGTCGCGCTCGACGACGCGGTCGACGCGGACGATCGACGCGCGTCGATCGTCGCGTCGCGTCTCTTCGCGTCGCGTCCCTTCGCGCCGCGACGCGCGCATGGACGCGAGCGACGCCGAGGCGCGGGCGACGGCGCGCGCGCGACGGGCGCTGGCGAAAAATCGCGCGCTCGCGGACGCGCTGTGCGGCGACGACGACGGACGAGGGCGCGAGAGGGACGGCGAGGGGAGCGGTGGAGACGGACGACGGTCGGGGACGAGCGGCGCGGCGGGCGCGCGACGACGGGCGATCGTGGAGGAGATTTATAACGAGACGTGCGCGAACGCGGTGAACGGCTCGGACGTCGAGCGACAGTTGAGTTTGTTGGAGATTTTACCCACGGGATGCGACGCGATCGATGAGCTTCTGGGGGGGGGATTACGACAAGGGCAGTTGATCGAGATCACGGGGCCGAGCGCGAGCGGGAAGACGCAGTTGTGTCTGAGCGCGGCGGCGAGTTTCGCGGCGCTCGATAATCGAGTCGTGTACGTGGACACCACCGGCGGGTTTTCGGCGACGCGAATCAAGCAGTTACATCGTGGGTTCTTCGCCGAGGACGCGGAAAGGGCGGTGGTGGAGGAGCACTTGGATAAGACGCTGAATTTGATCGCCGTTCACAAGTGTCACGACGTGTTTTCGTTGTTAAATTTGCTGTCGCAACTCGGCGAAGAGGCGAGCGAAGACGATAATAATCCCGAGCGCGCCACCATGGGATTACTCGTGATAGATTCGCTTTCCGCGTTGCTTTCACCTTTGCTCACGAAGGCGCATCATCAAGGGTACACCATCATGGCCACGGTGGCCGCCATGCTTCGCGGCCTGGCGACGACGCGAAAGACGGCGGCGCTCTACACCAACCACACGGTGAGCGCCGGTCAAGATTCACTCGCGGACGATCACGGGAGTAACTTGAAGCCCGCTCTCGGGACGCGTTGGACGGCGGTGCCGCACCGTCGGATACGGTTATCCAAGATTCCAGGCACTGGCTGGCACAGCGCCTCCATCGTGTACGGCGTCTCCGCCAAGCCCGTCAAATATCGCATAGGATCGAACAACATCCACGGCGCCCCGACGCAGTGATTCCGACACGCGACCAACGCCCAGGGACGAACGAAACGTCACGAATAGAATTAGCGCACGCGAACGATGAAAACGATAGAGCGATGTTAGTTGAAATTAGAACCTCGACCGCGTTCGCCGCCGACGCGCTCCAAACGAATCCTCCTCGTGGAAAATCAATCTTTCGTCACATACGCGCGCGCGTCAAGCCGCGCGCGACCGCTCGAAGAGTTCGCACGCATCTAACGCGAACGATCGCGTTCGACCGCACGCGTCGCTTCACGCGCGACGATGCTCGCGCGAGGCTTCGCCGCCGCCGTCCCGGCGCCAGGGCTCACGGCTCGAAGTTGTTCGCGCCGCCCGTCGACGTCGAGTCGAACGACGACGAATGAACGCGCCAGACGCACGCGCACGAATGTATTCGCCCCGTTAGTGCGCCCCGCCCCGTTCGTGGGAGAGTTACCGCTCGTCGATCCAGAGGATTTGATTTTGCTCGACGGGGAAATCGGGCCGGTGACGCGGCCGGAGGCGAAAGATTCGGACGTGGCGCGAGAGGCGTGGTATGTGCGAGCGATTTTGACCGCTGATGTGTACGATGTCGCGATCGAGTCCCCGCTTGAGCTCGCCCCGCGATTGAGCGACCGGGTCGGGGCGCAAATTTATCTCAAGCGAGAAGACTTGCAACCGGTGTTTTCGTTTAAGATTCGAGGGGCGTACAATAAGATGAAGCAATTGACGGAAGAAGAGCGAGCGAGAGGGGTCATTACGTCCAGTGCGGGGAATCACGCGCAGGGGGTGGCGCTTTCAGGGCAAAAGCTGAACTGTAAGGCGATCATCGCCATGCCGGTGACGACGCCTGCCATCAAAGTGGAGGCGGTTCGTCGACTCGGTGGTACGGTGGAATTGGTCGGGGAAAACTACGACGCCACCCAGGCGTACGCGAAAGAGCGCGCCGAGGCGGAAGGCCTGACATATATTCCCCCGTTTGATGATCCTTACGTCATAGCGGGTCAGGGCACCGTGGGCGTAGAGGTTTTGCGTCAGTTGCCCTCGGCGGAAATCATCTTTGTGCCCATCGGCGGCGGCGGGCTCGCGGCGGGCATGGTGGCGTACATCAAGGCCATTCGACCCGAAATTCGTGTGATTGGTGTTGAACCAGCGGGCGCGAACGCGATGACGTTATCTTTGGCTCGCGGTGAGATTGTGAAGTTGTCGAAAGTGGACGGCTTTGCCGACGGCGTCGCCGTTCGCGAGCCAGGGCGTGATTGCTTTGAGATTATTCAAACCATGATTGACGGCATCATCACCGTGAAAACGGATCAAATCGCCTCCGCGATCAAAGACGTATTCGGCGACACTCGTTCGATCCTCGAACCAGCGGGTGCGGTCGCAGTGGCTGGCGCCAAGGCGTATTGCCAAGCGCACGGCGTCACCGGTAAAGTCATCGCCGTGACATCGGGGGCGAACATGAACTTTGATCGTCTTCGTGTGATTTCTGAGATCGCGGATCAAGGGGGGAAGGAAGAAGCCACACTGTTGAGTATCATTCCCGAGAAGAATGGCGCATTCAAGAGATTTGTGGAGACCGTCGGGGATACCAATATTTCAGAATTTAAATATCGCGTGCAAGGGCCGGATGCGCGCGTGCTGTACTCGATCGAGGTTTCCGATTTGAAGGACGTTCAGGCCACGATGCAGCGGATGGAATCGTTAGGTTTCAAGACGGTCGACTTGTCTAACGACGCGACGACGCAATTTCACCTTCGTCACATGACTGGCGGGCAAGGCAGAGTCGAAAACGAAAGGTTGTACAAGGTTGAAATTCCCGAACGCGCGGGCGCGCTCGGAAACTTCCTCGAGTTCATCAGCCCTAAGTGGTCGATCTCAATGACGCACTACCGCAGCGACGGCGGTCGCGTCGGTCAGGTTCTTTTCGGTGTGCAAGTTGCTGAAGAAGAACGCGAGGCGTTTGAGGAGTGCTTGGACGGCTGCGGGTACAAGTACGACGACATGAGTTCGAACATCGCCTTCAAAACTCTCTTCGGGTGAGTTCTGAAGAAACTCGTAGCCTTAGTCGCGCACGCGAACCGCGAAAAAATTGTAACCTATGCTTACGCATCACATATGATCGAGATTAATCTTCAACTCTAAACGCGGAACGCTCACGTGGTACGATCCCACGTCGACGTCAAACGTAAACTTCTCCCCCGATCCAACCTTTCCCTCAACTTCAGGCGCCGCGCTCGACACGTCCCAGCGCAAGCACCCTCGCACGCGCTCCGTGAGCTTCACTTCCGCCGAACGCAATCGTTTCTTTTCCTTGTGAAACGTCTGCAGCTGCCACCGCAGTCCCCACTCGCTTTGTTCGACGTCGTACTCTCCGACCCCCCGAAGCGAAAGCGGCCCGCACGACAATCGCTGCGTGAACACTTCCACTCTCTTCTCCTCCGGATCGAACACCACCTTCTTCATCGCCTTCCAAAACATCGGCCTCGTCTCGTCCTCGTCCTCGTCCTCGTCCTCGTCCTCGCCGCGCTTCGTCCCCGCGTGTTTCACCGCCACCTCGTACCGTCGCGCGTGCGCGTCGTACGTCATCCCGACCCTCGTCGTTCGTCCGATCGTCTTCCGCATCTTCAATCTGTACTCCGGCCGCAGCTCGAACGTGTACCGGTCGTTCACCTCGTTCAATCGCGCCTCGCATCGCGCGAGCGTCCCGCGGAGCGCGTCGAGCAGGCCCGCGCGTCGCGCGCGTCCGGGCGCGGCGTCCGGCGACGGAGGCGCGGCGTCCGTCGTCATCGCGCGCGCGTCTTCGGCGCGACGAGGCGGGAGGTCTTCGCCGGCGCGTCGCGATGTCGCGATCGCGACGTCGCCCGCACCAATCGACGCGCGCGCGTCCGGACGTCGCGGCGATGCGCGCGATGGCGCGCGCGGCGATGACGCGCGCGACGGTGCGAGGACGCGCCGACGCGCGACGCCGGCTCGCGACGGGCGCGCGCGCGCGCGCGACGGCGACGACGACGGCGACGACGACGACGTGGCGGCCGGCGACGACGCGCGGAAGCGAACGCGCGCGCGGGATCGGGATCGACGGCGCGCGGCGAGGATGGGGCGCGCGGACGTTCGCGGCGAAATCGAACAATCGAGGGAGGACGGCGGCGGACGAGGACGAGGACGAGGACGAGGACGAGGACGAGGACGAGCTGGACGAAGACTTTGACGTCGAGGAGGAGGTGGCGGCGGATGAGGAATTGGAGGTGGGAGGCGAAGCGATCGATGCTGGGGGGACGGATTACGGAGAGATCGCGCTCAAGGCGCTCAGGGATGCGCTGGCGAGCGATGCGTTCGAGGGAGAGTATGATATTTTTTCATTTAAAGTGAACGCGTCGCGGCGACGCGTACTGGTGAGCGTGGACAAGTTGAACGACAAGTACGGATCACCGACGTTGGATGAATTGACGGCGATCGTGCGCGCGCATAACGCGATACTAGATGAACGTGGATTTCCGGAAGATGTAGCCGTGGAGATGGCGAGTCCAGGGGCGACGAGGAGTTTGCGCGTGCCGCGGGAACTGGAACGATTTCGCGACCTCGTCATGGACGTGACGTACAAGGAAGCGATCGAGAACCCCGAGTCGACCTCAAACGTGACGAAGACGATGGAAGTCACCGATATATCGGACACCGAGGTCGAATGGAAGCTCGCAGATGTGCCGGCGAATCGTTCAGGGAAGAAAGGTCAAGGGATGAACAAAAAGTCGCGCGAGTGGCGTCTGCGCATGCCGCTCGACGCCGTCGTCAGGGCTAATTTGTTCATCGACATTTGAGTATCTATCGTCTGCTATCACTAACATTATAATACCGATTTTCCTAGAAATTAACGCTGAAAGATGTCCGTACCCCCCAAAGCGCGAGAGACGACATCAAACATGCTCCACGTGATGGCTTGCTGAAGCGTTCTGCGCGTTACGCGAGGGAGCGAACCAACCCACAGCGCGCGAACACCCTCTTCCTTGAGAATTTTCACCAGTGATACGGCTGGCATTTTACTACCGTTTTTTTGCGTCATTATTCGCCCGAGCTGAACTCGGGTACGAATGACGTCGGGAGGGTGCGTGAGAAACGTGGCCCCCGCCCCCGCGAGCGCGCCGGCGATAAACGTGTCCGCCGCCCCGGCTTCGCGGTTCTGCATGCGCGCCACTTCGTGCATCAAATACCGCGTCTGGGTGAAGAGCAATAAATTGAGCCCTGAGAAAGGCGCATCTCGAGCGACAGTGCTTCCGAGCCCCGAAAACAACCCCCCCGCGCCCTCTTTCCGCGCCACGTTCGCGAGCGTAGCCACCAAGCCTTGCCGCGCCCCCGCGTTCGCCCCTGCGTATTCCATCCGCGTCTTCACCACGGTTATCGGGTTCAACAACACCGCCGCGACCGTTCTCGCCGAGCACCCAGCGCCGAACGTCATCGCAGAGCGTTCGAACGGCGTCGCTTTCTCCTTATTAAAACTCGCCGCGAGCTCCCTCGTCACGCGCTCGAGCAAGAAAAAGTACAACCCAGCCCCCGCGGTGGTTCGCACGCACGACGCGCTGACGCCGCTCCAGAGCCCTTTCATCCCGTTCGTTTTGACCACGTCCGCGGCGACGTTCACCATCCCGCGCGCGCCTCGCAGCTTTTCGGCTTGCATCTTCGTCTTCACAACCTCGAACGGCTGCAACAGCACGCTGGACACTAAACCAGCGCTCGCGCCGCCGATGAAGCTCGCCGCGGGGTGCTTCTTCTTCTCCGCGCTCGCGGGCGCCGACCGCGGCTCGGCGTCGCGCCCCATGAAGCGATGCGGATGACGACGACGCGTCAGAGTGTGGCGCCGCGTCGTCGTCCCGCTCGCGCGACGATGCCACCGATCGCGCACGAGGGCGCGATAAAGCTTTGGAACAGCGGGGATCGAGAACAGTGGCGCGCGCACGCGGCGGCGTACGACGAGCGCTTGCGAGCGTTGAATCTAGGCGAGCGGTTATCCAAGTTGGATGCGTTTGTGCGCAAAGAACTTCCGAAAACCATCGCGCAGAGACGCGCGACGAGCGCGACGAGCGATGATTGGGGGTACATAAAAAAGGATGAGTACGTGCGCGTGGTGGAGTGGAAGCTGGCGCGAGGGAAAACGAGACCTGGGTTGATGAAGTACGCGCAAGCGTTGTCTGAACGCGACGTGGAGAGCGCGAGTAGAGAGGCGTATCGACTCGCGCACGCGAGCGAAGGGGGCAAAAGTAAGAGTAAGGGTAAAATCATCGATGCCATGGCACCGTTTATCGCGCTGAAAGGATGCGGACCAGCCACGGCGTCGATTCTCATGGCGGTCGGCGACGAGCGGTTTCCATTCTTTAGCGACGAGGCACTGGCCGTCGTCGTCGGAAATGGGGGGAATGATAGATACTCCGCAGCGCGGTATCACGAGTTCATGAAAGCCCTGCACCGTAAATGCGACGAACTCGGCGCGGATGACCTCACGCCAGCCAAGCTCGAGAGCGCACTATGGAGCGCCGCGGCGCTGACGATGCCGAAGAAGATGGCGAAAACGAAAAAATAAGAATGCTTGCTTGCTGTGCTTTGATTGTACATTACATTTTAATAAATCAGATTCTCTCTTCTTTTGAAACTGGAACTTCGACGAAGAGCTCAGGTAGCGTCTTGCGAATGACATCTGTCAACTTCCGCACGTTCAGTGGTTTGGGGACGAAGTCATTCATTCCGACATCGCGACACTCCTTTTCACTCATTCCTTCCACACCAGAAGACACGCCCACGATGGGTACCACCGATTTGGGGGAGTCGAGTTCGCGAATGCGCGTCGTCGCTTCCAAACCATCCATCACAGGCATTTGACAATCCATGAGAATCAAGTCAAAGTCAGAGTTCATGGATTTATGCGCATCCAACGCCTTTTTCCCGTCGGCGGCGATCGTCACGTCGACGTCGCCAAGTTTCCTCAAAAAGGCTTTGACAATCATCTGCGTCGGCATGCTGTCCTCGGCGTACAGCACACTGATCCTCCGAGTGGGATTAAAAGGATGCGCTTCTTCGCTCCTGTCCGATTCTTCGCTCGTTCTAGAAGTTTTCATGTTGAGCTGCAGGCGAACCTCCTCATTTTGGTCGAGTTTGAAACTCGCACTGCGCACGAGGCGTACTCGAGAAAGTTCGTCCTTACCGAGCGCCGTCAACATGTCTTCAACGGTCACGGCGAGGCACTCTACCGGCCCCTTCGCCCTGACTGTCGCCGTGCGATAGCCGTGCACGTGCGACTTCTCTCGGATCCCTTGCATCGCTTTAAGGAACGCAATTTCCCCCACAATTTCTCCAGCTTCTCGCACGACCAAAACGTCCGTCTCGTGTTCTCGATCGATCGTGTCTAAATCGACTCCAATCGCGTCCATCAACACCTCACAGTGACCTTTGTTGATGAAATACATCACTTCACCGATAGCGCCTTTGTGCATTAGAATATCGCCATCATTGAACTCCACCAAGTTGAAGGAAGGCTGCAATAAAGCGGCGAGCGGATCGGTTCTGATGGCGCTCGCGATTTCTTCCTCGGTGACCTCCACGATGGCGTGAGGCAGCTCGGTGAGAGGTCGCGCGAGTGGCTCTTCCCCATCGCGTGTGATCCAAAGATGCTGCATCACGCCAGCAATATCCAGCCGTTTCGCGGGGTCAACGCACATCATGTTGCGCAAAAGATCCTTGAAATTTTCTGAGAGCGGCGCGTCTTCGTCGAATGCTAATTCGTTTGCGCGCGCTTTTGCGACGATTTGGTACACTGTCTTGCCTGGGAACGGCAGTTTTCCCATAGCCATATTGTAGAAACACACCCCCAGGGACCATATATCCGCCTTGAACGGGTCGTAACCGTCTTCCGAAAGAACTTCGGGCGCTAAAAACGCCGGCGTACCCACAAGTCGTTTCTCGACGCCGTCGGATGAAACCAAGTCGTGTATGAAACTCACGCCGAAGTCTGCGAGTTTCACTTCGCCATCGGTGCAAAGAAGCATATTTTCAGGTTTAAGGTCCATGTGCGCGATGTGCAGCGAATGCAAGTAATCCAATCCGAGCACGATGTCGCGAGCGTATCCTAGTAAAACCTTTTCGTCCACCGCCACTGTGCTGAAACGCGTGAAAATGGGTCCCGTTTGGCAATACTCCAAGACTAAGATGAGTTCTTTTTTGAACTCGTCATCGATGACCTCGTGTAATGTACGAATGTTGGGATGATGCAACTTCTTCAGCACGGCAATCTCCTTGCGAACGGCTTTCCAAGAGTTCACTCGAGAGTCCGTCCACTTCACCGCGTAGAGCTGATTGTCCTGTTGATTCATCGCCAACTTCACCTTTGAATGCGATCCTCGTCCGAGATCCTTGATCAATATGTACTGATTCAGAGAATCAAAACTCTGAGCACCGAATTTCACCTCCCTCGTCGTCATTTTCGACGTCAACTTCGTCGGCAACACCCCCGTCGGCGTCCCGCTCGACGCCGCCGCGCCGCTCGCGGACCCGCTCGTCGTCGTCTGCAGCCCGTCTCCGCTCGCGCTCGGGTCGCTCGACTTTCTCGAGCTCGTGCTCGACGTGCTCGAGTGCACGTTCAGGTTCATCAGTCTCTGATGCAACTCGGCCGTGTTCCAAATCCCATCGCGCGCGTCGTCGTCGTCTCGTCCGGGCGTCCCCGGGCGTTCGGAATCCCCTCCCCGCGCGTCGCTTTCGCGCGATTCCGCGGCGAACGCGTCGCGCGCGGCGTCGCGCGCCGTCATGCTCGGTCCCACGACCGCGCGCTCGCCGCGGCGCGCGCCGCAGACTGTCGCCGCGCGCGCCGCGCGCGGCGCCGCGTCGACCGCTCGACCCACGTGACGTGGGCCACGTCGCGCATTTCGCGGTTCGCGACTCGACGTCGACCCCCTCGCGCGGGCGCGCGGGTGCCGAGACGCGCGGGCGGGCAGACGGCGACGCGCGCGTCGCGCGTCGAGGGCGTCGCGCGCGTCGCGCGTCGCGCGTCGCGCGCATGGACGTGGACGGCGAAGTCGACGCCCTCGTCGACGCCGTGCGACGACTCGGCGACGTCGACGCGGGCGGGACGTGCAAGGCGAGTCGCGCCGACGGCGAACGGCGCGCGCGGCGAAACGACTCTTTGCGTCGCGGGCGACTGACGGCGCGATCGAGCGCGCGATCCCGGCGCAGGTGAAGTTCGGCGCGCTCGTGCGGGACGATGAGGTGGCGAACACGTTCGAGGCGCTGAACGGGACGCTGCGAGCGGCGAAGAAGCGAGGAAAGTTGACGTTCGCGGGGGAGCTGTTGTTGCAGGGGGCGCACGACGACGTCGACGTCGTCGTCGTCGTCGAGAGCGCGGGCGCGAACTGAGGCGCAGCGCGCGCGAGGGCGTGGATTGAATCGAGTCGATCGTGTACGATACTACTAATCACTACAGCGAGCTTTATGATGTACATACATATAGCGTCTAGTCTCGCGTCCTAAAGCGCGGCGACCCAATCGGTCAACGCGTCGTTGACGAGTTTTGGATTGTCGTCTTGCACGCAGTGTCCTTCGCCTTCAAACCGTATGAAGTCCGTTCGCGACGTCTGTCGCGTCTTCGGAAGGTTGAGAAAGTATTGACCGAGCGGGAAATCGAGCGGGGTGATGGTGTCTTTGCTTCCCCACAAGATGAGCATCGGACACGTGACGCGAGGCATGAGTTCCTCGGGGCGCGGCCCGGCGGGACCCGTTAATATGTTCACGAACGCCTTGAACGCGCCTTCTCTGTTCGCCGCGCCGCAAATAGAGTTCACCAACCCGTCGTCGACGCGACTGGGATTCATGTACACATTTGCGAGCGCGCCGCGCACATTTTCTTCGCCTCTCACGTTTTCAAAGAGCGGTTTCGCGATCGGCTCCACCTTCAACACCGCGTCTATGATGGCCAACACGACGCTGAAAATGGGTACCACGGCCTTGTATTGCCACCCATATCCATCGAAATCTCCATCTAAGCGTTTGACTTTGTTATTCATCCCCCCCGCGCAGTTGATGAGGGCGATGCCCGCCGTCGTCTTCGGCGACTCGGCCGCCACGTGCACCGCCGCGAGCGAGCCGATGCTGTTCCCCACCAGCACCGCCGGCTCGCCCACGACGTTTTCCACGAAGTCGATCACTTGATCTCTCCAAAATTCCATCGCGTACGGCACGTCTGGTTGATCGCTCGTCCCGAATCCCACTAAATCCAACGCGTACACTCGATGGCGTTCGCCCAGCGCGCGCACGTTATCTCTAAACTGAAAGCTCGACACCCCGAACCCGTGAATGAGGACGATCGCCCGCCCTCGGTCGCCGCTCGAGCGATACCCCACGCGATGGCCTCGCCACGCGTGAAATTTCACCTCCTCATCGCTCGTCGGCGCCTCCGCGGTCGCGCGCGTTCGCCCCCGCGTCGGCCTCGCGCTTCGGCGACGTCTTCGTCCCGCGCGCGCGTCGTCGCGTCGCGCCGCGCCGCGCGACGTCGTCGACGCGCGACGAAGCGTCGTCGTCATCGTCCCGCGAATCGCCGACGCCGCGACGCCGTCGCCGTCGTCGTCGAGTGGCCCATCCGGCGCGGTTCGCGCGGCGTCCACCGGCGCCCCGGACGGTCGCGCGGTCGCCGGGTCGCCCCGGTCGATCGAGTTTTTCGCGGTTCGCGCGCGCGAAGGGCGGAAAACGGGCGCTCCTAGGGTTCGGGGACCTCGACGTCACAGGCGCGCGAGGAGGACGACGACGACGATGTGGCGAGCGCTGATGCGACCGGCGGTGGTGGGAGCGCGTCACGCGACGCGCGCGCGCGGTGCGTGCGCGCGGACCGCGCGCGCGACGCGGATCGCGCGCGACGCGCGGGTTTTTTCGAGCGGAGGGGAGGGCAACAACATCACGAGCGCGCTCGTCGAACAGATGCGAGGGAAAATCGCGGAGGGCTTAGAGGCTGACGCGGTGGACGTGCGAGACGAGAGTGGGAACGCGCGACACGTGTCGATCAAAGTCGTGTCCAAGGCGTTCGAGGGGAAGAGTTCGGTGAATAGACAACGCATGGTGTACAAGTGCATTTGGATGGAACTGCAAGACCAAGTGCACGCGGTGAACGAAATGGTGACGCTGACGCCGGAGGAAGCGTCGAAGTGACGTCGACGCGCGTCGAAGATTGTGTTATTTACGCCGCCTTAGCTGCTTGTTTTTATCAACGTATTCTAACTAGTGACTATTAACCGAGCACCCAACCCGCTTGATTCGACTGCGCCTTGTCGTCGGCGCGCTTTTCCTTTTTTTGTCGCATCCCCCACGCGCGTCCGGTGGCCTTGCACTCTTTCACGCGCTTGATAATTTCCTTAGCGGCGTTAAAAGTGCCTCCAGTCTCTTTGTCGCACGTGAAACAGGTCGTTTGCTTGGCGTTGTGTTGCAACGCGCAGCGCTCGCAAAAAAAGTGTCCGCACGCCGTCTGCACCGGAAACTTCGCTTCGAGCCAGGAGGTGCCGCAAATCGCGCAAGAGTCGGGAATGTCGTTGACATATTCTTCATCGGACTCTTCCGCGACGCCGTCTTCGCCGAGCTTGGCCATGCGAGCTTCAGCCGCTTTGCGCGCCTGTTCTTTTTGCTCCCAATCCTTGTCGAGCTGCCAGCCTTGTTTGTAGTCTCCTCTATCGTGTAAAAACTTGCACGCATCGCCCCATCCACAGAAACCGGTTTGCTTGTAGTCTTTGCAAATGTCTGGTTTGTAGTCCATGACGAAAGTCGACCGAATATTCGTCGCCGCTCGCATCGGACCGTGCGCCCCTCGGCCCTTCTCGCTCGAAATCGTCTGCTCCCGTCGGAACCCGGCTCGGTAGTCCACGTACGCGTTTGTCCCACGATACTTCTTGTCGTCCTCGAATCCATCGGCGCGGTCGATGGCTTGTTTCAGCACCTGCTCTCGCATCGCTCGTCCATCCATCTCCTTGCTCGTATCGATCTCTAGCTCCGCAGTCGCCCCCATGTCCCCGCGCGCTTGCACCGTCTTCGAACCTTCAAATGCGAATCTCTCGTACTTGCCCTTGCCATCGCGCGAGGATGCCACGATGCCTTGACTCCGCTTCTTGCGCCCGACGTTCTGTTCGTCTTCGTCGCCGTCGAACCCGCCGCCGCCGCCGCCGCCGCCGCCGTCGTCGTCGTCCGAACTCGACGCCGCCGCGCGCTTTCGCGCGTTCGCTCGCGCGTTCGCGCCGCGTTTCTTGAACCCACCGCCGCCGAACGACGCCTTCTTCGTCGCCGCGGCGTCGGTCGCGACGATTGCATCGCCTTCGTCGCCCATCGTCCTCGACCGCGCGTCTCGCGTCGCGCACTGCGGCGCGGACGCGCGCGGTGACGCCGATTCCAAAACCAGTCCCGCCGTCGGACCGCGGCGACCGCGGGCGGCTCGATGCGAACATCGGGGCGCGGCACCGGACTCGCGCGCGCGCACCGAGATCGGTGGCGATGACGAAGAAGGTGGTACTCGTGACCGGTGGAAGCGGCCTCGTCGGAAGCGCCATCCGCGAGGTCATCGCGGGCGAACGACCGGAGAACGAGGAGTGGATATTCGCGTCGTCCAAGGTGCGTGACGTGCGGCCGAAGCGCGCGCGTCTTGTCGCCCGTGGACGTGCGCGAGCGATCGACCGGCGAAGGACCGAGAGAAATGACTGACGGAACGAACGACGCCGTTTCCACGCGCAGGATGCGGATTTATGCGACCCGGCGTCCACGGCGGCGATGTTTGAAAAGTACAAGCCGACGCACGTGATCCACCTCGCGGCGCAAGTGGGAGGGCTGTTCGCGAACATGGTGCGTAACACGCGCGTTCGACGACGGAAAATACGCTTGGTGTGATGGAAATCTCGCCGCCGATCGAGGACTGACCGATGCACGCTCATCACGACAGAAATACAAGGTGGAATTTTGGAGAAACAACATAGCGATGAATGACAACATCTTCCAAGAGTGTCATAAGCGAGGTACGTGTTCCGTTCGACGGCATTTGATGAGCTTCGACTGACGTCTGATATTCTTTTCTCGATAAAAAGGGGTAGAAAAGCTCGTCTCTTGCCTTTCGACGTGCATCTTTCCGGACAAGACGACGTTTCCGATTGACGAAAGCATGATTCACGACGGACCGCCGCACTTCTCGAACGAAGGTTACGCGTATGCCAAGCGCATGGTGGACGTCCAAAACCGCATGTACAAGGCCCAGCACGGCTGTAACTTCACCGCGGTCATTCCGACGAATATTTTTGGCAAGCATGACAACTTTCATCTCGATAACAGCCATGTTATTCCCGGACTCATCCACCGAGGCTACTTGTGCAAGCAAAAGGGTGAACCCTTCACCATCTGGGGATCGGGCACACCGCTGAGACAATTCATCTACTCCAACGATCTCGCGCGTTTGATGATCTGGACGATGCGTGAATACCAAGAGGCGGACCCTATCATTCTTTCAGGTGCGAAGAGACGCCCTGGTGATGCGTTGCGCTCTTAGACGACGCGAATATTTATTTATTCGCTGCCCTGAAAATAATTTCTTGACTGACCTCGGCGATCTTTCTCCCCGTCTTAGTTGGTGAGGAAGACGAAATTAGTATCGCAGACGTCGCGCGCTCTGTCGCTAAGGCGCTCGACTTCCAAGGTGAAGTCAAATTTGACACAACGAAGGTACGTTTTATGCGGCGAATAAATTCAATTAAATTACTCACGAACTCACGCGAAACAGGCTGACGGTCAATTCAAGAAGACCGCGAACAATGCGAAACTCCGCAAATACCTTCCCGATTTCCAGTTTACCCCGTTTGACGAAGCCATGGCGACCACAGTGAAGTGGTTCATGGAGAATTATGATACACCTGGTGCGGTCAGAAAATAATTAAATAAATATCTAACGTAACTGCTACACTCAATCGCTCGTTTCCATAATTTTCGTTAAACTTTTTGCGTTGTCGCCGCCGATGTTCGTTCGTGGACGTCTGCGTCGAGATTCGACGTGCGATTCTCGACAACACGAAGATTGGAATTACTTTTTTAATTGATGCTCGTCAGGTGAGAATAATGAACAACTCGATCGCTCATGTCGACGCTTCAACGCATGACGACGCGGAGACGTAGCGTTGAAGGCGTCAGTCTGACAATACGAGGATAAAACCACCTCTACAGCGTCATTGAGATCTCTTTCGGCGACTATTCGCCGATATCTGTTGAATTAAATTAATTATTTCGACCATCGCCCAAACTTTAATTTGTGTTTGTACCTTGGCCCGATGCGTTTAGCTCTCGATTTCGATCAAACATGCGGGATAAAATATATGCAAGAGTGTTATGTTGTGATTCTGTCGAACTTGCGCGATGACGCGCGTATCGATCGAAAATGAGTGCTACTAATAATACACCTAAATTAAATCAAATCAGCTCAGCGCATCTATCTATTCCTTGCAGTCAGCGAGTACATCCTGCAGCGTGCTATTCTCAACCATACCAGTCCAATTATTACCCCACATGTTCCATGAGACAAGTTCTTCGAGCGAGTTCGTCGGTAAATCGGCTGATGGCAGCTCACTTGATGTGCCTGAACCGAGCGAGTTTTGTCTGTCAGCCCACAACGTATCCGCATCCCAAGACCCTCGTTTCGTCGCGACTGTGTGCGCGGCGAAAATGGCCATATTCCATAAGGATGCCATACGTGCACCTGATCGGCTCGATTCCGTCGCCTGCGCGCTCGTTCTATCTTGCGTAGAGTTGTACAGGATGGCTCTTTCTCTGTTGTCAGCAATTTGCGGCATGCGGTGCAACGACATTGCTTGCCGGCAACTCGTCAACGCTTTCTCGCAGTAAATGTCGCACATATATCCACCGAAGCTAATGAGTAGACACAATATGCACGCCTTCAACATCACGCATTCGTAGGAGAACGGTGCCAATTCAACGGCACGCTCGGAGCTCGATAACGCACACCGCAAGTAGAGCTTTCTAAATTCAGCCAAGTCGCTGCGCTGATGTGTCGGTCCGAAGCCCCTGTACTTCAAGTAAAATTTGCGTGGAAACTTTTTGCTATCCCAGGCCTTCTCCGAGTAAAGATTTGAAAGTCGCACGTGCATCTTTGCCCTCCAAAGATGCACCGCTGCGAGGGCGAGTTTCTCTTCCTGCTCTCCACTGATCGTGGCCGCGATTTCAGCAGACAGAGTCCTATTCGCTCGCTGCACTCGACGCGCGATGGCTTGTACGTCAACCGAGCGCACGTTGTCCCCCTCGGACTCCGACGACACCAGTTCTTCAACGAGGAGCTGTTCAGAAATCGTTTCAGCGGCGCCGGCGCGGTGCTCGTTACAGCTCACATCAAGCGTCGTCATCGCAACGTGAGGCTAAGCACTGTCCGAGATCGACTCTTTCGTCTTTATCGAGTCTCACACGCGGCGCTAGCGCTTCGCCGCCCCTCACACTGTGATGTCTGTTGTTTTGGTGCTAGGCAGGCAACCTTTGTCTCGAGCGGGTCGCGGCGACGTGCACGAATCTCCCTCGTGCGGGGGTCAAAATCTTCTAAGTTTCGAGAATTCATCACATTTATGTTTTGCTAGCTTCTAGTAGTCATGATTTACCCGAAGTCGACCAATGCTTGAAACGTCAGTATCACTATGAGTGTGGCGACGCCGAGTCCAGCAGTCCTTCTTGAACCCGCCATCTCGTACAGAAAGTCACCACAATCTTTGATGTACGTCGGTGTACACGCAGCTGTCACTAGAGCTTTATTATACTTACTGCTTGACGTCTCATCATAACCGCATTCTGGGGCGGGAACGACTGTGCCATTCACGTCGAGATTGGCAGGAAATCGAGCGTCGCCGACTCGAGTAACCACCATGCTTTCGGTGAACCCAGGATAGCAGTTACACTCGCCATTTACACAAACACCGTTGCCCGAGCACTCTGCAGAACTTGGAACAGAAGGATTCTTCGGGCAAACCAACACCAAACCGCAATCCAAGCCCTCCGGGGGCTCTTCACCGTTGTCTGTGTAACACTCGCATGTTGTACACAAACCAACTTTGTTTTCGCAATAGGTGCCACTCGACGGGTAAGGGCAGTCCACGCACACACCGTTGCTGCACGTACCTCGGCCACTGCAGTGATTGCACACCATTTCACGTCCAACGTGATCAAATGTGCAATTTGACTGCGGACACTCTGGCAACGAGCAATCGTTGCCGTAATACCCTTTTGAGCATACGCATGCGTTGAAGCTACACGTACCAGATCGACTGCAATCGTTCGGGCATTCATCTGGGAGATACTGCCAAAGATCTCCGAGTTCTTCAGTACAAACCGTTTCACCATAGCTCGTGACAGATTGCACTTGTGTTGTTCCATCTTCAACAGCCAAAAATGTTGGATCGCCGGCGTCTTCCATCGTCACGCCGTTTATCACAAGCTTACCCGTCGTGGTTACACTATACGTGCTTTTCCAGTCCACAGTCACCCCAGAAAGATCGTCCACATATGTTCTACCGACCGTACCCGTACTTGCAGCGGCGGCAGCGGCCGCAGCTCCAGCATACGTCTTGCCTTTCAGACAACCATGACCTCCGAATATCAAAGCGCGACCAGCCTGACGTGATGAACCAGATCTCAATATCGAAGCCTGGCCAACGGAGACCATTGTCGATCCTTCTCGTCGTGAGGGATAATCACCTTCTGGAACGATCTCAGTCCACGCGTTGGATGAGATGTTATACTGCCACATATCTCCGATTTCATCTTCCCACGTGCGACCTCCCTGAATGAGCATCACCGCGACAGAATCTTTCAATACAACTGTCGCAGAATGTCCTTCCCTCGGCTCAGGTTTCGTAGTGTAATTTGTTCTCGGCTTTAACTCAGTCCAAGAGTTTGTCAAAATATCGTACCGCCAAAGGTCGTTAAGAAAATACTTATTCTGCAGCGATGGGTACAGCAACTGACGGAGCGTTTCATTCTTGCTCACGGGATACAGCTCTCTGAAGTTTGATTCACCTCCATAGGAATAGCCGCCGAAAAGGTACAAAGAATCTTCGTAGCTCACCAGGCTTGCACCAGTTCGGCCACGAGGGCCGTATAAATCTCGCTCCGCCGTACCGTCACTTTCTGTTGTGGTGTTAGAACACGTCGTGCATGAAGGCACGAGGTATTCCCACTGGCGCGTTGTAGCATTGTAAACCCAAAGATCTTCCATGAATAACGGCCTAGTGGCGTCGTAAACGACATCGGTGTCGTAATAAAACGATGTATCGTTGGTCTGGTTCGCTACATTCGCAGTCGTCGAGAGTAATCTTTGCGAGTGTCCTCCAAATAAGAAGACGGCGTCGTAGTAATCCGTCATGGCGTGCTTCCATCGTCTCACGGGACGTTGTTCCTGTCCGGTGAAGGATCTTTTGCTCCATAGATTATTCGGAATATTGTAGTGCCAAACATCGTCGCAGTAATCAGTGCAATCGATGCTCTCGCCTCCGTACATGATAATGGTATCCCGAATCCCAGTCTCGCGGTTGAGCGTGAGCGCCATCGCGTGATGGATTCGCCCGCTCGGTATCTGACGCTCTTTTCTATTTTTCCCTTCCTTAAGCGTCGGCTCGCTATAAGGTCGCAATCCCGTCCAATCGTGACACGTCGCTCCCGTTTCCTGACACGTCGAACACTGATCGCACAACAATTCGTTTGGCGTGTACGCCACCCACGAGCCCGTCTCCCAGTCGTACATCCAAAAGTCGTTTAAAAAATCCCCGTTCGACGACTTCGCGCGTCCGCCGAAGATGAACATTTGCGAATCGTCTGTCACCACCGCCTTGTGTCCGCTTCTTCCCGGCGGTCCCGGCACACCGAGGAACCCCACGTCCCCGACCGGCGTCTGCTTGGCGAATGCGTTTCCCGCGCGCGCTCCTCTCGGCGTCTCGAGCGCGCGCGTCAGGGCGATCACCATCACCATCGCGCGCGACGCGCTTTGAAACCTTCGACCCCATCGTCGTTTCTCGCCCTCGCGCGTCTCGTCGCCGCGTTCTTTCGCCCCCGATCCCTCACGACGTCCCCGCGGCTCGACATCTTTAAACGACCGCGGCGCGCGTTCGACGCGCGACGACCGCGCGCGCGGCATCGCGCTCGACGCGCGACGGGCGCGACGCGCGAGACCGCGCGTTTGACTCGCGCGCGCGACTCGCTCGCCCGTCGCCCGTCGCCCGTCGCCCGTCGCGCTCTGGCGAGCGCCGCGTCGTCGGGCCGACGGACCGACGGACGGACGGACGGACGCGTCGAATCGAATCCGAAATCGCGTCGCGACGCGATGCGACACACGAGGGCGCGCGACGCGCGCGAGGGCGCGCGCTCCGGGATGACGTCGATGTCGCTCGACGATCGGCTGCGCGCCATCACGCTCGAACACGATTCGGCGGCGCGTCAGAGGGCGTACGAAGCGTTGGCGCGAGAGGTGATGGCGTCGGTCTCGACCGCGACGGACGTCGAGGACGGATTCGAGGCGTTCATGGATCACAGTGCGTGCGATAACGACGCGACGATGCGACGATGCGACGACGCGACGACGCGACGCGACGCGACGCGACGCGACGCGACGCGAACGGAGACTGGAGACTGACGACGGCGCGTAACCAATTGATTGATTGATTCTTCGACGAGTAGTCGTTTCGGATAGCGTACCGCTGGCGATATCGCGAGAGATCATAGCACAAGTGTCGAAAAGTTTCGTAAACTTAGATGCGGCGACGCATAAGAGATTGGCGGCGGCGGTGTTGGCGAAGACGCAACCGCGACTGGTGTCGTTTGAGGAGAGCGTGTGGCCGGTGCGCGAGGCGTTGGCGAGACGGTTAGCCGAGGCAAAGAATTGGTCCGAGGCCGCTGAAGTGCTGGCGGGAATCGAAGTGCAACCCTCAAGCGCGGGTTCGGGTGAGTACAAGCTGAAGATAACGCTTGAAACCGCGAACATGTACTTGGAAGCGAACGAATTGGACAAGGCAGAGAAGCACGTAAACAAGACGCACGCGTTGCTCTCGCAGCTGCCGGCTGAGCTTCAAAAAAAGCCCGAGCTGCTGCATGAATACCATGCGTGCTGGGCAAAAGTTTCTGATAGAGTGGGTAAGTTTATGGATGCCGCGTTGCGCTATACCGAAATGTCTCGACTAGAAAATCAAAGCGACGCGGAAACGATGACACGCGCAGTTGTGTGTGCGATTCTCTCCTCCTCTGTTCAGAGAGATCGTTTGCTTCGTTCGTTTCGGCTAGATACGAACGTGAGAGAATTACCCGTTTTCCCGTTTCTTGAGAAGATTGCATTCAGACGCATCATCAGAGCAGATGAAGCGAAAGAATTCCAGGCCTTCCTGAGTCCGCATCACATCGAAGTTCGCGCCGACGGCGTGTCTGCGTTTCAGCAGGCGATTATGGAACACAATTTAGTGAGCATGATGAGAACATACGAGAACATAAGTTTCGATCATCTTGGAGAAATTTTGGGAGTGAGTGATGCTCAGGCAGAGAAGTTGGCGGCGAAATTGATCTACGATCAGCGTGTGCATGGATACATAGACCAAGTCGATCGTTTTGTGTACTTCGATAACGTGTTGCCGTCTCACGATGATCCCGTCTCTGTCTGGAATGCAAACGTAATAAGCGTGTCGCACAGACTCAACGAAGTGGTTGAGACGATAACAAAATTAGTCGAACAATAGCGAATATGTGAATTAAAACAACAATACAAACAAGCCTTAATTCCTGTACGGTCCCTCGATTTGCCAGTCAATTGGTGCGCCCCCGTTCGATTCGATAAACTTGTTGCACTGAGAAAAGTGCTTTGAGCCGAAGAAACCTCTGTGCGCCGACAAACCAGACGGATGCGGACACTTAAGAATCAAATGATTGTTTTGCTTGGAAATCAACTTTTCCTTCTCTTGCGCATTCTTTCCCCAAAGTAAAAATACCAAACCTTTTCTATTTTTTGCGATTTCCCGAATCGCGGCGTCTGTGAAATTTTCCCACCCCTTCTTGGAGTGACTGTTCGCTTGATGCGCTCGAACGGTGAGAGACACGTTTAGTAAGAACACCCCCTGTTTCGCCCACTTATCCAAATCTCCGTGCATCGGGATCTTACAGTTCAAATCCGATTTCAACTCCTTGTAAATATTGTGCAAACTCGACGGCACCTTGACGCCCTTCGGCACGGAAAAGCACAATCCCATCGCTTGTCCATCGTCGTGATAGGGATCTTGACCGATGATCACCACCTTTACGTCTTCCATCGCGCATGAATCGAACGCACGAAACACATGCTGCTTCGGCGGGAAAATCTTGGCGCGCGCCTTTTCTTCGCTCTCTAAAAATTTTTCCAGTTTATCCCAATACGGCTTGGTGAACTCTTGGGCGAGAACCTTTCGCCATTGCTCATCTTTGAGCAAACTCGCGTAGGCATGCTGCGACGGTGATGACACCCCACTCGTCGTCATCGGCCCCTTGACAACGTCCGTGGGCGTCGCCGCGATCACCGGCATGTTTTCCTTCAACTTTTTCACATCTTGCGCCACGCCATCGGACGCGTTCTCGTCCGCCCCGCTCGCGCGCGCGTTGACGGGCTTGAAAAAGCTCGTGATCGGACGCTCTTTGCGCTTTAAGTCACTCATGACCGACGACGAGCGACGAGGGTGGATGAACGAGTAAGGGACACGCAAACACCGCGCGTGCATGCGCTGGGTTGTGAAGAGTTTTGAATTTGCGCGCGGCTGTCGTTGTTTCGCGAAACGTGCGCTCGTGTCCGAAAGCGCCGAGAGATCTCGAGGAAACGCGATTAAACGAAAGAAATGATTTTTTGCAGTTTGTTTCGCTAAACTCTAAACCTAATGCGACTTTGTCAATAGCGTCGGCCTCCCCAAAGCGCCGTCGCGAGTTCTGCTTCATTGTCGCAGCCGTAACCAACTTCGAAAGCACGACCGAAGTAACCTTTTTCGAAGTAATGCTGATCTTGCTCTGCAGTAGCTTGTGGATCTTCATCTTCGTCATCCGCCGCAACGGTGTCCAGGACTCGCCCAGAAACCTCGCATATCTCGGTACCGATTTCAGTATCCAAGTAGCGCTCCGAACATGTGTCATCGCACACGTGCACCTTACCCGTGCGTTCACAAACGAACACATTACTCGGTAATTCGGCGTACGAACAACCAGCGCGGCGACTGCACACGTGCGACTCGGCGTCGGTGGCAAATTGTCTATGTGACTTCCATTCGCTTGCGGCGCGGTCCGTCGCTAGCTGTTCACACAAAGGTGCGAGGACTGCATTTTGGCGTGAACGCTTCGCCGCGCAAGCCTCGGCGCATATTTTCTCGAATCCTGCGGGCGCTTTTCTACGTTCTCTATTGATTTCCATCGCGTCCGCCGCAAAGTACAACTTCTTCATGCCGCTTCCTTGAGCTTGCTTTGTGTTCCCGAACCTCTCCAAGTAGCATTGCCTCCATAGGAAGTCTTGATCGCAGCGCGCAGCGAAAAATTTACACGACTGCGCGAGCGCGGTCAATTCGTTCGGTGCGAGGAAACGCAGGATGAGCGATACGACGTCGTCGTGCAGCGTCGAAAAAGGCCCAGCCTCTGCCTCCTCGACCGCGCCTTCGTCGGCAGCACGACTGACTCTCGGTCGCTTCTTCGCGTTCTCGCCGTCTTCGTCGCGTCGTTCCAGCATCATGCGCGTGATCTCGGCCTCCAAGTCGTCGTCGTCATCGTCGCCATCGCCGTCCGTCGCGCGGGTCTCCATCGCTCGCGACGCCACGCCGTCGCACGACCGCGAGTGGCGCTCCGCGAGTGCGGTCGTTACGTCAGTACACGCCGACGCGCGATGGAACCGACGACGTAGCCGCGCCGCGCCGCGCCGCGCCGCGAAAGTCCACGCAAACGATGATGTCCGCGTGGAATTCGATGAAGCCGCGCGCGCGCGTCGTGCGCGTCCGCGGTGCGCGCGCCGATGGGTCGGGCGAAGAGCGACGGCGCTCGAGCGCGCAAAAGCTGTTGGACGCGCTCGCGCGAGGAGCGAACGACATCGAGGGCGTGCGAAAGATTGTGCGCGTGCCTCCGGCGCCGCGCGCGATGGTACGTGCGCCCGGGGCGTGGGGCGATGGGCTGCACTGGCGACACCGCGCGGTGCCAAACGTTGAGAACGCGGCGAGTCGAGGGTGCGAGTTGACGCAAGAACGATACGGACGACGGATGCGCGATCGAAAGAGCAACTCTTACATGGTGGAATTGTTTGAAACGGCGTCATCGTCATCCTCGACGTCGCTAAATCGCTTCGATTTGTTTCATGGGCACGCGTTTGCTTGGCGGGCGACTGATTCGTCCGCGGTTCGACTCGGAATCTTGTTTCACGCGAAAGAGTATCCGGCGAAAGACGATGAGAAGTTTCCGATTGATCTAGGAAAATGCCAACTCGACTCTACATTGTGTTTGGACGAAAAAGGCATGAGCCAACGCAACGCGCTTTGGTTATCTCTGGACTCGTGTGCGTTGTTGGCTTGGTTGGACACTTCGAGCGAGTCCTTGCGAGAACTTCTTACTGTCCCAGAGCTCCACACGACGTTTGAAGGTGATTTTGGTGCGATTCAAGGAGACGTGTATTACTTTCACTCGCTGAAAAATCGTAAACCGAGCGAAAGACTCTTCATTATTCCGCGCTAAACGTGCTGCTGCTGCGGCGGTGGATTTATTTTTAGCGAAACCATCATGGTATCGTTCGATTGCGATCCTGCGGTGATTCTGGCGGCGAAAGAAAGACTAGAAAGCAACGCTAGCTCAGACCCTGCAGATTATTTATGCCGAGTGTTCCTGTTTTGTCAGTCGACAGAGGACGATCCCGGGGAATCCGAGTCTCTCGAGGCGCGCATCACAGACATTTGTGGAAACACAGGATTGATGATTCGGTACGAGTCTTCCACGTTGCTCGTGCTGGAAAATACATCGAAAAAGATCGACTGCG
>Ga0222715_10001394_pt1 | contig 23168 bp, 45 predicted proteins | sample C33_9DmetaG_FD_165056 | JGI IMG/M metagenome (GOLD analysis project Ga0222715, IMG submission 165056) | Estuarine water microbial communities from San Francisco Bay, California, United States - C33_9D | ecosystem: Environmental > Aquatic > Marine > Unclassified | place: USA: California...
GGCGGAGTTAAGAAAGATGTCAACGAAAATACATTTGCAGGAATGTCTCTATGAGCACAATAGCTACCAGCTCTGAATGTAGTAACTGTGGAGCAGAGTATAGTGTAAGTTATGATGATGATCAGTTTGGTATAGGTACAGAGGATCCAACGTTTTGTCCTTTCTGTGGTACTGAACTTGATCAGTTTTATGTTGAAGATGATATAGAAGAGTTGGACTTTGAAGAATAAAACACTGAAGCATTGGTTTGATTACTATCAGTGTGACAAAAGTAGTTCCCATAGCTACCACGTGGTATATGAACCATACCTAGATAAATTCACAACACCTTTTAACTTACTTGAAATTGGAATATTCAGAGGTGCATCGAGTAGAGCATTTATAAACTGCTACGATAACGTGCACTACTATGGTGTAGATATATTTGATAGAGAAAGTGTTGATATTGTAAGTGATCTAGAGGATAATCCCAGATTCGAATTTTTAAAAACGGATTCCACTTCCGACACTTCTACTAAGTTAATTAAAGACGGTTGGGGCGACGTATTGTTTGATATCATTATCGATGATGGCTCCCACCTTCATGACGACATTACAACAACGTTTGCTAATTTCTATCCAATGCTGAAAGTTGGTGGGACGTACTTTATTGAAGATGTTTTTCCTAATACTTTTGAGGGATTGGTCTTTACCGATAACAAGTTAACTGGACAACGTAATTACTTTTTAGATAACAACAATAAGTTTAACGATAAAACTTTTAGTAATCTCTTAGATACGATCGAAGGCGTTACTCCATCTACTTTTGAACACATTGACCTTCGAGTGCAAGACAACAGAACTGATAGCTACATTCTAAAAATTACAAAATAGGAGTTGACATGAGCTGGACCTACCAAGGCCAGCCATTTACATCTAATATGATAGGTGACAATATCGGGTTTGTATACCAGATAACTAATTTACAAAATGGAAAAAAATATATTGGAAAGAAGTGGTTTTGGTCTACTAAGAAACTACCTCCGCTTAAAGGTAAGAAACGTAAGCGAACGGTAAAGAAAGAATCCGATTGGATGAAATACTTTGGCTCTAGTGAAGAGGTAAAGTTGTTAGTTGAACAGCACGGTGAAGATAACTTTCAGAGAGACATTCTTCGCTTGTGTAAAACTAAAGGTGAATGTACGTATTACGAGGCCAAATTTCAGTTTGACTTTGACGTGCTTTTGAGGGATGATTACTACAACGAGTTCATTGGTTGTAAGATCCACAGCAAACATTTATGAATAAGATTGTATTTTTTAGTGATTGGAAAAGGATGTATAAGCATCCGACCCCACAATGTGAGCCTTTCGTAGAAGTTCCTTTTAGTGATATCAATTACCACAAGGATGCTGATGCATATGTTCAGATTAACATTCAGCACCCATATCATGTAAAAGAACCTTTTCGTGAACCTTTCTACAACTTCATTAAAGACAGTGGTAAACCATCTATAGTATTTGAGTCTGCTGTATTCAGACAGAACGTCAATGACAACTTCTTTAAAAAGTATTTTAGATTCTCTTGGAATAGCTTTTTGTGGAACGAAGGTAACTTTGGACCGATGGGTAACGGACCAGACAGATGGGAACGTATCCAGAAAGAGCATGATATTGAAATAAAGCCCTGGCGTGACAAGAAAGGCGAGTATATCTTAGTTGTACTCCAGCACGTTATTGATACTAGCCTTGTTCGAATGATCCAACAGTACGGATCTTACTATAAGTGGTTACACAATTGTATCAGTCGTATCAGAGAAGCTACAAATCTTCCGATTGTAATCCGTCCTCATCCAAAGCATGGGATGTATTCTAACTTCTTTGAAGCTCACATGGTGCCAGAGGTTTTAGAGTTGTTTCCCGATGTCCATTGGTCCAGCAACCAAGGTTCGGAAGGTCTTAACGGTGGCAAGTATCTTCAAAAGGATTTAGACGATGCACATGCTGTCGTTGGTTGGACGTCTAATGCATTGACAGAAGCAGCGTGTTACGGTGTACCTGTCTATCCAATGTCACCTGGCTCAATGGCAACTCCAATAGCATCATATCATCTTTCAGAGATCGATAAAGTACATAAGATGCCAGACCGTCAACAGTGGTTAAACGACTTGGCATACTGTCAGTGGACCTATGATGAAATAAAAAATGGAACAGCGTGGGATCATATTAAAAATGCTGAACTAAATACAAAAGACGTATAATTCGGAGAGTAGCATGTCAGAATATTCTAACGAAGAGCTCGAAGAACAAACCTTACAGTTGTATCAAGAAATGTTTAGTATGGTTATGGAAAAGTGTACTACCCATAGTAGTATTGCAGTAGCTGGTACAATGATTGGTTTAGCTATGAGGTTATATCGCACAGCTTTAGATGATAATGATTATATGAACATGATGGAATACATTACAACCAATCATGATTTAATTGAACCTTTTTCTCTTATGGAGTTTGAATCGCCAACAGTACATTGAGGTGAGTTATGAATGATGATGTGAGAATTTTTATTGGTTCCTCTTCTAACGGAGAGGATGCAGAAATTGAATGTGCGTATGAGTACAGCTTGAGACAGAACTGTACTCGTGAGCTTGATATTGTTTGGATGCGACAAACAAACGATACAGACAGCTGGTGGGGTGGATGGAACACTCCAATGTGGTCCACTCCTTTCTCTGGCTTTAGATGGGCTATCCCAGAGTACTGTGAGTTTAAAGGTAGAGCAATCTACACTGACTGTGATATGATCAACTATCGTGATATGGCTGATCTTATTGATATTGACATGGAAGGAAAGCCAGTCGCAGCCAGGCGAGGTAATCGTTTTGGCGGTCATGAGTTTTGTGTAATGGTATTTGACTGTGCTGCGTTTGAACAATACGCTTTGCCAGTAAGCCGAATGAAAACTATTGCAGAAACCCACCACAGGTTTATTCGTAAGTTTTCTGGCAACTCTGATCTGGTACACGACCTTGATCCAAAGTGGAATGTACTAGATGGAGAGAACTATCGATTAAATGACATCTACCAACTACACTTTACCAATATGGCTACGCAGCCATGGCGTCCTGGTTGGTATACTGGCCAACCAAAAGAGCATCCAAGAGAAGATGTGGTAAAGGAATTTCAAACCTACGCTTCGTATGCTTCTAACTTTGGTTTTGATTACAAGGCACTGAAGCAAGAACTTCAAGAAAACAATGTACAATACAATATTATAGGCCGATGAAAGTAACAATATATGGTAAGTCTGCCAACCATCCAAGGTTTGAGCAGACCTTGATGAAGTTTGCTACTGGTGTTATTGATAGTGGTGACGATGCATTCTTATCCTACGACGAGGACTACTACGACTGTGATGTAGCTGTGATCTTTGGTTCGTGGAAAGATCGCGACATGACTCACCACAATGTCAAACGTAACATAGTTAGCAAAGCTAAGAAGTTTATAGTACTTGAGACTCCTCTTATTGGTCGTGGTCCTGTAAAGGATGTCATGGATGATGACTGGTACCGGATTGGTATAGGTGGCTTCTTAGCGGATGATGGTATCTTTCACAATGGTCATAAACATGGTTCTACTAGATGGGATCTTATCCGTAAACATTTTGGTATCAAGCTACCAACCTATCACGTAAACGGCAATCAGAATATCGTGGTTGCATTGCAACTTCCTCAAGATGCAAGTCTAAGAGGAGCAAGCATTGAAAAGTGGTGCCGCGACACTTGTATGGCCATTCGCACTCAGACAGATAAACCTATCATTGTAAGGTTACCTCAGCTTCAACGTAACTGGGACGTAGAGCCATTGGAAGTAGTAAAGAATCTTCCTAACGTATCCTTTCAGATGGGTACTGCTGACAACCTTATTCCAACGTTGAAAGAAGCTAGGTGCACAGTGACATACTCTAGTGGGTTCGCCATCGATAGCTTGCTTAACGGATGTCCAACTATAGCGATGAATCCAGCTAGCTTTGCGTACGACATTGCTCCTAACACTGTAGACGACATTGACAACCCAAGGTGCCCTTCTAGAGATCAGTGGTTATATGACTTATCGTATTGCCAGTGGCATGTAAGTGAAATAGAAAACGGACTGCCTTGGAGGCAGCTGAGAGAATTGTTATGACAGATCATTTAGGTGGGCACCTCAACCGAACCAATATTGATGAGGGTGCGTTACAGTGGCTAATCGATACCTTTAATCCAATTTCATTTCTGGATATTGGATGTGGTCCTGGTGGTATGATTGAACTGGCAGCTAGTAAGAACCTGTTTGCTAGAGGTATAGATGGAGACCCTACAGTAGCATCACCCGACATTGTTACACACGATTTTGAACTAGGTCCTGTTGACATGCTACACGACGCATTGGGTGGTGTATACGATATCGGTTGGTCTGTAGAATTTGTAGAGCATGTTTACGAAAAGTACATGGACAATTACATGCCTGCCTTTCGAAATTGTAAAGTTGTAGTGATTACGTACGCACCTCCAGGCACCCCTGGACACCATCACGTCAATCTCCAAGAAGAAGATTACTGGATAGACAAGTTCAAGGAATATGGTTTTACATACAACGCAGAGATGTCTTCGAAGCTTCGCGAATCGTCGACGATGAATCTTAAAAAAAAGAGTCACGAAAAAAGATTTGTGCAAAAAAGAGGTATGGTTTTCCTCAATGATTCTTTCTGATCTGAACAGAGACCACGGATTAGTATTGCCACAATTAAGCGACTTGGGTTTAACAGAGTCGCTGTTCCCTGACGACATTAATATAATGCCGCTTGAGAATGCATTTTATTCTTATCGGTCTAATGAGTTCAATGCAGCTTACGATAAGTTTGTAAAACAAATTCTAATGCATGTGTCTCTCACACCCAATCAACTAGAGATTGTTAAAGCTCAAGGCAATCGAATTAAAAAGACAGCGGCTATTTACTTTGACTCATGTAATAAGCAGGTAGAGCGCAACGACCTACCAGATAGCGAGTTATATCAAAAGTTTGATGAAGACGGTTGTGTAGGTTTTAAGATTAATGAAGATGAGATGTACAAGTTAAGGACTGCTTGCTCAACTGACGTACACAAACTTCAAGCTCAACCTAATCGCAAAGCCGTTCCTACAAAGCATGATTCGTATGATCGAATAAAGGTTTTAGATCAAAACCACTTGGCGTTTAGTTTGGTAGATAAGTTGTTCAAGATGCACGGTGTGTTTGACACCGTGACCAAATACAATAGAAGTAAAGCTAACTTAAAATTAGATACTGTTGCTCTTCATGTTGCAAGGCCCGATGACACACATCACTATCAGACGCTAAGCGATGTACCTGGTAGTCCTAAGACAATATCTTTCCACATGGATCCAAAGTTCAATGTAATGAAAGCTATATTGTATTTGTGTGACGTTACCTACTATAATGGTCCCTTCACTACAATACCTAAATCCAACAGATGGTATCATCCTGAGTTCGAGAGGATCATTGCTTGTGGCAATAGTGTAGGTAACTATCTTAGTAGCCCTGATCACCGAAAGGCCATGTCTATCTTCCCTGACGTTATGACAAAGAACGTAATCATGGGTAAGTACTTTAAAGATGGAAGCGCTTGTTCAAATATACTGATGAAACAACAACATAAGTATTTAAGTAAAGAAGCAGATTGTATTCTGTTTGATCCAGCACAGACAATTCACAGAGGCGGGTTGTGTGATGAAGGTGAGAGAGTCAATTTACAAATTATTATGAGGTAATCATGTTATCTGAAGAAGTACTTGAACGTCGAAAGTGGAAGAATCATCTTTACAACAAACTTCTTACCAGCTCTATCCTTAGACTACTACCAGACTACATAACACCCAACACACTTACTATCGATATAGGTGGTAACAGTGGGTACCAAACATACTTCCATGCAAAGTATAACAATGTAGTAACCTACGAGCCAGTGCCAGATTTGTTTAAAGTTCTAAAGTTTAACCTTGAAGGTTTAAATAATGTAACTTTGATAAACAAAGCGGTGAGTGATAGTTGTAAAGATATAACTCTCCATGTAGATGTCAACCGGTTATCGATGACCAGTCAGATAGCCTTAGTAGACAGTACCGAGATGGTCGTGCCAGCTATTTGTATTGATGATGAAAACTATGAAAATGTTGGCTTTATAAAAGTCGATGTAGAGGGATTTGAGCTCGATGTATTAAAGGGAGCAGTAAACACCATTGAAAAGTGGCGACCTACAATGATGGTTGAAGTTTACCAACCATGGTGTGACAAGGTAGGATTTGACTGCAGTGAGATATTTGATTTCTTTGTTGACAGGGACTACCGTATACTGTATTATGACTGTGAGCAAGTTAAAATGGTTGAATGTGGTGAGGCTGGTTTCACGGACGTAGCTCAGGCTGTGGAGGCCGTTCATAAATTACATCATCTTCACGATGGTGACTTCCTATTCGTGGCAAACTGATGAGTCATTTTTCATTAACTAAAAAGTTTATCTTTATCCATGTTCCTAAGACTGGTGGAGTAGCAATGCTCGACTATCTAAGAAGGACAAAGGACTTACAGAAAGTACAGGACCTTAGAGACGAGCTTGGATTTAGACGTTCTGGTTGGGACGATAACCATTACTACTACAGTACAACTGTAAATACTTTGATGGAAATTTACGGTGGCATTTATGACTTTAATGATTGGACAACCTTTGGTGTAGTTCGTAATCCGTTTCAGAGAATGGTATCAATGTATCTTCATAGATTGCGTAAACCTAAGTACAATACTGACGCCGATCAGAAAGTATTAAACAAGGGATTTGAATACTGGCTGCTAAACACTCAACATAGAGCAGACAAGCACATTACGACCAGACCACAAATGGAGTGGTTTGACACTTGTATCAATACACAAATTATCTGTCAGAGCAAACTAAACACAAAGTGGTTGAAGGAAGTTAGTAACACTCAAACAATTGAAGGATCACTTCCAGTAAAACACACTAGTAACAAACCAATCGATAGTTACGACCACTACCACACTACTGAGACTGTTGACTTTATTGAAAAAGTGTTTGCAAGAGATATTGCGTGGGGTGGATATAAGTCACCTAAAGTATTGTATGATGTATGAGTACTGTGGGCAATACAGCTCTGCTTCCGTATGGGGTAACTCCATCTGCTCCACCTATTGAACTTCCAAAGGTCCAGGAGTTTAAAGATGATCGGGGACGTAATGCCGAGAAGTATTTTCAAAGTGAAATCGATCAGTTAAATGAAAAATATCAGAGGCTAGTAAAGCTAGCCAACGATACACAAATGGTGTACAATGCGCAGTACAATTTTGTTCCTAAAGTAGGTACTACCTACTATCTGTACTGGACTGGTAACGATTACTTGCTTTCAATTATTGAAAACTGGAAATGGGATAAGCATGAGTTTGTAGGTGCTTATCAATTAACAAGCGATAATGTTTGGGTGAGAAAGAATGGGACTAGGTGATGACATGATGTGGCTTGGCGAAGCTGCAGAGGTCCACAAACAAAATCCAGATGCTGTTATTCATGATGGACGTGAATATAGTCCGATGTGGAAAGGGCACGATTGGGTTGTTGCTCCCGATTACAACGGACCAAAGAAGAAGATAAAGGTACCTAGAAAGCCTGGTGGTAATAGATGGTACATTGAAGGTTGGGGCCCTGGTAAGATAATCTACAAAGAATATCAACCAAAGCCAGCACCGTACATTGTTTCTAAAGAAGAATTGGAAAGAGCCGAGGACATTCTCAAACAACATGGTGTTGACAAACACTTTGTCATTGTAAATCCAGACACAAAGAATACCACCCTATCCACTAACAAGGATTGGGGATTTAAACGATGGCAAGAGCTAACCAATCTTCTTAGCGATCATATTCAAGTCGTTAGAGTAAAACCTGGTAAGTCTGTAAACGATGTGTCTGGTCATGTAGAGTATGGCCAGAAAATGCTTGACAATGCGATCAATATAGTGGAAGATGATGTCCGTATTGCATTTGCTATAATGTCTTTGAGTAGCGTTATTGTAACAAGCGAAGGAGGTGTACATCACTTTGCTGCTGCTGTACAGGTTCCGGCTTACGTAATATACGGTGGAGTTATTCACCCAGACCAAACAGGATATTCTGGAAGGGATCAAACGTATTATTTTGTAGGAGACAAACCGTGTGGTAGTCAAGTACAATGTAATCACTGTAAAGATGCAATGGCTGCAATCAAACCACAAATGATTTATGAGGATGTGCTGGAGGAAATAAATGGCATTTGAATGGAATCGTATTCACAAGTCTGAAGAGTACTTGGAACGTATTATTAACGAGTTAGTGTTCGAACAAGTAACCGAACACTACGCAGTAGATTCAATTGAAGAGCTTACTAGAGATCAAGTTGCTGAGCTCGAGTATTTCAGAGATGAAGTCCTCCACGAGTACAGTCCTTTGCAGATTGGTTTTTCAGATGTAATACAGATGTGGGAATCGGAGAACTGGGATGAAGCAAGGTAAGGTTTGGGGTGAAACTAAACTGGTAGCGTTGGTACCAGGTGTATTAGAGTTTCACCGTATTGAGGCAAAGAAAGGTGGTGTATGTAGTAAGCATGCTCACCAAAGTAAGACCAACGGCTTCTTTGTAGAGTCTGGTAAGCTGTTGATTCGAGAATGGCAGAACCGATATGACCTTGTCGATGAGACCATCTTGGAAGCAGGTGACTACTGTATCGTACCTCCTGGTGTGTACCACCAGTTTGAGGTTCTGGAAGATTGCATAGCATTTGAGCTTTACTATGCAGAGTTGGTAGGGGATGATATCGTAAGAGAAAGTGTGGGGTTCAAGCAATGATCACCATTTATTCACGACCTGGATGCAAGTGGTGTGAGACATCTAAGTCTATTCTAGAGTTAAAGGGTATTGAGTACAATGAACTAATGCTCGATGTAGATATTACAGTCGAACAACTTAAACAGTTAGTACCTGGTGCCAAGTCTGTTCCTCAGATAATGGATGATAATATCTACGTTGGTGGTTACAAAGAGTTAGTTGAGTATTTGGATACAAAGTGAAAATTGGTATTGTTGGTTATGGTCATGTTGGCAAGGCAACTCACAAGTTGTTCCCTGATGCCCAAATATATGATCCTGCCATCCACAAATATGGAACTCCTCTCAGGAACATCGACATAGCCTTTCTTGCTGTTCCAACTCCCTGGAATGGTAAGGAACTTGATTGCTCGGCTGTAGAAGATGCTCTGTGTAAAATACCTTGCGAGCTAGTTGTAATACGCAGTGCAACTTACCCAGGATTTGCAGATGAAATGTCTGTAAAATACAACAAGCGAATTGTGATACAACCTGAGCACTTGGGTGAAACTCCTAATCACCCAATGACTCATCTTGGGGAAAGGCAGTTTATGATACTTGGTGGGTCAGCTGAAGATCGTAGAAAAGTGATTGAGTGTTATGCATCAGTGTACAATTCTAATATTACAATTAGACAAATGTCTGCCAAAGAAGCTGAGTTTGTAAAATTGTCCGAAAACAGGGCTATCTTTTGGAAAGTGATGCAGTGCCAAGAATTATATGACGCTTGTGAAGCAGCTGGTATTGATTACTACACTGTAAGAGAAGCTGTGTATGGAGATGACCCAAGGCTTGACTTATGGTTTAGTTTCGTGTACCCTGACAGCAGAGGTGCAAACAGTAAATGTATTCCTAAAGACGTACATGCATGGAATCATTTTTGTGAAAGCGTGGGACTAGATGCCTATGCTACTAAACATCTTCTAACCTACAATGAGACGCTAGTGAGTAAATCGAATGAGTACTAAGTTAAAGATAATTGACGATGCACCTAAAATGGAAGCTGAAGGAGATGAGTTTTCATTTGGTGGTGTGACTACTGATGAGCTATCCAAGAATGCAATGGGTGGCACTGAAATGATGAAGCATGGTCTGTATGACCGTCTCGATCCGGAGTTGCGAGACAAAGTGCAAATCATTTGCAGTCGTGTTAGAGAAGTTGATAGTAATCGGCCAACAATTTTGTGGTTGCACGATATGTTCAATGATCCAGAAGCTCAACATTTGCAGGATGCAGAGCAACGCGCGCGCTTCGATAAGTTGGTGTTTGTTTCTAACTTCCAAAAGACACAGTATGAACTCGCATACGGTTTAAAGCCAAGTGAGTATGTTATCTTAAAGAACTGTATCAAACCAATTGAAGCTCACGTAAAGCCTTCTCCAGCAGATCAGATTAACATTATCTACCACACTACACCTCACCGTGGATTAGATATTCTAGTGCCCGTATTTGAAGAGCTGTGCAATCACCATGACAATATTGTACTGGACGTATACTCTAGTTTTAACATTTACGGTTGGGGTGAACGAGATGCTGACTACGAGCATTTGTTTGAGAAGTGCCGTAACCACCCAAAGATAAATTACCACGGCTATCAGCCTAACGATGTAGTGCGGGAAGCATTAAAGAAAGCACACATCTTTGCATTTCCATCTATCTGGCCAGAGACATCCTGTATAGCTGCTATGGAGGCCATGTCGGCTAGATGTGCTGTGATCGCACCAGACTTTGCTGCTCTACCGGAGACACTGGCTGGCTTTGGGATTACATATAGCATGCATGAGGATATTAATGTACATGCCAACATCTTTATCCAGGTACTTAATCAGACCATTAACCAAATGAATACTGATGCTATGGATAACCGACTTGACTTTCAAAAAGCCTATGTCGATGGATTTTATACTTGGGAATCAAGAGTACCTCAGTGGGAGTCGTTAATTCAAAGCCTGGTAAACAGGGCAACATAAATATGTTGATGGGTAATGTAATACAGTTTCCAGGAACTAGAATAGATCCTGTCCAACAACAAGTTGATGACTTCTACGAGAAGGAGCTATCCAAGGCCTTCATTGAAGATTTCGTTGATAAAGTTGGACATGGTCTAGTAAACGAATTACATAACAATGGTTATGATGTAGATGATGAAGAGTTCATAGTAAGATATATGTACTCACTGGAAGTTGTTAAATCCGTACTATATAATAGTAAGAACATTGACCACATCCTTACTAGCAGAATTGGTAAGCAAGCAAGAAAATATTTTGAAAATGAAGTGACGGAACAATGAATGAATCAATCTATGAAACCCTTCTAAAAGTAGCTAAACTCGATGGTAACAAAGCAAGGTCTGAAGCACTATCTGCTTATCAGAATGACTTTCCTATTAAAGTTATTCTTGATCTTGTCTACAATCCAAACATAAAGTTTCTACTTCCAGAGAGCGATCCACCCTATACTCCTGTCGACGAAGGCATCGATGCACAGAATGTGCTTAAAGCAGACATTCGTCGTTTAAAGTACTGTCTAAACATTCCAGACGGAGAACAGCTTCGTCCTCACAAACGTGAGCTTATGTTTATTCAAATGCTTGAAGCTGTCGATGCTAAGGACGCTAAACTTCTTTTAGCTGTAAAGAACAAGAAGTTGCCACCTGAGCTCAAAGACATAACAGAGAGTGTAGTGAGGAAAGCGTTCCCTGGGATTGAAGAGAAATGGAAAAAGTAGCTTTTATTATTGGCAACGGTCCAAGCAGAAAGAAGTTCGACATAACAAAGCTAAAGGGTAACGGAACAATATACGGGTGCAATGCCTTGTATAGAGACTACCCTGATCTTGTTGACTACTTAGTGTCAATTGACCCTCCGATTATAGAGGAAATAACTGCTAGCGATTTCCCAAAAGAAAAGTTTATTGTACCCCCATTAGAAGAGCAGTTTGAGGATCCTCAATATAACCAGTATCAGCGTTTTAGATCAAATGCTGGGGTCAATGCTATGCTGGAAGCAATAAAAGCGGGACACAACGTTTTATACTGCTTAGGATTCGACTTTATGATTAAGTCCCCTAAGATGTCACTTGGAAATCTTTACGATGGTACTAACGCATACGGCCCTGAGACGCGTTCTAGGTACAATGATAATCTAAATAGAGTAAAGTACATGCAGTTTATAGCGCATAAGTACAATAAAGTGAAATTCAAGTTTGTCGTACCTAGGTTCGGCAACAAAGATGAGTACCATAACTTGAATGCAAAAAATGTGTTTGGTGTATTCTACGACTCATTTGAGCAGTCATTGCAGCAAGATGTTGCGGAGGCCGCTGTAGGATAATGCCGACCTATACTTTCAAAGATACCAACACCGACGAATACTTCGAAGAAATCATGTCCTATGATGAGAAGATTCGTTTCTTAGAAGAATGTCCCTGGATAACCTCTGTGCTCAATGGAATTAACATTGTGGCAGGCACTGGCATGGATTCTAGAATTAAGAATGATGACGGATGGAACGAAACCCTACAAAAGATAGGTGAAGCCCATCCGTCTAGTGACTTAGCTAATCGTTATGTTAAAAAGACAGCGAAGGAAGCAAAGACTGAAAACGCTGTAGCGAAATGGAGGCAAACCCGTCAACTACAACAATAACTAGGAGCTACAATGTCCGATCTCGGTTTAGCTTATCAAGAGTACGATTTTTACGAAGAATTATTCGAAAAGCCTAAAAGGATAAAAAGAAAGAAAGAACCGATTAAAAAATTCCAACTTAATTTAAGGATGGTACCGGCAAGAACTACTAACCAGCAAATTGCATATGATTACTTTGAACAAGAAGAGCATCTGATTCTTCATGGCCTTGCCGGCACTGGTAAAACCTTTATCACATTGTACCTCGCTCTCAAACGATTGTTTGAACCTAATTGTTATCAAGATAAAGTAGTAATAGTAAGATCAGTAGTACCTACCAGAGAGATGGGTTTCCTTCCTGGTAGTGAAAGAGAGAAGATGAAAACCTATGAAGCTCCCTACCAAGCAATGTGTAACGATTTGTTTGGTAGAGGTGACGCGTATGAGATTCTAAAGACCAAAAACCAGATAGAGTTCATCAGCACTTCTTTCATCAGGGGCACTACAATGGACGACTCTATCATCATAGTTGACGAAGCTCAGAACTTGACCTTCCACGAGTTAGACAGTATAATTACAAGAGTAGGAGTTAACAGTCAGATTGTGTTTTGTGGTGACTGTGGTCAAACTGACTTAGACAAGCCTTGGGACAAAAGTGGTCTAGATCAGTTTATGAATATCCTTAATTACGTAGATGGATTTAAGAAAGTTGAATTTAGTTATGACGACATTATTAGGTCTGGCCTTGTGCGAGACTATTTGATTGCTAAAGATGGTTATCTGAATGACAATTTTGTATTATGATATCTTGTTACCTAATGAAACAGGTAACGTTGAAATTTCTTCATACCTTCGACCTTGTACAAATAAGTCATCATCGTGGTGGAATTCTCTTGATCTTTATCTCCAGGGTGCGAAGGATCTAGCTGGTTGGTTTAACCGATCTATCCGCAACGGAAATGATTTGTGGCAGTCAGACACTCCCTTTACTATAAAGGTATGTCCTGGTGTAGGTGATCTTTTTAAGGCTAGTTTTTTGGTCACGTGGCCATGTGACTGCTTGCTTTCTATTAATGGGTCGGATAGAGATACTTTTACATTTCATTATAAAGGTGCTAACTATGATAGTGGAGAGAAGTTAGTGAGTTTTTATTCTCATCCAACAGGACAATGGGAATCTAAATTCTCAGACATTTACCATGGCATGGTCAATCTTAAAATAGAGCTACCTGTAAAGTTGTGGAGTCCTAAACCTACACCCATGATGTTCATCAGTCCTGATTATCATCTTAACTACGTACCATATAGCGTAATGCCTGGGATCGTTACCTGTAAACACGATAAGGTTTATAATCTTAACATTAACACTATGTTCCCCTTACCAGAACCTGGAGAAACCGCTACGTATGAGTTTAAGGAAGGTACTCCTATATGCTACCTAACTATTATGAACGGAAATACAAGACCTACATTAAAACCTAAAAAACCTAAAAACTTTATTCGTAAAAAATTCTTGAGAGGCAACTACTAGTGTTTAATCACAATCCACCGTTAGACATTAGCGAGCTAGAAACCAAATCAATAGACGGTACAAGATACTATGAAACCCCAGATGGAAAACTATATCCGTCTGTCACTACCGTACTTAAAGACCTGTCAGCAGAAGGTATTGCAGCATGGCGCGCCAAGGTAGGAGCAGATGTTGCCAACCGTATATCAGCTCAAGCGTCTGCAAGAGGTACTGCTGTACATAAACTTTGTGAAGACTACATTGACAACAAAGAAGACTACTTGGATGGTCACATGCCAGCTAACATTGAGACGTTTAATACACTCAAAGGTTTACTAGACAAGTATCTTGATAACGTTGTTATGCAGGAGGTGCCCCTGTACTCTAACTACTTAGAAGTAGGTGGACGTGTAGACTGTATTGGTGAATGGAACGGCAAGCTGTCTGTCATTGACTTCAAGACATCCAAACGACGAAAGCGTAAAGATCAGATTGGTAACTACTTCATGCAAGCAGCTGCATACTGTGTAATGTTTGAAGAATTAACAAAGATTCCCATTACACAAACCATTATTCTAATGTCCGTCGATAATGACCATCCTCTAGTGTTTAAGTCTACTCGCGACGAATATATTGATCAATTCATGAAACAACGCGCAAGTTACCGCGACAAATACGGCCGTTGACCTAACCTTAATTTTCAAGGATGATGTCCGCCTGTTTGAGTGAGATTTTGTGATGGCTATTATATCTACTGGTTGTACGTATGACATGACTGGGCGCAAGCGTCGTAAGGCTAAGCCTAAGGGTGAAGTTTACAAAAAGTTCAAGCCTAAGCAAGCCCGTACTCATATTCCTCCTGCGCGAGCCTTTAGACGAGACGAAGGTGTCGAATACAAGTCTGCTGATATTGATTCGTGCAACACTGCTAAAACTAACACTAACGTGTACACCGGTGAGCAGAAGCTACTTGGTATCAGTACTCTCCACAAATCGTGTCTGCAACCTGTCTTCGACAAGCAGACAGCGATAGACAATGCTCAGATGAGGCGCAACTAATGTTTGATTATCTGAAGCACGTCGGTACTGTTATTGAGCACGTAGAGAAAGCTCTTCTTCTTTTTATTGTAATGGGTACAGTGTGGGCAGCTGGTTTTGACATCGTCCATATGTTCGACACACAAGGCAAGATGGCTCTTGCTGATTTGTTTATGCTCTTCATCTACGCTGAGATTCTTGGAATGGTTGGCGCCTTCTATAGCAGCCACCGCATTCCTGTCACACTTCCTTTGATCATTGCTATGACTGCATTGACTAGAATGATACTTCTTCAGACCAAAGGAGACGAACCACTTAACATACTTTTTGAAAGTATAGGGATTCTGGTTCTGGCTGTTAGTGCTCTTATCATGAGCTACAAAGACAAACTCAGTTTACATAAGAAGGAAAAGTATGGACTTGCGAGAGAAGATTAACCACCGCCTCGACACGTTACAAGAGATGTTGGAGAACAACGAACACCTAGATAAGCCCCAGGCAGCTGAAGCTTTGATACATCGTATATCTCCTTTCTGGAGCATCTTGTCTGAAGAAGACCGTGACTACGTACAATGTGCTCAGCATGCAATAGAAGACGGAGTTAAATGGGGTAAACCATGACTAAAGAACGCATGAAGGATCTTTTGATTATCGGAATGCTTCCTTTTCTTGTAGTAGCATATCAAACTACTGATTGGAGCTTTCTGAGTCCTCTCGATGGTCAAGAACGTAGGTGCGCCATCTATCATCAACATGCAAAACCATCTCATAAATGTGATGTTTACGACAAACCTAAATTATATTTTCATGATTAGTGTCTCGGGATGACTTCAAACTCGCCCTGGTCGGTACGCACCGTCACCTGAGTAAGTGAAGAAACTGCTCGTTTTATCGGGGATTAGCTCAGCTTGGTAGAGCGTCCGGTTTGGGACCGGAAGGTCGAAGATTCGAATTCTTCATCCCCGACCACTTCTTATAAATAACATACAATAATAAGAAAAATACCATGTATGTTTTTTGAACTTTGTAATACCCTATTCCTTTTGGGAATTCTATCTTCTTCCTGTCCCGTCCCAGATCACCCTGATCAAGGCGCCGTACTTGATGAGTACTGTGATGGCACTACGCTTGTCACTATTACAGCAGATGGACAGGGCGGTGAACTTTTTACTGAGCAACCCGAATCTGAAGCATGCGGTTACGTTCCACCGCCACCTCCTGCAGGCACACTGCTTAATTCTGGATGTTCAAAGGACTTCCCTGGTGTAAAGTGGTTTCAGTATGCTGATGGAGAAGGCGGTACATACTCAGAGAAGGACAGAAGGTCATATGAATGTGGTTTTAGTCGCCAACTAAACTTATCAACGGATAAAGAGTATGGTGATAGGTTTGATCCTGTCATAGTCAATGTAGACTACAAAGACATGCTCGGTCGAGATGAACCTTGGGGCATGGTACATCACTCTACTACTATAGGAAGAGCAGTCAGACTAGATCGAGATACAGTAGCCATCTATGGGGATGGACGTACAGGAGATGGTATCTTTACTTTAGGTGTGCAAGAGATACAGTTTCGTATTGAACCAGAACCAGTCTGTACAGTAGAAAACAGAGTAGACTGTGTAGGATACACACAAAGAAGCTCTCAAAATTATATCTACTACGGTGAAGATGACGACAAGATAGTTACATGGGAACTTGGTATATTGTTATATGCTAGTCATGCCAAATACGGTATAGACGTTCCTATTAGTGTTCTTGAAGAATACGATGTTGACAGTTACCAATGGCAAAGGTACGAAGAAAAGGTCGAAAAGTATAATGAGGTATATGAAAAGTCTGGCGTATACATTAGATACAAACTTACTAAGGTATATCTTGCTCACTGGCACACTACCGAGAACATAAAAAATATATCGGTTGGATTGCCGGTAGACATTGTACTTGGCAGGAATACATCATACCCAGATACGTGCGGGGTTGCTAAAGTGTCGACATACTTTAGTGAAGGCAAACCACCAGCATCTATGAGTAGATGTGACATATACACCGATCTACATGAGATGGGTCACTCTGTTGGACTTGCGCATGGTCCTGAGAATCAATCATGGGAGGCATCTGGTTACATCTTTCCCGACTTTGGCCACGGGTACAACGATATATGTAATCGCAAAGATGATTTGATGTCGTATGGGTATGAAGGATACTTTCACTCTAATTCAAATTTAGATTGTGATCAAATTTTTCCAGGCAACTCATATGAAGGAATCCCTGCAGGCGGCAAAGATTTTTCAGATACGGCTTACTCTCTTAACAGAGTAAGGTATAATGTTTCTCTTATACATAGAGAGAACGATTTTGTTGATGAGGACCCTAGACTACAGAAGATGTATTCTAGAAGTGTTCGTAAAGAGATTGAGGTAGTAGATTAATATGGCAGGCAAAGGAAGTAAACCAAGACCTATAGAAGTCGATCGTAAGACTTACGATGACAACTGGGATCGTATTTTCAATAAGGATAAAAAGAAAGATGTACGAGTACAAGTGCAGGATAGTAAAGATAGTAGACGGTGACACTGTTGATGTAGACATCGATCTTGGTTTTGGCATCTGGGTTCGAGACGAGCGTGTACGTGTACATGGAATCGACACACCAGAGTCTCGTACTAGAGATAAAGTAGAAAAGAAGTTTGGTCTTGCCAGTAAGAAGTTTGTACAAGACACTCTAAAGAAAGGTTCAATCCAAACTCTGGTTACACAGAAGCCAGGCGATGAAGCTAAAGGTAAGTTTGGCCGGATCCTTGGAAAGTTTAAAGTTTACGATAGTGTCACTGATAGTTGGATGTTTATGGGTGACATCATGATTCGTGAGGGGTACGCTGTTCCTTATCAAGGCGGATCAAAAGATGAGCTTGTAGAGATGCATCTAGCTAATCGAAACAAGCTAATCTCTAAGGGTGTTGTAACCCTGTGAAACCATTAGCTTTTTTGCTGGCTATCTGTTTGTCTGGTTGTTCTTCTCTAAGGTGGCCAGATGATGTTGGTGTTTCTATAGAAGATCTGGAAGGTTTTGGTAATCCAGAGGTGTTTGAATGTCAAATTACGTTCAACGGTGAAGTCCCAATAGTGCCATGTGTAATCGAAGTAACCGTTACTTGGCAGATATAAATATAACATTATAAAGTTGTTTTCGTAATCTACTGTGATTGATTTGGTTTATGTAAATTAATCAATCGAGGTGGAATATGAGCGACGAACCTATCAAAAAGTCCATACAGATCGATCTGGAAGTTGACACCAATGTAGTCAACAGTGGAACCAATCCATTCCAAAAGTGGATTTGGATGGCACACGCAATCGATGCCTGGAGGATCTTTCCAAGACTGTTCCTTACAGTTTACATTGTGCTTCTTTACAAGACCGTGATTTGGTATATGGAGTTACCAGATCCGTCTATGTCTCAATCTGGTCTTATCTCTGTTATTGTTGGTGCAGGCGCTGCGTGGTTTGGTTTATACGCAGGTACACATAAAGCTCCACCCTCCAACGACAAATAGGATCTAAGCCATGATGGAGATAGCCGCGGCCATATCAATGGCCAGCACGGCGTTCAATGCTTTGAAAAAGGGGATGGAAACAGGACGTGAAATAGAGGATATGGTGGACTACTTTGGTAAGTGGTTCGAAGCAAAGGATGCCTTGTCCGAACAGAACATTAACGTAAACAACCAGCCAGCATTTAAAAAAATGTTTTCTGGTAACAGCGTAGAAGCTCAAGCTCTGCAAGTGACTCATGCTAAGCATAAGATCAAGCAAATGGAGAAAGAGCTATACGAGTACCTTCTGTATACTGGTCAGCAGCAGTTTTACAATGACATGATGGCTGAACGCAGGGTCATTCGTCAAGCTCGTATAGATGAAGCTATAAGACGATCAGATAGAAGAAGGTTTTGGTTTGACCTTATTATCGGAAGTGGGGCAGTGCTTATCGCTGTAGGAGTCATTGTCGGCGTCTTCATGGCCATACTGTAGTTGACCTAACAACCAAGTGCCCCGATAATGGGCACTATGAAAAAAGATGCACTTAAAGAAGCTGTCACTGATACAGCACTCGCAGCGGCAATCAACGTGCCGCTCAACTATGTTCTTATCTCATTTGCGTTTTCATTGGAGTTGACTGCTTTGCAGTCGACTCTTTTGTTCACTTCGGTGTTCACTGTAATCGCCATAACGAGAAAGTATTACGTCAGAATGCACTTTGAACGCCGCAGTTTACGCGGCTGTTGACCTTACGTAAACTTTCCAGGATAGTGTCCTGGTCAATTGGACACAAAGAGAGAGATTTGTTATGGCACATATGGTTGAAACAATGGCATACGCTGGAGAAGTTCCTTGGCACGGTCTTGGTACAAAAGTACCTGCTGACTTAGGTCCTCTTCAGATGATGCAGAAAGCAGGTTGTGATTGGACTGTCAGCAAGCAGCAGATGTATGTCTTGGATGGCATTCCTGTTACTGGTAAGAAGGCTCTGATTCGAGACGGTGAAAACGATGTACTCGATATCGTCGGTGACGATTGGAATCCTGTACAGAACTCTGAGGCTTTCGAGTTCTTTCACGAGTACTGCATGGCAGGTGACATGGAAATGCACACTGCTGGCTCGTTAGACAACGGTCGTAACGTGTGGGTGCTTGCTAAGGTGAAGGAGTCGTTCTCTATCCTTGGTGATGATCAAGTGGACAGCTACCTGTTGTTCTCTAACCCTCACAAGTATGGCAAGGCTATCGACGTGCGGTTTACTCCTATCCGAGTTGTTTGCAACAACACTCTGACAATGAGCTTGAACGCTGACTCTAAGAACCAGGTCAAGTTGAACCACCGTACAGTTTTTGATGCTGACATGGTTAAGCAGACTTTGGGCATTGCTCACGATAAGTTCGCTAAGTACAAAGAAGTAGCAGAGTTCTTGTCTAGCAAGCGCTACACCAAGGAGTCGTTGGTCAACTACTACAACGAAGTGTTCCCTCACACGTATGCTGGTAGCAAAGGCAAGACTGTAGAGTCTTTCGATGACCTGACTAAGAACGCTAAGGCTGCTCATGATGTACTGCACACTCAGCCTGGTGCTACTAAGGGTGAAGGTACCTTCTGGCAAGCATTCAACAGTGTGACGTTTATGACCGATCACTTGATGGGTCGCTCTGCTGAGACAAGACTGAATTCAGCATGGTTTGGACAAAACCAGACTCGTAAGGTCAAGGCTCTGCAGAAGGCAGTCGAGTTCGCTGAGGCTGCCTAATTATGGGGACGAACGGAGGGGAAGGGTTAGCCACCTGTACCCCCTCGAAGTCGGCTTATTGAGAGCCCCTCCGTTCACTTTTTTTAGTATTAAGAATTCGTGTGCCATGGCCCCGCATGGATATACTTTTCAAGGGTCAAAATTGATTGAAGGATTTGTTATGCCTCATATATGTCAAAAAGTCGCCGCTTGGCGTACAGAAACACAACCGTTTGTGTTTGAAGTGAAACAGCATGTTAACTATGATGTTGAAGATGGTAAGAAAGTTTTTATCAATGGACGCAAAGCTAAATTGGTAACATCAGCTTACATCGGAGCATCGCAGTATCACGCTGGAATGTGCTGGAATGAGTATCGACACATTCGAGATACTTGTGGTAAGACTGCTACTGGTAACCAAGGTCAAAAAATGGTCGAGATGGTTAAGGATGCTGGTAGACGTTGGTGGAAAAGCCGAAACGAAAACAGTTTTACGTAAATAGTGAACGGGCCCTCGGGCCCGTTTTCTTAAACCGCATAAAACGTAGGTCTTTATTTTTATGCACTTTTGCAACTTTTTTGTAACTCCTTGTTTTGTTTAAGAATTTAGTTGTTGTCATTTCCACATTTAGCCCGGATGATGGACGGGTAAATTAATGAGGAATACCGATATGCAAGACCGACTTTACATCCCTGAGTTTTTCCAAGAAGAGGTTGAGTTCAGCCAGGCTTCTTTCTACTTTACTCACTGGGGCAACCGCACTGGTAAGGACTTGCGTTTGATCGACAAGTTGATTGACTTCGAGAAGTGGTACGACCTGACTCTTCGTCAGATCCACGGTAACGTCCATGATCGTTACAAGGATGCGGATGACTTCTTCGAAGAGTGGAAGTGGGAGATCCTTTACTTCAACAAGCTGTTCGAAGGATTCCGTCAGTTGTTTGCACCTAAGGAGGCAGCGTAATGAAAGCTATCATTCAAACTCAACACTTGGAGAACTACGCTTGGCGTGAGGATGGTACTATTGGTACCGGTGCTGAAGCGTACTGGAAGTACAAGGGTGGCAACACCTACATCTTCAACTGTACTGTTGAGGACAACATGAACCCCGAGTGGTGGGCTCGTGTTGAGGCTGCTTGCACTAGCAAGAGCGACTTCTTCGAGGAGTACTCTGTTGGTGAGACTGTGGTCGATGACATCGACTTTCGTGTCTCTGATCACTGTGCTGAGTGGGATGCTCCGTACTATGGTACGATCAAGGACGATCGTATCTCTTTTAACCGCACGACTGAGAACCAGCCTATGTCTGGCATGCGTGCTGAAATCGCTAAGGAGTTCACTGCGTATGACGTGTTGGACAATGGTGAGCAAGTACACCACGGTGTCTCCTTTGAGATGGTGAACGGTGACCAAATCCGTTACAGTGAGCTTCGTGCTTGGTTGGATGCTCACGTTAAGGAGGCTGCGTAATGAGTATTAATTTTAACAGGAACGAGACACCTTGGTACAGCCGAGGTGCAACTGGTGAGTACTTGCGTGACTGGGCTGACTGTCTGCTTCACGGCAACGGACCTCAAGACTGCTTAGGGTTTGCTAAGAAGGCAAAGCGTGCAGGTCTTACCGACGCTGAGGTCAACCAGGTTCTGCGTGAAGAGTTGGAGGAAGCGTAATGTTGTTACCTGTATTGGTACTAACAGCTTGGTTTGTTTATGTTGAAGTTGAAATGCCTAATCGGACCAACGAATGTCCGTATGCAGAGTACGCTTGTGAAGAAGAGGAGAGTGTGAGTGAGTAATGTTTGGTATGATATGATGGTCGATCGTTGTATTGACCAGGTTGACGAGCTGAGCGACCAAGAGGTCCTTCAGATGGTTCCTGACTACGTTGATTTTTGTGAGCGTAGTGACATTAACGTCAACATTGACGAGGCTCGTGACCTTGCTACTGACTACCTGTTTGGTCTCGAAATGGAGCGTTGTGCATAATGCATGACGCTCTGATCTTTATGGTGACCTATGAGGGTCAGTGGGACGGTCTGAAGGGTGAATCACCTTACAAGTGGACTGCCTTCGACCGTATAGATGCCGAGAAGCTAAAGGATGAGCTCGAGGAGAAGTATCCCGAGCGACAATGGTCAGTCAGTGAAAAGGATGTGTCATGAAGCACAACCCAGTTGCATTGTACTTAATGGCATCGTATGCTTACTATTATGGCGACGATCCCATTATGACTGATGGTGAATTTGATCAACTAGCCGTGTACCTGCTAAAGAACTTCGACAAGTACAAGTCACATCCACACTGTCCGACTCAGGATGATCTAAGAGCTGGCACTTACCTTGGTCAGTATCCAACCATTGTGCAAGTAGCACTTCAAGAGTATAGGAAAACAATGCGATGATTTACATAGTGTGGTGCAAGTCTCCTTTTGGAACTGACTTAATGACAGTGTGGGAAGAACGTCATCTTGCTGAGAGAGAGGCACAGTCACTTACTAAGAGAGACCCGGAGGCTTTTTATTTTATAGAAGCCTTGGAAATATCAACTAGCTTGAACTAAATAGTTTTATGAAGACGCGTACTAACAATCTAGTAGCTAAGCATGCCCGTAAGTTTAACAAGGCAGCAGTGCATGCGGACAGAAAAAAGCAGGCGCGTAGAGGTATCGTAAAACATAAGGGCAAGCTGTATGAAGCGCAACTATAGGCTTTGTTATCGACCATCGGAGGCACCAACACACCACATTCACGAAGTATTCTATGACGACCAAGACAGGGTCATATTGTACGAACGTGA
>Ga0222715_10001399_pt1 | contig 23146 bp, 17 predicted proteins | sample C33_9DmetaG_FD_165056 | JGI IMG/M metagenome (GOLD analysis project Ga0222715, IMG submission 165056) | Estuarine water microbial communities from San Francisco Bay, California, United States - C33_9D | ecosystem: Environmental > Aquatic > Marine > Unclassified | place: USA: California...
GATTCAATGTAATTTGAGGACTCTCTCATACCTCTCTGCGTCTATTCTACTGTTCTAGAATGGTGTTCAAAGAGAACAGTCCGAGCGACGTAGGAGGGAAGAGCTATACCCCAGATTGGTCAGAAATTGGATGGTTTCCGTGGGTAACGTTTTTTTGGGGAATAAAATTTGGGGTTAATGAATTGATATCTTTTAAAGGGGACATATATATTGTACATCTATTATTTGACCATATAAGTCTATACCCCGTCTATCCCCTGTAATGATCATATTGATTCCTCTGCATATACAAAAGTTTCATATCAATTCCTTTGTATGTGAATTGTTTCTTTCGGAATTTTTGTATATTGATTCCTACGCATGTCCATTGAATTTTTGTATTGTACAAAACTTCTGTGCACTTCGATAAGTGTTTGTTTGACTGGATTTTTTTGTTATTGATTCCTTCGTACGTGCAATGAAATTTTGTATACTACAAAATCTCATTGCACATTGATGACTTTCATTGTGTTGTTCCGTCTATCGAACGAAAATTTTGCAAACTGTGAGATTTCATAATTGTTTTGCCTGTACGTTTGCAGCCTTCAATTCTCCGAAACTTTTTTGCACCGCGATAATTGTTTGTTTGACTCGAACTTTTTGTTATTGATTCCTTCGTACGTGCAATGAAATTTTGTATACTACAAAATCTCATTGCACATTGATGACTCTCATTGTGTTGTTCCGTCTATCGAACGAAAATTTTGCAAACTGTGAGATTTCATAATTGTTTTGCCTGTACGATTGCAGCCTTCAATTCTCCGAAACTTTTTTGCACCGCGATAAGTGTTTGTTTGACTTGAACTTTTTGTTATTGATTCCTTCGTACGTGCAATGAAATTTTGTATACTACAAAATCTCAATGCACATTGATGACTCTGATTGCAGCCTTCAATTCTCGACGATAATGTGCATTTTGTTCATAGAACAATTTTTCCTTAAATCTTGCACGCTTAAAGAAGAGACTTAACTCTTCAGATGGACTGAAATCCTTGTCCATGCAAATTTTCTGAAATAAATATAAGCCTTCATGAGTTCGCACTCTGGATAGGACTACATATTCCCAGTTCTTGAAGAAACCCCTTGGCCAAGATGTAATGATGACGACGTCTTTTGACATCCCTTGTAACTTATGTCCAGTCGTGGCGTCGTTGCAATTAACTGGGAATTGTGTCATCTTACACTTGAAGTCGATTTCTGAAGCTGATGCATGTGGCTTCACTCTGACTTTAGCTGTTGTTGTATTGGTTGTGAGCCTGAATGTATGTTTTTTTGTCTCGTGTATCAGCTCTTGCTCCAGTTGTCCGATTTCGTTAGTTAAGAGTTGTTGTTTATCTTCCAATCTTGTCACACAGTTTGAATCCAATCCTGGAAACAGTAACTCAGTGGAGGTGGTTTTCAACTGTGCTGTTTTGGTTTTGAGCTCGTTGTCTAATTTGACAATGTGTGGCGACCTTGGGTAGTGTTCGCATTCAATCCATTCTACATCAGAAGCGCAAATGGTCCAAACTTTCCTGTCGTAGTAGTTCTTCCATTGTCGTAACATGTTGGGTTTTAATTTCATTCCAACAAGTCGGCATAAAGTACCGTTTCCACGGGGAACCTTATTGCGCAAGTTTTCATTCCCAATTGTACAAATCAAATAAGCGCCCACGTAGAGACATAAAGCAGGATCGACACGCTTTGTTCCTGACATGCAATTGGAGTCTCCGCAAGAAGTGTGAATTCTATGTCTGAGTGTACCAGTTACTTGTTTGTTGTATTGCGCGTGTTTTTTTGATGCTGATGATAGAATGTCTGCTTCAATGATAATTGTATGGTCAGGTGGAAGTACGTCTTCTGGTGTGTTGATATGTGGACAAGTGTTTTGCACATGATGACGGAAATTTCCAGCGGTTATAGCATTGCGTTCTCTGTTTGTTGGGGCTGCATAGACTACGTCAATGTCCTCAAACTCGTTTGATTTCGGTAGCTTTAATCCCGACCCAGCACGCACGATGAATCGTTCGTTGATCCATTTTCTGTCTTCCACTTCAAGGTTGCCCTCCCACATTCGTTTAAGCATTTCTCCATACCGTTTGTCTTTTTTGAATCGATGTTTATTTTCAAGAATAACAACAGCATTAAGTTTGTTCTCAAACCCACAACCAGATGCGCGGGAGAAAAGAAGGTCTTCGTTTGTTGCACCACATGGTTCCAGTTGTCTGAAATCACCTGAAAATATTATTGAGAATCCACCAAATGGCTTATTACTGTCCCCGAGAAGTTGTAGATTTTTGTTCAACTTTTCCACTTCAAATGCTTTCATGAATGAAATTTCGTCGATTACAACTATACGTACACCTATCCAAGACCGTTTCTCATCGTCTGAAATTTCTCTTGTTTTGTTTAGAAATGCAGCTGAGCAAGTGGTAACACCCCCAAATGCAGATGCTGCTGATCCTGTGTAGGCTGTAAACAAAAATGTGTTATCTCGCCATATTATACTGACTGCTTTGCAGAATAGGAAGCAAAATTTTTCTGCTATTTTCACTGCTGTTGTTTTTCCAGCACCCGCTGGTCCAGTTAAAAACATTATGAGCTGACGCCTTCCTCCAACGGCCATAAGTTTAGTTTGGATGAGTGTGGACAGATTATTTGTAGAAGTTGTCACCTCATTGTTGCCTGTGAGAGATGTAAAATATTGACCCAAGAGTGTTTCGTCGTTTAGACCATCGTTTATTAACCCCAAAAGGAATGTTGCACAGATAGAACGATATGTCACGAGCTGTTTTTCATCTAGCTGTGTTCCCTCTTCTTTCTGTACTTGTTGTAGGACTTTATTCATTGTAGGCACATTATAGTTTGGTGAGTCTTCTGTTATGTCAATGTTGTTGGTACCGTAGTTGTCATTGTAGCAGGATTCAGAAAGTTGGGTGGAACCAACTAAGGATTCTGTTATGAGTTCTAACATCATAGGATATGAACTGCGATTCACTGAATGAACGTTATCTCCTCTAGTATCAACTGTGTTGTAGGCAAAACCAGTTGTTGTGTCTTGTGTAAGCAACGACTTTTTGGAAGACAAGCGTGCGTGAATGAAGTTGTTATCATTGTAATAACATTTATCAATCATTTCATCTTGTGTACGCTTCTCATCGTATCGTTTGTCTCCCAAATCGTGATCATCGCTTGTCAGATACAACCGTGCAAGAATAAATTAGCATGCAAAATGATATGGTCACTTCAATTTTGCCACTACCATAGTGCATTGAAATTTTGTACATAACAAAATTTCCTTTTTCTCACCTGTATTCTGGACAGAATTGTAGAATGTCCGGCATTTCGTCGTGACTATCGGTGTGTGGTTGACCTGAATTCGTGCTTGAGTTCATTTGACAAGATGTTGACAATGCGATAGGGTCACGGGCTCGTTTTAGTCCCTTTTCGAGGGTTTGCCTATCCTGTATATTTTGCAATATCTCAAACCCCTTCTTCCAGAACTTTGTTTCATTGTTGTTTTTGTGTTTGTTGTACTCGCACATGAATCGATTCCAGTAAGAATTGTGGAGTCTCAAATCGTCAATAGTTCTGTAAGGATAGAACATAATGAGAGCAATTTTTGCGTAGTCTTCTCTTAATTTTGATGTTGGATCATCTGGTTCATCGCAGTGAATGTTTAGTACCTCGATATCACATAGACGATCTCTTGGAAGCGATACCTTTGGAATTACAAAGTGCTTCAACTCCTCTAAATGCGAGAATCTGAAGCCAGGGTGAGATGATTTGAATGCTTTTGCTGAGTTTTGTTTAAACTGGGCTTGAAATAGTGGAGAGTAATCATAGTTGTCATCTGCGTCTTCAGGAATGTCAATATTGTTCATCTGTTGGAAAGACATGTACTTCTTCTTGTATTTCATGACCATCTCATATGAACACATTGATTCAAACATTGCATCTGTTGGTCTGTGGATGTAATCATCTGCCAAACAATCACGCCACACAAGTCGTTCTTTTTTATACGCATTTACACGTAGACGGACGTCAACTGGTTTACCTTCTAAGCAAGCCTCGAGTTGACTGACTAAGAGATCAGACATACCATGAGAGAATTTAAACCTTGTCCCACCTTGTGAAATAAGAAGATGTGCCATGGTGGAACTGACTACGTATCTTGATGTTGCTGCGTTTAAGCCACCTAGCATTCGACATAATCCTTCAATGAATGAATCGTCTTCATGGTCGTCTCTTAGACCCTGTCTGACCTCATCTTGGATACGAATCAGGCGTCTGATTATCGTTTCTGCAATGCGTTTTGTTCTCTCGCTGTCTTCTTCTTGTGTTGACTTGAGGTTGTAAAGCGTGATGTAATACATGTGAAAGGGATCACCGACTTGCACATTTGTGTTGCAATTCAAAACAGAAGACAATGTATGGTTGTGGACATTTATGTATTGACAACCCATTGGTCTTTTTGGAACAACCATCCAAGGTGCAATTGTTTGGCTTTCGCCGAATAATTTAGGCCAGGTCACCATGTGCTCGTTATCTTGACCAGGATCTTCATGTATGTATGTCTCGGGGCATGTTTTGAATGGAAATAGGAATCTGCATTCGCATCCCTTCTTGAAACATCCATGACGGTGTTTGTAATCATGGTGATCGAAGCGTTGGGTGAGAAGGAGTTGCCTTATCCGAGAATCACCCCAAAAGTCATCGTTCGATTGGTTGCAACCTCCTATCATATGATAGCTGAAAAGGTATGCTGCCTGGTCAAGCTTCTCTTTGGTAGGGGGCAAGAATGTATCAGGTCGGCTCACGTTTTTCCAATACTCGAGTACATGTTCTATAATATCAGAAGGAGAAACCAGCCTTGGATTTCGTTTCGATTGGATCACTCTGCCCTCTAAGGGAACACAGAGGTTTTCATGGCGGGCATCTCTGAATGATTGAGAAGAAACATCTTCATACAAGGCATCGGGATTCTCTACTGTTGATTGTGTGCATTCAGGAAGTGACGAAGTTGGTATTTCCAAGTCAACTCCGTAACTCGCACACATAATCTTGTCTACATAACCTTGAAAGCGATTTCTTGCCTTGATTCTGATATCTGAGTCATTGGCGAACAATTCTGTCCTCAATGTTTGATCAAATTCCTTAACCCAAAGTTGAATGTGTTTATGTAGTGTCTTTCGACCTTGCTCTTCGTCGGCGGGAGCAAATGCTACAGTTGTACCAAAGATACCAGGGCCTTTAGACTTTTGGTTCTTAATGTCCCATTGGAATAAAGACTCAATGACTATATTCATAACATTTTGATACTCCAAGGAACAAGCACCAGGATATTTCAACCTTGTTTTCTTGCGCAGACGAAAATCAGCAATGCAAGATTCTTGATCACCTTTGAGGTCAGGTAGTCTTGCCTACAATGATTCGGATACAAGAAGTTAAGTATTGAAAATATGTGTTAAACCAAATATCATTTCAATCGCTCACCTTTTTTCCCGGATCGGCAAAGAGACGTACCCGAAATGAACATTCGTCACATGGAGTTACGGTGGCAAAGACGCTGTTTAACCCAAAAAAATCTTGATACGCAAATCCATTCCTCCTTGCATGTTGGGCAGCTTCTGGTGTATGCCCAAGTACACGACAAGAAGTCGATATACCTTTGATCAATTTACGTGTTTCTGGATCTGCCTGACTCTCGTCTTTCTCAAGTATCTTTTGTAATTGTTGTACACTGACATTTGCAAATTTCTCTCCCAAAGTAATTCCACCCTCGTTAGACCTGCATGTTATGACCCCACTTTTGAACGATAATTGTCGTCCATACATGTGGTGTAAGACCAAAATTGTATCACCACGCATGAATTCCTTGCTAGCCAATCTAGCATACCGTTGGATACAACTTTCAAATGATACACTTGTTGGTCTTTTGCTTTTGGGACCACCAAGACCGTATGGGAAAGCAAATGGCAACAAGTCTTCAATTCGCAGTTCTGTTGATTTCTTGTAATCGCCACCGTAAACCAACAATGTAGGTTTCTCATCTTTGAGCATAGCCAACGTAAATTCTTTATTTGTTCCATAAACGGACGATTGAGGTTGAGGATCTTGTCCAGTAGAAAAGTAGTAGGATCCTCCTTCGAATTTGTCTTCAACTGATGGATTGACTGCTTTGTCTGTATTGTTTGTTGTCTCTTCTTTCCCTATTAACATAGGCTGTGGACATTGATCCGGTACACATAAATCTCTGAACCCCGGATGATCCGATTTGTCGATAAACCAGACTGCCAGCTTATTGTATATATCAGTGTTGACAGTACACTCACTTGTAATCCTCCTTCTTTGACTTGGGGTCATTCTTCCTGAAAACATAACGTATATATGGTCACGATTTTCTACCGACTTCAAATGACTCATTGCTCCGTTAACTCTCTCTTGGTCTAACTCAAAGAATTGGTAGTGACCCATGATGGATTTATGAGCCCCACCTGAAAACGCCATTACATAACCATGAGTTCGAACTGGAGCAAGTAATGCTCTTGTGACTTCATTGACGTCTTCGTGAATATCGAGGCCCTCAATGTCAATTTCTCCAATTGCGAATCCATTTGCTATTGCCATTCGTGGAGGTGGCTTAATTGTCCTTGCTGGAGTCATAGCTTTGTAGCACCCTTCACAGCAAGACCATTTATCTGTCCCTGTACCTATTGTACTTGCTCGGGGTGATAATAGCATACCCTTGTGTTTTGGAATTTCATAATATTTCCAGAGAGAACTGAATGGATCAAGATCTGTGTCAATATCAGTGTCCATATTATTACAGTCTTTGTATTTGTCAACACTGAGTCTTTCTCTGTGGTCTTCAATTCTGAGATCCGTGAGGTACTTCAATGGTTCTGTTCCAAGAATGAAGCAATCACATATCACGCATACATATGCAATATGTTCATCTGTGTCACGTATTTGAGTTCGATGCAGTTGTTTGAGTGCTTCCTGCTTTGCTTTGTTAATAGATTCATCACTTAGTAATTCGTCAGAAGTATCGACTGTAGCTGGATGTTGATAAGGTCTCTGAGATTCAGACTGTAATCGCCGCCGTTGCTCACGACGATCGGAATTGATCCGATCTGTTTGAAGGATCGATTGAGTATTACGCAATTTTCTTTTTCTCTCTCGATCTTTTGCTAGTCTCTCTGATCTTCTTTGTGGTGATTCGTTGTTTCTTTTTAATGACATGTATTGACACTTTTTTTCATTTATTTGTTGTTTATTCTTGACTGATTGGCGTGCTCGGTAAGCATGTACTCGATTTAGTGATGTTGTTTTTTTTGGTACCCTCATATTGCTGTTTGTAATTTGATTCCTAGATATTGATAGTAGTTGCGTAGTTGGTTCTTGGTAAACAAGTAATGAGGGCATCGTTGATTCCGATGTTTGTTTTATGGAGTAAAAGTTGATGTGATAGACACCTCCCTTGTAATCTATGTCCGGTTGCGGCGTTGTCGTTGATTAAAGTTACAATAGTATTGTTGTTCGAGATGGTTGACTTTTGCATGTATAATGTGGTGTACATGACACAGGCGATGTCTTGAAGAAGAGCCTTCATGTTGTAGTAAATATGAGGTTTACGTAAGACATAGGTCTTTGAGGCATACGTGAACATATAGTGATAACCTACGATGCAAATTAAAGAAACGAATGTGTGTGGTGAGACTTATTAAAACATTTTGTTAGACACTATCATAATCTTTTTAAGGCGCACAGTCTAACGATACAGATATCCATAAATTGAAACCAACTATCGCGTTTCACAACCTAAGTGAAGATGGTATCCCAATCAGGCAACCCTGGGCGACGATCAGGGTAATGTTTGTAACAAATTTTCTTCACGTGTTCCGGAACATCATCCCATGATGAACAGCCAAGATAGTTCTCCAGAAACTCTTTAATGCTGTAATCGCCCCAAAAGTCATCCAAATGGGCCCCTTTCACATACAGGTGGTCTTTCTTACCGAGTTTGATTAATTCCTCATTCGTCTGTTTCTCGACGGCAGGAAGGTCTCCCATATACCCGCAGCCTCCCACAACGTTGTCCTTGCCACTGTTTTCACAATAAGTCATGAATCGGCGCCCAGGTGTCATGTGTTCAGTGGGAACTAGTGCCCGTTTGAACATGTTTGAAAACTTTTTGAGTTGGTTGTCAAGATCTTGCTTTGGATTCACGGCATTCAATGGAACAACCGTTGCCCAACGAACTTCAGGATAACGAGCGTTCTTGCGAAATACCATCTCGTTAGTGGGACTCTGTTTCACACGCAGTTTGTGGTCCTTCAAGTTCTGAAGGAAATATGGGACATTTCTTTTCAAACTTTGTAGCAACGCGATAGTGGAGACTCTGAATTGGTCACACATGTAATACCAACAGGGGGCGAGGCTGTCGATAAAAATTACTGCATAGCACACGTCCTTCATACGCATGATACGTGAGGCACTGATCGTCAAAACCTCCCCACTAGAGCGCTGGAATTGTTGATTCACCTGTGCTGTTGCTGCTGGCGTTTCAAGTGCATAAATGTCTTCATCACTATCATCTGAGGAAGCGACATTACTTCTCTGCACATCACTGCTACCCACTTCCTCAGATACTTTGGACTCATCACTGCTGTCCTTATCCTCCTCCTCTGATTCCTCCTCCTCTGATTCCTCCTCCTCTGATTCCTCCTCCTCATCGACAACTTTCACCTCCTTCTCCATGTCCATCTCCATCTCCTGCCCTGATTCCTCCTCCTCCTCCTCCTCCTCATCTGATTCCTCCTCCTCCTCCTCCTCCTCATCTGATTCCTCCTCCTCCTCCTCCTCTTGTTCCATATCCTCATCTTCTTCATCACCATAGATATGTTGGTCCAACTTTTCACTATCTAATTGATCATCGCTAAGACACAAGACAAGTTGACCATTAGAAGCAATGTGAATGCAATAGACCTATGTGTTGTGGTGAAAATCTTACCTTCCGCTTACACTGTCATACCCATCAAACTTCTTTGACTTGTTTTCTTCTTCATGTGATTCGTTATCAAAGTTTTCTTCACCGTCGTCTTCACTACCACTATCACTATCAAGCAGGCTAATCGCTTTCTTATTGCGTACCACCACGTCTGTTCCATCGACAACATTGGCTTCATCTTCAGGCATTTGAAATCCTGGAGCGTAGGGTCCCTTGTTATTGGAATCGCGAATCTTCTTTTTGCGTTGCGGGGTTTCAAACATAGTGTCATCACTGTGAAAAGAGAAAAGGTAACATATGATGAGTACTATAATTGTGACGCGAAAAGGTATTTTGTGTGGACAATTTGGTTTGTTCGCCAAAAATGAGATTTTGTCATCAACAAAATTTCATTTCAGCGATAAATCAGCGATAATTTTCAATGTTCGTCAAAAAATGAAATTTTGTCATCAACAAAATTTCAATTCAGCGATAAATCAGCGAAAACACTCACTCATCATTGACTACCAAAGCAATGATGTTCTTGGTCAATGTAGCGATATTCCAATTCTTAGCCTTTGTATTTAGCTCAACATCTGGATCTATCTCAGTAGAAATCCTCTCCCAGATAATCCTGACCCTACTAGCATCATCAAATGAGTTCATAGTCTCTTCGATACGCTCCCGAGGTTTCATTCTTAAGAGCTTAGCTTGCTGACTCTGTGTAAAGGTGGGGATATTCTTTCGAACAAACTGCAAGCAATGCGCAGGATTCATCACGTCAAAATTATAAATAGTGACACGCGGTTCATCGGGTGGAGGCTTCATATCGGAAGAGGGTTCTGATTTGACGGGGCTCTTCCTCGCCGCGAGAGAACTGTGATTGATTGATAATTTCTTGATCACGGACGAAGTTTTCTTTGCTCGCCTGCGATCTGACGCATTGGACCGAGGCGTCGCAGGGGATGAAATCGTTGAGCTGGGACTGGATGACTCCGTTGTTACAGTAGACGTGGGAGACGCCAACGCAGCCGTGTGTCTTGAAGCCGTGTGTCTTGATGCTTTTTTGGACAAATTAGCAGCAGTGTTGGTACCAATTTTCTTAGCTTTGTGACGACGGTCGTTGGACTGCGGGGAATCGTGAGAGCGTTTGGGGGATGCACCAGGCAAAAGTGATGCTGGAGATTTTCGACTTGAAGACACTTTTTTGGAGGGTGACCTTGGGGACGCAGCACATAGTACTGATGCTGGAGACTTTCGATTTGAAGACACTTTTTTGGAGGATGACCTTGGGGACGCAGCATGTAGTACTGATGCTGGAGACTTTCGACTGGACGATACTTTCATGGAGGATAACCTATTAACTACACGAGGCGGCGATGTAATGGAATTAGTCGATGCTGGCGCCGATGCGCTCGATTTTGATTTCTTCTTCTTCATTGTAGAAAGTCAAATTTATGAGAGTTGCTTGTTGCGGCGATTATGAGTTCTTTCAAAGATCTGTTGTATGATGCCGGGTAGAAGGCAACCAAAGTAGACATGTAACCTCCAGACACAGGCTTACCTAAATTAATTAGAGGTACCTTCCAGCTTGGCACTTTGGACACAAAGAAAAATTCATTGATACAATGGAATAGTACAGTCCAGGGCATAACATTTTTACTGAGATGAGCCCCAGAAAGCCCCGATATTTCGATCTAGAGCCCGAAAACAAAATCAAACTTTAAAACTGCCCAACTTTATTCCATCATACCACCAACAATCGATGTGTATTCGGCGCCTACGAAGGAATACCCCACTTGAAAGTAGCGCCTAATGTCTGCCTAAATTGGATGTCCAATAAATGCCTGCCTAAATTGGTCCTTGGACATGAAGAAACTTGAGCCCAAAAACCAAACAATCGATGTGTTTTCGGCGCCTATGAAGGAATACCCCACTTGAAAGTAGCGCCTAATGTCTGCCTAAATTGGATGTCCAATAAATGCCTGCCTAAATTGGTCCTTGGACATGAAGAAACTTGAGCCCAAAAACGAAATCAAACTTTAAAACTGCCCAATTTAAATCCATCATACCGCCAAAAATCGATGTGTTTTCGGCGCCTACGAAGGAATACCCCACTTGAATGTAGCGCCTAAATGCCTGCCTAAATTGGTCCTTGGACATGAAGAAACTTGAGCCCAAAAACAAAATCAAACTTTAAAACTGCCCAATTTAAATCCATCATACCGCCAAAAATCGATGTGTTTTCGGCGCCTACGAAGGAATACCGCACTTGAAATTCAAATGTTGTACTCTGATAGTAGCCAGTTTGAGTTGGACATAAATCGACCTGAAAGAGAAAGAGAATAGTAGTTTACCACTCTATATGTACGACGTAGTAGATGTTGTACAGAGGAATTGAACATTTAAATTCGTCCATGGAGCGATTTGCACTTATATAGGAATAGTACGAATTACTACCTGTTGAACCTGTACACAGGAATAACATCAAGTTTGCTTTGTCGTAATTTTGGTTTAGTTAAACTGAGAAACGAGACTAAACGCGAGAAAATAAATGATTTTGAGCAGCTGGGATGTTGTCTTTTGCTTACTCAGTGCTTACTCAGAGTGTGAGGGGTATCTACAGGTGAGTACCAAGCAAAACAGTCTCTAGTATGTAAGCTTTATGGCCGCTAACATCAGATCATGTGATGAACTTGTGTGTCAGACAGACCGAGACATAAAATACAGATATTGCAACCATTCAAATAAGATATTAACATATGTATATTCACATCGTACGTTGACCTGCGAAACAGACACGGGAAGCTGTATTTGACTGCTATTACAAGTGCGTCATGCAGAATTGACCAGAAATCTGATGTGTGAACATTGATCTGTTCTCATAAATTTTCAAACCACCCATTCATCATCAATTGTAAACCATCCATTCACCTAATCATCAAGTTATTCGCCTCCCACTATCACTATATACTTGTTTGCTAATCGTTACAGGCGAGCCAGCGATGTCTGCTGCGAGTGACAACGATAAGGGTTCTTCGCTAGGGCAGGCGGGGATAAGTGGTGACGAGATGGCAGAGGGTCTTCCGAAGAATCTGGCTGGGACTACCACCAGTCTCCCATGTGCTGAGTATGACGCGATTGTGGCTAGATTCGAAACCAGCCCTGATGACTGTGGCAGGGACGATATTAACAAGATGTCGAATCGACTATGCCGTAAGTTCGAGACGCAGGTGCACCTCTCGATGCTCGTTTTGACCAATACAATGGTGAAAGTTGAAGACTCTGAGCACCTCCGCAATTCCAACATGCGTGTCAACCACAATAACCCAACTAAGACTGCCTCGATGGAAATGATGAATAACATGGCAGGGAATCCGATCAACATCAGTGACAAAAATTCAAATGACAGTACAACATGGGGGAAAGATCTGGAAGTGTATATGACTGTTTATGATAAGGTGTGTGCATTGAAATTTCGTTCTGTCCATTATTTCGGGTCACAACTGACAGTATTCTTGTTTCATATGATAAAACACAGGACTGTGAGATGAGCCTTCGTGATAGTGTTGTCAGGGGTGTACAACTTACTACTGTAGCCCCAGGATATCCTATCTCTCAAGAAGTTGTCGCGCCTTTCGTTCCTGATGATAACATGATTCGTGACGGCTGGGGTGAAGCACTTTGGAATGGCGAACTCAATGAGTACATGAGCATTAATGCGTTCAGCAAGAAAGGTATGGAAAGGGTTGCACAGATGAATGATCTTGAGTTGGACGACAATTTCTTTCCCCAGCAAGAAGATGATGAAGATAATCTCCAACAGTGTTTCGTAAACCTTGCATTACGTGTACATAAAAAAGGCACATTCAAGAATATTCACTTGAATTTCATTGAAGGTATGCATCGTCAGATGGCGTGGACCCATGCCATTTATGGGGCGAAATTCCATCCAGATGGGCTGATCATACCAAACACACTTCAAGTTCAAGACTTCAAGGATGCTGAGTTCCAAGTTGGTGAACATGACTTTGGTAACAATGACAAAGGATTCCGGAACCGCATTCGCAAGCGGTTCTTCGAACCTGAAAATGACCACTTCTTAAAGGTGCCGTTGTCAGTTTACTATGTAAACCAGAAGAAGGTGAACGGTACCTTGCTGAGCAATATGTTTGTTTACATGAGCAAACTGCATTCAGAGTCTAAAAGGGATTCTAACACAAGGTGCCCATGGCAGACTTTGGGCGTAGAGGCTGAAAAATACGTCAACAGCTTCTACAATGAAAACATTGTTTACCGTCCTAACTTTCAAAGTGCAAAGTTTCGCTATCCTAAAATACCCCCCCAGCATGAAGAAATTTTAGAGGACACTGTTGGCAGCCTTGGTTATGACAATTCTGACAAATCAGCACATGCATCTTCTATCATCGACCAGCTTTATCCACACATGAATCCTATACTTAACAGTTCGGAGTTCAAGAACTACGCCAGAAATCCGTACTCAGGTGAAGCAAAGGAGGCGCTAATCGACTATATGACTACAGGTGTTATGATGAAAGGTGTTATGACGAAATACAATGGTGTGGGACCTCATACAAAATACGATGAGATAAAAGACAAGAAAGTTGGATATCCCTTTTACCCTAGTTACGCATCAATGGCTGAAGACGTTGGAACTGGATTTGATACAGATGCAAGAATGAATCCCATGATGGCTAACAATCTAATTCACTTTCCATTGGTGTTAACCATTTTGTGGGAAGCCATCAAGAATCTATCCAGGCATGATACACTGAAGAGTGAAGCGCGTTTGCAAACCATCGAATATTATCTACGGTTTCACAACAATCCAGATGAATGCTCCACAAACTTAGATCTGCATGGAGTATATGCTCAGGTATATTGCTTATCACAAGCAAAAGATTTGCATTCTTCTGGAGCCGAGATCATGGGGGCAGCACACATCATTTGTCAGATGTGGAATGTATTTGTTGCTGTGCAAACAGAAACAAGTTTGAATAACACGCAGAAAGAGCGTACATTGGCTTTTCAGAAAGCTGGAGCCATACTAAAACGTACTTTCACGAACATTGGCAGCACTGTAAAGTCAGCCAACAATATGGATGTGGCGGTGATCCTAGGTAAGTGTCCAAAATCATAGAATGATGACAGGTGGAAAAGGAAAATTTGTATCTAATAAAAACGTCGATTCTTCATCAATACCTTCAGCTAATTCTGCATACCTATTATGGGAGATGACCAACCATCAATTTGAGAACTTCAAGCAATATCTGGTGAAGGGAACCACTGGTGCAAAAGTGAATTGGTTACGGTGCATGTTGTTTTACAACAATCTCCATCGCTTCACACGTCTAATATGTGCTATAGGTTTATTCCCAAAGTTAGATGAAGAAAAGGCCAGCATATACGCCCCATCGCTTGTTGTGATTAGTAAGGCTTTAAATGGCAGTGTCAAACACATGAAACAGGCGAAGAGTTCACTTTCGTCGATGAGTAACAGTGTACTTCAATTACAACGAAAGCCTGCTGGCGTTTACATCCGCAAGATACATATTCAGGACTTCCTGCAGGAAAAATCTCTTCTTTTACCATTACTGGTACACTCCTGGGTAATGTTTGCCCAACAAATAAACGGTAGAGACAGTGTGTGGCCAGATGGTTATGTGGTAACAATCAGTACGAAGAGATCATCACAACCTACCAGGACCCGGCCATGTCTGAGAAAGAACCCTCATGATGTTAACGAAAAACTTCTGGCGCCTGCTGGTTACAAGTCACTCTGCCCAGGTTCTTTGGATAATAAGACCCCGTCTCTGATGTTAGAATTCTTGCCTTATGTGGTAATGAAAAGTGAAATCAAGAACCTGGATCCAAGTGATCTAGTTTGGGCAAAAGTCGCAACTTTTGTGAAAGACAATGAAAAACTCAACAATGAAGCTACGCCAAGTCCATTGGTTTTTTCGATGAGTACATATATTCCAGTTCCAAAAACAAAAAAGAAGACAAGGAAAAAAGGGAATGACTCTCCTGATGCCACTACTTCAAACGCTGTCGAAAATGATTCAGATGGAGGCGTAAACACCATAAATACCGTTGGCGGTGTTAATGACAAAAAAACCTTAGCAAGCTACGGACATCATGCAGTTGCTCTCTTTAAAAACCTGGACAAGGTAACCATGCTTCTGCCCAGGGATTGTGTACAGCCACGTGAAGCGTGGAAGTGGCCAGGTGCCAAGAATGCTCCACCAAAGAAAATTGTGGAACAACTTCTGTTCGATATGAGCAATCGTCGAAATTACATGGCACTAGTCAAATTGAAAGGGGTTCTCTTCACAAGTATAAGCGGGTGGATTACGTTAGATAAAACATTCTTTGACAGTAAGTACGTCTTCATGATACAGAATATTTTGGCGACTCAGTTCCCTCCATTGCAAGGAACTGATGAAGATATACAAAAAATATTCAGCCGTGCGGTGGAGGATTACATGCTTGGAAATTTTTTGTCAAAACAACCAGATTTCCAATTGCCACAGTGGGAATATGATACTGGACCAAATCCTGTCACACCGAATCCAAAGAAAAAGGACCGCGCTGGTAAGTGATTAATTATGTGAAATTCTACTTTCACTTGTTATGCATACATACAATGTTTATCTATGTACAAACTCGCTCACAACTGCGCTACTTTGTACCAATTCCTGGATCAACCAGATGAAGAACAACCAAAAGAACAACCAATTGAGGAACAACCAGAAGAAAAAACGACATCTAACCCAGTTAAGAAGACAGTTGCACAGGCAAAAGTTTCTACACCACCTGTACAGACACACGAAGATAAGCAAACCAAAGAAACAGTTGTGCAGACTCACCAGGCTATTACGCCGGTTGCACGAGCACCAGTTGCAGAAGCATTGACAAATATGCCTGGTGTACAAAAAGAGAGCACCACAGTTGATGAACACATTGATATTAATGAACTGAATGAATTCGAGAAAGCCTTCTTTTCGCAATTTTTAATCAAAGATGGAAGACTGATTATACATAAACAAATGAGAAAATATCTTGCCAATCCAGTCGACCAAAATTTTGCAGACCGTTTCCGCAAGTTACATGATCAAAAGCTCAAAGAACAGACACAACAAACAGTTGAATTTGCTATCAGAAGTGTGGTTCAGCATACTAAGATGCAACACATGCTCATAAAGAGACTTGAGGCTGATATGAAAAGTGGTAATGCAACCAGCGCTCTAACGTTGATGGATGCTAATACAAGGGGAGTGAAAACATCATTGAAGTCACTGGCAAAAAGTTTTACCATACCAGGTGATATACTCAAACCTATTTTCAAGCGAAACATCGATAAAATGGAGATCGAAAAGTACCAGGTTTCAGATGATGTTAAACTTTTGCCAAACCCACATGACAGTGCCGACAACGTCAAAACTACTGCACTGGAGCATGGCCTGCAGCACGTCAAAACTTATGACACAAAAGTATTGTATAAGGCGATGGGATGGAACGGCCCTGTAACCATGGCAACGTTCAAAAATACAGACCTCAACCACACTGTACTCTGCTTCAGATGTAATGATCTTGCCACCTTCTACGAGTATTATCAAAATGAATCAGAGGTTGATTCGTCAAATAAAATCAGATTTGCAACCTTGAAAGGGTGGCTGAAAAAGTTGAGTGCCCCTGGCAATTGGGTTATTTCATTCAATCTTGTTCCAGTAACAGAGGGAGATACATTTGTATTCCTCATTTGGAAGAGCATGTATATATATGTGATTAAATCATTGGAGCTCATACAAGAACAATTAGAAGGAGTGATGGACGATGATAACCAATCAGACTCAGACCCTCCATCACTTCCCGGTGATTGTAATATCAATGAAAGCCAACAGACCATGCGAAAAACCAGCTACGACGAGTCTGATGGTTCACCTGATACATCATCCGATTATAGCGACGATGAGAAAAAGAAAAAGAAAACATCAAAGAGGCGAGCGGTCACATCACAGGAAACATTAAACGACTCTCCCGCAAGACGTACGCGTTCCAGATTGCCAGATGACAACGGGACTGCCAGTGCAAGCAAGAAGAGAAAGAGAAATTAGACATAGGGAGTTGAGAACAGAATTATGGATGATAAATAAAATTTACGTGTAATGAATGTGCAAGCAAGAAGAAAAGGGTAACAAGACGTAGGGACATGCGAACACAATTAGGAAGGATAATACATTTACGTGTAATGTGTAATGAATGTATATGGACAATAAGTATGATGATGAATAATACATTGTCACACATCAATTCTCTACACAAAATGTAGTGCATTTGTAAGTATCCTTCGCCTAGGTACCCTTAATCGACTCTATCACTCTAAATTGTAAGATACGTACAGAGGAATCAATACCAACCTTCACATATGTAGGAATACATACAATGAAACTTTGTTATGTACAAAATTTCAATTCTCATGGGATTGGGATTTATCAAACCCTTAGCCGGCTGTATTGCTGGCTTTATCACTCTACATTGTAAGGTACGTACATAGTAATCGATACAAAATCTCACATGCGTAGGAATACATACAATGAAATTTTGTTATGTGCAAAATTTCAATTCTCACGGGATTGGGACTTATCAAACCCTTAGCCGGCTGTATTGCTGGCTTTATCACTCTACATTGTAAGGTACGTACATAGTAATCGATACAAAATTTCATAGATACGTACAAAGGAGATACGTACAGAGGAATCAATACCAAACTTCACATATGTAGGAATACATACAATGAAACTTTGTTATGTACAAAATTTCAGTTCTCATGGAATCGGGACTTAACAAGGTAAGTATCAGTCTACATTGTAAGGTGCGTACATGGGAATCGATACAAACTCTCACATGCGTAGGAATACATACAATGAAAATTTGTTATGTACAAATTATCAATTCATGGGATCGGGCGATGGACTACCCATTGCCGGCTAAATCAATTGACATCGGCGACCTGATATATCAAACGAATGTAGGAATCATACAAGATTCGCCTGTGAACTGACACCAATTTTCTGACGTTGACTCGCCAGAGACCTGCGTGCCATAGATGATCGTTTGTTAGATAATCTCATGATGTACTTACAATACATTGTCCATATCATACACACTTCATAACACACAATAGTAAACCTTGCAAATCGTCTATCACAACCATACGATGGTTTTAATTACGTGTGCCGGATGCAGGCAACTACTAGAATGCGACGCGGTTGGCACTCGCAAAAACTTTAACCGATTCAAATGGCGCTGTTCAGTTTGTGTCGACAATGAAGTTCCTATGGTGACAAGATACGATAACGACGTGCTTGTAGCAGACGGAGTAACGAACGAGTATGACGCTGCACGACTTCTCGCTGCTATTCTGGATAGCCATACACCCGGTGAGGCTTTTGGCAATAATGTTCGTGGCAGTTTAACGCAGTCTTGTTGGACTATCCTCAAGAAGCAACAGCCTCACCCATGGATTGAAAGAGAAGTGCATATTGGTTGTGGACTCCGCATTTGGAAATATACATGTGAAGGCACCAACGCCACATACGAAGGAGTCACAGCACAGCAAGAGATCATCCGGTTCTTTGTTCATAACGTGGGTAAAGACTTCGTGGCACGATATGCACAGAATGAACACGAAGACTACCAATCGATGGTGACGATCCTCGGTGAGGTGTCAGAGGCTTTTGCTCAGAAAATCGGTGGTCCAGTTGAATGATGACAACAACACCAGATAATAGATGCAATAACAATAAGAACAACAACAACAACAACAACTAGAATGAATTGCAATACCAACAACGATGACGAGAATGAATTGCAATACCAACGTTACTCTTATTCTGTTACCCCTTGCGAGGATGATATAATGTTGCCGCACATAAGAGGTTATGGTGCTTCATACCCCTCGCACGGCTTCAGGTAGACCAGGCCAAGCGGTACGTGGCACCTGCAAATTACTCTCGACTTCGTTCTTTGCCCGACGTACATCCCCAGGAACGAACTCTTTCCCCCATTTACGCTCGAGGCTGTTCACCAAAGGCAGCCAACGGTCCACCAACTCCCTGTGGTATTCATCAAGAGTCATTGTTGAATTCTCCTTCTCGCGGTAGTGATTGAGGTGCTCAATAGTATTTTTCACATTTTGATATTCTGCTTGAAACATTAGACCCTCAGCAGAATCCTTAAAGTTAGCAAAGTATGCTTCTTCTCCGTTGTACGTCATCCAACTGAAAGGATATCGTTCCTTGTCGAGACGAGCGGAGTCTCCCAACTGATAAGCAGGCATGGGATTCGCTTGCATCATGATTTCGTTTTAAGGCCTGTTAACTTATTATGAATGACCAGAGGAGGTACCTAAGACTCTTGCATCAGCACTATGCCTGTTTCATATTATCACCCAATTTGTTGCTTAAAGCACTAGTCGGTGTTGCTTCTCTACTCATTGGGCGGCAAAAGTTCGACATGAGAATCCCTTTCAGTTGAAAAAAGGTAAGCCTGATTTTGAGGTAGTTCCAACATGTCTCGACAGACAGCGAGAAACGATAAAACGGCGGGATTATCTGAAAAGTTTGACTCTGAATAGTGTACTATTCCTACGTCCACCCTCAAAGATCTTTTTTATCTATGGCAGTAATGCCAAACATGGGGCATTGCTGTGTCGGTGTCAGCTTCGATTCTAACAAGACTACCTACATGCAAAGAAAAAAAGTTTGATTCTTCCGCTCTTTATGTCCAACATTGATCATGAGGTCAACTTTGTACCTACTAAACAACAGACATAATTCTCACACAGTAATGGACTTCATTAACAACGCAACGACAGCATGGAAGCGAAATACACGCGGTAGGTTGGAACGAACAAGCAACATCTTTCTACATGATGTTGTAGCGTTAGTGTCAGATTTCCTCACCCCGAGAGACCTGTACAATACTCTGTTCGCATCGAAAGATGTCATGGCTTCTGTTCGACACAACGACATAATCAGAAACGCTCTCTGCAATGGAAATGTTAATATGAAAACGACAATTGAAAATTTGTACGATCTTACAATGCATGGTAAAATATACCTCCCATCCTGCGAAAGACTCACAAGGCTCATCAACGCAAAGAGGTGCGAACTGTGCAACACCAACCGTATCAAACAAATACGACAGGGTTACGGCATTGCTATTTGCTTTCCTTGTCTTCTTGGAAACACTAGCGGAAACATTTACACCAGCGAACTTCTCTCAGAGCCACCACCTGAAAGAAGCTACAACATTGGTACACATGAAATTATCAGCCATCCACGCGTATCTACTGTAGCTCAAGGTTACTACGTATGTCTACACGGTGAACGCAGATACTTCACATCAAGCAAGAGCCAACGTTATCCATACGGTGAGCGGCGTTTCATATGGGATCATCCAATCGTAGATGAGCACGGCGAGTCTACACAAATTGGGCCTATTGTCACAAAGAAAGATGTGGCCATATTTGAACAAATGAGAAGGATGGACGACTTAGAAAATTACATTACAATTGAATTAAAGGCGCCTCCACTTACCATTTACAGGGACTTCAATGATGCTGTACGGGCATATAGACATATGTCGTACAATAAGTCCAAAAAGAAACAAGAGATAAATGCGATCAAAAAGAGTAATGCTGCTCGAGCAAGACAGTTAAGACTAACCAAGGTACAACGCTGGGTTGCCTCCTTGGCTCAAGAATTACCTCCGTCTGCAAGATATCTACTTGGCTACGATGTCAATAGGCAGTATGTAACATATGGACCCAACAGGGACGTCTCTAGAGGTTGGGATCCAAACATTTATTCTCATCTACATGTCGTACACTTCCACGATGAAGAAGTTCACATACTGTTCAACACTTACATTTCAGCACCATCTCGTCTCAATCGCCGCAAGATTGAAGCGGCACGTGCTCAAATATATACTATGTATTGTCAACGACTAAGTCACTCTGAAGATAGCCAGAGTGACTCTGACAATGACGACTACGACGAAGACTTTATGAATGAAGAAGACATCTTTCATTGACAGTTGTTATATTCATTGACTAAATTAGTGATTAAAAGCATTACATAGGGGTACTTCGTATAGTCATAGCCTCTATTCATCCAATATTTATTGTATCATTCTTGATTTTGAAGTTGGAGTTTACTAACGAAGTAGGCTACTATTTCATCGCGCTTTTGTTGGGATTTGAAAAAGTATGGCGTATTGGCGGCATCGTCATATAGGCCTCGTCTGCGTAACAACATATATGGGTAGCATGGTGAATTGTCAAATCTTACATCCATAGGAAAAAGATCTATTCCTTCGATGTTGATTTGCTCCCCGACTGTAATCGCAGAAATAAGCCGTAGACGGATACCCCGTTTTAGATGATTCATTTCTTCTTTATACTCGTCTCTATCCGATCGAATCAAGTACACAAACTGTTGCGCGCCGTGATGAAAGTATATCATTTCTGCATTGTCGTTTATCGCATAAGCTAACGAGCGTTCCTCTTCGTCCAAACTGAACATTAAATCATCTTCAGGGTTAGGTATTTCACGATACATGATGTTGATTGCAATAGTATGGCGACATATGTTAAAAGCACGTTCATATACCAGAAATATATATCGAAATGTGGCACTGCGAACTTTATGGCAATGCATTGAGATTTTGTAGATCACAAAATTTCATTTCACGTGCGTAGGAACTAGTATTGTCATTTTCTGTTCAAACTATGTACTTGGTAATTAGAATTATTGAGGAATCACAGACTATCTATTTCGGACATTACTGAAATACGTTCGCATAATATTGGTTCCGACCGTACTTCCGTGCATACTAAACAGTTCCAATAATTTTCAGACAACCTTACAAATAATAGATACTTACATAAAAGAAGTGCATTCCTAATTATAAGTCGACCATTGGCTGCGATTCTCTCAACATGAGATTGACTTTAATGAGATACAACAGCGACGTCTTCCCTGCATGTGCTGCTACCTCATGTTGCAATGCAGTTGGAAATATGTACTTAACATCATTTCTAGGGCTCTCAAATTTACACGGGAGAAACGAACTTAACGAGGATGATATAGATGAAAACGTGAGCATCGGCGCTATTATCGTATGTTGGGCTAATGCAGGGTATATTGGTGGCAACCCTGGGAGTTGGATTGCTTCAGACATGCTTGATTACAACAAAGGTGATAACCGTATCATTGAAGCGAACTCACCAATTTACAACGAATTCAATTACAGTCAACGACAGCGACTACTGAATTTTATAACTGGTCATAATGCCAATGAGTATGGCATTATTCGATGCTTTGTTGTTGAATTGGTCCGAGAAGACAGTGCCCCCAACTATGTAACAACAAGCCCCCATTTTATACCTTTCTTCAGGATTGCTGATACTGAGAATTACACCATTCCAACACAAGATACAGACAACCCTCATGCAGACTGGATTTTCTTTGGGGGGGAAAGAGGGTGTAGACCATTGAGAACCAAACACCGCAACATACTTGATATCTTATGCACGATTGAAGGTAGATTGTTGTTGGAAGATGGTCTCTCGGAACCGTATGGACAAGACGGGAGAGTTACTTTGATAGACCCGAATAGAATGGCCAATCCCACCAACTTATTTGAGGGAAATCCGGCTGATGCACAAGTTGATGCACATGGGGCTGCCCTTCTACCAGACCCATCGTTCATTGTTCTCCCCAAAGTCCAATTGAAATCAAGGGATGTTGTACCTGATGAGGAAACTATGACGACATTAAAAAAGAACCTCCCATGGACAGTAATCAATAATACTGGCGAAAACAGCAATAAAATGCATACCATTCAAATTATTAATGGAGTCACAGTTGGGCAGCCCCATCCAGCCATCAGGGATCTTGACAATGAATTACATATGTGATTTAGAAATGCAGGTGCTGTAATTTGTTGTTGTTCGTTAAAACAGTAAAGATTTCTTCTAGATGATAGGTTACCATTACCATTAGATATATATATATATATATATATATATATATTACCTAGCTTCTG
>Ga0222715_10001400_pt1 | contig 23143 bp, 20 predicted proteins | sample C33_9DmetaG_FD_165056 | JGI IMG/M metagenome (GOLD analysis project Ga0222715, IMG submission 165056) | Estuarine water microbial communities from San Francisco Bay, California, United States - C33_9D | ecosystem: Environmental > Aquatic > Marine > Unclassified | place: USA: California...
TACTGCATTTCTGGCATTCACACCAATATCATGACCTTCTTGCAAGGTAAGTTTTGCATCTACTTCAATGTGAGCATCCACTAAAATCATATCCCCCATTTTTCTCGTTTTTAAATCATGACAACCCTTCACGCCAGGTGTTGCTAAAATAATAGTGGTAATTTTTTTTTCCATTTCATCGGATAATGATCGGTCCATCAAATCATGAAATGCTTCTAAGGCAAAACCCCAGCCCATTTTCACAATGATTAATCCAACTACTAAGGCAGCAATTGTGTCAAACAAAGGGTAACCAAGTAACGCTCCAATAATTCCGAGTGCAACCACTAAAGAAGATGCAGCATCGGATCTTGCGTGCCAAGAATTGGCAGCCAACATAGAAGACTTCACTTTCTTTGCCACATAGATCATGTACTGAAATAAACCTTCTTTAATAACTAACGAACCTAAAGCAACCCACAACGCAATCCATTTTACTTGTCTTGTCATATCAGGTTCCAGTAAACTAGTGATGACATTCCATAACATTCCTACTCCAACTGCAAATAAAGAAACTCCAATAAATAAAGAGGCCGCAGTTTCATAGCGCTGATGTCCATAAGGATGATCATGATCTGGATCTTTGTGACTATGTTGATTAGCAACTAATACAACAAAGTCAGAAAACATATCAGATAAAGAATGAATTCCATCCGCTACCAATCCTTGTGAACCAGAAAAAAAACCAAGAATAATTTGTGCAGTACCCAAGCAAATATTAACAACAATACTTATTAAACTACTTTTTTTAGTGGCTATTTTTTTTTCATTCATGAGAATAAATAGTAGTTTAATTGAAGTAAAATCAAAAACAATTTTTCAATAATTCTACTTTTTCATATGATTATCTTGGCGTCAGTATCAAATATCTATATTAATTCATTTAATATAAAATAATGAATTCCTTTTATCGAAAAGTTGCATTTGGTATTGGTCCAGTAGAAAAAAATCCTAAAGATCAATTGGAATGGGCACTAAATCAATTAAATACTATTCCTCCATTGCAATGGAAAGGCACTATTCCTAAAGAAAAAACATTAAGAAAAAAACTTGAGTCATTTACGTTAGAAACTAGAAAATTAAGAAAAAAATTTAAAAATAATAATAAAGGATTTAAAGAGGCGAGAAAAATAGCTGCTTTCAACTCAGGACATCATTATTGGGAACCTCTTGAATATAGTATACGTCACGATCAAACACTAAATAGCCCATCCCCAGTGCTTGAAAGATTTTGGTTATTTTGGGCAAATCATTTTGCAATATCTAAAAAAAACTCCTTACAAAATTATTCTACCGGTGCTTACACAAGAGAAACTATTCGAGCAAACCTCACTGGCTCTTTTGAGCACATGTTATCTAAAGTAACTTTATCTTGGACTATGCTTCGACATTTAGACAATAAGGACTCTGTTGGTCCAGATTCTGATCGAGGAAAAAAAATTCATAAAAAAAGAAAGTCCTCATCAATTAATGAGAATCATGCAAGAGAACTTCTAGAGTTACACACTATTTCACCTGCAAGCGGGTTCACACAACAAGACGTCATACAACTTACCTACATTATGACCGGTTGGGGTTTTAAACCTAATAAACAAAAGCTACCTACAGGTGATGTTTTTTTTGATCAAAACAAACATCAGCCAGGAAGAAAAAAAGTATTAGGTCGTTATTATCGAGAGGGAAAAAATGCGATATTTCAAGTCATGAAAGATTTATCTAATCATCCTGATTGTAGAAAAAATATTGCAACAAAATTATGTAAGCATTTTATAAGCGATCGACCTACACAGGATATGATTCAACCAATAGTTCAAGCTTGGGAAAAATCTAAGGGATCTTTAATTGAAATTCACAAAGCTACTATTCGCGTAGCATATCAATATGCCAATATAAAAAAATTACAAAATCCAGAAGTGTGGTTATTACAGATAGCAAAAATGACTGATATGAACTGGCCTACTTCTTATCAACAAATGAGTCATTATACATTTGATGAAAAAACTAAATTAAAAAACATTCTTCATAATAAAAACATTATGAAAGAACTTGGTCATTTACCTTTTTCCCCGAGTCAGCCCAATGGTTGGCCAGAAACGGAATCAGATTGGATGTCACCTGAATTAATGGCTCGAAGACTAGTATATGCTCAATATGTTTGGTCTTTGATAAAAGAAAATAACAAAAATGAAATATTTTATAAAAACTTAGTTTACAAAAATTTTGATCAACCAGATCGTTTATGGAAAATTTTACACAGACAAAGTAGTCTCATGAATTTACATACTATGCTTTTTAATACGCCTGAGGTTTTGAAAATATGAAAATAAAACGACGAAGTTTTTTACAAACAAGTATTGCCTCTACCACTCTGTTTCTGTCTGGTTTTTCTTTACCAGTTTTAGCCTCTACTACGCCGAAGAAAAATTTAATCATTATTTCTTTACGCGGCGCTTTAGATGGATTGTCTGCAGTTCCTGTTATTGGGGATAAAAATCTGAAACAAAAAAGACCAGATATTTCAATGAAGAACAATCTCCGACTAACAGGTGATTTTGCACTTCATCCTTCACTTTATGAACTTCATGATCTTTGGAAAGACGATAAGGCTTCTTTCGTTCATGCAACTAGCATACCCTATACGGGAAGATCGCACTTTGATGGACAAAACCTAATGGAGTCAGGCGGACATGTGCCATATCAAGAAAAAACAGGATGGTTAGGTAGAGGGATGAAGACTGCAAATTTAATAGGACAAGGACTTGCCTTAGGATTGCCTATGCCCCTTTTATTACGAGGAGCAGAGAGAAATGACAATTATTTTCCAGCTAAAGATAAAATGCCAGATCCAGATTTATTAAAAAATTTGAGTTACCTCTATGAAGATCGATCTGAATATGATCTTAAAGCTACTATTGATATTATTCGCAAAAGAGAAATAGCAGAAGAACATATTAGACGACAACGTTCGCCAGCAGTACTTGCAACAAAAGCAGCAAATTTAATATCACAACCAGATGGTCCACGAGTAGCTGTTTTTGAAGTTGGTGGATTTGATACACACTCTGCGCAAGCTGGCACAGATGGATCACTTGCAGATAGCTTAACAAAAGTAAATGAAATCATTAGAGCTTTACGCATTGGTTTAGGAGAAGAATTTAAAAATACCCTAATACTCACGCTTACTGAATTTGGCAGAAAAGTAGAACAAAATAATGGATTTGGAACCGATCATGGATATGGATCTGCTATTTTAATGGCTGGTGGACTTCTAAAAAAATCCCAAGTTTATACCGACTGGCCAGGACTAGAAAATAAAAATTTATTTGAAAATAGAGATTTGCTTAGCACGATTGATGCTAGAGCTGTATATGCATCTGCCATGTCTGCTGTTTTTAATATTGAATTTAAACAGATAAATCAAAAAGTATTCAAAGGTGAAACTTTAACAAATCTAACTGATAAACTTTTTACAAGCTAAAGCATCTATAAGTGCTTAAGGATCCTTAAAACTTTAGAAGTAACTGCAATAAACACAATTACAATGATGACAAAACCAATTGCTATCCACCAACTATTGATTTGCATCTGATATAAAATAGTTAATAACCAAACCACTAATCCTAAGCTAATATTGTAATACAATAATTTTAAAAATTTTTGCACGAAAATAATATATTTATAAGAAAAAATAATTCACAATAGGTTCTTTAAAGAAAATAAATATGACTGAGCCTACAATCAAATAAGGACCAAAAGGAATTTTAGATTGTAATTGTCTTTTTTTGTTTAGTAAGGATGGTAAGACAATTAATAAAGCCAATAATGATGAAGCAAACATAACAAAAGGAATACTTAATAAGCCAAACCAAAATCCAATCACAGCCATCAATTTTGCATCACCTAAACCCATCCCTTCTTTTTTTTTGACTGTTCGGTAAAAAAGAATAATTGCGTAAATAATTATATAACCAAACACACCACCCAAAATTGAATCTAGATAACTGGGAAATATAAATTCATTTAAATTAGGGATGAAAGATTTGAGCAAACCTAGCGCCATTAGTGGAAAGGAAAGAATATCTGGAATAATAAAATGCTTTAAATCAATAAAAAAAATAATAATAAAAAATAAACCTAAAATCGTTAATAATAGGGTTGTAATAGAAATACCGTAAAACAAATAAATAAGAGCAAAGGTACAAGCTAAAATAATTTCAACAACAATATATTGGGGATCAATTTGTTTTTTACAAAACCTACATTTAGAACCTAAAATGACATAAGAAAAAATAGGAATATTATCAAACCACTGAATTTTTTTTTTACATTTCGTACAAAAAGACCTTCCAGTTGAAATGCCAAGATTTTTTGGAATACGATATATGCATACATTGGCAAAGCTGCCCCAAATAGCTCCGAGAACAATAAAGAAAAAAAACTCCACTTAAATTTTTATTTTAGTTGCGAGCATCAATAGATCTTGAATGCAGACTTGTATAAAAACAACGGCATCTTGTAAGTGCAAATAAAAGTTAGGTGAATAAAGTACAACTTCCATATTAATTTTTTTTCATTTTTTCTAAATTTTTTCTTATTTCTTCTGCAATATCTATTCTTTGTTTTTCATTTTCATGACTTGCGTCATTTGTTTTTATGGCCTCCTGCGTATTCTTTACTTCTACTACTTCTGCTATTGTATTACTGTTGTTTGTTTTTGTTATATCTGATGATTTATCGTTAATCTTATCATCATTTACAGCGCTACCTTTGCTCCAAATAAAAGAGAATAAATAAATAGAGATTACAGGTATAATTCCAAACCATAGCCACTCCGACCAGTTAAATCCCTTATATAAAGATCGACTATTTACTCCATTCCACCATACCAAATAGCCAATAAACAGAATCCAAGATAATCCAATTGTATGATGAATTTTTTGTTTATTCGTTTGATAGCTTTTTTTAATATTACTAAAAATTTGGCTTAATTGATCCATAGCTATTTAACCGCAATTGGAAACAGTGATGGCAGTAGTGCTACTGCGAAAAGTTAAAGCACATGTAGATGATTTATGTCTTGCCTGAACAATAAAACCATTGTCCACGTTATCCAGCGCGATACACATTTCAAATGCTGTATCATTATTTAGAATAGATTTACCTCCCATCAACTGCGAAACAATCGTTCCGGATGTTGATGAGGATGGAGTGCAATTCGTTGAATTTGTATTTCTCCAATAATTTTGATTGTCAGAATAGTATTCTGTTTGAGCTAAAGAAATTTGTCTTATGGTATTTTCTGCAGCTTTTGTTTGAGAACTAGATACGTATCCAGAATAAGCAAATATTCCTACTGCAGATAAAATTCCAATGATCGCAACGACTACCAACAATTCTATCAAAGTAAAGCCGGAAGCTTTACCCGTTTGAGAAAAGTTAATTGCTTTAGTTAATTTCAAACAACTAATTCAACGAAACAGTATCGTATAACGTATCTTGGGTAGTACCTGTTGTTCTGTTTGCGCAGTTATATGTTTTTTTAAAACAAGTTCTTACACCCATCACTGTTCCTGATACTTGGAATAAATTTACATAACCTCGGTTTGCAGCTCCATTGGAAGCAGTGCTCCATCTAATTGCAAACGCTGCTGAGTTAAGTGGATTTTTTTGATCAAATACTCGACCAGCACTACCAATTAAATTTCCTCCTATATATGATGCAGGATTTGCTTGAGCATTAATAGTTACACATGCCGTTCCAACACCATTTGATTTTTGTGGATATGCTGTACCAGAAGAATTCATCTGACATTTTGCAAATTCAGCAGAAATAAATTTAATTACTGATGCGTGGTTTGTTTTGATTGTGTTTTCTTGTGCAGATTCTGTATATCCGCTATATGCTACCACACCAACAGCAGCTAAAATTCCAATAATAGCAACAACTACTAGTAATTCAATTAAAGTAAAGCCTGCTTGAAGGCTATTTTTGACTGATTTCATAAAAATTTATTCCTTTTTTTTTTTTTTTGAATTAATAATTTCAATTAAACCATAATATCTACGCAATTACATGTCAATTCTTTAAAAAAATAATAAAAACGCTAATTTTCTCACTTATGAAACTATTATTATTTTCCAATAATGCTTCCAACGTTAAATATTGGTGCGTACATAGCTATCATTAAGCCACCAATCATTACTCCCATAAAAACAATCATGATCGGCTCAATTAAAGTAGACATATTATCAACAGACGTATCAAATTCGCCTTCATAATAAGAAGCAACTGACTCAAACATTTCATCTAAGCTTCCAGTTTGCTCTCCTACCGAAATCAATTGACTAAAAGTAGGAGGAAATAAAGGTTCTTTTAAAAAAAGCTTGGTTAATGTTTCTCCTGAAAATACTCCCTTTTTGACGTTTTCTAAGGCCTGGATCACACAATCATTGTCGGTAATGGATTTTGCTATTTCTATACTTTCTAATAAATTCACACCTGCGGCACTTAAATTTCCCATCACCAGTGAAACCCGAGCTAAAGTTGATTTTAAAATCATTTCTCCAAAGACCGGAAGCTTTAAAACTTTTGCATGCCACTTAAACCGAATAGATTCATTTTTAGTAGTTAAATATTTAAAAGTTACAAAACTAGTTACTAAAATAATAGCCGATACCAATCCGCCAGTTCCAGATAAAAATGCACTAGCGCTCATGATGGAGGCTGTAACGCCTGGTAAAGGCACTCCCATACCATCATACATTTTCGCAAACACTGGAACTACTTTAATTAACATAAAAACAGTAACGGTTATGGCAATAGTAAACATAATACTCGGGTACATTAATGCACTTTTAATTTTCTTTTTGATTTTTTCTTTTTTTTCTAATGACTCAACTAACTTCAACATGAAGACATCAAGCTTACCACTAGCCTCTCCGGCTTTAATTAGATTAATGTAAATATTATCAAAAATATCTGGGTACTTAGAAAAACATTTTGACAAACTCAATCCACCTTCTAAATTAGATCTGATCTCTTCGATTATTTCTTTCATACTAGGATTGGTAATTTGATCACGAAGCATGGTTAAAATTTGTAAAATTGGCAAACCAGCCTTAATCATCGTTGCAAATTGTTTGGAAAAAATAACTACATCTCCAGGTTTAACTTTTGCTTTAAAAAAACTAGATTTTTTTTTATCTTTGTCTGCTGCTTTTTTCTTTTTTTTTACTTTTGTGAGATGAGTAATAATTATACGATCATTCTTTAATTTATCAGCAGCTTCATCTAAACTATAAGCCTCAATATCTCCCTCAACATATTTTTGCTCGGATATCCCTTTATAAAAATAACTTTCCAACATATTCTTAAACGCTGAGTACTCGCTCGTATTCTCTAAAGTTTAAATCACCTGCTAAAATCATTTGTCTTCCCATATCTTGCATTGTTCGGAAACCTTCCTTAATAGCGATTTCTTTTAATTCAGGAGTAGTTGCTTTTCTTAAAATTGCTTCTTTGATAGTAGTAGTCACCACTAATAATTCATAAATTCCCATTCTACCTTTGAATCCAGATTTTTTACATTTTTCACAACCAGTCCCCTTTGAAGGTTTTGCTCTCGAGGCTTGTTCCGCTGTAAATCCAATGGAAGTTAATAGTTTTGGAGTTACCTCTGAATCAGCTACTCTACATTCGGCACAATTTTTTCTAACAAGTCGTTGTGCTAAAACTAAAGTACATGCAGCACTAATTAAATAATCGGGTGTTCCCATATTTTGTAAACGAGTAATAGTGCTAGGAGCATCATTGGTATGCAGTGTGCTAAAAACCAAGTGACCTGTTAAAGCGGCTTTTAAACCAATATCAACTGTTTCTTTATCTCGCATCTCTCCTACCAAAATAATTTCTGGGTCTTGTCGTAAGAAAGAACGAAGTGCTGTGGAAAAAGATAAACCAATATCATCTCGAATAGCAACCTGACCGATACCATCTAATTCATACTCCACAGGATCTTCTGCTGTTAAGATGTTCAAGTGCGGCTTACTTATTTCTTTTAAAATACTATAAAGAGTAGTTGTTTTTCCGGATCCAGTTGGTCCTGTCACCAAAATTAGGCCTTGGGTTCCATTAATAGCTTTTCGTAAGGACTCTAAATCTCGCGGCTCAAAATTTAACTGCTCTAGAGAAACATCTCCAGTATCTTTATTTAGAATACGCATAACTATACGTTCATTAGTAGCAGTTGGTAACATCGATAAACGAAGATCGACAACTTTGCCATCTATCTTAAAGGGGATTGCTCCATCTTGCGGAATTCGTCTTTCCGCAATATCTAGTTTTCCCATAATTTTAAACCTTGTAACAACCGCATTGTAATTATCATGAAGAAAACGGGAAAATTTCTCTTGCTCAATCAACATTCCATCCAATCGGTATCGTACACGTGATGAAAAACGAAAAGGTTCAATATGTATATCACTCACACCTAATTTAATTGCTTCAGCAACTACTGCTGTACTAAATTTAATTACCTCTGACTCATTTTCAATTTCTTCAAAATCTTCCGGTTCAGGTGCATCTTCTAATAACTCTCCTGCATCTGCCCATTTTGAGTCAAATGTTTTTACTTTAGATTCTTTATTTGCTAATTCGGGATTTTCTTGTTTTGCCTTTTCTAGAAAATGTTTTATGTCAGAAATTTTCGTCGCATGTAGCTCGATATCTTTTTTAGTAATAGTTTTTAGATTTCTCATTAAACTTAATTTTGAACTATCACTTATGGCAATATGCAAAATATCATTTTCTAATTTGAAAGGAGCGATGAAATAATATTCTAGGTATCCATAAGGTAACAACTGCAGCATCTCATGTGTTTCATCAGAAATTTGTATGTCATGAAGATTGACGACACTAAACGAATGTTCTTTAACGAGAATTTGCAATATCTTGTCTTCACTAATAATATTTTTATTCAACAGGGCATCAATTAAAGAAATTTTATCTAATTGATTATTTTCCTTTAATTCGCTTTTGGTCTTTGAAACTTCACTTGGATCCAGTACTTTGCGATCCACCAAAATATTAATTAAATTATTTTGACTTTCTTTACTTGTGGCAAGCATTATAAAATCTTAGGTGATATAAAAATTAATAATTCTCTCAAATCGTCTGTTTTTCCTTGGCCTTTAAATAAATTTCCAACGACTGGTAAATCTCCCAACACTGGAACTTTACTTGTTGCATTAGCCTGCTCTTCTTTTTTTACTCCCCCAATCACCACGATATCGCCATCGGCAATTAATAATTTTGTATTAATTTCCATTTTGTTAATTGGAGGCTCATCTGAACTAGAGCTTGCATCAGCATAATCTCTATTAACCTTCATTGATAAAAGTATATTTCCATCACCAACAATACTTGGCGTAACCTCAAGCCTTAAGGCAGCCTCTTTAAATGCAGTTGTTGTCGTTCCATCAGTCGTGGTTTGGTAAGGGATTTCTTGACCTTGGGTAATCGTTGCTAATTGATTGTCTAACGTAAAGACTTTTGGATTGGATATCGTTCTTCCTAAACCTAAGCTTTCTAATGCTGTAATTTCTAATTTTAATACACTAGTTCCAAATTTTCTAATAATTCCAATACCGCTTGTAGCACCAGTGGCTGGGAAATTTGTGATGGAATCGGTGGCTGTTCCTAAACCAGCCGCGTTTCCTATTACTGTTCCTTCAAAGGCAAGTGTTGGATCCGTCATTTGCACTGCTCCTGAGTTTCCAGATCCAGTGCTTCCTCCAACTACTCCACCTGTTACTTTTCCAGGAACATTTTTATAACCTCCCAATCTTGTACCTAATGCTCTTTCAAAGTCTGAATTTACCTCTACTATAAAAGCCTCGATCAGAACTTGTTTTGTTCGAATATCAATTTCTTTTAATACTTTTTCCACCGTATTAATGTCTGATAATTTACCTCGCACAATAATTGATCTGGTTACAGCTTCTTCTGTAATTTGAAGTGTTGAAGTATCTGATTTAAATAATTCTCCTAAAGTACTTTTGGCTTGTGCAGGAGAAATATAATATAGTCTAAATATTTCTGAAACAGTTGGTTCAATGGAATTTTCTGTTTCTATTTTTTTCTTTATAGCCTCTGCTCGACCAGACTTATATTCTTCTTGTTGGGTTAAAGTATCTGGCAACTGAATCTTGATCAAGTTTCCATGCACATCAATGTCTGCTGCAAAGTTTTTCATATCTAACAATGCATTAAATGCCTTATCCCAAGGAACATTAATTAATTCTGCAGAAATTGATCCTGCCACCTCATCTCCAACCAAAATATTAATTTTTCCAACTTTGGACATTAATTTAATCGCTTCTTTAAAGTCTAAATTTTGAAATTTAAAAGAAACATTGCTCTTTAAATTGGCAAATTGGTCAGGGATCACTAAATAATTTTTACTTAACTCTGTATCAATTAACTTTCTTTTCTTTAATTTAGTTGTATCGCCAAAAATAGGTCTTGGCCCCATCTCTGCAGTTTTTTGAATCTCTTCTTTTTTCGTTTTTCGATAATCTTCCTTAATCAAAGGCCCCTTATGATCAAATTTTTTGTTCATACAAGAAGGTAAGGCAACCAAGATAAGCAATATCACAAAATGTCTAATCCAATTTTTCATTTAATTTTTTTTACTTCTTGTTTGAAATTAATAGTAAACTCTTCTTCATTCTTATTCCTAAACGTAGCCTCGGATGTTGAAACTACTATTAGTTGTAAATTTTTATTTAGATATTCTCTATTTTTAATCGTATAAAAAATGCCAGCACCATCCACCAATGTTGCATATCCATCTTTATCTCCAAGCATAATACCTGATAATTTATAGTTTACTAAGTCAAGATCAGGATCATTGACCATACCCTCTTCGTTTATATTTTGAATTTTTTTCTTTTTATTTGCTCCATCGCCTGCAAAAGGATTGTTTAAGGGCAAATCATCCTCTTTATCTTTGTCCAATTGAGAAACCTTATTATCTTTTTCAATTTTAGCTTTAATATCTTGTAAAACTTTTTTTTCATGGCTAGCAGATTGCACCGGCATCGTCATACAGGACATCGTGACAATAAAAATAATTAATTTTCTAAAATTCATTTGCTAATCCCACTACACTCAGTTTTCCCTTGGCTACAATTGTTCCATTTTTATCTTTTGGTACAACTTCTATAATTTCTTTTTCAAAATTTATCATCTTCTGTGTTCTCGATAAAGATTTTTTAAAACGTATGTATCCTAAAAAATTTCCCGTAATTTCAAAATCAACCATGATTTTATAATACGCTACATTTTTTTTGTTTTCTTTTCCTGGTGTATCATTTGTGATGCCTGGCTTTAAAACAGGTTCTGGTTTTAATTTTGTAATTTTTAAGATTTTTAAATTATGTAAAATAGAAAACTCACTGATACTTTTGTACAAGCCTTCCACTTCTGATTTTGTATGAAACAATGAAGACTGCGCTTCAAATTTTGGTCTTAATTGTTTTAATGAAATATTTGCCTGAGTAATTTCTGGCTTAAACTGATTAATTTCACCTTCTTTAAAAAGCATATCCTCGTATGCAGCTATTTTTCTCTTTAAATGAGGATTGACAAAAATGTAATAAACTAAAATTAAAATTAAAACAAAGCCTGCACTAATAGAAATAGAAACTAATGTTTTTTTATCTACTTGTTTTATTTTTGCAACTAAGTCTTCCACTTTTAAATTATTTAGATCCATCTTAAGCGCCACTCCTCAAACTACAAATAATTTTAAATCCTTTAAAATTTTTATTAGCAACTTCAACGCCTTCAGCTGTTCCTGAGGCCATTGTTTCTAACGCTGCTTGATCTATTAAAGGTTGAGAACTTAAATTTCTTATCAATTTTAATATATCTGCATCATTAGTAGCAAGACCTTCTACTGTCATTTGTTTCAAACCATCATATTCTAATTTGGTTAAACGAACTCTTGGTGGAACTGAATTGGCAATTTGAGATAAAATTTTATAACTAGACGATTGATTGGAACTAATGGACTTACTTAGCTGCAACGATTTATTAATCATTCCAATTTCTGTCATTAATTTCATTTTTAATTCTGACAACTGTTTGTGTTCAGCAATGATAGAATCGTAAATATTTAATTTTGTATTATAAGAATTAATTCTCCACATGGCAGTCGCAAAAAAAACTAAGTAGGTAACAAAGACAAATACAGCAATCCCTTTAAATGCAATTTTGGAGAAAATTTCAGTTTTTTTTGAGGAAATAATGCTTTCTCGATCAGGTAAAAGGTTAATATTCTTTACTGCTTTAACAAATTTAAAATAACCAAATACATCCAACTTTCTAAAAGCAAGCCCAATAACAGAGGCATATTCAGACTTATTTTTTTTTAGTTTTGCTTTTGCAGCATCAGAAATATTAACATTTTCTAATGGATCAAAAAGATAAAACCCAGTTCCAACTAAATTTTTTCTAAACATGCCAAGATACGTTTCGATATTATGTAAATTTGAAATAACTTTTATATTTCTTATCTTTCGTTCAAATTTTAATTCATAATCTGAAATGGCTTGCTTTAATTGGCTAGCATATCTTCTCATAAACGTCTCTGCTTCGTCATGATTTTCTATAGTTTCTCTACTTAACATATCTCTATCTTGAGCTCGTAAAAAAATATCGACTATGATTGGATTATTTTCATGCAAAATCATTAAATAATTTTCATCCAAACCAAATTCCAATAGAACCGTTAAAGAAGACTCCTCAATAGATCCAGACAATTGAACCATCTGGTCTACTGCAGATTTAATTGAGAAACATTTTACATCAATAATTACAGGAATAAGTCCGGCCTTCTTAATGACTGCAGTATAATTATTTACATCAGATAATTTGGAAGCCACAAATAAAATATCCATAGTATTTTTTACCGTGTCTCGTGAAATCACCTGATGAAAAATAGAATAGTCTTTTAAATTGTCGGTTAGCTGAACTAAATTATCCCACAGCGTATCTGTTGCAATGGCATTTTCTAATTCCTTGTCTGATAATAATGGACTAGTTACCACTCGAATAATTGCGCTTGTCACTGGAACAGCAAAAGCCACGTTTTTAGTTTTTAATTTTGCATTCGCCAAAGCGGTTTTTAATTCATTTACATAAAAATCTGGATTTTCTAAAATATTATTAGGTTGGTCTGATTGTATTTTATGCTCATAAAATTCTTCAAGATACCAATCCTTGTCCGTCTTATTGCTTAACTGTGCAAATTTGATTTCATCATGACTTATTTCTAATCCGACAATGGGTTCATCATTTACAGATTTTTTTCCTAGTTTATTTAATAAAGACTGATGAAAAGATTTAATTTTAGATAAAAGCAAAGAATCTTTTTTTCCTTTGAGTACTGTACTTTCCTCTGTGCTTGGTTTTTTTTTAAACTTTAATTGTAAATTACTAAAAAAATCTTTAAATTTTGATAACTTATTATTTTGCTCGGTAATAAGTGGTGTAATGTCAGCATTATTTTTTTTTTGAAAAAGCTTTTTAAACATTGAAAAATTTTGTCCCATTTTAAAGGCAAAAAAAATACTCAAAAAAAAGTAATTTTTGATGAGTATGAAATTTTTCTACCTATAAGTGTATCCTAAATGATATGACGACAATAACAATAGAAAAAAATTTATTGTATTTTAATTTATGATGAAAACCTTTAATTACTTTAGTTATAATGTTTGAAAAATTAGAAGAACTTGCTCAAAATAATGAAAAAATATCTGATTTCCATTTAAGATCAAAATCAGTTCTAGCATATCGTCAAACAGGAGAAATCTTCTCCTCTGAAGGTGTAACAGTCACTGAGCAAGATCTCTTAGATCTTATGGCTAAAAACTGCAACGATGCCGAAATAGAAAAATTTAACAAAACGCATGAATTAGATACTGCGGTCATGTTAAGTGGGCTAAGATTTCGTGCTAATTTTTACAAAACCTTAAATGGACCTGCGGCAGTATTAAGAAGAGTGGTCAGTAAAATTCCTGACATGGCTGATTTTGATTTGCCACAGGTGTTTTATGATATTGTGGATATGCACAAAGGTTTGGTTTTAGTTACTGGGCCAACGGGGTCAGGAAAGTCAACTACGCTTGCTGCAATTATAAATGAAATTAATAAAACAAGACCTGGACATATTATTACAATCGAAGACCCAGTGGAGTTCGTACACAAAGATATAAAGAGTGTAATTTCTCATCGAGAAATTGGAAAACAAACTTCAAGTTTTGCTAATGCCTTGAAAGCATCATTGCGAGAAGACCCTGATGTTATATTGGTTGGAGAGATGAGAGATCTTGAAACTATTAGTTTAGCTCTGACTGCTGCAGAAACAGGTCACTTAGTATTTGGAACGTTACATACAAGTGGAGCACCTAATACTATTAATAGAATTATAGATGTATTTCCTCCAGAACAACAAGAACAAATTCGTGCACAAATTTCTTCTTCCTTAAAAATGGTAGTGACTCAAAGATTATTAAAAACAAAAGATGGCGCTGGAAGAGTTGCAGCATTTGAAATTATGAAGTGTACTCCTCCAATTCAAAATTTAATTCGAGAAGCAAAAATTCACCAAATTCCAAGTGTTATGCAAACCTCGGTAAGAGATGGAATGAAATTAATGTCTAAGTCTCTTGAAGAATTAGTAAGCTCTGGAAAGATTGATGCATCTGAAGCAAAAGAAGAATAAAGGTTTTACTTTATTAGAAGTTATCGTAGTTGTCGTTCTCATTGGAATTATTTCTGCTGCTGGATATCCTGAGTTCAATAAATGGAAAAAAGACAGAGAAGCAAGATTAGCAACAGAAGAAATTGCTGGTTTAATTGTGAACGCAAGTAATTTAGGTCAACGCGGAGAATATCCTTATACACAATTACATTTTAATGCAGTGGGCAGTAATGTGACTGTAACTTTAAAAGGCATGACACAAGACAGTTTATCCAACAAACAAAATACAGGTGCACAACCGAATTGTAGTATGAATGCTGTTCCATCTTATTGGGATAAAAATATTGCAATTAAATCTTTCACGAATATTTCGCTACACTTCACAGGGGGTCCTGGAGCTATTTGTTTTTCAAAAGATGCCTCTTTTTATAAGACCATGGGAAGAATAGGTGCCAATGATAAAACCATGTTAATTTGCTACATTCAAACCCGTAATGCCTGTCCTATTAATGGCGGGAATGGACAGGAGCCTGTTTACTTGGTCGAATGGTCTCGGTTTGGTAATGTTGTAAAGAAAAAATGGAATGGATCGGCATGGATAACAAGATAAACCTAAATAAACAAAAAGGTCTTACTTTGCTTGAGTCTCTAATCGCAACTGTGATCGTAGGAATTGGATTTATATCCATTTTTAACATGGTTAATTATTCAATCGACTCTATTAAAATTGCTGGCGAGCGAACCAAAAGTACTTACGTTGCTGAAATGGTTGCTGAAGATATTATGGCAGATAAAGATGTTACTGTTGGTGGCAAAGTTTTGTATCGTTACTTAACAGACCTAAATAGATCGACTGGCACAACTTATAAAATGACAGCATGTACAGATGGAGCTAGTTTTCCCACTAGAACAAATGTGTTTGATACGAAAAAAGATAAATGGACTAATACATTTTCTAAAAGAAGATTAAGCTGTGCAAGCTCAAAAGATATAAGAGAAATTAAAACTTATTCTATTTGTAGGAGCGGGTGTGCTTACACCGTTTCTAATTATTACTCTCCTGTTTTTATGGGAAGAATTTCTATCGTAATGAATAATGGGAAAAAAAATAAGTTCCTTTATTTTCCTATGCAATTTGAAAACAATCAATGAAATATTCAAAATCAATACATGGTTTAACTTTAGTAGAAATATTAATCGGAATTGTTGTATCAACAATCATTATGACTGCGATGTACGGCACTTACTCTGCAGTTAACAGTTCTTATTCTCAAGTAACGGATAGAGCAAAAATTAGTCAATCCAACCGAAATGTAATTGGAATGATTGTAAGAGATATTCGTATGGCAGGTTTTAAATATTATGGAGATACTATTGCAACAAATAATCAACACATACCCATTTTAATAACTAGAAGTACAACAAATAAATGTTGCGATCGAATTGATATTGTTTATGGAGATATCAAATACAATCCTGCTGCCAATCCCAAAACAACCTATGTAAGATACAAAGTAACTTACTCAGGAGGAGTAGGTAATAGTCCATGTACTTACGGAGTGTACAAAGCAAAAGTTAGATGGAATTCTGCTAGCTCTAGCTGGGATAACGGTGATAGTGACAATGATGACAAAACTTATGAAAGACAATTAGTAGTAGACTGTGTTGAAGATTTAGAATTTGTACCTATTGATGACAATGGCAAAGTAATCGACCCAGCTCCTACTGCAACCAATGCTAATAAAAGCAAAATATATAATATTAAAGTTGTTGACGTACTTATCACTTCTCGCTCTATTCAAAATTTTTATAAAACAAGCAAATCTAGAATAATTGAATCTTTACTTGCTAATGCACAAAGAAAAATAAATATTAATGATAAATATTTACGTGACACAGTTACAGTTAGCGTCAATACAAGAAATTTAGGACTACAATAAATGAAAAAAAATAACTCAGGGTTTGCATTAGTTTTGTCATTAATTCTTTTATTAGTGATGTCTTTAATGGGAGGAGCCTTAATTGTCATATCCTCCAATGATCACAACTTGAACAATGCAAGCGATGAATATCAACAAACATTTTATGCCGCTGAAACTGGTCTTTTGCAAGCAGAGCGATACTTGATAGACAAATATCTTGGAGACTTTAATGCTCAAGGAATAAGAGTTACTAACAATCGAACTTTGCCATCAAATAGTGCAAATAATTATACGGGTACAATGAGTGTTAACACTACTCAATCCAACCCTGGTTTACCAGCCGGTATGAACAATGCCTGTTTTAATAGTTTTCCAGAAATAGATAGAACCAATTTTAAAGTTGCCGTGGCTCATAGCTGGAATTTTGGCAAATTATTTTACAATGGGAATAATCCTATTTTTCCTACCGGATCTGAAAGAACCGAGGTTTCAACTATATTGAACAAATACTGGTATCAATACTTTATTACACAAATTGGATCTGCCCCATACCGAGGTTATGGAGTAAGTGTCGCAAAAGGGAGAACTGATGCTGCTGATGACGGAATGGCATATCGAATTTATGCATGTGGAATTTATCAGCCAAAAAAGATAGTTGTCCCCCTCGAAACTGTAGTAGTATTACCTAAATAAGACTATGAAAAAAATATTTATCTTTATATCTCTGTTTTTTTTCAGTGGGTTAGCTTTTGCTGATTGCAACATTGAGCAGTCTATAGGTAAAAATATTTCTAACTTTCCCTCTTTGATAAAAAAAAACCAAAATAAAGATGATAAAAAAAATAATTTAATTGTAAAAAAAATTACTTTTCCTTTCGTAGAAATTTGTAAACAAAAAAAATTAGGAAATATTTCTGCAGAGTATACTTTTGTAGAAAATAAATTAGCAGAAATTACTCTTACCGTTATTAATGATAAAAATAATACTGAAAGCAATAAGTTACTTTTGTTTAATTATGTGAGAAGTGTATATGGAGTTTTACCAAAAGGACTCGATTCAAAACTTTGGACTGGATATAAAATTTGGGATCGGAATAAAATATTCATTATATATACAAAAAAAAGATTATTGGATAACATGCTAGATGAAGCGCTGTTTATAGGCGGTAAAGAATTTGAAGAAAAATTATTAGCTTACAGACTTAAAGAAGAAGAAAAATTTATAAAATCTGAAAATAAAAAACAATAATCATGGATAAATTATTTATAATTATAAAAAAAATTACAATAATTACCTTTATTGTTTTTGCCTTGAGCAATCAAACTATTGTTGAGGCAAAAAATGTCCCTCCGGGAGCTGCCGATGCTCAAGGAAATTCTGCCAACATTCCTGCTAACCTACTATTCATGCTAGACGTATCTGGAAGTATGAATTGGACGTACTGGTATAACGGTCAACGCCAACCACCAAGAATTGTTGGAGCTCGTAATGCCATACAAGATATTGTTAGAGATAGCAGTTTAACCTCCGGTGTTAACTTTGGTTTCTCAAGATGGTCTAGCGGATGGAATTATGGATTTAGAAATTGGACTGGAAATATAACGACAGGAAGAGCGACCCCATGTGATAGGTACAATTGCCTTGATGTACGAGTTCACAAAGATGGAGCTCAACGGATTAATCAAATGATCCAGAGTGTGCCTGCTAGTGGCGGAACTAGTGCGCAAGCTTTTGCAACTATTGCAGAACAATATTTTCTTCATCGAACTTTTTCACCTCGAGATCCAAACCTTCTTTGTGCCTCAAACTATATTGTGGTTATAGGAGACGGTGACTGGGGCGGTCACAATCAAGCAAAGGCTCAAATAGAAAGACTTTATAAAACGTATGGTATTAAAACTATTACAGTTGCCTATGGTCCTGGGATTAGCTTCTGGGGTATGCGATATTTTAATGAAATGGCAATTGCAGGTGGAACGCCGGGAGTAATTGTCGCCACGACTCCAAACGATTTAAAAACTCAGCTAAAAAGCTTCATTTCGTCTGTTATTGCAAATAAGCTAACTTTTACTGCTCCTGCAATTGTTGGAACCATAACTTCAGGTGGATCTTTATATCAAGCACAATTTGAATATGCTTATCAAAAAGAATGGGAAGGAACATTATTAAGAAAAAAAATTAATCCAGATGGAACTGTAGATTCTGCTGATCCTGCTAATTGGGATGCTGCTAAAAAAATACCATTACCAGATGCTAGAAAAATATGGAGTGTAATTCCTAATACTAACTACAAAACAAACTATAATAATTTTACAGCAAGCAACTCAGCAAACATTAATACGCTATTCCAACTCATGGGAAATGCTGTTCCAGATTACCATAGTGATACCAATTTCCCAGTTGGGACTCAAAGATGCTCTAATGCGCCAGGAGTTATTAATGGAAATAGTGACGACATAGTAGGACTCATAGAATTTGTTAGAGGAAAAGATTATTTTGATTATGATGGTGATTGCAATTTAACGGAAAAAAGAACTCACTATTTTGGAGATATTTATCATTCCGAAATGGTTGTAATTGGTGCGCCAAATGCAATGACTAGTTATGCAAATGAAAATCAAGAATCGTTCTGGCGCTCATCTAAAAATTATCAAAGCTTTAAAGCAGCCAATCTTAACAGAAGAGAAACTATTTACGTAGGAACAAACACAGGAATTCTTCATGCTATAGATGCAAAAACAGGTATCGAACAATGGGGATTTGTTCCCCCTTTTATTGCCGCATCTCAATTGCCTTCGGTGGTAAATCCAACCTTAAATGGAGTGGCATCAACTAAGTTTAATGGCGGATCTAATTCTATTTATGGAGTAGATGGAGCCCTCACATATCATGATATGTATTATGCTGGAAAATGGAGAACCATATTATTTGTTCCTTATGGTAGAGGTGGAGCTGGTTTTTCAGTATTAGATGTCACCGCGCCTAATAGTCCATTACATTTATTTTCAGTATTTAATGATATCACAAACAAAACTGTTCATCATGTAGATCAAAATGGAACTTTCCAACAATGGTCTTACGTAGGAACTACTTATGGACTTGCAAGCTTTAAAGAAGCTGCAAGAGCTACTGCAAATTACCAAGCAAATCCTGCTGTTGCCGCAACTTGCAATAATAGTGGAACAACGGCTTGCTTTAAAAGCACAAGATGGACTTTGCCTGTAAGTGTGACAAGGACAGATATTAAAGTTTATGAAAGTGGAACTGAAATTACAAATTATTCACTCAGCAGTTCTGGAGCAGATACAATTTTAACATTTGCATCTGATCAAACTTTTGATGCCTCAGATGCTAACCCAAATAATACAACTGCTATTTCAGTTGAAATTATTAATAATCGAATTGCAACAGGCGTAACGCAACAGCCAGATTATGATTATAGCACATTAGGTGAAACCTGGTCTGCTCCAAGAATTTTTAGAATGCCCAATCAAGGTGCAGGAGATGCAAATATACAAGATGATATTTATGTTGCTGTGATGGGTGGTGGTTTTAATGCTACCAGACCTGGAATTGGTTCAAGTTTATTTGTTATTAATTTACAAGATCAGACCAAACCTGGAAAAATTGAAAAAATAATTAAAATTCAAGATATATACACTTCATCAAATATTGTGAACTCAACACCGGGTTCGCCTGTAGTAATTACAGCAGACACAGCAATCGGTGCAAATTATCGTGGAGCTTTGGTCTATCTAAATGATTTTGAAGGAAAAATTACAAAATTTAATTTAACAAACATGGTCGATGATGGAAATGGCCAAAGAATTAGATTGTACGACAACACCACACTCTTTAATGCTGAATCTAATACGATCAATGCACGTTATATGTTTCATGAAATGGATGCAACAATTGGAAAAAGCACAAATACTCTTTGGTTGTTTGCAGGAACTGGTGACTATGACAGACTTAATCTAACTCCTGCTGGTACAGATAATATAGTAATGGGAATAAGAGACTCTAATTTTCCTTATTATAGATCAGTGGCAACTCCATTGACTGCAAATAAGTTGGCCCAATGTAAAAATACAACAGGAGATTTGACAGGAATTAATTGCCCCACTGATGCCCACGCTGGATGGTATTCAAGATTAAATAATTATAAAAAAGTAACAGCAGGTCCAACAGTTTATAAAGGAATTGTTTATTTTCCGATTTATGAACCTTCTTTAAGTGCTAATAAATGCAAATTAGGAAAGGCTTTTATATGTGCATACGATGATGAATGTGGAACAGATCTTGGATCTAAACTAAGTGGAAAACCAGGTGAGTGTAAATATGTTGGGGATGGAATTTTATCTAAAATAATAGTTCATGCAGACAGATTGTTTGCTAACATTACCGGAAACACTAAGGGTGGAGATGTAAACCTGGTTAATGTTTTATCTGCTTCTGGAACAGTGTCTACCTACAGAACATCTTGGAGAGAGAATTACTAACTTTAATTTCAGTGTCACAAGTTATTTTTTTTACATCACTGTTAGTTATTACAAGTATTGTGATACACGGGTTAGCGCTTCATTATTTAGAACAAAGCAAATCAAGGAGTATTGATTTTATTGTATTTGCAAAATTTTCTATTGTGCTGATCATTTCTCACTTAATTCATATTTTGTTATTTGCTTTATTTTATAATTACTCCTCTCAAACGTTTGCATCTAATTTATTTGGTGGATACATCGAGGGCAATTTTATTGATTTTTTCTATTTTTCTATCAGTTGCTACACAACGCTTGGAACAGGCGATATTTACCCTGTGGGGTTAATGCGTATCGTAGCTGGCATGGAAGCTTTGATTGGCCTAATGCTGATTGCTTGGACAGCTACATTTAAACTTGGCTACCTATTTAAAATAAAACGTTAATTTAAGAAGTTTCACTAACGTAAGCGGACACACCTCTGCTATTCAAATTGATGTTAAGGTTTTTGTTAATGGGTGGAAACGCCCTTTGTTGGCAATCCATCCTTGGGCAAGTCCTACAATTCACACCAATTGGGATAGCAGCGCTTTCATCTTTTAAATTTAAGGTATCCGAATAAATAAAATCTTTGGCATATTTCAATTGGCAGCCTAAACCAATACTTAAAATACTTCGGTAAATTCCATATCTACCAATTCCTTTTTCAATCGTTCTTGCAATACAAACATATACTTCACCATCTGGCATTTTTGATAAAGCGCAATGAATTTTTCCTGGCAACATAAATGAAGAATGAATGTTCCAACGTGGACAAGCTCCACCGTAACGTGGAATTTGAATTCCTGATAAAGAAAGACGTTTCGAAATGTTTCCTGCAATATCTGCTCGCAACATATGAAAAGGAATGCCTCTCATTTTAGGATTTTGTAAACAAGTAACACGGTGCGCAACTTGTTCAAAAGAAACAGCAAAAGTATGTTGTAATAATTCTAAATCATAACGATGTTTCTTACACTCCTCATAAAATAATTTGTAAGGCATCAGGATAGCAGCAGCTGCATAATTAATTAATGTTATTGTTGTAAGTTGTTTTGCTGTATCGGATGGAAAATTAAAATCTTGTAAGTATTCATGAATAATATCCATACATTCCATTTGGACAATTTGAGCAGCGCAATAAATTTTTTTTGACTCTAAAGTAAGGTAATCAGATAAATACAATTTCTTTTTTTCTGGAACATATTTTTTAGAAAATAAAGCCTCATGCTTTGGCACAATATCTTCTACTTCAATTTTATGAACTTTTTTTAAATACTCGACTAATAAAACGTACCTTGTTTTATCTTTACGATTTACTTTAGAAAATAATTTATTGGCATATTCTTCTAATTTAGGAAAATAATTTTGGTGTTCTTGCAAATAATCAGAAACTGCTTCTCCAGGAAACGTAGTTTTATCATTCGTAACATTGCCACCAGAAATAACTTCTATTTGATCATGTAGTTCTGTATTTTTTTTTCGGTAGACATCTCCTAGTCTAATAAGTGCTTTTGATATAAGTGGATTACTTTCGATTAAATCTTTAACTTCTAGATTCGTTATATCTAAATCTTCAAATAAATTATCACTCAAGAGATCTTGTAAATCATGCAACAATCCGGCATCGTTCTTGGTAGATAATTTTTTTAAATCTAAATTTAACTCCTCCGATGCTTTGATGAGCAAATCTACACTGACTTTTCGTTTTCCTGCTTCAATTAAATTTAAATAACTAGGTGAAATGTTAAGTTTTTTAGATAATTCCAGCTGGTTTAATCCTAATTTTCTTCTTGCTGTTTTAATTTTAAAGCCAATTTGTGCACTCATAAGATTTACAAAATTTACAATTTGAAAATTTATTAGTCAATATTTAATTTCAAATTTACAAGC
>Ga0222715_10001404_pt1 | contig 23055 bp, 33 predicted proteins | sample C33_9DmetaG_FD_165056 | JGI IMG/M metagenome (GOLD analysis project Ga0222715, IMG submission 165056) | Estuarine water microbial communities from San Francisco Bay, California, United States - C33_9D | ecosystem: Environmental > Aquatic > Marine > Unclassified | place: USA: California...
ATGCGCACGGAAACGGTAAAAATTTTTACTTACCCCCTAGGGGTCTGGATTTTTTTCCGCTCGCCTGACGACTTCCTATTGTGGCACTTCTCGCACAACGGTTGCCAGTTGTCGCGGTCCCAAAACTCCCCGCCCATCGTGACTGGTGTGATGTGATCGACCACCGTCGCCGTCCGTCCGCATGCGTTGCATGTTGGGTGCTTGGCAATGAAGCCCGTGCGCGCCCTTCTCCATGCAGTGGACCAGTAACGTTTGTCCTGTGGTGTGTCACGTCTCCCGTCATCCAGTGGGCGGGGTGCTGGTGTCTGTCTTCTCGGTATCGTTGGCATCACCTATCGTATTTCATTCTGTACTGTGTGCTTGGGTTGTACCTCTCGTCCCCTGTCCTGGCATATATGCGCAATGATACCCGCTCAATCTTTGCGCTCAATTGGCGCTGTAAATTCGATGCCTCTGGCGCATTCACTACATCACGCAACAGTTCACGACGCTGCCTCATCAACTCCCTCGTTCCCTGGTCCCTCCTCGGCTGTTCTTCTATCTCGTCTGGCCCTGGGTGACCTGGCCCAACTGAACCCTTTGAGTTGTTGCAGGCGCACTGCCTCCCCTTTGTAGTGGTCCCACATCCTTTGCAATTCCTCCCGCCTCCACTTCCTGCCTCGTTTGCTTTGTTGGTAGATGCGTTCCGCAGTTCCTGGACCCTCCTGATCCAATCGTCTGCCGAACTCCCATTGCCTGCCTTGGTCGTAGATGTTGCAGGCGACGCATTGGGGGCGGACATTGTCCATTTCATACCTGGTGGAATAGTGCCGCCTGCTGATAAAATGTCCCACATGAGCATCCCCGACCATATGCCGTTTGCCGCAGGTGTAACATTCCACGGTCCCCTGGTTGTCTGCATACAATGCCCGAATGTATTTCGATTGCCACTCATCGACTTTCTTTTTGAGTTGTGGTATTGTCAGTGCCTTTGGTTTGGCTGCCTTTTGCGTGGGTGCTTTGCGTCTTGTCATCGGTAGGCAATTTGCGAACCTTTGCCAACATGGCGTCGTTGAGTTCGTCCAATTGCTCCCGTTGCTTTGCTGCCGCTTTGTACGCTGGCGATGCCTGCACCTCCTTTGCCTGTCGTTGTAGACGCATCAAATAGGCCTTCATCTGCCCTTTGTACATGCGTTCCATGTCCTCGAAATATCGCAGGTGGTGGGCGTCCTTTATTTCGCAAATCTGTTGCGCCTCCATCACTGGGACTTCCGTGTCCTCTGTTGTGACGTGATCGGGCAATTTGCCCCAGGTCTTGAAATACTCGCCCTCTGCCTTCAGTGGTTTGTACCGCTCTGCCGCTTCAGGTCCGTATATCTGGCGAATTGCAAACTTGCGTGAATCCAATATTTCATACCACATGCGCCGCCAGTCGTCCGCGTGTTTGATGGGGTCTGGTTTCCACCTCTTATTCGCCGCTTCCTGCTCCGCCATCGTCTGTTGTTTTGGGCCTGTTTTTGTCGCGCTGTGCCATCTCCTCCCGCTCTGCAAACGTCAGTTTGTTTTTGCCGGCCAAAAATTCGGCCATTGTACGGCCTTTCTCCTGCCGTTCCATACCATCACCCCACCCAAGGTGTTTGGATGCATTGTAGGCCCTCTCAGCGGCATCAGCGGCCGCCCTGCTCTTCGCCCGCTGGGCTATTTCTTCTCTGGCTTCGAATTTCCGTTCGTTGTATGCCTGTTGACATTCGCGAATCCACCCAGTGGATGGCCTGTTGTAGTGTGGCTTCAGTTGGTTTTTGGCCATCATGTCCATGCACAACGCCAAATCCTCGATGGTCCATGTGAAATCAAAGGTCATCATTTCATCCACTTCATCCCTTGCGTCCTGCTCCATCGTCCATGGGTGGTCGACATTCATTCGGCGCAACATCCGTGCAAATAGCAACTGCACGACCATCACTGTGGTTTCCTCGTCTTGCATGACTGCCGATCGGACGTTGCAACCAAACCACGCCTGGTGGATGGTCAATGTCCGTTCATTGATTGCTGTGGCGTTCTTGCAGGCGCTGTGCAACATCCCGCGCCCAATCCGTGGTTCGTCCAATGTTTTCTCCGCTCTTTGGAGTCCTTGGAAATATGCCGCGCCATCCTCGTGTGATGGCTGTGGCGATTGCTTCAATGGCTGTTCGTTCATCTCCGTTTGTGTTTTGGTGTAATTGGTGCAACTCCAGTTCCTCGTATTTGGCTGCTCGGTGTTCGAACTGGTGTTGGGTTAGTCGGTATTCCTTCCATTCATCCCAGGCCATCTCAAATTCGTCCGAATCCCAGAATTTTCTCGAAAATGCCTTTTCTCTACTTACTGATTTATTTACTTCTTTACTTCTTTCTCTACTTGGGGGACCGATTGGTCCTCCCTTGCGGACCGATTGGTCCTCCCCTGCGGACCGATTGGTCCTCCCTTCCGGACCGGTTGGTCCCCCGGACCGATTGGTCCTCCCTTGGGCCGTTTGGTCCTCTTTCGTCCTGATCATCCTGGCCACGCCTTTGGTGGTTGTCTCCACCATGCCCATTTGTTCCAACTTTGACACCGCGCGTCGGACTGAACGGCAGTTGACCCCAAACATTTCGGCCAACTGCTCGTTCGTCCTGTATGCGTCCATGCCCTGTTGTTGCCATGTCCAGGCATCGCACCAAATGGCCATTTGTAAGCCACTCAATGCCCCGGCATGCCGTTGGATGAACTCTGGCATTTGCAGATATTTCACGCCTGCTCATCCAGTTCCATTGCGTCAATCTCCGCCATCACCACATCCACCACCTCATCGGCAATGACGTCATGATGTTTGACCATGTGGGGCAGGTATCGCAGGATGCCCGCCGGGTTCCCGTTCGTCCAGTACAAAACGGTTCTGTAGTTGACGTTTAGCGCCTCCGACGCATTGACCAGGGATCCAAACTGTCTGGTTAAAAACGCCTTCATCAATCCCATGGCAAATCGTTGGTTTGAACGTTGTTTTTGGCTGCCTTTGCCATCACCTGTTGTTTGATGGACTGTTGCGCCTGGGGTGCTGGTTGCGCTGGTGGTTGTGCCGCCGCCAACGTTCGCATTTTGTATGCCTTCAACGACAAAAACGCCATGACTGGCCTGCCGTCCTGTGGGTCCCATTCACGCCCGCCCATGAACGCCAACACCTGGATGGTGTCGCCCTGGTTCAGTGCCTGCGCCTCCACCACCTTGTCGCCCCAGAACTGCACCGGTATCACTTGTTCATATTCGCCGTCCATGTAGGACAAATGCACCTCCACCAACTCGTTGCCGTTGTTGAGTGTCTTGGTGGGGCATACCCGCACCACATCGCCTGTGAAATCAATTTTCATTGTCTTGAGTTATTTGGTGATCCATCGCCACCAGTTACAAAAATCTGTTTGCGTCCAGTTGCGCAAATCGATTGCGCGCAATTGGTTCATTCGTAGTCGTTCGAACAGGTTCACCCGTTCGCGTTCCGTCCATTCGCCTGTTGCAATGTCCGTTTCCAAATGCTCCTCCTCGACACATGTCGAACGGTCGTACAATCTCAATGCGTCCGTCCTCCACTGCCAATCGAATGCCCTGGCGTTGTGTTCTGCATGCAGAAACAATTCGGCCATGTCGTCCCATTCCTCGTCGTCCATCAGTCCCGTTCTATGTCAATCAAATCATCATCAGGACTCAGGGCCATGGCAACAATTGCCATTACCACCACAATTGCCATGGCTTCAATCATCGTTGTCCTCCATTTCGTCCGCTGCGTAAATGCCTTCTCCGTACATCCCAGCCAACTTCAACACCGCCCTGGACAACGCGCGTTTTTCGCTCATTGCGATGGGATAGGCGTTCTTGTTGTTGCCTGGTGTCACCTCACCAAAGGTTGTGACCTTCCTTATGCCGTGGGCGGTCATCATTGACGCATCGCAGCGCATGACGAAACGCCCCTTGTCGGGATCGGACCACGGCAAAAATGGTTCGTAGTCCGCCTGGATATTCAACACCGCCTGGACTGTCTCAACGCCCTGCCGGTTGATAATGATAAACCCACGTTTGTCAACGTGAAAATGTTCTTTTTTCAGCCCATATTTTTGGGAGAATTGCTTGAGTGTTTCCGGGTTCATTGGTTGGGAAGTTGAACGCGTTTATACAATGTGATCAGGCCCCACAGGTATGTCACCTTGCGAAATGCCTGGATGGTTCGTGGTTGGTCAATGGTGAATGTCTGCCGATCGTTCAACAGGTCATTCACGATATTTTGTGGCACTGGTGGCAAACCGAGTTCTTTGCGCCATGCCAACCAGTTGTGGAGTTGTGGACGTGTCATTGGATGAGTTCTTGTATGATTTGGTCCGCCAATTGCTTCACCTTGTAATCGATGGTCATATCTGCAATGTCACGCAACGCGTTGATAGCCACCGCGCGTTCGCGCTTCATCTGTTCGATTTCCTGGTGTGTCATCGGTGGTGGTTTTCTGCAATTTCCTGTTCCAACTTGTGCATCGGCAAAAGGTCATCGGCACATTCGGTGATGTCCAACGCTTCATGGGTGTTGGTGTTGATTAGGTACACTTCCAACACCTCAAATTCTTCTGGCGTTCCTGGTTCGTGCCGTGTTTCCGGCTCCGCTGGCCAATGACGGTACACCAATTTTGCGATGTAGCCAGACCCAATGCCGTGTTCGTATGTGTGCAATTGTCTCATGCCTTCAAATCTAATGGGGTGACGTCCAAGTTGATGTATGGAACCCATGGCGACGCAAAGCGAATGGACGCCAGGTTGACCGACACTGGACGATCGGTCAAAACGTCCAAATTCGCCTCCACCCAATCGCACACATCATGCGCCATGGCTGCGTGGTTTTCGGCGTTGATGTCCTCCACCGCAATCAGGATGTAGACACCATTTCCCCCGCAGCTAATGCCACCAGCCACCACATGCGGGAACGCGTCCAGGGAACGAACCAAACTTTCCCAGGACTTTGGTTCCGCCTGGTGTTTGCCGTCTATGTCCACTTGCACCAACCCGCTGTGACGCGCCAAACTATCCTTTTTCCGCGACATGAACAGCCCATGGGGCATGATGGCCGGCAATGCCTTTTTGTTGCGTTGGACGTCTGCATGTGTTGGGCGGACGTTTTCGAGCCAATCAATCAATGATTGTTCGTTGGTGTTGCGATCGAATGCGCCTCGGCATGCGCTCACTGCGTTGAATGAAAAATACATGGTTGTATGTTTTGGTTGTGATTTCAGAAAAGGAAAAAATGCCCCGACCGAAGCCGGGGCCTATGGACATCACCGCTCAACGATGATGTTTGTTTGTTCGCCATTATGGTCGAACGTAAACGTCGCGACCGACTCTCCGCGCATGCAGACAGCTTCAGTCAACATCTGCGCCACCATCTGCCATCCGTGAACGCCATGCCCCATTTCGCGCATGAAATTCACGATGCACTCGTTGGCGCTCATGCGCTCAACGTTCGCAACACTATAGTAGTTGTCCCACTTGCCGCATGCGCTGGCGATTCGGACTGAACAAAAGGTGGCTGCACCCATCTGAACTGGTGTCGTGGTTGTTCTTTGGGATTGGTTTGGCTTCCCTCAGCGCCATCGACACCACAAAGATATGCAACTTTTTTCACTATGCAAGTTTTTTCATGAAATATTTTTCATGCCAAAAAAGGGAACCACGTTTGGTCCCCTTCCTCACTTGTGTAGAAAAAACTGCACCACAACTGCCGATGTGGCTTGACCTTCCAAATTTAGTCCGATTTGCTGGATCCGTAGTAATACCCGTAAATCGTCACCGCCACGCCTTCGACCACACCCAGCAAATGAAAATATACTTCCCGTTCTTCAACGCCCTGAGTGGCCCACCAAATCATCATGATGAACGCCACCATTCCCACAATGCCGACCGCCGTTTGCATCCAGTCCCGTCCGCCTGTGGCTTTGGTAAATTCCACTTCTCGTTGCCTGGCGTCCGCTCGGTCCGCTGCCTCCAGTTCCAACAACAGCACGCGCGCCTCCTTCTTCTCCGCTGTCGATACTGTCGTGGCGTCAATCAATGCGCCAACCGCCTGCAACACCTGGCCACCCGGCACAACGTCGCCCACTTTGTCCAAGACGTTTGGGGCCTTGTCTCGAAACCATTCGCCCAACTTGGTGTCGCGCAATTTCTTGCGATCATCCATTGTAGACCCATATTAAATCGGCCGGTTTCGTCGGGTCATTGTCCGCATGAACAAAGCCATTGGCGATGCCCAGCCGGTTGATGCCCGCATCCAACAATGAACCGACAATGAACGCGCGTTCCCGTGAACTGCGGACGATAATGTCCGCTGCGAATCCATCCAGGTGTGAACTCGTTTTCGATGCCCTGGGGTTCCGCTTCATCAACGCGTTGTTGTATTCCTTCGTTCGATACCCCCCACCTTTGGAGATGACAAACGGGATGCCCGCCAAATGCCTGGCGTTGTCCAGCATCTCCAAAAATGAATCATCCATGTATTGACCGCTGCCGGGTTCGTCTGGCGAATCAAATTCGCTGATGTCAAAATATCTCATCTCTGGTGGGGGCCACTTTTTCACTTCATTGCACCTGATTGCGCGCCAACAGGATTTTGATTTCCTGCAATTCCTTCATGATTGTTTCGATCATAGATTTCACCTCGTCCCTGTTCGATTCAAGGTGTCCCACGCGCGCGTTCAATTCAGACATTTTCCGGTTCAAATTATTCCAACCGGCAAACAGCGCCAAACCTACTGGCACCATGGCCAAAATAATCTCCGTTGTCATGGTTGCAATTTACGGCATCACAATTTCGTTGTCCTCAAACTCCCGTCGGTCTGCACCTGCAAACGCCATCGTTCGCCCGCGCTGTCTTTCAGGACAATAGCATCACTGGCATTGACCAACTCAATCCCATCAGATTTGACCAGCCCTGAAAACGATGCGGAAATATCATCCATCTCCAGCACGTCCGTGCCCGCCACGGTGATGGTCACTTTCTCCGCCGCTGACGTGCCGTCGACTTCTATCTTGTTGTTGGTGTCCTCCTTCAGTTCCACCTTGTCCGTTGAGGACACAACGTAGGATTTGAGCGTGTCAATGTTGGACGTGTTGGCGCCGATGGCTGAGGTGATGGACCCGCCACCTGTTCCCGTGAAATCAATGTCATCTGAATCAATCGTAATATCCCCGCTGACTGGACTGACGCCATTCACGCTGGTCACAATGCCCGAATCCAAATCAATTGGGTTTGTGATTGTGATGAGGTCGGTTTTTTGCTGGATGACCGCTGTGGTTTGGCTGCCGATGCCCATGGAATCGTCCCACCCGTTGCCTGGTGACGGTGGCGTGACAATTTCATCTTCAAACGACGAATCAGGCAAGGTGATGCCAGTAAACTTGCGCAGTTCAATCAACGTGTAATCGTGAATGCCCTCATTGGGTGACCATTTCCAATTGTGCAACGCGTATTCGATCGACTCGTTTGTGAACGTGTGGATAAAACCAGGAGCAAACGTTGGTGATGTCCTGATGTCGTAGACGTTCCCAAACATCTTTTTCAGGTTGTCCGCCTGCGCTTGCATAAAATGTTTGGTAATCAGTGACGGCAATGGCGCGTCGCCCGCCTCAAACAACGAATGGAACTCGGTCGCCTGCGCCCTGCCGGTGCCTGTGTCCATCCATAGGCCACCGCCTTTGTTGCCAATCTTTGTGGTGTACAATGGCGTTGGCAGTTCCGCGATTTCCCGCGCTGCGCCTGCTGTGTTTTGGGCCTTGAAAACAACGGTATTGCCTTCGATGTCGATGAGGTCAGTGGGGAAAACGGTGTAATCATGCACCTCCCGCACATAGCTGTCGCCATCGAATTGGTTGCCGTAACTGGCAATCGTTCCGGTGACGGTGAACGCTACAATGGAAATGCTAAATTCCGCGTCATCGTTCCCCAGGTCCGCAGGAAATGGCGGACAGTCCAGGGCAAATGGCAAATCAAACGAACCGCCTGCGTTCATGATGGCCACAGGCGACAAGAAAATGGCCCTGTTGCCACTGGAAACGGACCACGACGGTGAACCATATGTGGCATTGTACACCTGAACATTGCCTTCGCCAGGGACAGCCACCGTTAAATCGGGCTGTTCGACCAACGGCCTGTTGATGTAGTATTGCCCGATTTTCATGGTCACCCGCACCGCCCAACGCGTCGCCGTGTTTGATCCCGTCAACGTGTCGTCACCTTCCCAGTTCAATTTGGCCGTGAAGCGAATGGACATCCGATCGCCTTCGCCATACAACAGCGTTGGGGGCAACGTCAGTTGAACAGTTGTGGCGTTGGTGACGTAATCGTGTGGGTAGTGCCAATCTTCAACGAATGGTTGCGCTGCGAACGAAAACGACTGGCGCACCTCCTGCAACGCGTTGATGTATGACCGCTTCCACCCTGCCGCGCGCACAAACCCGGCAGAATTCAGGTTGATGGTTTCGCGCGTGAACGTGTGCGCCGTCAAGGTGGCCCCGCTGTTCATCAGGTACCCCACCGCTTCATCCTGATCCTCGTAATGGGCATGCAGCGAGTCCACCACGAACATCGAATCCACCGCGTCGGTTAGTGATGGATGCCAGTAGATGCGGCAACCGGTTGCAGCCAACGCCGATTCAAGCGCCTCGTATGCGCTCACAAATTGCGGTGGGCTGCTCGTCGCGTCTTTGTAGACATTGTAATTGGCTTCCGCATCCTCCCAAAACTCCAAACCAGTCGCCAACGCCGTGTCGTGTTCCAAATGTTTGATGAGAAAACAACGGTTCGTGTCGCTGGTGATTGTCCAGGTGCGCAGCTTGTTCAATGCCAGGGACAATTGTCCCTTGACTTTTGAATACCCTACCGATTCTGGATCCTCACGATACTCAATATCTTTCAACCCTGCCAAATCATCCATGGCTGTGATGGTGATGGCCTGCGGGAAATACTCATCCTCAATTTCGTAGAAATCTGGCAGGATAATCCCCCGCCAAAACATCACCGCAGACGCGTCCGAATAGCTGCTGCCGCCCACATATATTTCCAGGAAAAAACGCCCCTCCTTTGCGCTGGTAATCGCGTCCACCATTGCCAGGTCATTGTTGTTCAGGGCCTGCAACGTGAACGACACTGTGGACGGGATAATCAGTTGGGTTCTGCTGTCCGTCTCCCCATCATATTCAAGGTGGAAACCGTCGGACGTGTAGAACTCGGTCGGACTGCTGCCGCCGTACGTGGTGTCATGGACAGCCAAATGCCAGTTGGTGCCGTTGAAGTCCTTGAAACTGCTATGATGTTTGACCGCCATTATCGAACCCTGTTTCGTGCGCGTGTGCCGCGCTCATGTGACAACACAATATCCTTTCCGCTAATGCGTCCAGTGACGGTGACATTGGACCCGCTGTTTGACAACATGCCTTGCAACTTCGACAACGGCGCGATGACTTCTGGATTTGATTTTGCCCCTGCATATTCGCCGACGACCGCGCTGGTCATGCCGTAAGCCAACCCCCCCTCGGCCAGCATTGGTGGCGACTGCATCCGCGACTGAAAACCTTTGATGGCTGCACCTGCCGCCACCAAACCAATACCCGCAGCCACTGCGACCGCTGGGTTGGTCAGTAGCGATTGGTAAAACGACATCGCCGCCACACCTGCCGCGATGAACTGTTGCCCCAGGTCCATCAGCAAGTTGGCAATTCCCATCAGTGATTGCGCAAATATGTCCTGCATGGAGATCGTGCCGGCAATCAACCCACCGACCGCCATTCCCAACCCAACAAATGCGCCCTCCACCTGCGATGACAAATCCAGAGTCATAGACAAATCTGCATGCATGTTTTTCAGGGAATCCCGCAGGGAATTGAAATAACTGGTTGTCTCCTTCGCCTGCTCGCCCATGTCCTGCAACTGGTGGCCTTCCGCCATTTGTTCCATGTGACGTTCCTGGCCTGTCAACAAACCACCGTACCTATGCTCCATGTCCTCTGGTCGCTTGGTTGTTTCCCCAGGCGCTGTGGGCGCGCCTCCTGATCCACCGCCAAACAAACTGAACCCCGCGAACCCATCGGCCAGCATCCCCAAATAATCTTTCGTCTCACCCTCCGTTTCCTTCACCTTGAATTTGAACGCGTCCAAATCCTCAACGAGTCCATCAATGAAGGAACTGAAGCCACCGGACAAATCCGAATCAACCCCCAACATGGACATACCTGCATCAATAATAGACAAGATGCCGCCAAACAGATATTCAACGCCCTTCAATATCCCGCCTGCCGCATCCATTAACGCGTTGTGCAAGTACTGAAGGAACCCGCGCCAATTGCCATTGAATAACTCTGTGAAGCCATTCAGGACGTTGGTGATTGCGCCGAATACTTTGCCCAATACCTGTTGGATCATGTCAAACGCTCTCATCCAGTTGTCCACCAGGAACGTCCCCACCTTGGACCAGACCCACTGGATGAAATCCCAAAAGTACCCGAACACCTTCACCACCAAACCAATGGCAGTGTTGACGTATTCTACGACGCCATCGAAGAACGTCGCGCCTGCTCCCTCGGTGAAATACGCTTTGATGGCATCCCAGTTGTCATATATCAAATAGACGGCAGCGGCAATGGCGGCAATGGCTGCCAAAACAGGCGCGCTAATGCCAGCGAACACTGGCAACAACAGTTCCATGGTGGCCATAATCTGTGGCAACACAAACAGCAATGGCCCCAACGCTGCCAATATCCCGCCCACCACAATGATGGTGTTGCGCACCTCTGAACTCAACCCGCTGAACCAACCCGCCGCGCGTTCCAACATGCCCATGATGCGTTCCATGGTCGGGGCCAACGCCTCGCCCAATGCAATTTGCGCGCCTTCGATGGCCGATTGCATTCGCTTCAATGCACCTTTACTGTTGTTCGTCATTTCGTCGGCCATGCCTTTGGAGGCCCCGGCCGCTTGATCCAGTGTTGTAGTTAGTTCTTTTGTTTTTTCACTGTTTTCCGACAACACCAGCAGCGCCGTTTGCGCCGATCGGCCTACCTCATCGAACGCGTCTTCCAACGTCATGCCTTTTTCAGCCAACGCCGCTATCTTCTCCGTTGTCGGTCCGCCTTCGCTGCCCATGTCGGCAATGATGCGTCGCAGCGCCGTACCCGCCTGGCTTCCTTTGATGCCCGCATTGGCCAGCGTTCCCAACATCGCTGTCGTCTCCTCGATTGACAATCCCGCCGCGTTCGCCACCGGGGCAACGTATTTCATGGAGTCCGCAAACGAATCCATGTCCATCGCCGATGTGCTGAATGATTTGGCCATGACGTCCGTCACCCGGCCGGTCTCCATCGCATCCATCCCAAACCCGCGTAAGGTGGCGCCCGCCACTTCTGCCGCTTTGCCCAAATCGGAATCGGTCGCCTGAGCCAGGTACAACGTGGCTTCCGTTACCTGGTCGATTTCCTGCGCCGTGAATCCCAGTTTGGCGAATTCCGTTTGCAGGTTCGCTACATCGGACGCCGTGAACACTGTCGTTTTACCCAGTTGTTTGGCCTGGTTCTCCAACGCTTTGAACTCCTCCGCCGTGGCCCCACTGACGGCCTTCACCTTTGCCATTGACGCCTCAAAATCCATCGCCACTTTGAACGATGAACCCGCAATGGCAGCCATGGGCGCGGTGATGGCTGCGGACATCGTGGTCCCTAGCCGCTTCATGTTCCGACCAAACGACCGGAATTTGCCCATCGCCTTCCCCAAGTCCTTGTCCAGGTCCCGGCTATCTGCGCCGATCTTCACCAGCAAATCGCCAATCTTCGCCATTACTTAGAAATTTTCTGCAAAATACTATGAATGGTCGACGCCGATTTGACCTCCTTTCTGTCCCATGGCATCGGCCAAAACTGCATCAGCGCCGTTCCCTTTTTCAGGTACGGCCCGCATATGGCATAGGCCATCTGCCGCGCGCGTTCCCATGCCAGGCGGTCCGTCTGTTCCTCGTTCTTCCTCGTCCGCATAATGATTGCGGACAACTCGTCCCATGTTAGATGGTCGTAGTCCCGTGGGGATACACCAGCGATGGCCACGGCCGTCGCAAACAAATCGTCGTCGGTTAGGCCTTCGCCTTCCGTCGCGCTGCTCGGTTCGCTGGTGTCGTGGCGTTTTTTTCCTGGTCCTCTGCCATGGTTGCAATGACCTCGCCAATGGTTTGTATGTCCGCAAATGACATGCGATCAATAAACTGGTCCGCTGTCATCTCCAATGGTGGTTGGTTCTCAATCTCCCGATACACCTGGATGGAGAAAAACGCCAACGCGCCAAAATCTGATTCGTCCCCTTTCTCCTCAATCTCCGCCAGGCGGTATCCCGCCCACCGCTTAAAACGACGAGAAGCACCAGGACCAAAAAGGCCTTGGTACTTCTCGCCATTGCTCAATACAAATTCGATGGTCATACTTACGCAGTAATTTCCGCGTAAGTTACTGCGCCCGTCACCTTCAATGAAACTGAAAATTCAATGTTGTCCTCAAATGCCGATGGCAACGACAACGATGTGATGTAGGCGGTACACGATAACAAATAATCGTTGTCACCTGCGCCATCATATGCGCCCGTTCCAACTTGGACCTCAATGTCCAACGCTGTGCCTGCCAACTGCGCCGAATTCAGGTTGTTGTAACCAAATGTCGCGTCGTGCTTGAATAGACATGTCAAATCAATTGACGCGTCCTTAAGGCCTGGCAACATCTCTGCCCAACCGTTGCTGTCCTTGGTGGTGGTGTCACGCTCTGCCGTGTTGATGGTGATGGTGCTGTCCTTGATGAGGTCAAATGCCGCCACTGATCCACCTGTTGTTGCCGCCTTAAACTTAACGTTTGTGGCGTTCAAAATGCCTGTCGTTTGTGCCATGGTATTATCGGGTTTTTTTTCGCAATCGTTTTGCGGCCGTTCGCTTTGGTGGCGTGGCTGCCGCTGTCTCCACTTCGACGCCTGGGGCGTCCTGTTCGTTAAAATATCCCTGCGCCTTCAACTCGTTGTATTCATGCACCCGCAGCAATCGCGGACGCATTCCATACACCGGATGCGGCTTGGTGAAATTCGCCTTAATCATGACGGCAATTTACGCACTTTGAAAATTAGCCCGTGCCGCTTTGCCGCGCGTTCACAATGGCCTGGATCCAGCGCCTCCAATTGCGCCCGCACCCACTGCCCAACTTTGGACAATACGCCCTGGTAATGTGCTTGGCCAATCACTGCCGATGCTGGGTAATATTCACCAAACTGTATTTCGGCGCCCGGTGCGATGAGCCACGCAGTCAGCCACGTCGCCGCTGTTGCGTTAAGGACACTGGACATCTTGACTCCGAGGCCGTAAACGTCCATCATCATCTTCGCCACGTCGAACATCAGCAGGTACGTTGCCCACCTGAACAACCGCACGATGAACCCGTAGACGATGCCCAGCGGGTAACTGATGAGAGCCAGCGCGATGAGCGCCGTGAACCTTGCCACCTTCATATCTCTTCGTTTTCTGGGAACCACCCGTTTGCCACCATGTACTCGTGGTCACGCAGCGTTGTCGTGCTTGGCACAATCGCCCCGAAAGGAAATTGCTCTTGCGTGTGGATGTATCCTTGCAACGTCACCCGCTCCGTATCTGTCAGGTCGGGGAACATCGACACCAACTTTTCAAGGTTTGCCTGTGGATGCACCGGGATGATGTACGCAGGGTCAACTTGCAAGGCGTGTTGGACGCCGTCGGGATGCTTCACCACGCCGAACACCGTGCCGTCTTTTTGATATTCGGCCTGCACTGCAAGGGGCACTGTGATGTTGTACAGTTCCCGCGTGATTTGCTTGGCGCGCGTCTCGCTCGTCAACACGCCGACGGGAAGGACGATGATGTAGGTCATGGCGTGTAGATGTTGTAGTAGTCGTTGATGTTGGTTTCGATGCCTGTGCGGTTGCCTGCGGTGTCTTGGTTAGATGGGTAAACAATTAGCTCTTGACAGTTACCTATAATCCCAAGCGTACCATCATTTTTAGTACCAATAAACAAATCTGACAATCCGTTTGACCCCACGCTTGCCGACAGAATTGACGTGTTATCAACGAATAATTCTGAACCGCTGCCGTCAAACACACCAGTTAAAACAACTTGACTCAAAGGAGCCCCTGTTGTTGATGTGGCTGTTGTGCCAGCGAAAAATCTCCAGTTTCTTGTTGTTGCAGTTCCTATGAACACCCTGTTGGTGTTTGTGGGGTCACTGTCAAACATATAGTTAACAGCACCATATGACTGGATTGCAACAACGTGCGAAATTGTTATGGGTTGGTTAACCAATGACATTGAGTTTTTCACGTGCGTAGAGCCATCAAAGTAAATTGCTGGTTTCTCGTTCCCCGCGATTCCATCCTCAATCACTCCATTCGTGCTGTCGTAAATCTTCGGCTGGTCTCCCGTCACCGTCTGCGTCGCGTCGTTGCTGTTCGCTTGGTCGTACCAAATTTTGACAAACCCGTCCGTGCCTGAGCAGAAGGTGGCAAGCGCTGTCGTGTCAAGGTCGCCGTTTGCATCAAAGCCGATGTCCTGCTCGGCGTTGTCGGATGCGCGACGGACGCGGATGGCTGACCCGGTGTAATCGCTGTCAAGCAACCGCAGCGAATAGGCGGCTGCCGCGCCTGAGTATGTGTCGAGAAGACCAGTGAACGCTGTCACATCTTCCCAAGTTGTTTTGATGCTGACGGGCGTGTCTCCGCCGGGGCTTGTCTTCAATTGGTCTTCAAAGGCGTCCACAAGATCGGCGTATGTGGCGTTGTCTGCGAGCGTTTCCAGCAACGTCCACGAGCCGCTGTCGATGTCGGCTTGCGCTGTGGTGCTGTACCAAATCTTGCGTACAATCTTGTTGCCTGCGGATGGCGTGTCGCTTTGCGCTGTCCTGAACTGCTGGGTGTCGGTGGTGATGGAGTAGTAGTAGATTTCCACCGTCTCGGTTGCCCCCTCCAGAATCGTCTTCGACGTTTGAGGTGGCGTCCTCCAGTCGCTGGATGTGCTGTCGTAGCGCAGCAACGCGCCTTGATATGGGTTGCTGATGACGACGTCGTCGAGGCGGTCTAAGTTGTTGCGGTAGCCCGGTGACCACATCCGGACGAAGATGCGCCCGGTGTTCTGCTGTTGCCGCGTGACAATCGCGCAAACCAGCGGACTGGAATTCGTGCCTTCAATCCATGTAAACAGGCCGAACGGATAGAAGGTTGCGTTCACGCCTTCGAGCGGGTAGAGCAACGTGCCTACTGGGAAGTTGCTGGTATCCAGTCCTCGAATCTCGCCGTAGACGGTGGCATGGCCGTTGCTCCTGCCGGGGATGGTCTCGCCTGCAATGCCCACGAACCGCAGCGGGCCGTATGCCGTTTGGTATGGCTCGACGCTAATGCGGTCGCCCTGCGCGCCAACTGCGGACAGCGGGCGGCCCGGTACGATGTCATCATTTGAATTGTTGAACACTGGGATTGAGATGCTGCCAGCGCCGTCGTTTATCCACTCGCCGCTCGCCTCGTCGTATGCCAAGGTTTGCCTGTCGATGGGGTCGTTGATGGTGACGTTCGCAAGGCGCTCTAAATTCAACGCTTCAAGCGGTTCGCCCGTAATCACCACCGACAAATCGCGCGGCAAACGGAATTGATATTGTTGCACGATGGCGTACAACTCAATTTCCGGGTAATGTTCATACGACTGATTTTGGAACTGCACCGATTGGATCGGCACCGTGGCCACTGTTCCCGAATACCTGTCGAACATCGCGCGCAACGTGGATGCAATGTCTTCCGCTTCGCTGAACTTGCGTGAATATATCACCACCTCCGTGGGCTGCACGTCCAGTGTGGATGGTCCGTGCTTGGTGTCGCTCGGTTGCGGTGGCGATGGTTCGTAGGTCACACATGGGTACTCCGCCCCCTGGGGCGCTGTCATTGGGTAGCAACGTGTCCCAATGGTATCACCGACGCCGTTATCAGTGTCGATAATCAACGCATATATCGCCTTGCCAATCATTTCCTTGATGCCTTCAATGCGTACAACTCAATAATGTCTTGGTATCCTTTGGTCAATCGTTTTTCAGCCGATGGGATGCCCGCTTTGATGCCACGCGCTATGGCCCCTTTGTTGCGCATGCCCATTTTTGGACGCGATGGGCGTTTGTTTTTGGGGTTGGCGCTGGCGCCCCTGGCCTGCTGGTTGAAATACATGTCGCCACCTTCGACGATGTTGGCAAACCAACCATCTTTCCGCCATGGCACCTTCCGGCCTACGCGCGGACCAGCAAAATAGGTGTTGTACCTGTCGTCCAGTTTGAAATGCCAAACGGATCGGCGCATGGTGCCTGGTTCGATGTCGTAGCCAGGACCGCCCGCCTTTTTGCGTCGCACCCGCGCCGTCACTGGGCTAGGCTTAATCTGCGAACGGATATGACGGACAAACATTCGGGCCACCTCCTCATGCAGGTCCTCCAGTTCCTTCGACTTTTTGAAGTTGGCGCCGAACTCCTTGAATTTCTTTTCCACCTTGTCCAGGTCGGGCATGGTGATGCCACGGCCTGCCAGGTACTCCACCTTTGCGGTGCGCGAATAGTGGATATATCCTTGCTTGCTAGCCATTCGTATCTCGCAATTTAGTTGTGATCATTACGTCGTCACCCCTGCCCATCATGTGAATGCCCAAAATGTCGTAGCTACGACCGCGCCACACAATGCGGTCCTTTTCGGTGATGTCCTGGGTGAACTGGCTGTGACGCACCCGCCAAACAATTTCCGACATCGGCAGAAGTTGCGCGCCCACCTCCGTCTCTTTGATTTTCGTTTGCTTCATATCCAGCGCCGCCCACAACTTCCCCGCCGATGCCCAGGTGCGTTCGCGTTCGCCGTAGGCGTTCACCGTCTCCGTCACCCGTTCAATCGTAATGCGCCGATCCAATCTCCCCGCTCTCATATCGTCCGAAATTGACTCACTTGGTACAACAGTCCCATGGGCGTTTCCTTCAAGTTGCCAGCGCCCACCGCTTCCCTGTTCTCGTAAATGTGTGCCGCGTAGTTCTTCGCCGCCCCCTTCAATGCCGCAGGAAATTCAGCCGATGTACACCCCGCCGTCATCGTCACCCGCACCGGGTTGTACTGGTCCGTCGCGTATGCCGGTGGCGACACGAACGAGATGCGCGGACGTTGCGACGCCAAATCCGCGCGCCAATTGTCCGTTGACAGTGTGGTGTATGTCGACTCACCCACGGCAATGTATGCCACCTCTGTGATGGTTTTGGCGTAGCGCAAACGCAGTTGGACGGCATCCCAGTTGTCCAGGTATACGGTGACGTTTTGAACGCCAATCGGCAATCGGCAATACCATTCCACCCACGCCAACGCCTGATTGCGTATATCACCAATCACCGACGCGTCATCCTCGCTATCCACGCGTAGCCATTCCTGCAACTCGTCAACGGTCAAAAAGTCGTCCAATGTCGCACCGCCTGCAAATTGTATCGTCATGCCCCGAATTTACGGCAAAGAAAAACGGGGCGAAATGCCCCGTTTCCCAACCAAAACAATGAGATCACAACCAATGATCACGTCAACGCGTTTGCCTTGCAGATTGCACCCGCCTGGCGAATCGCGAAGTCATAGTACCGATGCATCACTACGCGCACCATCGCTTTGGTGCTAAGTGTTGATCGGTCAAATTCAATGTCAATGCCTCCAAAGTAAGCAAGGATGGTTCCTTGTTGGAAGTTGCCAAACAGCGCTTGGCCCCCAACGGTGGTTCCGTTTGCCAATGTGCCATCGGCCAAATTCGCTGTGGCAATGGCGCGCCGTCCGTTGATGGTGTTTCCATCATACAACGCGCTGACCGCAGTGACCAACGTTTCCGATTGGGCAAGGTTCCACGCGTTTGGTGACAAGATGAACACACCATTTTCATGGTCCGCCTTCTGTCCCATCACGCGCGAAATCATGGCATTTACCAACGCCGCATCCAACGCCGTGTCGCCGCTGGTCTGCTCGTTGATGGTTGCCGCTGCAAAGGTGGCCAATGCCGCCTCGTCCATGCGGTTCATCATGCCACGGTACAATTCCTGGGTGATGAAGTTGGCCACGCCGTCACCGCCTTGCAACAACAACAATTTGGTGTGGTCGGTGTAAAAACCGGCCTGCTTTGGCGACATGGTAAGTTCATCCAACTCCATGCCGGATGTCTGGAATGCTACGCCCTCGTCGACGCCATCATATTCATCCTTGACCGCTGTGGTGTCGGTGCCTGTTGATGGAACCGGTGCAACCGATGTGCGTGGGAACTTTAGGTTGGCTGTTGCGCCTTCAATGATGGTTGCGCCTGCCTGCTCCAAAACAGATGGGGCGTACAATCCCTCAATGAAGCCAGGAACGTTTGTTGGAACAAATCCAGATCCGTCACCGCTGCCCGCTTGGAAGTTGTCCGCACTACCTGCGCGGAAGTTCTTGGCGTGACGCAATACCTTTTCAGGAATTGACACATCACCAGCCAACGAAACGCCGTATTTGCCGGCTTCCTGCCGCGCCTCCTGTTGGAATTCCGCTTCCGCGCCTTCCAAAGGACGGCCAGCCACTGCCCGCTCGAATGCGCGGCCCATGCTGAATTTGTCCGACACCTTAGAAATTTCACGCGCCTCGGCCCGCGATGGCTCTGCACCCCATCCATTGGCGCGCGCACTCATCGTGTCCAAATCCTTTTGGCGCTTGATTTTGTCGTCCAACCGGGATACCTCTGAACGCAGGAACTCGTAACGTTGCTCCTCCGCTTCATTCAGGGCGCGGCCCTCATTGTCGGCCCGCTGAACGAGACCTTCAAACTCTGCGAACGCCTTCGCGCGCTCGTCCTGCATTTGCCGTAGTGACATGTTTTCGGGGTTTAGATTTTCGGCCAATTTACGGCCTTCTGAATTATCTGTTTTTGCTTCACTCAAATCAGGAACGTTGGGCGTTTGCTCCCGCTGTTCCTGCGTTTCCTGTTTAACTTCCTTCCGTTCCTCCGCCGGTGCCTCCACGTTCGCAAACTTGCTGCGCGCCACGATGCTGGTTCCTTCATACGCTGGGTATGTCACCACCGCCGCATCGTATATTTTATCGAATTCTAGGATCGTCCGTTCCTGTTTGGCGTCGTCCCACTGTTCACGCTTGGTGGTAAATGCGAATGACATTTGCGACAAATCGCCACGCTTCACCATCGCATACAAATCCCTGCCCGCTGTCGTGGGGACGATGGACGCGCGGACCTTCAACCCCGTGTCGTCGGGCGTCAACTGCAACGTTCCATTTGTCGTGCGCGCAAATGGCGTATCGTCATGATTGACCAACAAACGAACGTCAGCCATGTCCGCACCTTCAAACGATCCGGGCGCAATGACTTCGTTGTATTCCCCCATCCAATCGCGAATGGTCGTTGATTGGTTGTACACTGCCGCGTATCCCTCCACAATCATTTCCCCGCCGTCGCTCTCGTATGCTTCGCGAATTTCAACGGATCGCAATTCGGCATCGTCGCCGTGCCTGCTGCGGATTTGCTCCGCCAACTTATTCGTTTTCTTCTCCATTTTCTGACTCGTTTGATTCGTCGTCCACTTCGTCGGCTGGCTCCTCCTGTTGCAGTTCCGCTGGGGCGGGTGCTGGCTGCGGTTCAGGTGCCGATATTTTCTTTGAAAAATCCTCCAAATAGTCCAACGCGATCAGGTTCGATTGCAACAAATGTACATCACCCCCCGAAACGGGATTCAAACCCAGTTTGGCGCGCCCCTCGTTGGGCGTCAACACTGTGGACTTGATCATCTTGTCGATGTAGTCCGCCTGCGACTTCATGTCCGCTTTGTACAACGATGACAAATCGTAGTTGAAGAAATACCTGTCCTGCTCCGATGGCAACAGCAGCGTTCCCCACATCGCCTGTTCGCCCAACTCACACCAAGGCATGATGGTGTGTTGGCCAAACATCAACTGTTGTTGTTCAAAGTTGCTGTACTTGACTTGACTGTCGATATGCACCAACGCCGGGGGAACGCCGAAAATGCGGCAAACCTCCGTGTTTTGGAATTTCCGCGATTCCAGGAATTGTGCTTCCTCCGCTGTGATGCCCACGCGCGAAAACCGCGTACCAAACGGCATGAACAACGTGGTGGCGCCGTTTTGTTTTTGCTGCCGCACATCCTTCATGATGTTTTCCGCCGTCTCGTCATCAATGGGCGTATCTGGGGAAACGATACCAGACACCTGCCCGCCATCGCCGGTGTACTTCGCCCCCATGCGCATCAGAGACACCGACAACCCCATATTTTCCGCATGGGTCACGATTGGCGATTCACGCCACAACGATGGAATTTCTAATATCTCATCCTGCGCAATCTTTCCCAACTTAGGATGCAGGTAATACCGATCCGTTCCCTCCACCCGTAACGTGCAATCGTCATTGTGCAGGACGTGCATGGCCACCACTTCGCCCGCTGTTCCCGTCTCCAGGTACACCAACCCCACGCCACGCCACACCGCGTTCGCGTATGCTGTTTGCCAAAACTCAAACGCCGTTTCGTAACTGTTGGGGCGTTTTTGGATCAGCCGTTGCAATGGGTGTTCCGCCATCACCCTGTTGCGCCCGCGCTGGGTGTACAACGCCAGGTGCAACGACGCCATCGTGCGCGAAATCAAATTCACGCATGCGTATGCCGCCGAAATGCCCTTTGCGCTGTGGTCAGTCACACGAACGTTGGACAACGTGCGCGCATCCACCATAAATGATTGCGCCGTCGGTGACGTGTTGTATTTGCCAGGGTGCGCGCGTTCCTCCACTCCCAATGCGCGTTGAATGGCCCTTTGAATTCTGTTTGCCATGGCCCAAATTTACCTAAAACGCCCACACCCGTTTTGGCACTGGCTTCGCGTTGGCACTGTCCTTCAAATGTTCGCCGATCGCCATGATCATCGCCACCACTGGGTCAATCTTGCCCGATGATTTGCCTTTGTCCACTTTGATGTTGCCCGCGGGATCGGTCCGCAACTCGACATTGGACAACGCCCAACGCAACACCGGGTCGCCATCGTGCCAAATTTTGCCCTGCCGCGCCAATATCTCCACTTGCTTGGTGGGTGGTGACAACGATACAAACCCCTGACCAAATGGCGCAATGGGTACTTTGTCGGCCACCAGGTCGATGCCGATTTGCGTGGCGTTGAACCTGTCGAATGCCACTTTCTGCAATTTGTATTTGCGAATCAGCGCGCCGGCATCCACTTCGACGCCGTTGGCCGTCATCATGACGCCACTGATGACGCGCCTGATTTCGTCGTAGTCAGTCACGTTGCCGTCGGTGACATGCACATTGGGCAACTTTTCAAATGTCGCGTATGGATTGCCGCCCCTTTGCTTCATCTCCCGCATCGTGTCGCCTGGCAAAAAGTAGTGGCCACGCACCACATACCCGCCGTCCTGCGGCTGCACCAACACCAACGCCGTCAAATCAGAGACCGACGCCAGGTCCAAACCCGCCCAAATAGGCAAACGCGCGTCAAATTGCCGGTCGCTGGCGCCTGCCATCCACAATTCGTCCTGAATCCACGTTTCCGATGCAGCCACTTGCAAGTTCAGGTGTTTGGTTTTGAACTCCACCTCCGTACTTCCCCCCATCGACAGCGCCTGGGTAAACTGTTCCCGCATGTATTGCCAGGTGGGTGAGATGCCAACGGATGGATTCGCCTTTGCCCAGGCGTTTTCGTCCTTCCAATCGTCGCTTTCATCCATCTCAAACATCAGGGCAAATTGCGCATCGTCGGTGCGCGCGCCTTCCAACACCGCGCGGCAATGCCTTTTCAGTTCGTCCATCGGGCCACCTGGGTTGAATCCCTCGGTTGAAATGGTGAAATGTAGGCCGTTGGGACGCGCGCCCATTGACGACTTGATGACGTTGTAAACGCTGTCATTGGGGTGCGCGTGGTATTCGTCGATGCAGCCAAAATGCGTGTCAAGACCATCCAACGTGTCTTTGTTGCTGCCCAAATAGCCAATTTTCCCGCCGTTTTTGGTCCTTCCCCCGCGCAATTTGACGTTGGCATACTTGCGCACCGTCAATGAACGTTTGGCAAATTCGAACACCGATCGGTACGCCTCCTCAGCCTGGTCCTTTTTTGTGGCCAAAAAGTAACAATCGGGGCTGTTTTCGTCGTCAAAAATGGCCATTGCAATCGCCAGCGCCGCCGCGAACACCGTTTTGCCGTTTTTTCGGCTGATCAAAACAAAGGCGTAGCGAAACCGACGCGTTCCCGTTTCGCGGTTGAACCATCCGAAAACGTTCCAAACCACGAATTTTTGCCACTCCATCAGTTCAAATGGCTCGCCTGCCTTTGGGCCTTTGAACACCTTCAACACCGCTGGGAAGAAATCGCACCACGCCTGTGCAATGTTAGGCCGAAACTCCCATGGCCCATTGTCCGCCTCATCCAAATCGTTCAAATATCGCCGGCATGCCAACTGCACCCAGCGCCCCGCCACGCGTTTGCCCAATGTGACGTCCACCGCCCATTGATGCGCTGGGTGATCAGTCCAATCGTGCGCGCAGTTCATCCAATGGATCGTCTGTTTGTACATCAACTTCCAATCGGCGCCGCGCTGCTGGGGTCATGCCTAGTTCCTTCAACGCCACAATCAGTTTGGAACGCGATTCCTGCAACATCTTCACTTCTGGACGTGGGCGAACGTTGCCGTTTCCGTCTACAAAAGTGAAGCCACAGGCGTTTACGATGCTTTGCAACTGTTCCACTTCGACCGACAAACAGCCGGCCACTTCAATCAAATTTTCATCCAACCGACCAATGTGGCCCGCATGGACCAGAGACGCCTGAATCAGGTCGCCGCGCTCCTGTTGCGCCTTAAAAATCTCGTCTGTTTTGCTCATTTTTTGGTGTTTCTAGTGGTGTCGATTGATTCGGCGAGCAGCCGAACCAAACTCGAAAATCGGAAAAAACTGAGAGGGTCC
>Ga0222715_10001408_pt1 | contig 22936 bp, 19 predicted proteins | sample C33_9DmetaG_FD_165056 | JGI IMG/M metagenome (GOLD analysis project Ga0222715, IMG submission 165056) | Estuarine water microbial communities from San Francisco Bay, California, United States - C33_9D | ecosystem: Environmental > Aquatic > Marine > Unclassified | place: USA: California...
GTCGCCACGTTCATTCCCCGCCTACGCGACCCGAGCCCAGTTGCACACCGTGGTCGGCATGCTCGAGGACCGGTTCCCCAAGGCCGCCGAGATCCTCGCCGCAGCCGAAGGTGACGTGACCGCGTACGCGGCGTTCCCGAAGGCGCACTGGCGCAAGATCTCGAGCACGAACCCGTTGGAGCGGATCAACAAAGAGATCAAGCGCCGCTCGAACGTGGTCGGGATCTTCCCCGACGACGCCTCGGTGATCCGCCTCGTCGGCGCCGTGTTGTTGGAGCAACACGACGAGTGGGCCGTTGCCGAGCGCCGCTACCTGAGCGAGGAATCGATGGCCCTCATCGACCAACACCTCCAGGAGGTGACCGCCACCAAACAACCCGAACTGCCGGCCGCCTAAACTCGGCCAACGAAGCCAAGGGTCACAGACCTACTTCCACCACCCGACGGGACGCGACCCCTCCAACGAAGCCAGGGCGGCTCAAGTGGCACCGACAATGTTGACCGAGCACATGATGGGAACGTCACCGAACCTCACATCGGTGGCGCGTCCACGGGCTCAGTCGGCGCGCATCATGAGGTGGGTCATGCGTCAACGTGGCCACTGCATCGCGGCTCTTCTCTGTCAAGAAGTGGGTTCGGGATGGGCAGATTGAGGACGTCTGTGTGACCTTGCGGTCTCCCGCGTGATCAGCTCTCGCCTCGGTGCTGACTCTTCGGAATGGCCACATCCCGAACCCGGTAGCCGAGGTTAGACCTTGACGGTTTGCACGCGCTTCACTACGTCCGGACAGGAAGGTCTAGGTGGCTGGGCGGAGGCGGAGGCCGTGCATCCCGCCGTCGACGGCCAGGATCGTGCCGGTGGTTGAGCCGGCAAGGGGGCTGGCGAGGTAGCAGATCGCGGTGGCGACCTCGTCGGCGCTGACCAGCCGACCGATCGGCTGCCGGGCTTCGAGCGCCGTCCGTTCAGCACTCGGGTCGTCTGCCTTCGCCAGCAACCGGCCGATCCACGGGGTGTCGGCCGTGCCGGGCGCAACGGCATTGACGCGAATGCCGTCACGGACATGGTCGGCGGCCATCGCCAACGTCAGCGCGTGTACAGCACCTTTGGTGGCACAGTACGCAGCTCGTTGTGGGAGCCCCGCCCAACCCGCGATCGACCCGGTGTTGACGATCGCAGCATGCGCTGAGCGCTCCAGATAGGGGAGCGCGGCTCGGGTGACACGGACGATGCCGAACACATTCACATCGAACACGTTCACCCATTCGGCGTCGTCGTTGTCTGCGACCGAACCCTGGGCGCCGATACCGGCGTTGTTGATGAGGATGTCGAGCTCCCCGAACCGTTCGACGACGGCATCGATGGCATCCTTCACCGACTCGTCGTCGGATACATCGCATCGGATTCCCACGAGAGGAGCATCGACTGTCGGTTCGAGATCGAGGGCGACGACGTTCGCTCCGCCGGATGCCAGCATCTTGGCGGTCGCCAATCCGATACCCGAAGCGCCGCCGGTGACGACGGCGGTGAGCCCTGCAAATGATCGGTCGGTCATGAGATCTCCGTTGTGCGATAGGAATCTGAAGGGTGGAAGTAGATGTCCAAATCTGAGGTGGTCGTTCCGACAAGTGAAACGAACCCGTGTCAGGAAGCTAACCTCGGTGTGGATGCCCAGCCGTTCCAATCTCGAGGATTTCTGCAGATGAACAAGAAGTCGAAGACAACGACGGGCAACGCGGCGACGACCGGGTCCTCGAACGCCTACCCGATCCGGGCCGTCGAACGAGTTTGCGACATCCTCGACCTGCTTCAGCGTTCACGTGAGGGCGTGTCGCTCCCTGACGTTGCGGCTGTCACGTCGTTGCCTAAGAGCTCGGCCTTTCGGTACCTTTCGGCGCTCGAGGGTCGTGGATATGTAGAGCGTGACGAGCAGTCCGCGTTGTACCGAGTCGGACTCGCCTTTCAACCCCAGAACACCCGCCAACTCGAAGCGTTTCTGGCGTATGCCAGCGGTCCGCTCAGGCGGCTCCGCGACGACACCGGCGAGACGACCAATCTCGGCACGCTCGACGGACCGCTGGTCGTTCACAGTCTCGTCTTCGAGAGCAGTCAGATGATGCGACTGGCCGCCCGAGTCGGCGATCGAGCCCCGATCCACTCGACCGCGATGGGAAAGGCGATGGCTGCCGAACTACCCGAAGATCGCGTGCTGAGGATGTTGAACGCGATCGAGATGACGGCGTACACCAACACCACGATCACCACACCAGAGGCGTACATGACCGCCCTCGAGGTCGTGCGACAGCAGGGCTACGCCATCGACGAACTCGAGAACCAGGCTGACGGTCGGTGCGTCGCGGTGGCGCTCCAGGGCATGCCGTTCCCGTGCGGGATCAGCGTCAGCGCACCGGCCCGAAGGCTCACCCGCGACAAGGTGCCCGGCGTCGCCAAGCAACTCCGCCGCGTCGGTCTGAAGCTCGTTCGCGACTTCCTCACCGAAGCCTGAGACCTGAACCGAACCGTCAGCCTGGTCCGTCGGCCCGCTGCGCGATCAGCCCGTAGAACTCGGGTCGCCGGTTGTGTTCGAAGTCGAGGAAGCCCCGGTATCGCACGGATTCGTCGAGATCGCACTCGTGGATGACGAGTTCGTCGCCGAGCGTGGTGCTCTGCGCGACGATTTCACCCGATGGGGCAATGATCGAGGTGAGTCCGATCTGGCTCACCCCTTCCTCGACGCCCGCCTTGGCGACAGCCACCACCCACGCCGCGTTCTGATTCGCTCCGGCCTGCATGCACAGCTCGTGATGGAACCCGACGAGGCGATCGAGTTCCGGGTACTCCGGGATGTTGTCGGGCGTGTTGTAGCCGATCAGGATCATCTCGGCCCCGCGCAGGCCGAGCAACCGGTATGACTCGGGCCAGCGCCGATCGTTGCAGATCGACATTCCGAGCGTGCCGCCGAACGCCTTCCAGGTTTGAAACCCGAGGTCGCCAACCTCGAAGTAGCGCTTCTCGAGATTCTGGAACGGGTTGTGCGAGCGATGATCGGAGTGCCCCGGGAGGTGGATCTTTCGATGTTTGCCAACGATCCGACCGTCCGGGTCGACGAGGATGCTCGAGTTGAATCGCTTCGGGTATCCGTCGACGGTGGCCAGTTCCGCATACCCGAGGCAGAAGCCGATTCCGAGCCGAGCGGCTTCGTCGAACAACGGCTGGGTATCGGGTCCTGGCATCTCGCGTTCGAACCAGCTGTCGAGCTGTTCGTCGTCGTCGATCCACCAGTGGGCGAAGAACGAGGTCAGCGCACATTCCGTGAACACCACGAGCTGACAGCCGGCATCATGTGCTCGCCGCAGCTGCACGAGCAGCCGTTCGACCACTTCGGCCCGGCCGGCGCTCGCCTCGACCGGTCCGGACTGGGCTGCGGCGACGGTGACAATTCTGGACATTGTCTCAGGCCTTCCGGTCGCCGGGGAACGTGGCGAACACAGGGCTCGACCACGCTTGCGCCCCGTCATGCTGGAGCACCCGCAGCCAGTAGGCATTGCAGCCTGGATGTGGATCGGGGTCGACGAAGCTGCCCAAGCACGATGGGGATGGCAGGCCCGCCGGCAGGCGCTGGATTCGTACCGTTCGAGAAGGGTTGCCGGCATCGACGACGAACGGGCGCTCGTCGATCTGGTCGAGCGGCACGGTGAAGGTCATCGGACCCGTCGCGAAATCGAGCCGTCCAGCGGATGCGTCAGTTTGGTCGAGTTCGAGCACCACGCCGTCCCAATCGCCGGCGGTGATCGAACGCCAGTTGACGACGGTGTCGTTCCAATCACCGAGGCCCTCGTCGGGCGAATCGAAGGCGTACCCGGAGACATTCGTGATCCGCGCCCCGTCGAGGCGGATCTGGCCATCCCAGACCATTCGCGACTGGCGCCAGTTGCCCTGTCCGCTGGCGCCCCGCCAGGCGACCCGAATCGCGTTGGACGGTGTCGGGTCTGACGCAACGAGCGGCACGTCGTACAGCTTGTGTGTGCAGCGCCAGATTTCGACCGTGTCGAGCGGCGCTGTGCCCTCGACACGAAACCGGATGGTGGGTGGTCCGGCGGCGTCGTACTCGGTTCCGTACGGGTGTCCATCACATTCGAAGTCGAGCAGTATCCGGGCGCCGGTCGTGGCGTAGCAACGGCGTCGGCGCATCGCGTCCCAGAGTGCGTCGCGGGTGAGTTCGGGCATCGCGAACGCGGTCAGCCCACCGCGTACGTTGCGTACCGACATGTGGCCGGGGTGGCTGGCGCCGGGTCGCCCGTCGACGCCGTCGCTGCCGGCGATGACGCCCATCTTGTAGCCGCGCTCCAGCGCCTCGAGCATGAACCATTCGGAGGTGGCGTGGGTCGAATGGACTTCGATCAGGCGCTCGACGGCCAGGTCTTGCCAGCGCAGATTCGTGGTGCGCCCGCCGACGTGCAGGGCGATGACCACATCCTCGTCGCGGTAGTGGGCGTGCAGATCGCCGACGTGGGCGAGATCGGTGTCGAGGTCGCTGAGGTCGGCGACGAACTCGTGGCTGCATCGCCGAAGCTCGGCCTGATCACCCGGAAAGTAGATATTGCGATCGCCACCCAGCGGAGTGAGTGCCGACCACTCGACACCCAGCAGCGGCACGAATCGACCGGGTTCGTGCATCTCGCGTGTGACCGACTCGGTTTCTTGCCATTCCGGGGCGGTGACCATGTAGCAGTTCGCTTGGTGACTGCCGACGTCGCAGCCGGCGAAGTCTCTCGCATGGCGGTAGTAGTTCGACACCGAGCGGGCCCCGCATCCGACCAGTGATTGGGCGTGCATGTCGCCCCAGAACAAGCGCTCACCCCAGTCGACGTCGCACATGATGGGATTTGTGATGGCGGCCAGGTCGCCATCGCGTTGACGCACCTGAAGGCGGTGTACGCCCACCTTGTTCAGTACGGCGTCGACGCGGCTGAAGCTGCCCTGTGAGGAGCGGACGCTTCCACCGGGGCTGTCGGCTCCCTCGATCACGAACTCGCCTTCGAAGCCGGCGGCGGGGTTGCCCCACAGATCCTCGACCCGGAGGTGAATCTGGAATGCCTCGCCCACGGCGACCCGGCTGGGTGCCGATGCCACGACGGCGTGAGCGTGTGTTCCCTCGACCTCCACCTCGACGCGGGCGATCTCGATCCAGTCGGCGTCGACCGCGCGTTGCAACCGCACGCTGAGCGGTGAGGCCTCTTCGATGAATGTTTGCGTGCGGGCCCCTGGTGAGCCGCTTGCCACGTCGCCAAATCGAAGTTCGATCCGTTCACCGGCAGCGAGCGGCGCCAGCGTCTGCACGTACAGGACATGGTCGAAGGGGTGCCAGGGATACACGACCTCTGTCCACCATCGCAATGGAGCACCGCCGGCGGTGCTCACCGTGAAGTAGTCGGCGGCGGTCGGGTCGGAAGCCTGTGGGATACCCCAGTCGCTGGGCCAACGCCGAGCCAGGGCGAGGCGGCCACCACGTTCGATCGGTTGCATCGCTTCGAACGACACGGTCCAGGGCAAGATCGTTCCCGCCTCGGTGCGCTCCGGACATGTCGACTCGACCCGTCCCAGCGTGCCGGAGCGGTCGAACTTCAATTCGAACATGAGTCCCTACAATCCTGGTTCGGCGTTTCCCAAACTAGCACTCAGAATGAAATAGCTGTTTCTTCCATTGGAATGCCGGTCGGGCAACAGTTGTAACCTTCAGACACACACCTTCACCATGCCAGGGGCAACAGCATCATGGATCTCGAAACACCCATCGCAGGCGACACGAACTCAGACGTGGTGCAACGTTCCCGGAGTGACTCGAAGGGATTTCCACTCGGTGCCGGGGCCCCGATCGGATGGTGCGTGTTCGATGCCGACATTCCCTACCCGGTCGCCGTGATGTTCGATTCGGCGATCGACAACAACAGCAGGGCGATGAAGGGTTTCTGTGATCGCAACCACGTGTCGCTGGCACCGCACGGCAAGACGACCATGGCACCGGCGCTGTTCCGGCGCCAGATTCGAGACGGCGCCTGGGCGATGACCGCCGCCACGACCTGGCAGGCCAAGACGATGCGCGGCGCCGGAGTCGATCGGGTCGTGATCGCCAATCAGGTCGTCGTTCCGGGCGAGATCGAATGGTTGGCGAAGTCCCTCGACGAGGGCTTCGAGGTGTACTGCTACGTCGATTCCCTGGCGGGTGTCGAGATCATGAACGAAACCTTGGAGCGCCTCCAGCCGGCGCATCGGTTGCCCGTGCTGCTCGAGATGGGGATCGAGGGAGGACGGACCGGCGTGCGCACCATCGCCGACGGACTGCTCGTCGCAGCGGCAGCGGCACGATCGCCCTACCTCGCCCTCACCGGAACGTCCGGGTTCGAGGGAATTCTTGGACCACTCGGCGATCGCACCGCCGAACAGCGGGTCGTCGAGTTCCTCGACCAAATCGTCGAACTGACCCATGCGATCGAAGCCGAGGGTTGGTTCGAGCCGACGCCAGAGGTGATCGTGACCGCCGGCGGCAGCGCCTACTTCGACCATGTCGTCGACCGTTTCGCCAACGTCGACATCGAGTCCCCGCTCCGGGTCGTGATCCGCAGCGGCTGTTACATCAGCCACGACGACGGCTCGCTGCACAGCGTCTCCCCGATGGGTGCGACCCCGCGCACGAGCTACGGTGATCGGCTCCTACCGGCGATCGAGATATGGGGCGTGGTGCTGTCGCGACCCGAGCCGACGCGAGCGTTGGTGGGAATCGGCAAACGCGACGCCTCGACCGATGGCCTGCTACCGATCCTGAAGAAGGTCCGTCGCCGCGGTTCGACGCAGGTCGAGACCGTGGCGGGCGGCCGGATCGTGGAGATCCACGACCAACACGCCTTTCTGGAGGTCGATCCGGCCGATCCACTCGGGGTCGGCGACCTGGTCGGCTTCGGCATCTCGCATCCGTGCACGACGTTCGACAAGTGGCGGGCGATACCGATCGTCGACGATGATTACCGAGTCGTCGAGATCGCCGAAACACTGTTCTGACGCAGGGCCGATCGTCGGCGCGAGGTGATCGTGATCAGTACTGGGCGTCGCGCTCGTACGGGAACATCGGCCGCGGTCGATACGTGTACTCCAGAGCGCTCGTGTCGGCGCTCGTGCAGCCAGGCGTGTTGAGGCGGATCATCTCGGCGGCGATCGGCTCGTAGGTCGCACGCGGCGAGTGAACACCCTTGGCAACGATGATCGGCTGCGTCAGCGGGTCGAGGCCGGCGCTGACGAGCTCTTGGCGGCTGGTGTTGCCCCTGGGCTGCGATGTCAGCAGCACCATGTGATCGTCGTCGGTGTGGACCAACGCTCGTGGACCGGCGTCGTAGAAACGAAAGCCGCCGTGGGTGGGTCCGGAGTCTTCGAACTTGCCGTCATCGAGCCTTTGGACCACTCCCCGAATCGCGACGGGATCGCCGTGCAGGTCGTCGGTCTTGCCGCCGACTTCGAGTTCGACGGTGGCACCGACGCCGGATTCGACACAGGCGGCGACGGACGCCGGATCGCACAACGAATTGAACAGTCCACCCACCCCGAGACGCTGTGCCGCAGCCAGCACGTGGGTCGAATCGCCAGGGCTGCCGCCCCCGACGTTGTCGCCGACGTCGAGCAGCACAACCGGGTGGGCCTGTGAGCGAGCGGCATGAAGCAGTGCCTCGTCGATCGGTACCCCGTCGCCTTCGAGTTCGGTGCGAACGTCCCACGCTGCACGGGCGAGTTCGCGAGCGATCTCGCCGGCCAGCTCGGGGTCGCCGTCGGTGACCGCCAGGAATGCCATCCCCATCTCTTCCACATCGGCGTAGGGGAACCCCTCTGCGATGCTGACGGACAGTACGCCTGGCCGGGTTGCGGCCTCGGCAGCGAGCGCAACCAGCTCTTTCATCGGTGAGTCGCTCGTGCCTTGACGCAAGATGTTGACGGACAGCGGTGGCTTTTCGAGCGCCATGACCGGGTGGATCTCGCCGCGCACCACGCGGAAGATCAGGTCGGCGCACTGCCGAGCACGGAGGCGCGGATCGAGATGCGGGTTCGTCATGTAGATGTTGGCGACGGTGGCGCCTTCGATCATCCGGGCCGAAACGTTGGCATGCATGTCATAGGTGATTCCGATCGGAACGTCGGCCCCGACGAGCTGCCGGACGCGTTCGACGACTTCACCGTCGGCGTCACGATGGACCTCGGAGGCGGCTGCGCCGTGCAGTGCCAGCAACACCGCATCCCATGGTCCGCCCTCTTCGAGCTCGGTCAACAGCCGGGCGATGATGGCGTCGAGCGCCTCGGCGGTGATCGTTCCCATCGGGTTGAGGTCGAAATGGACCAATGGAACGAGTTCGACCTCAGCGTCTGCCGCTGCCGCTTCGATGAAGCCCGCCAAGGTGGCCTGTGATTCGGCGTACCTGGCGATCAGGCCGTCACCCTCGTCAGGGCCGCTGGCCAGGAATCGCTCCAAGCTGGCCGGCACGGGAGCGAACGTGTTCGATTCATGGTGGAAACCGAGAGTTGCAACGCGCATGGAGTTCCTTGCTGTCGACGAGATGAGGGATTAGGCGGGTGTCGGGCTCGAGACCCGACGGAGAACCTGGCCGGGACGATCGGTGCCGATCGCACCGTGATCCAACATGACGTGGCCGCCGACGATCACCACATCGATGCCCGTCGGCGAATCGGCGCTCTGACCGAACTCGGAGTTGTCGATAACGGTCTCGGGATCGAAGATCACGACGTCGGCGACCGATCCCACGGCGAGCGTTCCCCGGTCGGTCAGGCCCAGCCGGCGTGCCGGTTCGCCGGTCATCTTGCGCACGGCATCAGCGAGTTCGAGCACGCCCTTCTGACGGGCGTACACGCCGAGCACCCTGGGGAAGGTTCCGAAGTTGCGCGGGTGCGGGCATGCGGTTGGCTGGTGGAGCGGGATCGCGTTCCCGTCCGATCCGATCACCGAGAGCGGATGGGCGAGGAACTTCGAGACGTCCTCCTCGCTGCGGTAGAAGAGCACCACCTGGAGTTCGTTGCCGTATCGTTCGCACAGTTGCAGGGTGAGTTCGTAGGGATCGAGACCCTCGTCGGCGGCGAGCTGTTCGAGCGTCTTGGCGATGCCGTATCCGTCGGGGCTGCTGCTCACCACGAAGCGGTCCCACAGCCACGGAGTCCCACCGAACCAGCCTTCGGTCATGTCGTCGAGGGCGCGTTGGCGCTGTTCTGGATCGGTGAGCCTGGCGCACATCGCCTCGGTGCCGCCTGCTTGCAGCCACGGTGGCAGGTATTGCGTCAAGGACGATGACGAGGCGTCGTAGGGATACACGTCGAAGAAGATGTCGATGCCCTCTTCGCGGGCTTCGTCGAACATCGTCAGCAACTCTGCTCCATGGCCCCAACGGTCGGGGCGGTTGATCGCCAGGTGGCTGAACTCGACCGTGACACCGGTCTGCCGACCGATATCGATCGCCTCGGCCACCGACGCCCGCTCGTCCGGGCCGATCGCCCGCGAGTGAGTCGCGTACAGCGCTCCTCGGGCGGCCAGCACTCGCGCCAACGCCGCTACCTCATCGAAGTCGCCATACGAACTCGGCACGTGGGTCAGCCCAGTGCTCATCCCGAACGCGCCTTGTTCGAGGGCGACGTCGAGATCGCGTTCCATCCGACTCAGTTCCTCGGGGGTGGCCTGCCGCTCGTCGACTCCCATCGCCGCCACCCGCAACGTGCCGTGACCGGCCAACGGGGCGACGTTGATCGCCAACCCTTGCTCGTGCAGGGCGTCGGCATACCCGTCGAAATCGGTCCACCACGGGGTGATCGGGGCCGTGGCCCGTGCAAGGTGGTCGGCGTGCAGGGCCAGCCGTTCTGGTTCGATCGGGAAGGCCGCGAACGAACAGTTGCCGACGACCTCTGTCGTGACACCCTGGCGCAGCTTGCTCTCGCCCGTACCGTCGGCGACGAGCGTCAGGTCAGAGTGTGTATGGATGTCGATGAATCCTGGGCACACGACTCGACCACCAGCGTCGATCGTTCGAGCGGTGACCGCGTCGCCGTCGACGGTGCCAACGGCGGTGATGCGGCCACCGGTGATACCGATGTCGCCCGGCCGGGATGGGCCCCCCGTGCCGTCGACCAGAATGGCATTGCGGATGATCAAGTCGAACATGTCGTTCCTTGCGTTCCTTGCGTTCCTTGTGTTCCTTGTGTTCCTTGTGTGAGTGGGTACCGATCGCTGAGCGACGGTATCACAGAAATGAAACCATGAATCCACTAGATGAAAACTGTTACCGTCACGTGGGTGAACACCGACGCACACGACGAACCAACCACAGCCCGACCATCGAGCCGATCCGACGATGCCAAGGGTTCCCCTGGGTGGAGGCCGATCGCGACCGATATTTCGAGCCATCTGCCCTTCACACCCGCCGTCGAGGCGAACGGGTTCGTGTTCGTGTCGGGTCAAGCCTCGGTCGATGCCACCGGAGCGATCATCTCCGGCACATTCGAAGAGGAGATGCGCCGGTCGATGGCCAACGTCGAGAGCGTCCTCGCCTCGGCGGGTCTGACGCTCCGGGACGTGGTGCGAGTGACCAGCTACGTCCGCGATGCGGCAGACGTGCCCAGCTACAACGAGATCTATCGTGACTACTTCACGCCGCCGTTGCCGGCCAGAACCACGATCTCGAATTGCCTCTCGCCGGCGCTCAAGTTCGAGGTCGACGTGATCGCCGTGCGCCCGAACTAGGGGATCGGTCGGTGGCTCGACCGAATACTCAGGCCTCGGTGGCGTCCATCAGGCCGCGAATGTACCCGTAGGCGAACAGGCGCCCGAGCATCGTGTAGCCAGGTTCTCCGTCATCCTCGCCGATCATCTGGGGAACGTGATCCGGCCGAATCGGGCCATCGAAGCCCACATCGCGGTAGGCCCGCATCGCCTCTGCCATGTCGGTCTGTCCGGTGTCCTGCCACGTTTCCACGAACGACTCCGCGGTGCCGATCACATCGCGGAAATGGACGTAGGCGATGTGCCCACCGAGTTGTCTGATGGCAGCAGGGATGTCGATCCCCATCTCGGAGAATGTGCCCTGGCAGAAGGCGATCGCGTTGGAGGGGGAAGGGACCAGGCTCACCAACCGCTCGAAGCCCTCGACACTGTGCATGCACCGGTCGTTGCCCAACAGTTCCGGGAGTGGCGGGTCGTCTGGATGCATCGCCAGAACGACCCCGGCGTCTTCCGCGACGGGAATGATCTCGGTGAGAAAGGCTTCCAGATTGGTCCAGAGTTCCTGGCGCTGGGCGCCCGGCTCGAGCGACGCCCGGAACGGCTCGCGACCGGGAATCCGGGCGCTCGCCAGGTCGGCCAGGTCGAATGCCGTCACCCTGGCCCCGCCCCGCTCGGGCGAGTCGACGCTGGTGCGGATCCAATCGGTCCCGGCCATGAAGTTGTAACAGATCAGCGGAACACCGATCTCGCCGAGATGCCGAACCAGCGTCTTCATCTGCGCCATCTCGGTGCCGTCGTCGCGGCCGAGTTTGATGTTCTCGATCGGCAGATATCCCTCGACGACGCCCAGCCGCATCCCATACGACTCGATTCGGGCCTTCACCTCATCGAGCACGGAGAGATCGGGACCCGGGTATCGGGCGACGATCTCGTCCACGCCGGTTTGGGCGGCCAACGTGAGGTTCTCGTGCGAAAGGGGGGTGAGTACCGAGGCGAGTTTCACTTCGGACCACCCACGATCGCTGTCGCCTCGATCTCGATCAGCAGGTCGGGGTGGAGCAGCTCGTTGATGCCGTAGAACGCGCTGGCCGGCGGGAACTCCATGTGGCCGAACGCTTCGAAGTGGGCCCGACCGGCAGCCTCCCATTGCGAAATGTCGGTGACGAAGACCCGGGTGCGAACCACGTCGTCGAGGCTGCCGCCGAGTTGCTCGATGGATCGTTTGATGATGCCGCAGATCTCACTGGCCTGCTGGTACATGTCACCGGGGTGCAAGATCTCGCCGCCCGGCGCACTCGATGTCGTGCCGGCAACCTCGATCAGGTCGCCGAGCCGGACGGCTCGGGAGTAGGCCACGTTGGACCATGATCGATTGGACGAGATTCCTGTTCGTTGCATGGTCAGTTCCCTTCCGGCCGCAGCCAGCGTTGCTCGCTGCCGGCCGGTCCGTACGACCAGTAGATCACGAGCTGATCATCGGCACTCGACGTGGTGACGTGTACCGAGTCTGGTGGTGTGACGACGAGATCTCCGGGTGCGACAGGAATCACTTCGTCGTCGATCGTGATCGAACCGGTACCTCGGACGATCATCGCGAACTCCTCCGCCGGATGGTGGTGGGCCGGCGTCGAGTAGCCCGGCGGCAGGACGCTGATACCCATCGACATTCGTGCCGACGTCGAATCGTCCGGTGTTGCGAAGACGGCCACGATTCGGCCGTCGATCAGCGGGAACTTGGTGGTGCCGCCGGCGTCGAGCGCGGCAACCGCCTCGTGCACCATGGCGTCGATGTTGCGTACTACGAGCTTGCTCATTCGGCCTCCTTGTTCGACCTTGTCTACTTCACCACGGAGAATCCGCCATCGACCCGCACGACCTCGCCGGTGACGAACGATGAACGTTCGGACAACAAGAACTCGACCACTTCGGCGATCTCGACCGCCTGCGCCAGCCGTCCGAGGGCGTGGGCCCGCGCCTTGGCATCGGCGTCGAGTACCCCCGCCGTGTGAGCATCCCGAATCATCGGGGTATCGACATAGCCGGGCGACACGGCGTTGACGCGAATTGCGTCGGGTGCCCATTCGACGGCGAGTGTGCGGGTGAGCGCTGCGACACCGGCTTTGGCGACCGAGTAGGGGAGCCGCTTGGGCCAACCGAAATCCATCGCGACCGAGCAGAAGTTCACGATCGCGCCGCCGACGCCGTGAGAGGTCATGGAGCGCGCCGCCGCTTGTGCTGCCCACAGTGTGCCGTCGAGGTGTACCCCGAGCACGCTGCTCCAGTCGGCCTCATCGAGCTCGACGCTGGCCCGGTTGTGCAGGATGCCGGCGGCGGTGACCAAGCCGACGATCGGCAGTGCACCTGCCACCGCTTCGAACGCGGCGCTGACCGCTGCACGATCCGACACGTCGCACACAGCGATCTCGATCCGGTCGGGCCGTTCGGCTTGCACCGCCGCCAACGACTCGCCGTCGATGTCGATCAAGCCGAGCCTGACATCGCTGCGGCGAGCCAGCACGACGTCGACCACGGACCGACCGATTCCGCTGGCAGCCCCGGTGATGACGATGCAACCGGTGGGACGCGATGCAGCGTTGCTACCAGATGGAATGTGTTCGGGGGGCACCGCGGTCACTCGACAAGTATCGCGCAAGCGAGCTTGTCTAGGGTGGGACGCACCGGCAGGCACCGCAGCCGGTCATCCCACGCCGCATCGACCGTGCTCGACGCGGCACTCCAAAACCATCACATCGACAGGAACACATGCGTATCGGACTGGTCCAGGTCACCCAGGAGACGAGCAGCTTCAACCCGACGCTGACAACACTCGCCGACTTCGAGTCATTCGGCATCTACGAGGGCGACGAGATCCTCGAGCGGCTGCCCACGGCCGGCCTGGTCGGCGGCTATCTCGCCGGCGTTCGCGCTTCGGGAGTCGAGGTGGAGACCGTTCCCATCGTGCGCGGTGCGACCCGATCTGGAGGTCGGTTGTCAGCCGACACCTTCCGCTTCTTCGACGACAAGGTGCGCGTCGGACTCCAGCGGGCCGGCGAGCTCGACGGAGTCGTGATGTTGTTGCACGGGGCGGCCTCGGCCGAGGAGATCGATGATGTGGAGGGCGCGCTGTTGAGGACGGCGCGCGAGGTCGTCGGGCCGTCATTGCCGGTGGCGATGATGCTCGACCACCACGCCAACGTGACCCAGGAGATGATCGACCACTGCGACGTCATCGTCGGATTCCGCACCCAACCCCACGATCAGTTCGAGACGGCTCAGGCGTTGACGGAACACGCCGTGCAACTGTTCGCCGGGAACATCACGCCGACGACGGCTTGGCGCAAACTGCGGATGCTCACCCATCAAGAGCAGTACCTCACCTCGGGTGGGCCGATGAAGATCTTGTTCGACCGGGCACGCGAGATGGAGAATGACCCGCGTGTGTTGACCGTGTCGCCGTTCCCGATGCAGTGCTGGCTCGATGCCGACGAGGGTGGGTGGGCGATGATCGTGGTGACCGACGACGATCAGGAACTGGCCGAGGCCTTCGCCGAGGAGTTGGCTGAACTGGCGTGGTCGATGAGGCACGAGTTCCAGCGCACGGAGAGCGTGCCCGTCGACCAAGCGGTCATCGCCGCCGACCAGGCCGACGGACTCGTCATCCTCAGCGACACAGGCGACTCGGTGTTGGGCGGATCGGGAGGCGACAGCACGGTCCTTCTGGAGGCGATCCTGCGGCTCGGTATTGGCGGACGGGCATTGATCCCGATGATCGATCCGGTCTCTGCCGGCCGGTTGGCGCAGGCCGGCGAGGGAGCGACGGTGACCCTGGAGCTGGGTGGGCGCTCGGCGCCGTTCTTCAGCCCGCTCACGGTGACCGGCATCGTACGAGCCGTCGCCGGCGGGGTCGTCGAGTTGACCGATCACGCCGAGACCGAGATCGACATGGGGCACACGGTGGCCTTCGAGGTCGGCCCCGTGACCTTGCTCGTGACCGAGTACGCCGGGGTCGCCGGGATCCACCCGGCGGTCTTCCGCCACGTCGGGATCGAGCCCGCCGACTTCCAGATGATCGTCATGAAGACGGCATCCAACTTCCAGTACATGGCGCCACTCACCTCGATGGTGATTCGGGCAGCTACGCCCGGCCCGACACAATCCGACATCGCCGCCCTGCCGTGGCAGCGGATTCCCCGACCGTGCTTCCCGATGGAGGCGCTCACATCGTGGCGCGGCTGAACCCGACCCCGAACGTGTTCGACCTGTCGGGTCGCGGCGCAATTGTCACGGGAGGCGGTACCCACCTCGGCACCGCCATGACCAGGGCGCTCGCCACACAGGGTGCCCGTGTCTGCATCGTCGGACGGCGCCCCGAGATCCTCGCCGCCGCGGTCGCCGAACTGAACGCCGATGGGCTCGACGTGGTCTCGCGAGTCCTGGACATCACCGATGCCGCTCAGGTCGACCAGATCGTCACCGAAGTTGCCGCTGAGCTGGGAGACCTGTCGATCATGGTCTGCAATGCCGGCGCCTCGGCCGAGGACGCGTTTCCTCCCGACCAGCCGATCCAGACCTTCGTGGACACGCTCAGCTCGCATCTCGTGGGCACCTTCTCGTGCGCCCAGGCGGCGGCGCGTTCCATGCGCGATGCTCGGATCGGTGGGTCGATCATCACGATCTCGTCGATGCAGGGATCGGTGGCGTCAGACCCACGGCTGTATGCCGGGCTCGATCTGACGTATCGCTCGGGTCCCGCCTATCAGTCGGCGAAGGCGGGCATCATCGGCCTGACTCGCAATCTCGCCGCAGAGCTGGGGCCGCTGGGCATCCGGGCCAACTGCATCAGTCCCGGATTCATCCCGAAGGACACCGCCAACCCGGACTTCGTCGAGCGCGGCCGTCGAGGCAATCCGCTCGGAATCATCGGGGAACCCGACGACCTGGCGGGCGCCGTGCTGTTGTTGGCAAGCGATGCGGGACGATTCATCACCGGACACAATCTGATCGTCGATGGCGGTTGGTCGATCTGGTGACCACGCCGGTCTCCGCCCGCTGCGTGATCAGTCGTTGGACTCTCGGGTCAACACGTGACCGGCGAGCGTGTCGCCGAGACCTTCAGGGGTGACGGCGATCTTTCCGTTGACGAGCACCCACTGAATGCCGTCCGGTGATCTGCGTTCCTGGTAGGTGGCACGATCGTTGACGGTGGCGTGGTCGAAGATGGTGATGTCCGCCCACCCGCCCTCGCCCAGTCGGCCCCTGCCGGCGAGCCCGAACCGATCGGCTGGGACCGAGGTCATCTTCTTGACGGCAGCGGGCAGATCGAACAGGCCCTCGTCACGCCCGTATTGGCCCAGGACACGCGGGAATGCTCCCAGCAGGCGAGGGTGGGGAACACCGCCGTCCTGCGGGATTCCGTCGCTCCCGATCATCGCCCGAGGATGTGCGAGCACGGTGCGCATCTCGTTCTCGTCGATCTCGAAGATGACACACACCGTCTCGGTCGCCCTGGGGCCTCCGATGATCTGGCGCGTCACGTCTTCGGCGCTGCAACCTTGTGCCGCGGCGATCGCAGGCACACGAAGACCCTCGAAATGGGGGAAGTCCGGGCAGTGGACGATCTGCACGAACTCGAGTCGGGCAACGTCGACATGATCGGGGTCGAAGTACTGCTCGAACGGGCCCGACCCGGCCGTGTACGGGTACACGTCGAAGCCGATGTCGACGCCGCTTTCATGGGCTGCGTCGATCTGCTCCAGGGCAGTTTTCACGAGCCCCCAGTTTGCTCGGCCGACCGTTTTGAGATGCGAGATCTGCAGCCCGGCACCGGACTCCCGCGCGATCGTCAACGCCTCGCCGATCGAGTCGAGCAAGCCGGGCCCTTCGTTGCGCACGTGGGAGCAATACAGCCCCCCGCTCTCGGCGGCGGCCGTCGCGATCTCGACCAAATCCTCGATCAGCGAGGCTCGGCCAGGTTGGTAGATCAAACCGGTCGACACACCCAGCGCACCCTCGGCGACCGAGCGACGAACACGATCGACGATCTCGGTCCGATCGGCCCGGCTCGGCCGGCGATCGACCTGCGGATCGACCTGCCTGCCCACGGTGTTGTGGCCGACGAACGTGGCCATGTTCGGGCCGATCCCTCGCTCGCGGAGCGTCCGTACGTAACTGCCGAAGGAATCCCAGGGACCCTCGGTCGACAACAGGTCAGGAGAGGTGTGGCCGGGGCGATGTGGGAAGGCGCTGAAGCCACAGTTGCCACAGATGACGGTGGTGACGCCTTGCAGCAGCTTCTCGCGATTGAACGGATCGCGGATGAGCTGCATGTCGTCGTGGGTGTGGGCGTCCACGAATCCCGGGGCCACCACCAGCCCTGCCGCGTCGAGGTTTCGTCGAGCGGCGCCCACCTCGCCGAGCGCCACGATGCGGCCGCCGTCGATTCCGACGTCAGCAACCCGAGCAGCATCACCGGAGCCGTCGACGACCAAGCCATCACGGATCGCCAGTTCGATCATTGGTGCCCACCCTCATTCAGCATCGCGAACTCCCTAAGCTACTCAGGACAGTTAGGGGGACAAGCGGGATGTCGGACAGCCATGACACAGCCGGTGGCGACGAATCGTCGAGCACGGCGTTCCAGACCGATTTCGAAGGTGCTCTGCAGGGTGCGTCGATGGTCGCCATCCTGCGTGGACTGTCCCCTGACGCCACGACTTCTCTGGCGCTCGAATTGGGGTCGCTCGGTGTGCAGTTCATCGAGGTCACGATTCAGGACGAGCAGGGTGCACACGCGCTGCGTCAGACGATTCGGGAGTGGCCGACAGGCCCCCAGCAGATCGGTGCCGGGTCGATCATTTCGACGCAACTGGCAGAACGGGCGATCGGTGACGGCGCCCGGTTCCTGGTGTCTCCAGGGCTCGCCGCCGACGTGATCGCAACGTCCTGGGGTGCGGGCATCCCGATCCTGGCCGGCGTAGCAACCCCGTCAGAGGTACAGCACGCTGCAGCGCTCGGGCTCACGGCGGTCAAACTGTTCCCCGCCGCCCAACTCGGCGGACCTGCGTATCTACGGGCACTGTCGGGGCCGTTCCCCTCGATCAAGTTTGTGCCGACCGGGGGAGTGGACTTCGACAATGCTGAGGCGTATCTTGCCGCCGGGGCGCTCGCCGTCGGCATCGGCGGGGTACTCACCCAACCGGCGGGGCTCGAAGCCGCACGGCGATGGATCGGCAGTCGCACTCCGTGATCCGGCATCAACGATCTCGCACGACCTCGTCGTAGTTCAGCGAGTCCCAGACTCCAGGATCGGCGTTCAGCATCGTGTCGATCACCCGCCACTGCGGTAGCCGGCCGACATCGCTGGGGCTGGTCACAGCACTCATCGCCACGATGTGCCCGAGCCGTTGGCAGCGTCGGATGTCGTCAGGGTGCTTCACGATTCCGTACAGAAACCCTGCCGCGAAGGCATCGCCGGCGCCCATCGGATCGACGACCGTCCCGCTGAGTGCGGGTTCGAAGTGAGCGATGCCGTCGACGAAGGTATGGACCCCGGTGGCGCCGTCCTTGACCACGAGGTATCTCGGTCGGTCCAGCATCGCTCGCACCTCGGTGGGTGTCGAGAGTCCCCACACGGCCTCGGCTTCGTCCAAGCCGACGAAGACGATGTCCGCCCGATTGGCGGCGTCAGTCAAGAAGTCGGCGGGTGCAGGCGACGGCCACAGGGCCGGGCGCCAGTTGAGGTCGAAGGAACGAAGCGCACTCGCCGACGAGTCGAGCAGCAGGATCACGAGCTCGCGGCAGCTCTCCGACAACGCCAACGTGATACCCGTCAGATGCACGACGAGGGTGTCGAGACATCCGGCGATGTCGACATTGTTCGGTGACATCTGAGACGCCGCCGAGCTGTTCCGGTGGTACTGCACCCTGGGCCGCATGTCCTGGGGGCCCTTGAGCATCAGCCCCGTCGGCGCATCCTCGCAGAACACGACGCGCGAGGTGTCGACACCTCCGTCCGCGACGGCGTCGCGTACCAACGGCCCAGCGATCCCGGTGCCGAGCCGGCTGATCCAACTGGTTCTCAGGCCCAGAGCAGCGCAGTTGCGAGCGACGTTGGACTCGGCTCCGGCGATGTCCCATGAGAACCCGTGGGTGGCGGTGTCGCGGGACAAACTCAACATCGACTCTCCCAGGGCGACGACATCGAACCCGGATCGCCGCTCGGCGGGCGAAGCGGGGTGTGTCACGTCGGGGCCGCCTCGTCGGACAGGCTCGGCACCGGGGTATAGGCGACCGTGTGGTCGTTGGCGGCCTCCACGCCACCGACCTCGTCGACCCGGCGCGCCTGGTCGAGCTTGGCGAGCGCGTCGACCTGCCTCGGATCACAGATCTGCCGAAGCCGCGCCGCGCAATCGGCGACGACGTCGAGCGAGTCCGGGTGACGTGAGAGGTCGACCATCTCGTCAGGATCGGCGTCGAGATCGAAGAGCTGTGGGTGTTCGCCGATGTACTCGATGTACTTGAACTGCCCGTACCTCAGCATGAAGCTGGCGGCCACCGATCCGTTGGCGTGGTACTCCGCCAACACCCCTCGGTCTGTGGCGTGGAGCGCCACGGTGTCGAGCAGCGAGATACCGGGTAGCCCTTCCGAGTTCGGAAGCTCGAACTGTGCTGCCGCGAGCAGGGTCGGAACGAGGTCGATGTGCGAGACCGTGGTGTCGATGACGTCGTGGGCGACACCCGGTCCGGCCATCAGGAGCGGAACGCGAACGGATTCCTCGTTCATCAGGTGCTTGAACCACAAGCCGTGTGCCCCGGCACTTTCACCATGATCAGATGTGTAGATCACCAAGGTGTCATCGGCATAGCCCGACGAGTCGAGGGCAGCCAACACCGTGCCGGCGTTCGCGTCCATGAAACTGCACAGGCCGAGATAGGCCCGGAGCGCCCGCCGCCGCTCGCTGTCGGAGAACTGCCGGTCGATACCGAATGACTCCCGAAACACGTGTACGGCCGGATGATCCCAGGCGCCGAGAGGATCGGTCGGTAGGTCGACATCGAGGTCGGCGTACAGATCGAAGAACTGGTCGGGAGCGATCAGCGGAAAGTGCGGGGCCACGAATGACACCATCAGTGCAAAGGGCCCACCGGAGGCCTGTCCAGCGAGGTACTCCACGGCGGCATCGGTGACCGCCCGGTCGTATCGGGTGTAGTCGGTTTCGCCCGGGCCGGCGTCGAGGATCGCTCGGAATCCGGGAACGGTTGGTACCCGACCTTGCGGACGCTGGGCGATACCGAGCAGATCGCCTCGTCCAGCGATGTGCATCGCCAGCCGCTGGTCCGGAAAGCCCGTGTCGTCAGAGGCATCGCGGTAGTGGAGCTTGCCGATCGTGGTCACCTGGTAGCCGGCCCGACTCAGGTGATGCCCCCAGCTGGGTTGATCACCGACATACGGGGCAGCGTTGTCCCAGGCGCCGATCTCGTGGACATAGCGCCCGGTGGCGATGCTCGCCCGTGCGGGAACGCAGATCGGGCTCGTGCAGTAGGCGCTCGAGAACGATGTCCCGCGCTCAGCGAGTCGGTCGAGATGGGGCGTGGCGGCGACCGCGTTGCCGGCGTATCCCACCATCTTCGGATTGTGTTGGTCGGACATGATCAACAAGATGTTGGGCTGCGACTTCGTCATTGGAGTGCTCCGCATGATCGAAATGAGGGATTCGGGCTCCGCCGTGTCGAGCCGACACCGGAGCGACAACGGGTCGGGCCGGCCCATCCCTTCGGAGATCGAAGCGACGGACCGGCCCACTTTGCCCGGTGAACATCAGCGTGATGTTCGAACGGGTATCAGTTCAGTTGGACGTTCTCCAGGATCAACATCGTGTCGATCGTGACGCCCAAGCCTTCGACGTTGTCGGCGACGGCGTTCACGGCCTGGTTGTAGACGGTGTTGATGACCCATGACTCGTCCAACATCACCTCGCGCAGCACCTTGAACGCAGCGGCCTGATCCGCCTCGGTTAGGGCCGACGATGCGTTGTTGACCGCATCGGCGTACGCCTGTGGCAGCCCGTCGGGCCAACCACGGTTGTCCTTGAGGCGGAACGTCGAGTTGCCCGTCATCCTCGTCGGGTACTTGGCGAGGCTGCCGTTGAAGTTCGTGATGATCCCGTAGTCCTTGGCGACATAGAACTCACCAAAGGCGGCGGCATCGAGCACATTGATCTCCAGCGTGAAGCCGATCGATGCAAGGTCTGACTGCAAGATTTGAGCCATCAGCTGCATCGGCGGCCTGTCGCTGGGGACGTTGATGATGGCCGACGTTCCCGCACCTTCGGCCACCCCGGCATCGAACAGCTCCTGAGCCTTGTCGAGGTCGAACGCGTAGATGTCGTCGTACGCCAGGTCGTATGCCGGCGAGCTCTTGGACCACGGCAGCACCGCCGTCTCGCCCTGGCCGAACAACGCAGCGTCGAGCATTCCCTGACGGTTCGCCGCGTACTGCATCATCTGACGCATGTTCTTGTTGTCGAACGGCGGACGATTGGCGTTGATCTGGAAGGCGTAGGTCAGCGACCCCGGGTAGCCGGGCAAGATGTTCGCCGCGTCGAGCTCAGCGGCGTCCTTCTTGGGAATGTCCCAGCCAACGTCGATGGCTCCGGAGTTGTAGGCGGCCACCAAGGCATCGGTGTCGCCGAAGACCTGGTACTCGATGCCATCGAGATACGGACCTTCGGTTCCCCAATAGTTCTCGTTCGCTGTCAAGACCATCTTGATCCCAGGATCCCAGGATTCGAACTTGAACGGTCCGGAACCAGAGCCACGTGTCGCCAGGTCGGCAATGCCGGCCGGGTCGGTGATCGAGATCGCCTGCAAGATGTCGGTAATCGCTAGCTCGGGCATCGGGCGCTTCAACTCGATCAAGACCGTGCCGGCGTCTACCGCCGTCACCGCTTCGATGTCGACGCTGTAGCCGAGCACGTTGCTTCCGGTCTCCGGGTCCATCGCCCGCAGGTAGGTCGTGACCACTGCGTCAGCATCGACGGGGCCTCCGTCATGGAACGTGACGCCCTCGCGCAAGGTCACCGTGACCGACTGGTTGTCGTCGGCGATCTCCCACGCGGTCGCCAGGGCCGGCAGGACGTTGAGGTCGTCGTCGTACCGAACCAGCTGGTCGTACATCGCCATGATCGTCGGGAAGTGAGCGAAGTTCAGGTTGAACGGGTCGAAGTTGAGCACGTCGGCAACAGAGCCGATCCGCAAAACTCCACCTGAGGCGGCAGGCTCATCAGCCGGTGCGTCAGTGGTAGCTGGTTCGTCAGCTGGTTCGTCGGCCGGTGCGTCGGCCGGTGCGTCGGCCGGTGCGTCAGTGGTGGCCGGTTCGTCAGCTGTGTCATCATCGCCGCCTCCGCAGGCGGCAGTGACCAGTGCGAATGCCATGAACAGACCGATTGCGGATCGGCGTCGTTTTTGGTTTCTCATTGGATTCCCTTTCAGGTTGTCTGTTTGCGCTGCCAGATGCGGTCCCTGAAGGTCCACCCGGCTGTGAGTTGCTGTTGTGTGTTTCTGGTGCGGTGGTTTGCAGCAACGGCCTCCAACCCGCTGCTGACCGCTGCTATCCGCTGTTACCGGCGCGGATCCTGGGGTTCAGGAAGCTGTAAAGAACGTCGGTCGCCAGGTTCACCAAAGTGAAGATGGCGACCACCACGAGCACTGCTCCTTGAACCACGACGAAGTCGCGGCTCAAGATGGCTGACAGGATCAGTCGGCCGATGCCCGGATAGTTGAACACCGACTCGGTCACGAGCGAGCCACCGAGGAACGTGCCGAACTGGATGCCGACGACGGTGAGGGTGGGCAGAGACGCTGCCCGGAAGGCGTGCTTGTACACGAGCTTGGCCTCGCTGACACCCTTGGCTCGCGAGGTACGGATATAGTCGAGTCCGAGGACTTCGATCATCGATGCCCGCACGAATCGGGCGATCACCCCGGACACGAAGAAGCCCAACGTGAACGCAGGCCCGATCGTTGCCTTGAACGCACCGCCAGGATCCTCCCAGAACGGGATGTAGGCCGATGCGGTCGGTAACCAATTGAGTTCGACACCGAAGATGAGGATGAACACGATGCCGACGACGAACGTGGGCACGGCAAGGCTGAACGACGAGTACCCGGCGACCATCTTG
>Ga0222715_10001410_pt1 | contig 22930 bp, 34 predicted proteins | sample C33_9DmetaG_FD_165056 | JGI IMG/M metagenome (GOLD analysis project Ga0222715, IMG submission 165056) | Estuarine water microbial communities from San Francisco Bay, California, United States - C33_9D | ecosystem: Environmental > Aquatic > Marine > Unclassified | place: USA: California...
TTGTGTGTGTATGTTAAATTCTTTTGTAACCGAACGGTCCGGTAACGACCTGGCGCCTATCAAGTTCCCTGATACGACGTTCAAGATCAATGTGGTCAACAGAACGAGACAGATATTCTTCGTCCCAGTTGCGTTGGGTGTATGTGAAAAGTTTTTTGATGTAAGTAAGGAATCGCATTTAAGCCACCTCCCTACGATAGTTTGGTCCGTTCAATTCAGAATGGTTTGGTGCTCTGCCGTTATGGTCTAACATAAAGCGATAAGCAAACTGCCAATCTTTTTTGTATTCGGTTTTGGCCCAAGTCAAAAGATCATTGCGGTGTCGAGTAGACATACCGCTATTCATCCATGACATCAGACCACTTACTAAGTGTGTCATTTGTTTCTCCTAAGATGTATGGATGCTTAAGGAAAGCAATACCCCGGTCTTTTCCGGCGTCAATGGTCTTTGCCACTGTCAATCACTTGTAACGCATGGATAATGCGCCAGTCTTTCCTGGTGTCTGTGTGTGTTGTAGTTACAAGTACTACTGGAACGTAGTAACATTGCATTGCAACATACGTATTTATATATTAGTATATAATAATACAATCTATTTGAAGTAAAATCAACTATTTTTTGTGCAAGGCTGTGTTGCTATTTTTGCATAACTGTGTCAACTAAAAGTTGGCAATCACTTAAATAGTATACATGAAGCGTAAGCGATTGACTCCCTGGCAGAGGTGGAAAAAGAAAGCACCTAAAGTTCCTGATATAACCTGTCCGGACATTGACAAGATAATCACTAAATTAGAAAAGCACGTTGACTACGTTACATATACCAAAGGCAATCACAAGTCCATAGTACGCATACTTGAAAAACTACGTTCAGCAAACGAACGCCTGCGTGAAAGTGGTGAGTATTGGTACAGCATTGCCAAGGACAACCTTAAGTAATAAAACTGTAAAAACCAGAATAGGCCCTTCGGGTCCTATTCTCTTGATTAAGTATTAGTATCAAATATCAAAGGTACAATAATGAAAATTACAATCGCAGGTTACGGGTTTGTAGGCCAAGCACACTACGAACTTATTAAAGATCACTATGACGTAACCATTTATGATCCTGCCAAAGGTTATCTCGACTTTGGCAATCCAGATGCAGTTATAGTTTGTGTCAGTACACCATCAAGAAATGATGGCAGTTGTGAAATGACTAATGTGTTTGATGTAATTGATATGTGTTCTACTACTATTCCTATCCTTATTAAAAGTACAATTAGTTTAGAAGGTTGGGATACATTGATGTATACCTTTCCTACACATAACATTTCTTTTAGTCCTGAGTTTTTAAGAGCCTCAAGTGCAGTAGAAGATTTAAAAAATGCTAAAGAAATATTAATCGGCGGCAGTGATCCTGACACTTGGAAATGGATATTACAAAAGCCTATTGCTATTGCTGATCCAAAAGCATTAATACTTGCCAAGTATTTTAGAAATAGTTTTCTTGCTACAAAAGTTGCATTCTTTAATCAAGTATATGATTTGTGTAAAGAAACAAAAGTAGACTTTGAACAAGTAAGACTGGCAGTTACAGCAGACGATAGGATTAATGAAAGTCATAGCATTGTAACAGAACAAAGAGGCTTTGGTGGACATTGTTTTCCTAAAGACACAAGTGCAATAGTAAAGACAGCAGAACGTGATAACGTGAACTTATCAATTATCAAAGAAGCAATTAGATATAATTCAACGTTGCTATGATTGACTGTTTTCTTTTCCTGAAGCGTACATTGTAAGATAGTTTACATAGTTGTCCATTGAATGATCTGAAAAGTTATCAATCTTTCCTTTTTTAATTCCCATCCACATACCACGTAAGCGATCCTTTACTCTTTGCCAACCAGTAGGTTTTCTATAGTTGCCATACGCATTTAGATAGTGTTCTGTACCATGATGTCGAAAACCCATAATTGTAAATGGAACACGACACACAACATCATTATTGTTTACCCAACGATGGTGTGTAACATTAAGGCTCCTTACATATGCAGGCCATCCAACTCTTGGTGACCCAAATGTGTAAAGTTCCTCTACTGGTGCAACATCAGGATATAAATGACAACGACTTGCCATAATAGTTGCCATTGCCGCTCCTAAACTGTGTCCACAAAACCAAATTTTCTTATTGTCATTTGCTTTGCGTTTTAGATCTTCTCTAACCTGTGGCCAAAGTTCGTCAACTTCTTTTTTGAATCCTGCGTGTACTCTTGAAACAGTTTCAGCAATAACTGGTAAAGCATTTGCATCTGCTTTGATGTCGTTGTATTCTGTAGGTTCAGTTCCTCTACAAGCAATTACAAGATCTTGCTTGTTCATAAAGCGATATGCTTGGGCACCGTCTATGTTATAAAATTCTACAGTTGTAAAGCCTAAGTTTTTAACGTGTTTTCCCGCATCTTCAGGCTTTAAGTATGCGATTTGTGCTAATTTAGCGAATAAAAGACTTCGCTCACTAAATGATAAATCATTGATTGACATTGTTGCCCTCCTTCTTTATAATATTTATTTGTAAAAGCCATAAATAGTAGTAAGGAAACTGTACTATGAAAAAACGAACCAGATCAATACTCGAAGAATTAAACAATCTTCATCGTGACAGGGATAATGACTCCTTTATTGCTACCACTGGCGCTAACATCATTGAAAGTGCTATTAACCTACTTAATAGGATTAATGACACATACGGTGGTGAAGATGCATTAGATCTTGAACGAAGATTTATTAACAGTATAAGAACAGGCGACCCTAAGAAGTTCAGAAGAGGTGTCCAAAAAGTACAAGAAAGCAAGAAGGGTAAGTAATGATTCTCAAAGAAGGTGGAAATGTTTTTAAAAACGAAGACGGAACACCCGTCACTCAACGCATCAATCAAGCAGATGTTGATCCCACATTACAATGGGCAGAAAAGATTGTTGGCTTTAACTTAACAGATCACAAGTTAGGATCAACAGGTATTCGTAGCACAAGTGGTGACATGGACATTGCTGTTGACAAAGACAACGTTTCTAAAGACGAACTTGTTGCAAAATTACAAGGTTGGGCAAAACAAAACCACCCAGATGATAATCCAAGACAGTGGGTAGCCAAGTCAGGTATTAACGTACACTTCAAGACACCTATTAGAGGTGATGAGAAGAATGGCTTTGCACAATTAGATCTTATGTTTGGCGAGCCTGAGTTTATGAAGTTCGCTATGAAAGGTTCAGGAGATGATACTCCTTACAAAGGAATGCACAGAGCAGTCCTTATTTCAAGTATTGCTAAGTTCCATGGATATAAATTTAATAGTCAAACAGGACTCGTAGATAGAATTACAAATAAAACAATTTCAAAGAACCCAGATGAGATCGCACAGTATCTATTAGGTGATACTGCAAAAGGTAACGACTTAGATAGTGTTGAAACTATTGTTGCTAAAATTAAGAGCGATCCAAACTACAAAGCAATGGTAGACGATGCTATGAAGTACTTTGAAAAAGATGGATTGAAGTTACCAGAGGCAGTTGAATATCAAGGACGTGAATGGTTTAGAAATACATTGGACAAGTTAAATGAGATATAAAGATATCAAAGAAGCACCGCAGAAATATGCTGACCAAACAACTACTCAGCAGATAACAGACCCTGGAGAAAAAGAACCAGGTATGTTTGCTAAAGCCAAGGCGGCTTTCAAGAAGGGTAGAGAAGTTGGCAAGTTAGGTGCTGGTAACAAAGCCGGTGGCGACCTTGGATCAATTATTAGATCCGTTGGTAAAACAGCAGGCGAGATTAAAGGTGCTATGGCAGGAAATAAGCCTAAGCCAGGAACAAAGTTTCAAAAGAAAGACGATGGAGAATTAACTGGACAAGGAACACAGAAGCGAGGAGTGCTTTCAAGTGATCCTATTATGTCTCCAAGAGAATTAAAAGACGGGTCTGCCTTTACTGATGAGAAAGGTATTACATGGACCTACAACGCAATGAGCAAAGGTTGGGTTTCAAACAGCAAAACATATCCTAAGCCGCTCAATGCAAAACAAGGTATAGAAATTTTCAACAAAGCACAAACAAGAACAAAAGTTGAATCAGTAATCAAAGAAGGTGCTGAAGCACGTATCCAACACGCAGAAGATTTAGTTTTCTTTCAAGGTAGTGCAGGTGCAAAACGTGCCTTACAACAATTGAAGGAGTTAGCAGGTGGTGGACAAGGAAAAGTTACTATTAAATGGGACGGCTCTCCCGCAGTCATTTTTGGTCGCGATGAAGATGGAAAGTTTATGCTTACCGACAAGGGCGGATTCGGAGCAAAAGGATACGATGGAAAAAACAAAAGTCCTGAAGCAGTAGAAAAAATGTTCCTTGCAAGACCAGGCGCACAGAAAAATCCAGAAGGATTTAAAGCACTGGCGGCTAATATGAAAAAGGCTTACTCTGTAATGGAGAAAGCAACCCCAGAGAATTTTAGAGGATACTTCAAAGGAGATATGCTCTATTTTAATACACCTAACAAAGAACAAGATGTTTATATGTTCAAGCCACAGATTGTACAGTATATGGTTAAGGCTGATAGCAAGATTGGCAAGAGGATAGGACAAAGTTCAGTTGGTGTAGTTATACACAAGGTGGTTGATGAAGATGGTACAGAGTCGCCGTTGAAACAGTTTGATATGTTCCAAGGCAATGACCTATTTGTTATTCCGCCTGTTACAGTTTCCGAAGCCCCTAAGGTTGACGAAAGTTCGGTAAAGAAGTTAGAGGCTCTTGTCACTAAAAATGCAAATTCTATTGACAGTTTCCTTGACAGAAATAAACTTGCACAGATGAAAGTCTCTGACTTCGCCGACATTCTTTACAGTTACACAAATAGTAAAGTAGATACAGGATTAGATAATCTTGGTCGTGACTTTCTTAAATGGTTAGGTAACAGCAAGGTAAGTAGAAACAAACAAGAAAAGATTATACAATACGTAAAAGAAAACATCAATACCTTTAGTGCTATGTGGGACGTAGTGAATGGTATTATGAAAGTTAAAGACAATATTATTGGACAACTTGATTCACAAGACAGTGATGTAGTTGCATCAATTAATGGCCAACCCGGCGGTGAAGGATATGTGCTGTCTGATCCAACTGGGGATATGAAACTTGTTAATCGCAGAGGATTTACTGCGGCTAACAGAGCACAAATGAGATAGGAGCAAACTATGAAACTAAAAGAAATGTTAGATGACGTGAAGATGCACGAAATCGACGATGATATGAGAGACTTAGGTCTTGGTGGTCCAGATGCCGCTGATGACGACAATGCAGGACTTGATCCTGATTTTAAACAAACACCGATGATTACACAAGTAGGTAAGGTTCTTGATTCAAGAGGTAACCCTAATCCAATTAAAACTGTGACTACTGATGATGGTAAAGAACATAAAATTTTACCACAACAAGCAAGTGTAATTAAAATGTTATTAACAACAGACAAAGTTAAGCCTGATGTTAAACGTGCATTTACAAAAGATGTACAACAAGCAGACACATTAGGAATGTTACTACAAGCACCTAACCAAGACGAAATGGTTAGAGTGTTCTTGAAAAAGTACAATCCTGAATCAGTAGAGAAGAGCGCCTACGCATAATGGAATTTTTGGCAGAACTTCATGAAGCGAGAATGACTCGCGATAGCAACAATCAAAAGGTTTTAACCTATACAGATTGTTGTGAGCGATTATATCTGATTATGCTTTCGTTAGAACTGCTTAGAAGATATCCACAGTTTGCTCCTCTGGCGCATGGGTATGCCAAAAAGACCACAGACCGAGATAGTTACAAACATTTTAGAATGTATGCAACTGACTTGTACAACTTTGCACACTTTGTTACAGGTGATGAAGATACACTTAGTAAACTCAAAGACCCAACAGGTGCAATGGCTGTTCGTAAACGCACAACACTTCCAACAATGGCTTTTAACAGATACTTGATGGGGTTAGCCTCTGGTCGTGCTTCAACTATGAATGACCAACAAGTGTTTATTAATATTGAATCAGCACTGCATATTACTAATCAAGATTACAAAGATGTTAGAAGAAATATTTTTAACTTACAGAGATTAGCAACAGCAGATAAGAAAAAAATTGTAACACGTTTGTTGTTTGCTGTTAGAGCAAAACTTCGTTCAAGTGATATTATTCAATACGTAGAAGAACTTGCTTCTGTAAAAGATCTTGAAACTGCGAGAATAAGTGATCCAGAACCAACAGTAAGTGTTCCTGATATTAGTGTACAAGGTAGAGACCTTGCACTATATAGATATCTTGTAGGCACAGATAATATTATGCTTACAAAGAAATTTATTGAGTTGGCTAAACAAGGTAAACCTATTGCACCACAGTTTGTACAAGCCTACTTGCCAGCAATTAAAATGCTCGATAACATCGTAAAAGGCGGTCCTGCCTTTGTTAGTATGCTCAGAACGCTCGAAAAACGTGCAAAACAACAGCATAAGAAGTAATATTTCCAAAATCGACTAAATAATTATAACAACAAGTGTAGAGTAACACTTAGTTGCCATTTAGAGAGAGAAGTATTCTCAACTTAACATAGGAGAAATAAAATGGCTGGAATCACAGATGTAAACGGACAAGTACGTGACGGTAACGGATTAGGTCCAAAAACAACAGTAATCAATATCGCAAAGACTAACATCACAAAAGCAGAGATGCAAACAATGGTTGATGCATTAGGCTCAGCAGGTCACACTGTTGCTGGTATCAAAGGCTTTTTAGCAAATGAAACAGCAGACAACGTTCAAGTTGTTCTACAAGGTGGCGTTGATTACGTAGCAGACGCTTCAGACGCTTTAGGCGTAACTGGTGCGGCTACAACAATCTTAGCAGGTCCTTTCGATCAGAACCCTGCTTAATTAGTTTAAGTAACTAAGCAACACTAAAGGGCTCAGTTTTTACTGGGCCCTTTTTTTATGACCGGTAAATAGGTATATGAAAATTATAGTCAAAACACTTTTAGACATTACCGAAACAAAGAAGCACAAACATAATTGCACAGAAAAAATGGCTGTTAATCAACAGGCTAACTTTATGAGTTTCTTTAACTGTTTGAGTATGCGGTTTAATCCATACTATGAGGTAGGTCCTGTAGTTACAGAAGAAGACGTAACCGGGTTAGGTTTTGGCAGTGCATACGAAGGCAAACACAATGTATGGACATTTGAGTTTAATTTAGAAACAGCAGTAGCAGGTGTAGACCATACTACTTTGATAGATGATTTTGATTTGATTCCTATGATTTCTATGCTTTCAGAAACTATCAAGATAAATAATAATGTGTTCAAAACAAAGGATAAGAAAGCACGTAACATAGTGTTTATATTACCAGATAATGAACAGCAATAATAGAATAAATATTATTTGAATACAGGCAACTTTACATCACAATTAGGCATCCATAAATCACAGTTAGGCCAACTCAGAGTTTACTAATTTGCCCTTGAGCAGGGTACATGGAGAGATAAAGATGGCAAAAGCCACAAATTTAGAAAAAGAAAATTTAGAAGCACACGTTGACTTATGTGCCCAAAGGTACGAAGTCTTAGAAGGTCGCCTCACTAAAATTGAACAAAAAGTAGAACACATCCACGAAGATATTGTTCACGGCAACAAGTCAATGATCAAAGTTATCGTTGGTGCATCAGGCACAATCGTTGCTGGTTTACTATCAACAATTATCGTAATTCTTATCAACTTCAATTAAGCAAAATAAACACTAAATACAAGTGTTATGCAAATAGTTGAAATAATCGCACCACTATCCGAAAAACAAATTTGGGCCAGAAGTGGCAAAAAAGTAGTTCGTAAGTATCGTTGCACAGCAGGTCAACGCAAAGGTCGTATCGTATCTAAGATAGGACAATGCTTTGCGGCACCTAATATCAAAGCAAAGATACGAATGAAGAAAACACGAGCAAGACTTGGCGCGAGAATGGCACGTAAAGCAAGAAGAACTAAAAGAGTAAATCCTGCGAGTATTAGAGTACAGAAGTTAAATAAACCAGCAGGAAAAAGAACGGTATTAAAGACAAGACGATGAGAGTAGCAGAACTATTAACTGAAGGTGCATTACAGATAATGGGGCGTAAAGGAAACAAACTCGTCCGTAAGTATAGATGCACAGCAGGTTCACGTAAAGGCAGAATTGTTGCTGACCCTGCAACTTGTAATAAACCTAAAAGAGTTAAGAGTTCGATTAACATTAAGAAAGCAAAGGCAAGAAGAGGCAGTGCAATGAAAGTTGCATCTGCAAGAACAAAGAGAGCAAGAGGTACAACACAACGCCTAACAAGAATTAACAAGTCAGGCAGACGTAACCTCAAAAACATTAAACCGAAGACACGTAGTAGAAAGAGGAAACGTTAATGAGATATAATGATTTTCATATTAATGAACAAGACTTAAGACTTAAAATTAAAGAACGTTATCCTCATCTTTCTGAAGAACAGTTAGATGAAATACTTCCGGCTCTCGGTGCAGTGGCAGGCAAGATCGGCGCAGGTGCGGCTAAGTTAGGCGCAAAAGCCGTTGGTGCTGGAGTTAAAGCCGCTGGTAGAGTAGGTGCACAAATGGGTAAAGCCGTTGCCAAAGGTGCGGCAAACATGGCCAAAGGTGCAGTTAAAGGCGCAGGTCAAATGGCCAAAGGTGCGGCCAACCAAGCAATGGCTAAGGTTGCTAATAAAGCAGTCGGCCAAATGGCACAACAAATATTGAAACCTGGAGCAACACTTCCAATGCCAGATCAACAAGGCAAAGAGCAAGAGTTCGAAATTGATAATGTTAAGGGTACAGAGATTACATTAAAGAACCCTAAACCAAAACCAGGCGAGCCAATCAAAACAGTTCATGATAAAAAAGATTTAGAACCTATCATCAAACAGATAGCAACAGGTATGTAAATGAAGATTAATGAACTAATTTCCAAATTCACTATTGCGTTAAGCAACGAAGAAGCAAAAGTACTTGAAGGTATGGGTGACAAGATAGCACCCTTCCATTCTTATACTCCAAGAGAGCAATTCGTTATTGAGAACCTAATACGCAAGGCGTTAGTAAGTAAAGTAGTGAAAAATGGAAGTGTTTTGGTAATGGCTAATGAAGAATACAGATCCTGAATTAATTAAAATACTCGAAGAGATTATGGACGCTGAACTTGATCAGAGTCCTATTCCTGTGGTTAAAGGAAACAGTATCCGTATAAAAAATGCTATTGTAAGAAAAAACAAGCACGGGTTTCACGTGTTTGACTTAGCCGAAAAAGAACATATAGGCTACTCACATAGCAAAACTACAGCGTTGGCTATGGCTCATTGCGTAGCAACTAAACAGACAGAATCACTAAATAACATTAAGCGGTTGGACAACAAACTAAGCAAGTTCTATAATGATGCTATATTTTACAAGTATACTGTAGAACATACAAGCGATAGCATTAAAAAAGACGCCGCTTTGATGCGTTTTGAGATTGCTATAGAGGATTGTTGGTCCATAAAAGAACAAATTGAAAACTACATATTTGATAAATAAATATAGTTAAAGGAACAGTATAATGAAAGTTAGCCAATTTACAAAACCAATTACAGCAAAGTCGCTGAATGAGAGCCTTGAACAAAGATTTGGCTCATCAATTAATGTTGATGCATTCACTACAGAGCAATTACAAGATGCACGTAACAAGTTAAGAACTAAAATTGCGGATATCGAAACTAACGAATCATTTGACGCTGTGAACAGCGATGAATATCAAAAAAATAATATGTTCCTAAAAGTAATTAATAAGGCTATCGAAGAAAGAGCAAACATTGTAGAGGCAGACGTTGATACAGACGAAGCAATCAACGAAGGCGCAGAAGAAGCGGCAACATTGGTTATGGCCGCAAAAGATATGGTTGATAGAATTACAGGCTGGATGGAAGACACAGCAGAAATGCAAACAGAATCAATGCTTGAAATAGGCGACAAGATTCGTGACGAAATGGGCAGTGAACAATCAGAACAATTTATCGGAACAGTTAAACCAGCACTTGAAACACTTTTCACAACATTAGAACAAACACGCGACGCACTAACAGGTGGCGTAGCCATCTTAACAGGCGAAGGCGCTCCCGAAACTATGGGTGACGAAGTTCCTGCAGAAGAGCCAGAAATGGAACCAACAGTTGATGCAGAAGCAGAAGCAGAAGCACCAGTAGAAGGTGAAGATGAGTTTGGCGCGGCGGCTCCAGCGGCTGGCGGTGAAGAAGAAGCCGGCAGAGCAAAACGTGAGTCAATCGAAAGAAGCAGAAGGCTTGGGTCAATCCTAAGTGATTCAAAAAAAAAGTAATTGAATCAGCATCACCCAATCTGCTGAAAATCTTAAATTTTCTTGTAAAAAACAAAAAGGCAACAGTGTCTTGGGAAGAACTCAACGGCTATATGGACAACATGGGTGCTGAACAGTATAACCAAGACACATTCAAAGCCGCATACGATCAAGATCCACAAATTAAATCACTTGTATCAAGTTTTGATCCAGAAGGTATCACACTCAAAGGTGGCGAAGAACCTGCACAACCAGCACAAGACAACACAGTAGACAACATGGCTAAGTCAGCAACAGCCAATGCTATGTCACAATAAAATAAACACTTGACTTTTTTACGTAAGTACTGTATAGTGTACGTTATGAATGAAGGTCGAAATGATTCAAAACTATAAAGAAATTGGTGAGCAATGGATTTTGCACTCACACTATCCTCAATACAAAGAGTTCGAAGTACTATTCGATAAGATAATTGCGGATGATGAAAGCCAAGGCACCACAACAGTTGATGGTGAGCAAATTTATATTCCAAAAGACAATCATGAATATCAAAGAATCCAAGATAGATTTTTTGAATGGCTTGAAAAACAATTTGAGTTTAAAAACATTTATGATTTCAAATGCATTGAGTCTTGGATAATCTACTATCAAAAGGGTGGATACCAAGGACTTCATGTGCATCAAGGAGATATGAATAAGGATACTTTTAGTGCAGTAATACATTTAGATACTGTTCCTATTTTACATAATACAAGAAATAAGTTTAACGGAATGCTTTGGACACTGATGCCAGAACCAAATGGGTTTCAACATCCAGATCATTTTCCAAGCGTTGAAGGTGGAGTTATATGCCTCGACGGTAGAGTATGGCATGGTGTGTATCCTACAGATAGTATTAGACGCACCGTAGTATACGATATAGAATATAAAAGGAAATAATTTTGTCATTAATAACTAAACGATACCTGTATGAAGAAATCAAACGACAACAAGTAGATGGTAAACGTCTGTATGCTTGTCCAGACGGCAATGCTGTAGCAAGTGTAACAACTATCTTAGATAAAACAAAAGATAAAACACATCTTATTGCTTGGCGTAAACGTGTAGGTGAACAAAAAGCACAAGAGATTGTAACAGAAGCCGCAGGTGTTGGTACACGTATGCACAAGTATCTTGAAGACTATATTGATACAGGAGAATGGCCACAACCAGGTAGCAATCCATATGCTCAACAAGCACACAAGATGGCAGAGCAAGTCAAAGAAAAAGCAATGTCTGATGTAGATGAAATTTGGGGTAGCGAAGTTAACTTGTTTCACCCTAAAATTTATGCAGGCACAACTGACCTTGTAGGTATGTACAAAGGGCAACCTTGTATAATGGACTTTAAACAAACTAATAAACCTAAAAAAGAAGAGTGGGTTGAAGATTACTATCTACAATTAGTAGCCTATGCACTTGCACACAACGAACTATATGGTACAAACATACAAGAAGGCCATGTGTTTATGTGCAGTAGAGACTTACAATATCAGCAGTTTGACCTAACACCAGACCAGTTTAAACACTGGGAATCTAAATGGTGGGATAGAGTATATCTGTATTACGACAATTTCGCATAAATACTTGTAATAAGGAGTAAGCAGTGGCAGTCGTACAAATATCACGTATTCAAGTTCGTAGAGGACGTAAAAACACAGGATCAGGTATCCCACAGTTAGCGGGTGGTGAACTTGGCTGGGCAGTTGATGCACAGGAACTATTCATTGGTAATGGAGCAGTTTCAGAAGGATCACCAGCAGTAGGTAATACTAAAATCCTTACTGAAAACGACAACTTATTCACTCTTGCAGATCAATACACTTACAAGTCGGGTACAAATGTTCAAACAGGTTCCACAGTAAGTGGACCAGTTAAAAGAACACTACAGGATAGATTAGATGATATGGTTTCTATTCGTTCTTTTGGTGGTACAGGTGATGGAACAGATCATACTGCAATTCTTCAAAGAGCAATTGATCAATTATATATTAATACTTCTACTAAAGGAACAACAGGAAGTAGAGTAAAATTAACTCTTGAAGCAGGAACATATACTATTAATGATACAATTTATCTACCACCTTATGCAACAATATTAGGTGCAGGTGCAGATAAAACTGTTATTAATCAAACTGCTGACAAGCCTATCTTTAAAACAGTTAACGATACAAGTACTCCAGGCTCATACAATAACGATGCTGGAACAACTTCATTAAACCAAGCAAGAAATATTTTATTAGAAGGTTTAACACTTTCACATTATTCAAATGGCTTCCTTGGAATTAACCTTACAAATTGTAAAGATAGTGTTTTTAAAGATATTATCTTAAAAGCAACATGGACATCAGGCAACACACCTAATTCAGGTAACCAGGCTATTCAAATGAACAACCTAAGTACAGTAGTAGGTTGCTTTAACAACATCTTTGATAATGTAAAAATTCAAGGCTGGGGCTATGGTATTAAGTCGGACTATGACATTTATGAAAACACATGGAAGAACTGTACATTTGATACTTTAGGTTATGCAGTTTGGTTTGGTGAGAACACAGTCATTGGTGACCAAGGTCAAGCAACTGGTCCAGAGCGAAATCAAATTACACATAATATTTTTAGCAACATTGATAAGAATGCAATTATTTTTACCAAAGGTCAATACAACGAAGTTTCACACAACAGATTCTATGGAGTAGGAAACAATGGCGGTACAAGTGCCGCGGCGGCATATACAATCATTAAATCAATTCCTACACAGAACGTCAGTATTGATAACTGGTTTAGTAGAACACAAGACTTATCCACAGATGTAACATTCAATAATAGTACTCCATACATATCAGAAATTGAAGGACCAGTTCATTCTGAATACACGTATGCGAATCAAATAAACACAGGACAACAAAACGCATTTGAAACTATTTTCAATCTACCAGGAGACTTTACAAGAGTTTACAAGATTGAATATAAATTTAAGAGTAACCAAGTAAATGCTATGCGTCAAGGTGTATTAGAAGTAATTGTAAACAAAACTACAAACACAATTACATACACAGACACATATGATTACAATGGTGAACTTGCATTTACAAATACTATGCAACTTAAAGCACAGTTTTTAGATTTAAATACCGATGCAACAAACGACACAATTGGTATTAGAATGAAAAACACTGTAACAAGTGAAGATGCAACACTTTCATACAAAGTTAAAATTTTAAATTAGATTCATGTTTTCAGAAGTATTTGAAGATAGATTACGATCATGGCGTCAAGTGCGTGAACGCCTCGATAACGCAGACGATCCTTTTGCAGAAGTTATCGCAGTCTATAGTAAAGCACCTCAAATACATAATAAGAACATAGATATTTGGAATCAACGAACTTGGTTAGATCCTTGGAGTCTAATTAAAGAAAACGGTTATACAGAGACTTGCATTTGCTACGCAATGTGCTATACTCTACAATTAACTGAAAGGTTTTCTTCGAGCCAATTCGAGATACATATTAGTACGGATAACGAAAACAAAGAAACCTTTTTACTTTTAGCGGTTGATGACATTGTTATACAACCACAGGAAGGTCGTTATATGAATAGGAGTGCAGTACCAAGCACCTGGATCTCACAAAAGATTTACCAGATGCCTGCTATCCACTAAATAATTTTTGTTGCACAATAAAGGAAGTCAGAATGTCAAACGGAACACACATTAACATTGTAAAAAGAGATGGCACAAGTGAGCCATTAGACGTCAATAAGATCCACAAAGTAGTAGAATTTGCCTGTGAAGGCCTTACAGGAGTAAGTGCATCACAAGTTGAGATGAGTTCTCATATCCAATTCTATGATGGAATGACGTCAAGAGAAATTCAAGATATTATGATTAAATCTGCAAACGATTTGATTACATTAGAAAACCCAAACTATCAGTTTGTAGCGGCCAGACTTTTATTATACGCAACATATAAAGACGTCTATGGTGAGTTCAAAGGTAAAACCCTTATTGACATGATTAAGATTAATATCGAACGAGGTGTGTATGATGCTGAAATCCTTAACAACTACAGCGAAGAAGAACTTGATGTATTAGACAAATATATTAAACGTAACCGTGATGAAAACTTTACATACGCAGGACTAAGACAAATTGTTGACAAGTATCTTTGTCAAGATAGATCAACAGGCCAACTGTTTGAAACTCCTCAGCATATGTACATGATGATTGCGGCAACATTATTTGCAAACTATCCTAAACAAGATAGAATGTACTACGTAAGGAGATACTACGATGCGACCTCACTTTTTAAAATCAACATCCCCACACCCGTTATGGCAGGTGTACGAACTCCTATTCGCCAGTTTGCTTCTTGTGTTCTTGTTGATAGCGATGATACTCTCAATTCCATTTTTAGTTCTGATATGGCTATCGGACGTTATACTGCCCAGAGAGCAGGTATCGGAATTAACTCTGGTAGAATCAGAGCGATTAACTCAAAAATTAGAGGCGGAGAAGTAGCACACACAGGTATCATTCCATTCCTTAAAAAGTTCGAAAGCACAGTGCGTTGTTGTACACAAAATGGTGTACGTGGTGGTAGTGCTACAGTTCATTTTCCATTATGGCATTATGAAATTGAAGATGTTCTTGTATTAAAAAACAATAAAGGAACAGAAGACAATCGTGTACGTAAGTTAGATTATTCAATTCAACTTAACAAATTAATGTATGAAAGATTATTAGCCAATGGCGATATTACTCTTTTCTCGCCTCACAGTGTTCCGGATTTGTATGAAGCATTCTACTCTGATCAAGCACAGTTTGAAAAACTTTATAAGAAGTATGAAGCAGACACAACTGTTAGGAAACGTTCTGTAAAAGCAATGGATTTATTTTCATCTCTGCTAAAAGAACGTGCAGAAACAGGACGTATGTATATCATGAACGTTGACCATGCTAATACACACAGTTCATTTAAAGACACAGTTTACATGAGTAACTTGTGTCAAGAAATTACATTACCAACTAAGCCACTTCAACACATTGATGATGAAGAAGGTGAAATTGCATTATGTATTCTTTCTGCTATTAACGTAGGTGTTCTAAAAGACTTAAATGATTTAGAAGAACTATGTGACTTGGCTGTTAGAGCATTAGATGAAATTATTGATTACCAGAAGTATCCTGTAAAGGCGGCTGAAGTAAGTACAAAAGCAAGACGTTCATTAGGTATTGGCTATATTGGACTTGCACATTATTTGGCACGCCAAGGAGTTAAATACAACGACAAGAAAGCACTTACTAAAGTTCATGAATTAACAGAAGCATTCCAATATTATTTGTTAACTGCTTCTAACAATCTTGCAAAAGAAAAAGGAAAATGTGATTACTTCCATAGAACAAAGTATTCAGATGGTATTCTACCAATTGACACATACAAAAAAGATCTTGATGAAGTTTGTAACATTAAATTAAAATATGATTGGGAAAGTCTTAGATCATCTATCGTGGAACACGGGTTACGCCACTCAACGTTGTCCGCACAAATGCCATCGGAGAGTAGTTCCATTGTGTCAAACGCAACAAACGGAATCGAACCACCACGAGGATACCTGTCCGTTAAGAAGTCCAAAAAAGGGCCTCTTAAGCAGATTGTTCCACAGTATCAAACACTAAAGAACAGTTATACATTGCTTTGGGATATGCCAGGCAACGAAGGTTATATTAATATTGTTGCAGTAATGCAAAAGTTCTTTGATCAAGCAATTAGCGGTAACTGGAGTTATAACCCATTACAATACGCAGACAACGAAGTACCGATGTCTATAATGTTTAAAGACCTGTTGAATACATACAAATACGGTTGGAAAACTTCTTACTATCAGAACACATATGACTTTAAAGGTGCTGATGACGTAGAAGAACCAAAAGAAGAGATAAGTACTCCACTTATTCAGGAAGGCTTAACTGAATCACCAAATGAAGAAGAAGTTTGTGATAGTTGTGCAATTTAATTCTTGACAGAGTACAAATAATAGTGTAACATAGTAGGTAAAGTTAGAGGAAAAACAAATTGGCAAAAACAGTATTCAATAGAAACAAGGTTGATTTCACCAAACAGTATATGTTTTTTGGTGAGGATCAAAACACTCAAAGATACGACACGTTTCGTTTCCCAGAGTATGACAAATTAAATCAGACGATGCTTGGTTACTTCTGGAGACCAGAAGAAGTATCACTGCAAAAAGATAGAGGTGACTACGCAGAGTTTCGACCAGAGCAGAAACACATTTTTACTTCTAACTTGAAATATCAAACACTTTTAGATTCAGTTCAAGGACGTGGACCTTGTATGGCTTTCTTACCATACTGTTCGTTACCCGAACTTGAAAGTTGTATTGTAGCATGGGACTTCTTTGAAACAATTCACAGTCGTTCGTATACACATATTGTAAAGAACGTATATCCAAACCCAAGTGAAGTTTTTGATACTATCCTCGACGATGAAAAGATTATTGAACGTGCAGAAAGTGTATGTAAAGAATATGATAACTTCTATGACGTTGCAAACAATTACTTTAACAAAGGTAAAGGCAACATTTATGACGTAAAGAAATCTTTATACAAAGCAATGATGACTGTAAACATTCTTGAAGGTTTACGTTTCTATGTAAGTTTCGCTTGTACATTTGCATTTGGTGAGTTGAAACTTATGGAAGGATCTGCAAAGATTATTTCATTGATTGCACGTGATGAAGCAACACACTTAAACTTGAGTACACATATTCTTAAGCATTGGGCCAAAGGTGACGATGACCCAGACTTTGTTAAGATTGCAAAAGAGTGTGAGGAAGAAGTTTATGATATGTGGCGTAATTGTGTAGATGAAGAAAAACGTTGGGCAGACTATTTGTTCAAAGATGGATCAATTATCGGACTTAACGAAAACTTATTACACGCATATGTAGAATTCATTGCTAACAAGAGATTGAAAGCACTTGGATTGAAAACGATCTATGATCGTCCACTTAATACTAACCCACTACCTTGGACACAGCATTGGTTAAGTTCAGCAGGCTTGCAGGTTGCACCGCAAGAGACTGAAGTCGAGTCTTATATTATCGGCGGTGTCAAACAAGATGTAGAAAAAGATACCTTTAAAGGATTCAAATTGTGAGAACAGTAGTTTACTCAAAACCATTATGTCCATATTGTGACAAAGCAAAACATTTATTAAAGAGTTTGGATATCAAATTCGAAACACGTGAAGTCGGAAAAGACCTTACTCGCGAACAACTTTTGGAAGAGTTCGAAGTAAACGGTATGCCACAACCACGATCTGTCCCGCAAATTATCCTGAACGGTAAGTATATAGGAGGCTACAACGAATTAGCCAAGTATATAGAAGATACAGGATTTAACGGAACAGGACATGGTAACTAATGCTGGTAAAAACACCCTTTAAAAAAGGAGATACAGTTTCAATTAAACTTACCTCAGGTGAGGAAATTGTAACTCGAATGGAAGAGGAAAAGGACGACAGTTATGTTGTCCATAAACCTTTAACACTAATGCAAGGCCCAAGTGGTTTGGTATTAGGTCAATGGTTAATTACCAGCGATCCATTATCAGATGTGACTATTCCAAAAAGAAGTGTAATGGTTATTACCCAAACACTTTCGAATCATGCAAAGAGATATATTGAAGCAACAACAGGGATTAAAACACTATGAGTAACAAATTAATTTTAGTTGATGTTGACGGCGTTCTCTTAGACTGGAAGAACGGATTCTTACAGTTTATGGCAATTGAAGGAATTGTTGAAAAAGACAATACCAAATACCATGTATGGGAATGGATGGAAACTAAAGATAAAAAAGAAATCGATGAGGAAAAAGGACGCTTTATGATAGAGTATTTTAATCGCTCTGCATGGATGTGTTTCTTAGATCCTCATAGAGACGCAGTAGAGGTAGTAAAACTTCTTAAACAAAAAGGCTATGAGTTTAAGGCTATTACATCGATGCACAAGGATAAGCCAGCACAAGAATTACGCAAGATGAATCTTGCAGATGTCTTTGGTGAAGGCACAATATCCGATATTACCTTCTTACCAACTGGTGCTGACAAAACAGAAGCACTAAAACAGTATGAAGGTTCAGGGGCCTGGTGGGTTGAAGATAAAATAGAAAATGCTAAGGCAGGCAAAGCCTTAGGTTTAAAGCCTATTCTTATTGAACACGAGTATAACAGCAATGTATATCTTGATGGAATCCCAACTGCTAAGTTCTGGAGCACTGTTTATAAACACATTACAGGAGAAAGATATGTCTACAATTCATGAGCAAATTATTGCTGAGTATGAAAACTACTTAAAGGAAGCAGAAGCATTTGATACTAAAAATGTTAAAGCGGCCGCGGCAAGAGCAAGAAAAGCCTTAGGAAACATTGGTAAACTTGCCAAGTCAAGAAGAGCAGAAATACAAGAGAAGAAAAACTCTCTTTAGTCTTAAAGATCGAACAGCACAGTTTTGTTTTAATTCTGTGCTGTTCTCTTTATAAATACTCCTGAAACAACTAAATAGTTGTACAAGAGGGTACATCAAAAATATGCATAACGGAAAATTAAAGTGGTACAATCCAGTAAAAGGTTTTGGTTTTATAACACCAGAAGCACAGGGTTCTACCGACATCTTTGTACATATATCTGAACTTAAAAAAGCAGGTATTCAAGAAGACCATATTGTTGAAGGTATGGAACTGACTTATGACGAATTAGACTTTCGTGGTAAGAAGGTTGCCGGAAACATCGCAAAAAAATAAACTCCCACACTAAGTAACTGTATGAAATGCGAACAAGGCGATATCGCTCATATAGTCTTTTCTATTCGACCAGAGAACATTGGCCGCATTGTAAAAGTAAAAGAATACATAGGTAAATTTAATGCTGGAGAGCAATTCCAATTCAGAGGAATGGCTTGTCAGTGTGCAGTCACAGATCATTTCTGGTGGATAGAAGCAGACGATATTAACACTTTGCTTGGACCAAGTCCACAAGCCTACATAGCAGATAGTTGGTTAGAACCAATTAAGAAGCCAAAAATCAAACAAAAAACTAAAAAAGTGGTTGACATCACCATATAAAGGTGCTATAAATATACTTGTAACGTTGAAGCCAATTGAAGGCAGACAGGACGGGAGTTCAATTCTCCCCACCTCCACCATTCACTTAAAACACATTCACAGAGTGTGCTTTGAGGGGGTGATCGGGATCGACTGGTGCAATAGAGAACGTGGAGTTACCGGTAGGCGATGACCGTAAATCAAGCAAAACGATAGACGCAAACGAAAACTTTGCTCTTGCGGCCTAATTAGTTAGGCTACGGGGTTGGCAACTTACCTGGCAACAGAAAAGTTGCACTTATAACAGTATCAGTAGAAGGAACAATCAAATGCAGTTTAAAGAGTTTTATTTCCACGCTATCGCCATCTGCATTGGCGTAGGATTTTTATCAAGTGTGGCACACGCAGAAGTTGTAGACGATCATTACAAATCTGTGATCAAGAAATTACCATACATTACTCAAGTATGTGAAGATGTTGTTGTTGGCGGAGACAAAACGGGTGATACACTAACAGGTGCGATCATCGGCGGAGTCATTGGTAACAATGTAACAAAGAATGTTGAAAACGGTGGAGCAGTTGGAGCATTACTTGGCGGTATTATTGGACACAATAATTCCAAAGCACAAAGTCGTGTAGAGACTCAATGCCGTAGAGAAACACGTTATAATGAAACAGTTGAAGAAGTTTACTCACATTCAACTGTAACATTTTATCATAATGGAAAGAAGTATTCTTTACGTTTTCAAAAATAGTTATGTGGGCGTGGCGGAATGGTTACGCAGTGGATTGCAAATCCATCGATGGGGGTTCGATTCCCTCCGTCCACTCCAAATAACAATGTAGGCGCGGTGCAGTTGGAGTGGCACACTGGTCTCCAAAACCAGGACTTTGAAAGTCAGGGGGTTCGAATCCCTCCGCCTATGCCAGTTTTTTCTTAACTGCACTCTTCGAGTGCATAATTATTTACGAAGGACACCCCGTGGTGTCCTTTTTATTCGAATAAGAAAAAGGAAACAATATAAAATGAAAAAACTAACAATCTTGTTAGCCATCCTGTTTGGACTTACAACAGGTGCATTGGCTAACGACAAGACCCTTGAAGATAGAGTAGAGGCTCTTGAAAAGAGTATGCCAAACATTCCAAATGGCTTCTTCATTAATGGTGAAGTAGAAGGCTACTATGACGACAAAACCTATGATTCAGGTTGGGATTCACGAGGTGAACTACAACTGGGATTACAAACAGAATTACCAAGCAATTCACTAAACATCGATTGGGCAGGTGCGTCAATGGTTTACGACACGCACTACTCATTGGACACATCACTAAACAACACTATCCAAGAAAAACAAATTGGTGTTGGTAATGATACAGCAAGAATCTACTTTGGTGAGACTGATGCACAGAGAATGGGGTTCGCAAAAACTCCTAAGATCAGTGCACCACTTATCTTCACAGAAACAAACTACAGAATTGACCACAGAGAAAAGACTGTGTTAACATTTGGTGGTTGGGAATACGACAATGAGTTTGACTTTGATTCATACAGAATTAAAAGGGACAAGCCTTGGGGTATTGCACTTGGTTGGGACAATGACGGTAACGTAGGTTACTACACTGGAACAGTAAACCTAATGGGATATGCTGATGTTTCTTATATGCGTATCGATGCTGTTGAAGATACCGGCAAAGGTGACCAAGAAGGTTATGCTGTTGGTGGTTCATTACATAGATTTGGTGTTCCAATGCTATGGGGTGTTGAACTGTGGGACGACAAGAACACAGGTGCATACACAAAAGATGATCGTTTGGACTATGGTGTAATGTATAATGTAACTAATTCAACATATGTTACAGCACACAGAACTGAAAACGATGATCTTGGATATGATGGAAACTACTACGGTATTGTCCATAATATCTACACAAACTATGATCCTTCAAAGCGTCCTGACAAACAGGATGGTTTGGAAATGGGACTATACTTCCACGATAAAAGTGGAACAAACGTATATACTGGTGCGGCACACGCTGAAACACAACAGGTGTTGGCAAGCATTAGATATAAATTTTAGTCTTGACAAAGTTTGTATTTTGTAGTAATATACAATTATGAACTTAAAAGACAAAATTAATATGCGAATGGATGAACTTGAGCATATGATGGATTCGAATCATCATTTAAAAGATGCAGAGGCTGTTTCTAATCATATCTCAAGTATCTCCAAATTTTGGAGTATCCTAAGTGAAGAAGATAAAGACTACATCGAAGGTGCTCGATACTCAATAGAAAAAGGTACGGTCTGGAATGAGAATTCATAATCTTAATACACCTTTCCCTCATACAATAATCTATGACTATTATAGTCCAAGAGAATCAAGTTTAATACTCCAAGAGTTACATTCTTTACGTCCAGTAATGAAAGACAAAACAGAAACTGGAGATCCACGTAGTAGTAATATGGTAGGACTTAGCCTTGATTGGCACTATCAAGCAGATAGATCAAAAAGTCATATCTTAAATTTTAATAGACAAATTTTTAACCTTACAGATAAACTTAAAGAAAACAAGTTTATGACATATTTAGATATGGTTAACGAAGACTTAACACAGATAAATTATTATCCAGATGGCAGTGAATATCTTCATCATGCCGATCACGCAGTTATATCTGCTGTATCTACATTCTGGGAATCACCAAAAACATTTGAAGGTGGTAAACTATTCTTTAAAGAATACGATTATAGTCCTTATATGGAAAACAATACTGTTGTCCTTTTTCCAAGTTTTGAGCAACACGAAGTTACAAAAGTCAAAGGACATGGCAGATATAGTATTAACCAATTCTTTTTTGTTAACCGATAACGGTTGACTTTTACTTCCACTTATAGTAACATAATAATTATAACAACTGTAAAGGTGATATTATGACTATGCATTTGGCCCAAGGGTTAACAACACTAAACATTAAAAAGCGTAAACGTCAGATTACAAAGGCTAAACTTGCTAAATGGCAAGAACAACATCGTATTCATAATAAAGAAATGAAAAGATTAGGATTGAAACAGCATATGCTATCTTTTGCTGACTATATCGATTACATCCACGGCGAACTTAAAACTAAAACAACAACAGTAATGTCAACTCCATGGCATCATACTGATAGCACATATCGTAGAGAAACAGAAACGGATCGTATTCCAAGTTATGTTTCCAAGGGTGGGTTTGAGCCATGCACCAAAAAAGAACCTATGCAGTATACAGGCGATCGTAGGTTGATCGGTATTGCCACAATGCATAAAAGTAATATGGTTCCAATCTTTGCAGACGACGATGACAAGACAGGCAAGAAACAGGCAACAGAAATTGCAACAATG
>Ga0222715_10001420_pt1 | contig 22806 bp, 35 predicted proteins | sample C33_9DmetaG_FD_165056 | JGI IMG/M metagenome (GOLD analysis project Ga0222715, IMG submission 165056) | Estuarine water microbial communities from San Francisco Bay, California, United States - C33_9D | ecosystem: Environmental > Aquatic > Marine > Unclassified | place: USA: California...
TTGTATTGTTTGAGCTTGGTGGCGTGGTTGATCCGCTGATTACGGTTGTCGTTCCGTCCTCTACCACTCGGACCACAATCTTGACTTTGTATGTCTGAGCCGTTGGGAACAGGCTTGCTCCAAGGGCTGCGGTTGTTACTACATAGCTTGTCGCGCCACCGCCGCTGTTAGGTATAATCTCTAACGCTCCACCGAAGTCTTGCAAGACCGCAAAGTATCTCGTCAACGATCCGCTGTAACCTGAGCCTCTGTCGAAACCGCCGACGCGCATTTGAGTAGATGATGGAGTCCCACTGTTGACAATAGTCACTCGCTGAGTAGCGGATGGAGTGCCGCTGTAGCTTCCCCCATCTGGCTTGACGTAGTAGTCAACAAGAACATCAACGCCAGTTAATTGCGCCTCTGCGTTTGCTGTGCTGCTTGTGCTTGCGCCAGAAAAGTATTGTGTGCCGTCGTAATTGTCGTTAATAGCAACCTTAGATGTGATTGAAAACGATTCGCTGGCGCTAGATGTTGTTATTGTGATTTCGCTGGTTGAGTTGCTTACTGTCCCGCCGACAGTAGATACAACAGATCCGCTAGTCGTTGATATGTCGTTAAGTGCTGCCGCGCCCAAACCTGACGGACTCAGCAAAACATCCCCATCAGTGTTATAGATGGTTATGTTGCTTGCAAAAACCCGCCCGTCGTTACCTACTTTGAATGACGAGTCATCGGGTAGGTATTGGCTGGTTTCTGTATCAAGTGTCGCGTTGGTGAACATCCTGTAATCGGTGTCATTACCATCAATTACGGTAATCGTTCCAGCCGTGGAGCCAACTGCGATCTGACCGCTAAAGTCACCAGCAGATGCGTTTACAGTTCCGGTGAAAGTTCCAGAGGTTGCTGTGACTGCTCCAGAAATTGTTAGGTCTGTACCATCCCAAGAGAGCTTATCTTTGAGGCTTAGTTGACCTTGGTCATCGACGTAGAAAGCGGTATTCGAATTGTTAAATGTGCCAGTTCCAACGTATAATTTATCGGAACCGATTGTTAGCCCACCAATCGTACCGCTGTTAGCTGTAATGCCGCCTTTGATAGTCGCTTCTTGAAAAAATGCAGTTCCAGTTTTGTTAATTTGCCAACCCGTTTCTTGTTGTGCGTCGTAGTTAGTGGACTCTAGAGTAGCTGCTATTTCAGTAGAACCGATGTTTCCTGGAATGACTTGCGTTGCACCAACGCTACCCGCGCCCATGACTCCAACGCCGATCTTTGTCGCTGCGATCTTTCCACTTGCAGGAGTGCCAGCCGCTACCATTGGCGACTTGGCTTTATTGGCACTTCCTCCTGATGGCGTTGATCCTTGCGGATATCTGACCGCTTGAATCCAATAATAGTATTCAATAGCAACGCCGTCTGCTCCTGCGGCTGCTCTCTGATCTATGTAGCTGCTTGCTCGTAGCCTAGCGATAGGCGTATCACTATCGGTTGGCAATGTGCCGGTAGTGTTGCGATAAATGTAAATCTGTTCCCATGCACTAGTGTTCGGCGGGTTTTTCCAATTCAGCTCGATGCTGTTAATTGCAGAAGTCAGCGTCAATTGTGATGGGCTTGGGACGTTTGGCAGAGCTGTGCTGATAACGCCTTCGGCAGTAATTGTTGAATAATCACTGGCCGCTGGGTCGTTGTAGTTGTTGCTGTCATCTTCAATCAGTGTAAGGTTTATGCCTTCGCCATCTTCTGCGAACCGCCATCCGATACACTTAAAAACCTTGGGCGACCAGTTGCCACTATCAACCGCGTTGAAATCGCTAAGGGTAAGATTAACGCGATCACCGATTGCGATACGCATACCCTTCAGGTTTACGGGAACAGTGACAATAGTTTGATGATAAGACTGCGCCACCTGCATCAGCGCAATTCGTTGTGCCGCATATCGATTATCGGTAAACGGTAACTTGACTTCTTCAGTCAACACTTCGCCATTATCTCTGGCAACTGCGCCCTTGGTTTGATTATTAAAGTCATTGGCCCCAACGGTTACAGGGCCAAACTCCATCATCTTGTAATTTTCATTGGGATCTATAAACAGACCCTTGATAGTGTTGACTCGATCTGATCTTGGGATTGCGGTTTTGACTTGAACAGGACCAACCAAATCGTCTTCTGTCAAAGTTTCGCTAGGGCTAACATACTTGCCAACCGCCATGATGTACTTGCCTTGGCTGTAAATCAGGCTGCCATTCATTGCTGAGAGGATCTTAGAGATAGACGCGCTATAGGTGTCGGCTCCAAAAATAACACCAGACCCAAAGAATCGCTTCTGTACAGCACTGTTTGGAATAGGGACCAACTGGTCACAAAGATCAGCCGCTGTTACTACCGCAGCCCAGTCAATCTTGCTCGCTGGTATACCTAAACCAAAATCAGAGTTCATCAAGAAATCAGTAAGCTGCAAGGCTGGGTTCTCGCCCTGATTGCCTCGGTTGTAATTACCTTGAGCTGATCCTGTTGTTAGCGTTCCATCGTTATAAACGATATAGGCCGCAGTCGTAGGGTTGTCTCCTGCATCGTTGCCAGCATTTACATCTAACCGTGGATCGTAGACCTTCTTGCCTTGGACTACGCACTTAATATTCTGAACATTACCAACCTCGTCCCATACTTCTGCTGAACCTTCGTTTATTCGCCAGCGAGTATAAATAGAAGCTACGTTGTCGCCTCTATGCGTTGCTAAGTATTCGCTGCTAGTTTCGGTATTAGACCTAAGTGCTGCGAAAGCTGTTTGGCTAGAGGTTCCTAGCCTTGTATCTATGTAGACGATGTTCTCGCTGTTGCCGTCTTCATCATTTTTAGGGCCGAAAAACCCGCTGATAACTTCCTTCGTCGAGCTGTTGTAGGTCAGGGCTTGAGTCAGATCTATAGATTTGTCGTCAAAAAATACTGTCTTAATCGCTGTCAATTCGTGCCCAGCTAACGCAACGACTTGGTGTAGGTCTTCGTTGTTTGTGCCTGTAACCTTGGCATACGTTAGCGGTCCACTGACCATTGTCTCGCCGTAAACCAGCTTTCTCGGCTCAATCGTCGAGCGCACCGTCTGCTGGCGGGTTCGATCATTATCATCAATGTTGAAATTTATTTTGGGCTTTAGGGCGCGAGATGCTGCGACTGTCGCGCCGATAACAACAGTGGCACCGATTACAGCAGCAGTCGTCCCCGCTGCGGCCCCTGCGGTTACAAATGCGCCTACTGCTTTAAGAAATGGTACTATTTGTGCCATAAGTGCCAACCTGCAATGATTAAGTTATCGGGCAAACGAATAAAACCTTTTTGCAATAAACAGATCACCGTTTCGCCGTATTTTATCCCTGCAACTTGACCGATGCCATCTACGTCAACCACGCAAGGATCTCCATCTGATTTTGCCTGATTTGGCGGCTCTCCGATAGCACGCGTTAGCACTCCCACTAAATCCCCATACTTTGCAATCAAAGCGTCCGCACCTAGCTCACTTTCGTATTCTAGGCCATCTGCGTAATTTTTGCCGGTGATTTTGTAAACAATAAAAGCCGTGAACTGACAACAGTCCACAGACCCGTACTCAAAGTTATTTCTGCCCCATTCGTTTAGGGCTTGGTGGAGGGCAAATGACCTGTTTGACGTATGGGTTGGAACTGCCTTTTTCACTCGGATTGGCTGATCACTTGCGAAATTATTAACTGCATCACTTTGGCTCAAAATCAATTTGAGGGTTTTTAGTTTCTATATCTGTTATGTTGCCGCCAGATCCACCTTTACGTTTGCCCCAGTCCAGTGTCAGATCTTCCATCTCTTGCAGATGCGTGAAAAACGTGTCGGGCTGTGGGTTGTTAGAGTCTGGGCCAATTGGGGAATCGTGCTGCTGCTGCGCGTTGGTGTAGAGGTAATTGCTAGATCTATCAAACATCGCCAATTCTGACTCGGCAGTTAGTATTATTGAGTCGCCGTTATCTCCACCAAGCACAGCGTCCATCGTGTCTATAAACCCAGTCCAAATAACGTCAGGGGTCGCTACAAGCTCGTCTGAGGCGTTTAATGCGCCAATGTATAGGGTAACTGGCCTTTGATAGTACGTCTCTCTGGCGGCTTCTGCTGCGATGCTGGTATCTATCCCGCTGAGCGTTAATTGAATACTGTACGGGCTTATTTCGTCGCCTTCTTCAATTGCGCTGATTTGTCCAAGATCACCCGTACCTTGCCAAGCCCTGATACCAGCGCCGTCATTAGCGTCCCAGTTATAGGTGCCTAAACCGTTGTGCAGTCTAATAGTGCCAGTCTCATTTGGTAAAGCAGTATCAAACTCTAGCTTTACGAATATGATCGGGTTGACATGAGTAGCTGCGTATTGGGCCGCTGTGTTTGATGCTAGATCTCTGCTCATGCAAGAACATCCTCAACTGCGTCAATGGTAAAAGATGCAATTAGGCCGGGCTGTGTTGTCCATTTAGGCTCAGATACGAGCATCATCACCGACTTAGGCGCTAGAAACTCTATCGCTGCATTATTCGTCGGGCTTGATCGCAGGGGAGGGGCTATTGAAATTGCCACCTCTCCGCTGCCGTTTGAGTTGCAGTCAGCAGTGACTATATGCAAACAGTTATTGACCTCAATATAATCTCCTGCCTTGAGGTATCCTGTCTTGCTCGCTGTAGCTCCATCTGCGTTTAGTGTAGATCCTAATTGGTTATCGCCATTTACTACTAAGCTATCGCCAGATGGTGCAGTGCCTTGTCTGTCATAGCCATAATCACCAAACTCAAACCGATGCTCTTGGCCGTTTAGCTTGGCTAGAAAGCCTTGCACCTTACCTTTATCCCCGTCTTGCAGATTAGAAAAGGTTGCTGTCGTTTTCCAAAATGCGCCTTTTCGTCCTGATGTTTGTACGGCGTTGGTTAAACTTGACCGAAATACTCGGGTATTCTGAACCAGCTCAAAGGTCTGGCTAGATGGGGTGAGGCCCACTTGTGTGCTAAAAGAGTAGGTGGTCATACGAAGCGCCTTCTACGCATTAAGTCTTGAATCGTGGCGACAGTTTGCTGTGAGCTTTGCTGCATAGCTGTCCGGATCTTTAGGTCAACGTCTGAGCCAGCGCCAGAAGCATCTACGTTATTAACCACAGTGATGCCGCCGCCGCCACCCATCTTGTCATTAGGAACAATCGAGCCTGACTGATTAGGAACGAACATCTCGGGTCCACGCTCACCGACCATATAAGGTTGACCAGCTTGCACTGGGCCGCCGATGGCTTTACCTGTCAGCCCTTTAACGAAAGACAGAAAGCCCCCTGTAATCTTGTCAATTACGAAGAGCTGAATGGCTTGCATGATTAACTGTGCTGCCATTTTCTTAAAAGCGTCGCCGACTGATGCCGTACCTTTTACGATACTCATCAAGCCATCAGACATGCCCTTAAAAGTGCTTTTAGTGATCGCGTCAAGGTTTTCTTGTAATGAAGGGAGTTTGTTTTCAAATCGCCCAATTGCCTCACCCATTTGATCAAAGCCGTTGGAAATTTCAGTGCTCGCGGCTTTTTGTGCTTCTTTGAGCTTTGCATTTGTTTCTGCTGCTTTTCTACTAACAACGATAAATTCTGTTAGTTGTGCAACTAAAGCATCGCCTGGTTTTTGCCCATCTAACTTAGCTAGGCTTGCAGTTACCGAGTCGATTGCGGTTTGGGTTTCGTCTGATCCTTTTTTGACGGCCGCGTTAGCAACGAGAGTTCCATTTGCTAATCTTTTCTGTGCGTCAATCTGCCATAAAGTGAACTCTTTTCTCGTTATCTCCTGCTTATTTAAAGCCTGAGTCATTTTCTGCTCTTGCTTTATATATTCAGTCATCCCCGTTGATGGCTCAAATACATCTTGAAGGCTTTTTTTAGCCTTTAAAGCAATTAATTCAAGCCTCAGAATCCCTTTCTGAACCGTCTGAACCGTGTTGAGCACAAAACCAAATGATTTAACTAACGCGATCGAAACTTTTTGACCTATGTTTCCAAAATCGCCAGAATCGAGAGCTGCTTGCCTAAACCCATCAGCGACAAATGTAATAATCGGCGCGAACGCTAACGCTAGTTGATTAGTCAGCCCTGTGAATACTGCCTTGAGACGAGTCAGCGCATCATTAGCCGCCTCCATCTGGGCTGTATCTGTGCGGCTAAGCGTTATTCCTAGATCCTCAGCCTCCGAGGTCATTTTCTCCAAGGCTTCCGAACCACCGCCCAAGGTATTAACAAGCGCGACACCTTCTGAATCGAACAGCTTCATTGCCAAGCGAACTTTATCAGACTGCTTTTCAACCCCAGCCATCGAGTTAGCAACCACACTCATCTGCTGATCTAATGGGAGTTTGACCAGATCCGCAGCGTTAATGCCTAGCTCTTGCAACGCTCCCTTGGCTTCACCAGTGCCTTGTGCGGCTTCTGCGGCTCTACGTGTGAACCTCTGAAGAGCCATATCCATCGTGCCCGTGGATACGCCTGTTAGCTCTGCTGCATGTCTAAGTCCCGCGAGTGCGGTGGTGGTAACGCCTAGCTTGTCAGCAGTTTTTGCCAACTCATCACCAGCGTTAATTGAGGATTTTATTAAAGCGCCAAAACCCGCTGTACCAACGGCGCCGAGCAGCGCGTTCTTCATGTTAAAGACAGCACCAGAGATTTTTTTCAAGCCGCTGGTAACGCCAGAAAAGCCTGCTTTGGTCTTATCAACCGCCTTGATGCTTATTCTTACGTCTTGATTAGCCATCTTTGTCCTTCAGAATCTTAAAATATGCCATCCACTCATTGACCTCAGTGAGCGACATCTGCTCGGCGTCTGCTATGGTCATGTGCAACCGATCAGCCAAGGAAATTAAGTTCATCCTTAGCGGATCGGACATCAGTTTTTTTCGGCATCCTCCGCAGACTGTATTTCAGCAAACATTTGCTCAGCAATGCCAGAGATAACCGCTGTCTCTTCTCCCATCAGATCAATCCGATCCTCGGCAGCTTTGAACAACTTTTCGCCATCCTCGCTTGCTGCTTTCATAACGATCAAATCAACCATTGCTGCGATAGTCGTATTCTCCAGAAACTTAGGATGCTTTTTCTGAAGCTCGTTAATGTCGTAGCATGTGATCGGAAAACAATACATGACAAAAGGCTGACCCTCTTCGTCAGCCCATTGGTCAACGCTTATCGTTCGTGGCGTAACTGTGCGTCTGCTGCGTAGCTCCCTTGCTAACCCCATGTGCTACCCCTATGCTGTTGCTTCAGTAACTGCGCCCGAAACTTGCACCTCAAACGAGCCTTCAACCATCCCATCAAAAGATGCGGTGATTTCGTTACTCGTTACAATGCCGCCGCCGGAGTAATACTTCTCGCCGGTTCCCGCTCCTGTCGGGTAAACCTCAAAGTCAACCGCAGCCGCAGCATCCATTACTAACTGAACCGCGTCAGCATCATCCCAGTAAACTTCGGCAGATAAAGTGCCGGTTTTAAGAGATGAGACGTAGGTGCGATTGGAATCACCCATAGTAGTATCTTCGATTGTGTCCGCTGACTGCGTTAAGGTGTAGGATCGAACCTCACCCATAGCAGCAACAGAGCCGCCGCTTACAGCGAGCTTGATAACGCCTGTTGAACCTTTTGTTGTAGCCATTTTAAAACCCTCTAAGTTGTGCCTCTGGTGAATTGGTACTCAATCCGTACTGTTATAATAACACCGCCGACTGGATCAATAGAACCGTCATCTGTCTCTATACTAACGATCTGGGTGTCTATCGCATAACCACCCCGCGTTCTATCAACGTCTAACTTCTCCTCAATTGCCTCGATGATGTTATTTCTGGCAGTGTCTATAGCCGACGCTTTTACATAGCAAACGAGCTGATAGTCAACCGTAGCAAATCTTTGCGTCAGCGTGCCTTTTATACTTGAATCCTGCCTGTCCTCGTTCTGCGTTCTTACTAAGATTGCAGGAAATTGTGCGTTGCTTAACTTGTCGAAATCAAAAGGCTCTCGCGTAACGTATTTGATCGTTATCGGCGTGGTCACTGCTTGCAGCGTAGTGACTAGATTTGATGCTATATCTTCTCTAACGCTCACAATTGCTTCCTAAAGTAGTTGCCTAGCCTAGCTTCTTCGTCTCTGTTGAAACCAAAGAAAGGCCGCGTTTTGTTATTCATCGCTGCCTTTTCTGCCGCTTCCTTGTTGTCGAAATATATCTCAGCAGTTCTGTTGTCCCTGCGCCTGACTTGCATAGACCTAAGCATTTGGCCGGTGTTAAAAAGATCAACTGGCGATGTTGGCTTGCCTTGCTCTGACAGTGCCGCCATATACTGCGGCGAATAACCCTTAAAGCCACCACCAAAACCTACACCTTTAGATGTGCGCTCTTTTATTATTTGCTGTCCTAACAAGCCAGTTCGCAAGATAGCGCGGGGTATATCTTTCGTAACTTCTTTCTGTGCTTTCTTCGCTACCTTTTGCACATCTTTTGGCTTGGTCAGTAATTTAATCCCAAGACCTCGAGCTAATGCGCCAGCGACAGCCATTATCGCACCAACCGGCCAAAGGCGACGATTGTCTTCTCGTCGTCGTCAATACTTCCGCTGTTATCGTCGTCGTATTCAACGCCGTCTTTAAATATGTCGCTGATTTCTTCTTCGTAGCGTACCTTGTAGAAGTCCAGCATCTCTTTGAATCTGTCACCGTCTACCCAGTTCGTTAGCTGCGGCAAAGCATACTTCCATAACACCAAGTAAGCATTGCAGCGCGTCCATTGTGAGTCGGTTAGATAAGACGATACCATTTCGCCTTTGATGCCTTTCTTGTGCCACCACTCGTTCCGAATGGTCCTGATTAAGTCAGCCTCTGCTCTGGCGTGCTCGTCTGCAAATGACGTTATGCCGAAAGTCAGTATGTCGGGAATCAACGCAACTAGATCTGAATCTTGAGAAAATGCCATTACCATTTCACCTTTGCTGACCAATAAGCCGCAGACATCTTGCCTTTAGCTATGTTTTTAGCGTGTCGGGCTTTGAATGACCTGCGCTTTGCTTTATCTGCTTCGCTTTCACCTTTTCTCGGCGGCTTAGTATCTGCGCCTTGTTGCCCAAAACGAATAAGACGAACATTGTCGCCTTCTTTAGCCAATACAGCGTGGCTTTTTTCTTTGTGCTTAGGTGTGCGCTTGGGCTTGTTGTAGCCCTCGAACCGCTCGCCTCGATAGGTGATCGCCATAGAATCTCCTGCAAGAAACAAGCCCCGCATCAGCAGGGCTGTTTCAGGGTGCAGTTTAAAGTGCTGAGTCGAAGAACATCTCAACGCCATAGCTGTCATCAAGCTCACCAACGCCATAGACGGCAGTTGCGTTAAGCTCAAAGGCTCGCAAAGATGCGTCGCGCTGTGGCTCGATCTGGAAGTCACGCTTCATAGCGATAGCAAGTGCTTCAGGTGCAAATACTGCGCCTTTTGCATCGTCGTTACCGTCAATCGTGATATTTGCAGACTCGTAGATGTCGATACCTGCAATCGTTCCGACATACGCATTTACCATCGCGGTGTTTTGTGCGTCGCCAGCGTTCGGATTGGCAAAGGTATTCGTCAAGTTAGCCTTGAGTTGATAAGCCTGATAAGGATGCACAACAGCCGACATGCGGCCAGTGATCTTATTGGAGCGCAAGGTTGCAGCCGCTTTAAATAAATCAGCAACTGTGATTTCTTGTGCAGCAGCACCGAGAGTGCTTGAGAATCCGTCGAACAAAGCGATCAGATCTTGGTCCATTTTGGTAGCAATTGAGTTACCAAGAACAGTTCCAAGCTCTTCTGCTGGGTTGCCAGCACCCATAGCAGCCACATCAGTCAATACGACCTGTGCGCCTACTTCTTGAACACTGATCGTTACCGCACTGGTGCTGACAGTCGTTGACGACATATCAGTGCCTTCGGTTAAATCAGCAGCCGCGATTGCAGGATACTTAGGAACCTGAATGGTTTTACCGGCATCAGCGCCGATATCATAACGGGTCACAAGACCCATCATTAAGGATTGCTCTTCAGCAGTAAATCGTGCCTGAGCGATAATGTTGACGAATAAATCGTCTAAAGTTGTGCTAGTTGTAGCAGCCATGTTTAGTTCTCCAAAACTTGATTAGGGTTAATTGGGTCAATTCGCTTTCTTCATAGCAGCGTAGGCTTCCCTACCGCCAGAGTTCCAGTTATCAACCATATCAGCCACCGATACAGGCTTCGGAGTCAAGCCACCAGCATTTCCTCTGCTCCCCGTCCCACCTGTTGAAGCGCGGACAAAGTGCGGATTCGCTGTTAAAAAGTCAGCAACTAACTCATCTACTGTAAGCATGTTGCCACTTTCGCTATATCGCGGTGTGCCTTGAGGGTCTAGCACTTCAACCCCGCCGTCTTCAGCGAGTCTTACTTGCCCTTTCAACAGTTGCGATACTTGATCAGGGGATACTGCGTCATGTTTGCTGGCTGCGTTGAGTAATGATCCATCAACCAATGTCTCTTGCAGCTTTTGCTTATATGCCGTTATCTCCATATCTTTCTTTTCGACGGTCTGCTTCAGGATATTCTCAAAGTCGCCACGTTCTTTTTGGCGTTCTAGCTCCGCTTGCTCACGCTCCTGCATGATTTTGCGTGCTTCTTCGAGGTCTATCCCTTCGAGTTTCTTTTCCGCTTTCTTGCGTTCTCGCGCTATGCGATCAGCAACAATGCGGTCTAACTCGTCCTGCGTAAAAGTCTTTTGATCCTGAATGGTTTCGGTCGTTTCAGTTTCGACGCTTTCCATGATTTCTTCGCTCACGTAACGATTATCCTCTAATGAGTATTGCGGGAAGTTTAACCCATAAATTCAAGGTTAAGCTAGTTTATTTCCTCATCGGCTTTTTCTTCTTCTTCTTGCCCGACTTCTTGTGTCCGTAATGGTTCGGCATCTTTCTTCTTCCTTTTGGCTTTGGGTTTTTCGATGGGCAGCAATTCATCAATTACTGCGTGCAATTCTGCGAAGTCTGCGCCCTCACTATCAGGTGCGTTGGCTTCTAGTGGCTCCATTAACTGCCTGATTGCCGGTGGTATTGGCCTTCTGGCACATAGGTTCCTAGCTCGATCTAATTCTTTTGACATGTTTAAAACCTCAATTGGCCTTTATTGTAATCTTCAAGCTCATCTGGAGTTAATTCCAACCTCTCATCATACGGCTGCTCATCTTCAATTGCTTGATAAATGTTGTCTAGCAGTAACTCTTGGTTAGCCCAATAAAGCCCAATGACGTATGGCTCAACTCCAAATATCTCAATGTGCTCGCTTATTGCTTCGTCCATTATGCAAACTCCCCGACTATTTCCAAAAATTCTTCTGTCAGCTCAGGAAATAGCTCCTGCGCTTTGTCCCATCCTTCCCCATCTTGCGCCCATAACGAAAACATATTGGCAAAGTTTTCGGTTTGCTGGGATTGGATGCCATTTCTTCCCATAAAATAGCTGCCTCCGTGACCAAACCCTCTTGCTTCGTCATACATAGCCCCCTGACTCATACTGTCGATAATGTCTGAAATTAAATCAGCTCCGGGGAATTTAGGTGCTGATGTAGTTCCCCTAACAATCCCTTTCCATTTGCCAGACTTGGGGATGTATGGAACCGTCTCCATCAGCTCTTCCCTTAGCTCTTTGACCCGGTTAATAACCGCAGCATCCCTCGATCTCATTTTTTGCAAAGGGCTAAGACCCTCGCTGAATTGCTGAAATACGCCTAATTTCTTAGCGTCCGACTTGGCTGCGTCAGGAAAAAACGCTTCTGAGACGGTAGAAGTTGCCGATCCACCAAGATCGTAGTCTATGTGATGCCCATACTCATGCAAGAACACGCCTTTGTTCTTTTTATAGGTCGAAATTGATTTTGTTCCGGGTCGATAAAAAGCCCTAGCTCTGGAGGCTTTAATTTCTGGCTTGTCTAAGCCTTCGATTATCTTCGCCGCTTCTGGCCTTATTCCTCCGTCTGAGTTGGCCAAATCGTCCCATTGTTTAGGCAAGCCTGTTTTGGCTTTCGGGAAAGCTCCTCGCGTGCGTGGTTGCTCCTCCTCAATCTCTTCAACTTCAGGTTCAACGATTGGCAGCCAATGATGGCGACAATTGTAACCGCCTCTAACTATGAAGGGATCTCCCGGCGCTTTTCCTGCCCAAGTTCCCTCCCATTTTCTTTGGATCTCTTCCTCTGTAAACGTCTTGCCCACATTGTTTATACAGAAATCTCTGCTGTCGCGTATCACGTCGCCATAGTATTGGAAGTTGGTTATTCCTGCCTCATTCGCCGTCGATCTAGTTATTGACGCGCTATATTGTGCGAGGCTGTCGTTTGCCATTTGCGTGGCATAACGGCGCATATTGTTGCCTAGCCTATCTCGCGCATAGATGCTATGCAGTTTATCTATTGCATCCTGCTGCCGTTGACCTGTTGCCGTTTGCGCTATTTCTACCAGTTGACGAGCCTCTTCGTCGTCTGCTTGCTGGTATACGCCGTTTATCTGCCCGCGTAGCTCTTTTATAAGGTCGTTTTTACTTCGCCCTGTCAGCGTTGATTGGTAGATGCCTGTGGCGAGAGTGTCCAACTGCTGATCGGCTATGGCTTGAAAGCCTTGAAAACTGAGCTGCTGCAAGGCTTGAATAGCCTCTGGCGCAACTCTCGTAAAATCGCCGTAGTTTGACAGCATAGAAAACTGCCTGCTTGCTACGTCCACATATCCGTCGATGATACCTTGCGCTTCAGATAGGAATTCAACGTCAATCAGGCGGCGCACTTCTTGCCTAGCCTGAAGCGACCATTCCAGATCAAACAGTTTCCCCGCTTTATCTGGGGCACTGTTGACGTAGGAAGCAATACTTCCCTCTAAACTTTGCAGAACCCCAGCCAGTCGGCGCTGATGAGTATCAGTGAGCCGCTCTAAAAAATCAGCATAATCGTCATTGGCCGCCATTATTCAGCCTGTATCGGAAACTGTCCTATGACGCGGGTTTGTGCTTCGATCTCTTTGTGTGCTTCTGATAGCTTTTCATCGTCTAGCACTAAATCAGCAATCTGTTTATCTACTTCGCGCTGCATGGTGGTAGAAGGTACGCCGCTGGCTCTGACTTGCTGCAAGAATATCAACTCTTTCTCGTAATCGCGCAGATCAAAAGCATCAGGGTAGAACACCTCAACGTCAGGCGTGATTCCTAGCCAGTTGCAGAAATATCCCCAGATGTGCTCCTCGGCAAGTTCAAGCAAATCGGCTTTTTCTGATAGCTTGGCGTTAAGCATCTGAAACTCGGTTTGCATTGCTACGCCTGATTGGGTTAGTGCTTCAGTGCCTCTAACCGCACCCATGTGCGCCATCTTGTTGATCGCTTCGACCTTATCCTTAATTGCTTCCCTGATTGAGTCGATATTCTGGCCGCTAGGTTGTAACAGGTAAGGGTTCAGGCCGGGGTCGCTGTCCTCAGACAAGTTAATAACCGATCCTGCCCCAGCACTTGCGTCTGCGTCATAGGTTTTAACCAGAGAAGGGTGGTTGCTGATTCTGATGAGCTGCTCGATCTCACTAAGCTCTTGGTAGATCGCCTTCTGCATTAGCGCAACGTCACTCAGATCACTGATCCCTATGCCTCTGACAATGCTACGTGCTGCGGGTAAAAATGCCGCTGGTATCTTCCCGAGCGGATTGGGTATCTCTTCGATCTTGGTTTCTGCGTGGCCGTCGTCTTTCCAAAACTCAATGATGTCTTTGCGCCACAACCTGTAATAGCTAACTGTTGTAGTTGCGTCTTCCCTGTCGATTGACTCTCTCAGCTTCAGGTATGTCAGCTCAAATCGACCGCTCGGAGTGCGCTCATACTTCCAATCAAACACGTTTTCAGGAGTAAATAGGGTCACATAGGGCCGAATATCTTGGTCTAGCTCTTCTGCGCGTGTCTGTGCATTGCTCTGCGGCTTATCTACTAATATCCATACGTGGCCATAAACAGAAGACCATATCTGTGCTTGCTTCATAAAGCTGTTGAAGCTCATACCGTCAAGGTCAGCGTCTTTAACGAACGATTCCAGAGCGGGGTTGTTTGTCAGGCCGCTGAAGTTGCGGACAGGTGGAACCCTCCACAGAAACGACGAATATATATGCACAATGTTTCGACAGTGGTTATCAACAGGGGTCAATGCAACCCGTCTGCTGTATTCATCTTTGGATTCGTTTAGATATGCGGTCAAGTATGACCCGTTCTGATAATCCTCGCCGCCTAGATATGAGCGAAGGTATAACTCCCACCGCTGCTCGTGTATGTCATAATCGGGGTGCTGATATTCTAAAAATCGCATTAAGTCCACCTCGTAGGCTGTGGCGTTTCATGTTCCTTGCGAATGGGGAACATATATTCGATTAAGTAGCCGAGTGCATCATTCATATGATCGAACCCGTCATCCTTATTTGGCTGGCTGGTGCCTTCTTTGTACGTTTGACGCTCCAAGCTGTTGATTACGTTTTTACAGTTTGGCGTAACAAATAACCGCCGTTTTTGCTTACTAGATAGCAGTCGGCTGTTGACACTGTTTATCCTATCACGTATTGCCGGATGCTTACTGCGTACTTTAACCCGAAACCCTGCGTTTTGTAATATGTTTAGGTCTGTGCGACTACCGGCTGAGGTCTTGCGCTGGGCTGATGCCGGGTCAGGATATATCGTGATCGCGTTTGTTCTATACCTCTGCCTGATCTCGTCCACCATCTCATCGGTGTTTGATCCATACATCACGATCTCGTCTATGGCGTGCAACGTGCCGCCATTCCTAACACAGACAACTGCCGACATTGGGTCAACGTTGAAGTCCATCCCGATATGTAGCTCCTCGGCTGAGGCATTATACGCTTTGACTGACTGCTCGCGGCTAAATGCGTAATAGATAATACCGCTGTAATTGACGAATCGAGCTTCGTATTCTTGCTGAAATGTTCTTTCATCGAGGTCGTTTTTGGCTGATTCTATCTCGTCAGGGTCAACGTTGCCACCGTCGATAGTCGTATACTGGAACGCTTCCCATGATTCTTGACCGTCTACGCCCCTCGTCCACAGATCATAGAAGTGGTTTCTGCCTTTGGGTGTACCGATAAATAGCGCACTTCCGCGTCTATCAGATAGCGATGGCCGCAGCACCTCATGCCATGCCTCTGGCCGCATATCAGCAAACTCATCTAATACGCAAAAATCTAACGCTCGACCTCGCAGATTGTCGGGTTTCTCCGCACCCTTTAGGGCTATGCCTGAACCGTTACGGAGGTCAATACTCAGCGCCGTCTCGTTTTTCTTGGTCATGTAACCGTCAGGTATCGCGTCAACCAACATATTCCACGCTATTTCCTTAGCGGCTTTATACGTTGGGGCAACATACCAACAGTTTTGGGATTTACTTTGCAACGCGTGCTTTAACAGCTCATAGGTTGACAAGAAGGTTTTTCCAAACCGACGACCCGCTACAACGACCCTAAACCGCGAGTCATTGAAGAAGATGTCATCTTGGGGTTTGGTCAGCTTCATCGGCTCTCTGTATTACGATTGGCGGTAAATCAACAGGCTCTGATTCTGGCTGATCCCGCTGTCCTAACCAGTTCTTGCCAAGCCATATTAACATCGTCGTATTGCCATCCATTGCGGTCGTATATTGCTTCCGTCTTAGGCTCATTTTGCCAGTGCTGGCCTTTTGCTTGAAATACTCCGCAAAACTGACCTCATGCTCGCGCTTGCAGGCTCTGTTAAGAGTGTCGTAGCTGATGCCAAGAATCGACGCTTGCTCTTCACCTGTGCAGTGAATCGCGCACATCTGATCGACTTGCTCCCAGTCTATTTCTATCAGTGGTCTGGCCATTGTTTAGCTGACAAACGTCTGTTTAATTATTAGCTCCTCGTCTTCGTATTCTTGGCTCGCAATCTCGAATTTGTTCATCGCTTTACGGCTGCTTCCCACCCCGCCAAGATCCGCGTATACGCTAGACCCAAACCCAATACAGCCCACGACATCATCAGCAGTGTTAGCAACATGAATGAGTATGTGAGTACGATTAGGCACTTCAAGCACTTCCCAGACATTTGGGCCGAATCTTGGCGAATTTCGCCTGCCAAGTCGATAGTAGCCCTCTGGTATGCAAGATACATAAGGTTGGTTATCTTTCCAAGGTTTCTCGATAGTCCAAAAAACATGCTCTCCATAAACGGCTTTCCCCAAAGTTCGATCTGGCAATAAAGCAAATCTAGTTATTTCAATCATCGGTCAATTTCTCTTTGAAACTACGCAAGTATATCCCATTTTATAAATATTATGTTTATGTCAAAAGTTTTGTTGACATTGATGATGTGATCCTTAAAATAGGTATCAAGAAAACGGAGAAGAGCAATGATAGTTATTGAGTACAGAGTCGAGCAGCGTGGATCGCCTCTTATCAGTGGTAAAGAGTACCCTGATTTTCGAGTGGCCTTGTATGCAAATGGCGAGTGGAAAAACGAATGGGGCAATCTATGGAGCAAGAAGAAAGCCGATGATGTCGCTAAACGTTTAAACACGAATATTAAAAAGGGGTTTCTATGAATCGGCTTACTAAAATCGTTATCGGGTTACTTGTTTTTTTGCTTGTATTGCTTGTGTCTAGCCAAGACTTTGAGCACCAGACCATGATAGACGGCGAATATACGTACAATGTCTGTTCTGGTTTTTGGCCTGATTACAAAGATCTTAAACCTGACTGCGAGGCTGGCGAATGAACGGGAAATGGAGCAAAGAGAATTTCGAGCAATTTGACCGCGAAAATCCAGACATTTTTAAAACCTTCGCGCACTTCGCCTTAATCGCTACGCGGCACCGACGCTACTATTCGGCCAAGGCTGTTTTTCATCGGGTTAGATGGGAGACTATGGTTTCAGGCAAGGATGATTCCTACAAGATTGATGACGGCTGGATCAGCCATTACGCCCGAAAGTTTATGATCTGCTATCCAGAGCATGATGGGTTTTTTCAGACTCGCAGCCGCCGAGATAGTTACCATAACGTTTCACGTGAAACATAAGAAGGCGGTCGCATGAAAGTAATCGATAAAGAGTTAAAAGGCAGATTCACTATTGTTTACTATGGTCAGGAAAGACCTTGGCACATCGAATGGAAAGTGATGGTGGATAATTGGGGCGTTATGGGGCCAAAATGGATTTATAAAGGGAGAAAAAAATGAAACCAACTAGGAATGAGCTTTTGTTAGCCTTACTTGCGCTTGTCAAAGTGCGGGAGACCTACGATAACCTTGATCCTTGCGATGACATGGAGGTTTTAGACGTTATCAGGCTGCTCGATCGATTACAGTCTGAGATGCCTAACTGACGTTATCGTCTAGGGCTGTTTCCCTTTCAATGAGGATCTCGATGTAGTGCGCTGCTTTCCTGAGATCCTCTACCCCGCCTTTATCCCGCCACCTAGAAATGTATTTCACCACTGCGTGCTCACATACGCCTAAATCATTGGCTAACGCGTATTCCAAGGGCTGAATCATCATTGTCTTGTACCAACTTCCTGCCACTTGACGATCCATTGCGCTCATATTAACTCCTGAATGTTTGCCTTTAACCTTCCTTGCTCTCCGTACAATTTGTGGAGTATTACGCAAGTCATACTTCGAGAACTGGCATAGCCAGCACCAGCGTGGTAAGAATCGGCCGGTGCTAATATATTCCAGCTCTCGAACAAAGCTCCGGAATATTCTTCTTGATTCTTGTGGTGTATGTGGCCTGTCCAAACAAAGGTGTGATCTGACTCTCCCCATTGTTTCCTCAAATTACTAACAATTGATCCGTGGAGATTGGACATTTTAATCCTATCTCCGTGGTGCGTCACAATTAGATTCTTGCCCCATTGCCACCAAACAAACTTGCTGGCGTTGTCAAATACCTTGACCCTTGGATCTTCCTCAAAGTACAAGCGCATAACCTCATTTAACCATAGGGCAGCATCTGGGTCATGATTCCCTCGGACGTTTACGATCCACACTTGATTATGCTTTTCAAGCATACGTAAAACCGTACGCTTTATAACGTTGCTGGCTGCGCGGATGGTCTTAGAATACCTGCCGTCAGAGTCTAGTAGGTTTTTCGAGCTAGGGGTTGAGCTAGTGCTGTCGTTAATGTGCATAAAATCGCCAAGATTAACCAGCACACCAACCTCTCCCGCTGGCGCAGAGCTTACCAGTCGGTCTATCGCATTCTCCAAAAGCGTTTGGCTAATTTTAACGTCGTAGTCGTCGCCCATTGTTTCGCTGTGGTGAGCAAGCATCCCAAGGTGATGATCCCCAATGATGTAACTAACCATAAGATCGTCGTCAGTGCTTGTAGGCGCGTCTGTGGGGGCATGTATTCCGGTGACCTCATCCTTAAATCCATCAACAAATTCGGCTATTAGTTCTTCTAGTTTCTCTCGATCTGGCTCTTGAATGTGCCATTGCAGGACGATCTCGTTGTCCATATTGTAGGCGGTCGAGACTCGCTTGGTTGTAAATCCCGGCGCTACCTGTCTATTGAGATTATAATCAGGCGCAAATCCTTTGCGGCTTGCCCGCTTGTGTACCTTGCCGACTACCTCAGAAATGCGTTTAGGCTCTTTGCCTAATTGATTAGCGATCTCCGTCTGAGGCATTCCGCTGATGTGCATCTCGATTACCTGTGTCTGATAATCGGTGTTGCAATATTCTAAATGCTCGGGAACGCTTTTACTCGTCATCGTCTTCTGACCAAATCATGTGGGCGAAAACATTTGATGCGACCTGCAAGCGCCCGATAATGCTTGAAAGGCTATCCGGGTCTGTGGAAAACGAGCCGGGCATTTGGAGATCGAAGCCGTCTTGACGCTCGATCACAATAACTGCCCCACTTACATCTCCAGCCTCGCAAGCCTCCAAAAGATCACGCAAGGTTTCGCGGACCTCTTCTGCATTTCGATCTAAGATTGAGACTTGGCCCATTCTTTGTTCTTCGCCTGATAAACCGAAAGCAAATCTTTCAGCTCGTCGATTGTGTATTTCTTTGGATCTTGCGGCCCCTCCAACCTCTCCACTGCCTCCAAACCTATTTTCTTAATTAAGTTTGGCCGATATTCTGCCAAATTGCCACTTTTGTGGTTGTTACAAACGCTGCATTGCTTGTGCGTGTTTTGCTCGTCAAATCTCAAAATTGCAGAGTGACCTCCCACGCTCATATAGTGACCAGCATGATATTGCCCCTGATGATGCCGCTGGCAGCTTATGCAGGGGTCTTTGTGATCTCTCTGCCGTATGTGCTTGTTAAACTCGGTCTGTACTCTCTTAATCCAATACCCCCGATCCTTTTCCCTCGCTTTTTTCTTCTCCTGCCTAATTGCTCTTTTGTTTAGCCTAGCAGCTTCTGCTCTGCCAAAGTCAACTAAGCACTCGACGTTATTGCAGGTCTTTTGAAACGTACTGAACTCAGGCACAAAAGGTTGGAGGCAAATCTTGCATTTCTTGGCCATACCGCTAACTCTCAATATCTCGGGGACTAAGAATAGATTATTTCTTTGGAATGTCCCACATCTGTGGATCTGTAAGCTGAAACCCAAGACCCTCTAAATGCTTCTTGACCTCATCCAAAAAAGCCCCGTGTTGCGCGATGTTCATCGCTGACGTGACGGGAAAATCAAACGGTTCAACCATCAATTCAAGTTTCTGTTCGTAAGGCATCGGTCTAATGATTCGGTCATACTTTGCGCGGTACTCTGGGCTATCCCTGCGAAGAATGGGAACCCCAAAATGCAGCTTGCAATAGGCTCGATACTCCCACGCTTTTTGATCACCTTGCGCTTCTGCGTCCCTGAACCATTGCCATTGCGTTCTGTTCTGCGCTAGTGATCGAGCCTTAGAGGCCTTTTTGATTGCTACGTCGATGGGATAGGACAGCTCAATCTGTTGCAGCATCGTCAGCAGGTTATTTTTGTCCTCTTCACCATGCAAAACCATGTGGATTTCAGACGCTGACAACATACCTCCAAAGTTATCATTACCTAGCGTTTTCATTCCCGCTAGACGCTGTTTTTGGCGATCTACTACCTTCTGTGACGCTTTCCTCATCTGAGCCTCGCAAACATTCGCTTAGTTTCGGCTATCTGCTCGTCGGTGACTTCATAGATTGACTTAACGCCGGTTATACAGATGTCTTGATGATGCTGCGTAAACGTGAAAGATCGACAGACCTTGCAAACCGAGGTGTCTCTGCTTGGTCTGTGAGCTGGCTCTAGCTTGATCTCTTCAAGCATTTCCTTGAACTCGCCCAAGGTCGGGGCAAACTTCTTAAACTTCTCGACAACCTTTAAAGTGGCTTTATGAACTAATGCCTGATCGTAGTGCTTGAGATATGACCACCAGAGCTTCTTCGTCGAAGCTATATCCTCGTCGGAGGTGTCATTTAAAAATGACGGGTAATTCAACCGCATCACCCCAAAAAGCTGGTTAATATAACTCTTATCTAAATCCTCACCAATCTGTGCTGGTTGCGATCTTCGTTGCGCTGTGACGGCGTTGTTGACGATTCTTCCGCTCGTATATTGACTTCCATCCATTGCTATTTGCCTCCTCAAATAATTCTTTTATGTTCTCGCCGCTTGCATGAAACTGCTCTGCCTTGGTGGCAAGAGTTGCTAATGCCCTAGGCGTATTTGTTGCTTTAAGTCTTTTTCTAGTCTTTATAAATTCATCCCACAAAGGCTTGTCCACACCAAGTGCTTTTAAGCGTGTGTAGACTTGTTTCATATTCTCTTTATCTGTATCTGTATCTGTATCTGTATCTGTATCTTGGGCCGTTACAGTAACAGGATTGTAACGTTTCTTTTCCGTTACATTATTTTTTGGTTTAAGTTTTGCCCTGTATTTGGCGACTCGTTCCTTGCTGCTGTCAGATCTAAATTGTCTGTCGTCCCAGCTAATTGGGCAAAAGTTTTCGTCAATTAAATTGACAGCCAGCAAGCGACTTTTCAAATCATCCAGCTCTGCAAATGATAATCCGAGCTTGACGCTTAAAGCCCTTTCCAGCAACTCTCCGCTGCCTTTCATGATGCCTTGATTCTTACAGGCCAGTATAGCTACGTAGTGCCATCTGTCTGAGAATGCCAAGCATCGTATCTTGTAGTTGTCGATTATCTCACTGTATAATCTAAACCAAGGTGGGTTATCGTTTGACCGCATTTCCTCTCCTTCTCCTTGTTGGGCTCCTTCGGGAGCCTTTTTTAATCCCCGCTCCAAACCCTTTTGGTAATGCGCCGCTCGATGCGCTTCACTTCAAAGTCCTCAGTGCAAAGAATCCACATCCCTTCCCTGCAAAGCCAAGTGTAAACAAGTTGACGCGAAACTCCTGCGACTCTTGCGAGCTGTGACTGGCTCATCCCGCTTTGTTCTAAAAAATAGTGTAATCGCATTTCAATCAACCCCGTTGCCTGACTCATAGCTACCTCCTGCGGCAGATCATATATTGTTATGGCTGTAAAATAAAGCGTTTACATTAGAGCGGAATGAAGCTAGGATGTAAACCTGAATTATGACAATGGAGAAGAGGATGAACGATATAGAAAAATTGGCCAGCGATTTAGAGCATTACGCTCAAGTGCTGCACGATCAGGTCCGCAGAGGTTATTACCCAGCAGACCCCAGCGACATCGGTGCGTTGCAGCAAGCGTCAGACCTACTGGATAGAATCAGTTTGGAGCTTTGTGAAGCGCAAGAGGCTGACGAAGATCGTCAAGATACCGAGGATTATCTAAGCAACTTGCTTGACGCGGATGGCCTAAAAGCATCTCTGCGAGCTTTGAGCATTTACGCGAAATGAGGTTGCCGCCTAATGATTGTTGTTTAAGGTTGCGAGCGATTGAGGCTGGATTGTACAGACACGCAATGTATAACGAGTTCACTCATTACGAGGAACGTAAGCTGCATCAGGCGATGGATAAGCTAGAAGCTGTCTATCAAAGAATTAGAAAAAAAAGTTTGGAGAGAAAAAGTGCGGAATAGTGAAAGCATCGAAAACATAGCCAAAGCATTTTGCGAGGCACAAGCAGAGATTGGTGGCGCTGTAAAAAGCGCCGAGAACCCCTACTTCCATAGCAACTACGCTAATTTGGAAAGTGTAATAAAAACTCTAAAACCCACCCTAATTAAATACGGGTTAAGTTTTATGCAAATGCCGCACAGCGACGATGGCGGCGTTGGCGTGCTTACTAGGATCTTGCACACAAGCGGCGAATGGTTTGAGCATAGTTTTAGCTTACCCTTGGTAAAGCCCGATCCACAAGCAGCAGGGTCAGCAATAACCTATGCGCGTAGATACGCATTGCAAGCAGCCTTTGGCATACCGGCAGTGGATGATGACGGCGAAGCAGCGATGTTTAGGGTCGCCAGCGAGCGAGAGATTGAAACCCTCAAAGAGCTGTTAGTGGTCAAGGAAAGAGACGAAGAGATGCTGCTGCGGAAGATTAAGTCAAAGCACCAGTCAATCAACGATCTTAGCAGCGCAGAGGCGCTCAAAGCGATACGTCTATTGGAGTCAATACCATCATGATCGTTCATGATGTAGAGCAAGGCACAGAGGCGTGGCATTTGTTGCGCCTCGGTGTACCTACCGCATCCAATTTTGGCAAAGTATTCACCAGCACCTGTAAGGTTAGCAGTAGCCTAGACGATTACGCGCTAGAGCTGGCGGCTGAGTTAATATCTGGCCAAAAAGCAGAATTATTTGTCACTGATT
>Ga0222715_10001421_pt1 | contig 22791 bp, 36 predicted proteins | sample C33_9DmetaG_FD_165056 | JGI IMG/M metagenome (GOLD analysis project Ga0222715, IMG submission 165056) | Estuarine water microbial communities from San Francisco Bay, California, United States - C33_9D | ecosystem: Environmental > Aquatic > Marine > Unclassified | place: USA: California...
AACCATCATATCTACAAACACCTAATCAAAAGATTAGAGAATTATTAGATGGTAAAGCAGTTGAATTAAGTGAAGAAAATGTGGCTGAATTTGAATCGTTAGGTGTTCAAGTCAAGCCAGTAGAAAACAAACCTAAAAAGAAAAAAGTTAAAAAAGAGGAGTAATAACAAATGGCTATAAGTTCCAAAGTCTATGGTAAAAGCCAATATGCCATAGGTATTAAACAAAAAGCAGTTACTGCATTTGAAGATGCAGCAGCTACTGACACAGCATATCAATTACTGCCTGTAATCAATGTATCTGCCCCAGTCCTCAATCTTGTAGAATCAGGGGAGATACGAAGCAACAACACAGGTATGATTGAAACTGACTTTGATCAGTTTAGAACAAGAAAAGGTGGATTTGTAACACTTGATTTTGAAGTTCCTGCAGAAAGAGCAGGACTATCAAGATTGTTGGCTAATGTATTACAAGACCATGTAGAATCAGGAAGTTCACCAAATTATGTTCATACAATAGAATCATCATCATCTAATCCACTTGCAAGACCTGATTTAAGTTCAAGTGCAAGTGCAGTAGGAGATGGTATTCCAAGTATATTTGATATAGCATTGTATCAACCAGCAACTGGAGAAGATAAACTCATTTCAAGTGCAGTATTACAATCATTGACAATGAACTTTGATATGACTGATGGTAGATTACTATTAAATGGTACTTTCTATTCAGGATTTGCAAGTTCAGATGGATTTAAAGTAGGACAAACATTAACTGGTGGTACAGTAGCTGGAACACCAAACTTAATGAGTGCTGCACCAACACAAATTGAATCATATTTTGATACGAAACAATTTGATGTCAATGGATCAGTAACTGATGCTATTGTTACAGCAGTATCATTTACTTTTGAAAACAATGTTGCAAGAGTAGGTAGAGATGCAAATGGCGATGCAGAGGCTTATGCTTTTGGTGTCCCATCAGTAAACATCACAGGAGAGATTTCATTTATGTATGATGGAAACTACAATGATGGTGCTGACAATGTATTACAGGACTTCTTAAGTGGAACTCCTGCTACATTAACACTACAACAAGGTGATGGTACAGTATCTACTGCAGGTGAAATGAATATTACTGCAGAAGTATATTCAACTGCTGTGAATTATGATCTAAATGCAGACACAGGTGCTATAATTACAATTCCATTTAAAGTTATTCAACCTACTACAACAGGTGGAGTACATAGTGGAACAGCATTTAAGTTTGAATTTAGTGATGGTATAAGTAACACAAGTTGGTAAAGGAGTAAAACATGAAGGTTAAAATGTTCGATAAAGAGTGGGAAGTAAAGGATATTAACTACAAAGAAAAGCGAGAACTTTGGCAATTAAGTCTTAGTTCTTTTGCTGGTTCTGAAGTAGTGCAAGAAAAATACTTCAATATGATTAACAAAGTAGAAGAAATATCAGGTCTTTCAGAAAAAGACTATGTTCATAAAGATAAAAGTTTTTTAACGATGGCTGAAATTGATCTTCTGCTTCAAGAGGTGTTTGCTTCCTATATGGGTTCTGAAAAAAAAGACTCATAGGGCTTTGTAGTTATGTGTGGTTTTCTCAATTAGGATTTCCACACATAACTTTAGAGTTTCCATACAAAAGGCAAAGTCCTGTTACAAAAAAAGTCAAGACTTACGAGAATTTAGAACAGGTATGGGAAGAAATAGGAATGTTAGTAGAGAAATGGCAAGAAAGTAAATTTTCTCTTGGTAGAAATCTTTACTTTCATTTACCCTTATTTATGAATCCAAGATGGATCATAGATGTTGAATATCAAATGATATTGAAGGAATATAATTGGATAAAAGAGTTTAATATTCCACTTGCAAATACCTTAGATGAAGTGAATGCAAGTAAATTAGAAGAATTTGATGTTATAAGTAATGAAATAAAATCAATTCAATTTTATATGGGCGAAAAAAATGGCAGATAAAAAAATAAGATTATTAGTACAAGCAGAAGTATCTAAAGCTGTAAGAAGTTTAAATAAATTAGAAAAAGAAACTGATGAAACAAAGCAATCGGCATCGGAATTAACTTCTACATTTAAGAATTTATTTGGTGCAGCAGTATTAGGTGCAGGTGCGAGAAGTATTGTACAAACAGCAAGTAATTTTGAAAGCTTAAGAACAAGACTTGTGGCTTTAAAAGGAAGCACAGAAGAAGGTGCTAAAGCATTTAATGCTTTTACAAAAATTGCAGCAACTACACCATTCCAAGTACAAAATGTTGTAGAAGCAGGTGCTACACTTGAAGCATTTGGTGTAAGTAGTGAAGATTCTCTTAAATCTATTGCTGATTTAGCAGCATTTATGGGAACAGATATTGTAGATGCAAGTGCTGCATTTGGTAGGGCTTTTGCTGGTGGTGCAGGTGCAGCTGACATACTTCGTGAAAGAGGTATTTTACAATTAATAAAAGATTCAGAAGGTATAGAAGATTTATCTAAACTTACTTTACCTGAATTTAGAGCAGCATTAGAAAGAGCAATGACTGATCCTGATGGTAAAATAGCAGGAGCAACAGATTTACTTGCAGCTACTTTTAGTGGTAAAGTGTCTAATATGCAAGATGCTATAGATTCATTGCAAAATGCTATCGGTTCAAGATTGCTTGGAAATTTAGGGAACTTCGCTTTAGCAGTACGAGAAGCTGCAACTGACATGACAAATTTTGTAGATAATTTAACTGATGATGAAATATCGAACATGGAAGATTTTGCTAAAACATTAGGAGTAATGGGTGCTGGTTATTTATCTTTAAGTGCATTTATTGGTATCACAAATGCAAACTTAAGTCTTTTTGCAAAAAGAGTATTAGTATTTGCAGCAGCATTTGAAGCAATAAATACTGTTGTAAAAAATATGAATCTTGTAAGACAAAAAATGCTTGAAGTTAGATTAGAGTTAGCAGAATTTGATTTAGCAGTAGAGAAAAAATTTCCAAGCTTAGTTTTTGGTACTGAAGAAGAAAATCAACAAAGAGTAGATTTTTTTAAACAAAAAATTCAAGATATCAAACAAGAAAATGAAGGTGTAAAATTTGAAAAAGGATTATTTACTAAAATGTTATTGGGCGATGATGACGAAGTAAATGTTGATTCAATAATTGAGGACATAGAAAAAGTTTCAAATAAAACACAAGAACTTGCTGATAAAACAAAAGCATCAAACAATGCAGCAGTAGATGGAAATAACAAGAAAGATGATTCTAATAAAAAAACTTTAGAACAAACTTTAACTGGATTAGCTGAAGAAGGAAAATTGACAAAAGATAATGCAATATCAACAATTAAAGCCAGTTCAAAAAAATCTTTAGCATCTTATATTGCAAGCATATTTGAAAGTGTTCCATTTCCTGCAAATGCTATTTTAGCAGGATTAGCTGGTGCAACAGTTGATAAATTGTTTGAACCTCTTATGCAATTCCAAACTGGTGGTAGTTTTGTAACAAAAGGCAGAACTACCTTACCAATAGGCAATGGAGTAGTAGTAGGAGATAATGCAAGTGGTATGGAACGAATTGATGTAACACCATTACCAAGCCCTACAAGCAATGGAAATAACATCACAATAAATATATCTGCACCATTAGTAGATGAAACAGTAGTAGATCATATTATCCCAGCTATAAGGAGAGCAGAGAAATTAAACTTATGAGCAATGTAACAAAATCAACAGCTTTTGCATACATACCTAAAAAACTTTTTGGAATGAAAAAGCAGAGCATAAAACAAAAACTAAAAAAACCAAAACTTAAATTGAGGAGATATTAAAGTGGAAATCGGAAAAGGCACAAAATTAACTTTTAGTATTGAAACACTTATCAGTATTAGTGTAACAATATTTATGGTGGTCGGATTGTGGTTTAATTTACAAGCTGACATTGAAGAAGCAAAACAATTACCAGAACCACCAATCAGTAGAACAGAATATGATCTTAAGGATCAGATGATTAGAAATTCTATTTTAAATACAGAAGAAAAAGTAGAAAAATTAGAAGATAAAGTAGATGACATTAAAGAGGATACAAGAAGTATTAATGAAACCCTACTAAACATGAATAACAATTAGGATGGATTATGAAAAAATTGATAAATATGTGGCTATTGGTGCTTGGATTATTTACTTCGTCGCTATACTCACAATCAGCATCTTTGGATAGTTTTCAAGATATTCAATTAATGAAAAATGAGTTCTGTGCAGTTATAGAGGTAAATGCTTCTTGGAACTGGGCAAACAAAATACCATTAGAAAAATTAGAGAATTGCTATACTGGATATGTAGATATTGCCAATAAAAACATTGGTGCAGTCATACAAAAAGAATGGGACATTAAAGTAGTGCCTACTATTATTATCTTTGAGTATGGAGTTGAAGTAAAACGATTTGAAGCAGACTTATCTATGAAATTTAGAGAAGAAGAAATACTAAACAAAATAAGACAAGAGATTATTAGATAATGGCAAAGATGTACACAAAACCTAAGCTAAGAGAACGAATTAAAAATCGTATTATGAGGGGAAGTAAAGGTGGTAGACCAGGACAATGGTCTGCAAGAAAATCTCAACTTCTTGTTAAAGCATATGAAAAAGCAGGTGGTGGATATAGAGGTGGTAAAAGCAAATCAGCTAAATCTCTTTCAAGATGGACTAAACAAAAATGGACTACCAAGTCAGGAAAGAAATCATCTAAGACTGGAGAACGATATTTACCTGAAAGACTAATTAAGTCTATGAGTTCATCTCAATATGCTTATGAAACAAGAAAGAAAAGAGCAGCAACTAAAAAGGGAAAACAATCAGCAAGTTATTCCAAGAAAACTACGAAACGAATTAGGAGATATACATGAGTTTTGTTAATTCAAGCTATGAATCAAAGCTATCACCAACCATGACTGAAAACTGGTTGGTACAAATCTTTAAAAACAATAATGCGAGTATCTTAACAACCAATACTCCTGATTTAACATTTAGTTTTTCTGCTACTACTTATAATAGCATAAACTATTATCCTGCGATCCTCAACAAGCCAAGTATCTCTTATTCACTTGATCTAAAAGGGTTCACAACCAAGACTGGTAATATCACCCTAAACATAGCCAATATCGATTTAGATGGAACAACCCTATTAGAATTATTAGGGAATGAATATATTAATGGTCATGTGAATGTATTATCTCAAATAGATGGAGATGATACTGCCAATAATGCTTTACAAATTTTTAGTGGTAAAGTATCAAGTTTTGGTTATAGAAATAATACGATTGTATTGAATGTCATATCTAACAGACCATTTCAGAATGTGTCTATCCCACAAGGTAGAAGTGTAAATGCCGACAATCCTCAATACAATAACAAGATAGTCCCTTTGGTTTATGGGGACTATACTGCTAATACTGAATTTGTCAATGGTCAAGATGTCTATGCTTGTCCATTTCTTAAAAACGATGGTAAAGACTTTATGTACATAGTCCCAGAAGGAACAAGTGGTTCTGATAAATTAGAGTTCTATGACAAAGGATTAAAACGATTCTTGGAATTAATCAATACTGATACAACTATTGCAACAGAAGATACTATAAGTGTATTAAAAGTTCCTAAGCTAATGAGAAGGCAATTTAAAATGCTACCTGATGAAATTCCAGGTGGAGTTACTAAACAAGAAGGTAGTGGTTCAGGAGTTATTGCAGTTACATTTCCAGGTGGAGATGGTACAATAAATAATGCTTTTGATGGTTCAACAGATAGTGAAGTAGATATAAACCATGCAACTAATTTTGCAGATATAAGAGGATTTACTTTAAAATTAAAAATGCCACAGGTATCAGGTAAAATTACTGATATTACTTTAGGATTAGATGGAACATTAACACAAGCATATAGTAGTGGTAGTCCAGGTGTAGATGATGGATTGTTTGTTAATTTAGCAACAGAATTAGATAGTGGATTTGGAAGCACAACACCAAGTAAACATGTAGCAATAATTGGGACATCAAGCAATTATAGTAGAACAACATCTTTTGATTTAACTGCTAGTTATAATGCAGTTGATATATCAGGTATTTTAAGCGATAATGCCCTACCTGATGAATTATATTTAAGTTTTAGATGGGATACAGCAGATGGAGATGTTGATTGTAATAGTTTTAATGTATCGTTAGAAAATGTTTTTGTAACAGTAACTGCAGAAAATGACTTAGCAAATGAGCCAATAGCATCACAAGATTTTAATGCAGGGATTGATAAACTTTACTTAGGTAGAGATATTACAACACCTGGATTTAGAGAACATACAACTGCAACTACTATTGGAGATTTAAATAATCCAGTAGCAATCCATAGAGAATTATTACATAGCATCATCAATGTAACTGATTTTACTGGAGATACTGATATTGAAAATTCAGGGTTTAAAACAGTAGCAGAACTAAGAGATTCTACTTTGACCAGTCCAACATCAACACATTGGAAAACACGATTAGCATTAGATGAAAAAGAATCCTTAGAAAGTATTATGGAACAATTACAATATGAGGGTTGCTTCTTCTTTGAGTTTAGTCCACAAGCACAACAAACTGCAATTAGTGGTGTAGCAGGATTACGATACTTTACTATTGAAGATAGTGTTACTGCTAATGTTGATTTATCTCAAAATGATATTTCAGGATATGAACTTGGGATTACTTCGGCACAAGATTTGGAAACCAGGCTTTTGGTCAATTACAAAAAACATCCTGCTGAAAATGAATATTTAGAACAAGATACTTTTACAGCATCTACTCATACAACTATTTTTGGTGATGCAGATATTCAAAAACAAGAAATCAATCTTGATTTAGTATATGATGCAGTAGCAGATGTGGTAGGATCAAGAAATTCCAGTTGGATTAACTTTAGAGAAAGTATTTTCGGGGATTATAAAACTACTGTAAATGCAACCTTAGTCAATCCTGAAAAATATGGAATGCTACAAGTTGGAGATTACATAGACTTTGGAGAGATTACCTTTGAAGAACTTGGAAGTCCATTTAATGAAATATCAGACACCTTTGATAGTTTTGTTGCTATGCCTACAAGATTATTTAAAGATGCTTGGTCAGGGAAAAAATTTATAATAACAAATCTGAAACGACAAGTAGGAAAAGTTTCAGTACAATGTAGAGAGGTTTAGAAATGGCATCATATTTTATTTATGATTCAATCAATCAATATAGAAGTGATAACACAATTACAGAAGGTCAAATGACAGATAGTGGCACACCAACATTTTCTGCATCAGACACTTTGACTTCACATGAAAGAAGTTCAGATCAAAATATTGGTACTGTACTTTCAGGGGTAGCAGATAGGGATGCAATAGAATATGCAGTTGGTAGTAGTGTAACAGCAGATGCTGCAGCAGTTTATTTTACTGGAGATGATGGAGTTGCAAGTGGTACTATTATGACATTCTTTATAGATACTGATAGAGTAAGTTTACCAAGCAAAGGAACTATATCAGCAGTAAGTGGTGCTGGGTGGGCAGTAACAGATTTAACTGAAACTACTGGAACAAAATTCTTTACTGAATTTAATGCATCAGTATCCAATGTGTCAGAAATCCTTATTGGTAAAAAATTAAACTTTGAAATAGAACCTGATGTCAATGTTCAGTCTACTATTGACTATAACAATGAAATAAATACAAGTCTTGGTGGAGTTGAGTACAGCATTAATGTAAATCCAGGACAAGAAGTATTTACCATATCATTTCAAAATATATCAAGCACATTTAAATCTGATTTAATTACCATGCAAGATGCAATCAAAGGTGAAGCTAAGAAATTCCTATGGAATGATCGATCAAGCTTTAATTGGGTACGATTGGACAAACCAATGACATTTACTGAAATTGCAGATGGTAGATTTAGCACACAATTAGTTTTAAGGCAACAAATCCAGTAAATACAAGACTTTTATACTGAAAGGTATATAATCACCCCATAAACAAAAAACCCCCTTATTTTAGGGGGTTCTTTGTAACTAAGAGGTAGTATTAAAGTATTTGTCCAAACTCTTTAGCAGTTCTTAAAGAACTCAATCTTACAGAATCACCAGTTTCAAGATTTTCTACTTGATAAGTTTTTGAACCTCTCATCTTGGTTATGACAACATCTTTATTATCTTCTCTTTCCCATACTAAGTAAGTTAATTCATCATTGTAATATCTGTTAAATTTCATTGTTTTCTCCTTTTGTTTAACTAACATATACAATAATATGGATTACAATGACCAATGTCAATAATATTCGTAATTATTTTTTTAAGGGTGTTTTGTGGATAAAATTGTGGATAAATAGGGTACCCCCTACTGTACCCCCTACCCTACAAGAAAAAGAAAAAGACAAAGATTAATATAAAGCTAAAGAATAGGAAGAATTAAAAGAATTGGAAAAAGAAGGTTGAAAATAAACATTGACAAGTTCAATATTAATCAATATTCTTGTAGAGTTAGTTAGATAAAGGAGAATAAATTGACTTACTTAAAATACATACAAAAAGAAAACAGCAATCAGATCTATGAACCTGAAATCATTTGTGATAGATGTGGCAATCAAGAGTTTGGAGATTCCCCTGCTATTCATGTTCAAGATTGTTTTCTTTGTGAAGAATTAGTAGATTCAAAAAAAGGAGAAAAAAATGATAGTAGAAATAATCGCATACACAATATTCATAATATTTTTTTGGGAAATGTTTAAAAAGGTGGTACAAGAATGGATACAGTAATTAAATTTAATTTTAAAGAATTAGAATTGTTAATTGAAGTAATGGAAAGAAATCGAATTGACAATGATGATGAAAACAAGTTAAGGCATGAACTACGACAAATTCGTAAAGATGCAGAAATTAAGAAAAACAAAGATACAGAAGTATTGGCTAGTAAGCCATCAGAAGAAGTGAGATTAAATCCTTCTATGAGTACAGCTGTTGATGAAATAGAATAAGGAGAAATAATATGGCTTTTGTAAATTTAAAAGACCTAAAAGCAAATGTAGGTGGTCAGTTGAGATTGACTTTAAACTCGGCAGGTGTCTACGAAGAAAAAGAATGGCAAGGTAAGAAGTTTAATACCTTTAAATATGAAGTGATCCAAGATGGCACAATCAGCACCTTAGATGCTACTGATGCTTTAAAAAGAAAGTTAGATGCAATACCTCAAGGAAGTGATTTCCTATTAAGTTGGGAACAATTTACTACTGATGAAGGCTCTATTCGCAACTATTGGAAGGTTGAACCAACTGATAAGAGTTCTGCTAATCCAGTATTTGAGAATGTAAAGAAAAGCATCAATGAGTTTGATCAAAAACTACAAGCAGATAAAGCAGTTAAACAAGCAGTAGAAACTACTAATCAAGCATATAGCAATCCTGCAAGAATGGGTATGATATTTAATAATACCATTAAATTGTATATTGCCAATGATATGGTATGGACTACTGACGAGTTTGTAAACAACTTCAAACGAGTTGAAGCTTGGGTAGAAGCTTGTGAAAATCCTAAAGCGATACCACAGGCAAGTAAACCTAATGAGCCAGTTGCTCAAGAATCGGTAGAAATCAAAGAAGACGACTTGCCATTCTAATGAGTAACGAAAATACAATAATAATGCTCTTATTAGTGATTGTTTGGTTGATAGTTGCATTATTTGGAATTATGTTTGTGGGGTTAATTATAGTGTAGAAACTGGGGCAGCTACTTCTTATTCCTTTGTTTAATTAACATGATCAAATCGAATAGTAGCTGTCCCTTTCTCCTGGAGAAATTATGAAAACTTTAGAATTATTTGCAGGTAGTAGAAGCTTTAGCAAGGTTGCTGAAAAGCATGGTTTTAAAACCTACACTACCGACAATCAAGACTTTGATAATATAGATCAAGTGTGCGATATATTTGATTTTGATATAGATAAAGCAATAGATAGTCTTGGTGGTAAACCTAATGTAATATGGGCAAGTCCACCCTGTACATTTTTTTCAGTAGCATCTATTGGACATCATTGGAATAAAGACCACACACCAAAAACAGAACAAGCTAAATTAGGTGTTAAGATAGTTAAAAAAACAATAGATATAATTAAAGAAATAAATCCAATGTTTTATTTTATAGAAAACCCAAGAGGTAAATTAAGAAAATTAGATGTAGTTAAAGAATTGTCTATAAAAACTGTTACCTATTGTTCTTATGGGGACATGAGAATGAAACCAACTGATATTTGGACTAACTTAGATTGGACACCAAGAGAATTATGTAAAAATGGCAATAGAGATTGTCATCATCAACCTGCACCAAGAGGAAGCCAAACTGGTACACAAGGATTAAAAGGTGCTTACGAAAAAAGTAAGATACCACCACAATTATTTGAAGAATTGTTTCAACGAATGGGCAATGCACAATTAAATGCTTTATTGCAATTATTTGTAGAAGAAAAGGATAAAAAATGCCAAAATTAAAAATATTCCCAAGCGACTCTATATGGAGTAAATACATTAGAACAAGAGATAATTGGACTTGTCAAAGATGTGATAAGAAATATGCACCACCTACTTCTGCTTTACATTGTTCACACTTTTGGAGTAGAGGATCATGGAGTGTAAGATTTGATGAAGATAATTGCCAGGCATTATGTTATGGCTGTCATAGTTACTTAGGTGGTAATCCACAAGAGCATAGAGAATTTATATTAAATAAATTAGGACAAGAAAGATTTGATGCTTTACAGAAAAGAAGAAATACTGCATTAAAGTCAGGACAGAAGAAACATTTATTATCAAAAGAATTTAGAAAAGAAGTACAATTAATGTTAGATAACTTAAATCTTAAAAAGTCAGAAGATTTTTACGACTATTTAGATTAGGAGAAAAAGGGAGAATAAAATGAGTTGTTACAGAATAATATATTGCTTAACAAAAAATTGCAAGACTTTAATAAACAATGACGAAGGTGGATATTGTATAAAGTGTTGGAATAGAAAAGACGAAGAAGCTAAAAAAGCAGGTAAGAATGGCTAAATCACATAGGGCATACGATAAAAACAATAATCCTTTAAAGTTTGAAAAAAGCTTTAAAGAACGATTAAAACAATTTAAAAATGTAGATGCTTGGAGTAAAGAAGGAATAGCAGAAAGAGAAGCTTTTGCAAAACAGTTTGGAAGGGCATGGTATTTATTCCAAGAAAGTCAAATGAGATACAATAGAGAAAAGACTTGGATAGAACAATTCAATGTTTATACAAGACGATCAAGAGGAAAGGAGTTAAGAAAAAAATGATAGATACAATAGTTACAATAGTTGTGCTTTATGGTTGCTACAAATTGTTTCCAAAAGTATACAAAGAAATACACAAATTAGATTAATTAATAATCAGGAGAATAAAGGGAGAATAAAATGATTGAAATACTTACATCGAACACAAGGGAGTTGACTAAACAATATCTGCATAGAACATATCCTCAATACTCAAAAGAAGTTTACACAAATTACTATGTATTAGCACAAAGGGATATATCACTATTATTTTCTACATCATATTGGAAAAATAACTATGCTAAATTTGATAAAGACTTTAAGAAAAAAATAGCAAAAAAAGATTTAACTAATTTTAATTTTATTAAACAGAAAAAAAATAGAATTAAATTGTTGAATGAATTGGGATTGCCTTATAGTTTTATAATTAAGTTTATGAAAAAATATTATCCAAGAATTGGTAAATCATCTATTGCTTATGCTTTAAATGAAAAGACAAGAAAAAAACAACTCAAAGCCACAAAGAAAAGACAACAAAGTCCTGTTGGTAAAATTAGAAAGAAAATCCAAAAAGAATTTTACATAACTGGAATGTCCGATAATAAGTTGTTAAAACATCTTGGAACTTGTTGTTATCTTTGTTCTAAAAAAATAAATCCAACTAAAACAAGCACTTGGGAAATAGAGCATATCATTCCAAAAATAAGTGGTGGTTCAGGACATGTAAATAATCTTGGAATGTCTTGTAAACCCTGCAATAGAATAAAATCGGAATATAGCATACCTGAATATATTGAATATATTGAACAACAATATCATCATGTTAAAAAGAATAAAAAGAATTTAATAAATACATATAATAAAGCATTGAAATATTCAATGCAATAAAAGGAGAATAAAAATGGCACATACAATATATAAAACAAAGGAAGGTAAAAGAGTTAGCTCAGTTACCACAATCATAGGCAACAATCTTGGATGGAATTTTTATCCATTGTTAAATTGGAATTTAAAATTAATTAAACAGGGAGTAGACCCAAAAGAAGAATTAAGGTCTGCAGGTAGAACAGGGACTTTAGCACACAATATGATAGAACAGTTTACTATTGGTGGTAGAGTACAGAATTTAGATACCTACTCTCCACTTGAAATTAGCCAAGCTAAACAAGCATATTACAACTATTTGGATTTTAAAAACGACTATCAGCCTGAAATCTTGCATAGTGAATTACAAATGGTTTCAGAAAAATATAAGTTTGGTGGAACTTGTGATGCAGTAGCCAAAGTAAAGATTGGTAAAAACACCAAGCTTATGATCTTAGACTGGAAAAGTAGTAATTCTATACATTCAGAACATAAAATACAAATATCTGCTTATGCAAAAATGTATGAAGAAAATACAGGCGAAAAAATCAAAGGTGCTTTAATTGTACGAATAGACAAAGAAAAAAAAGAGTATCAAGTAGAGCATTTAAAGATTAAAGACTTGAACTGGGGTTGGAAAGTTTTTAAGTTATTACTAAAAATACAGGAGAATAAAAGATGAGAAAAAGATTTTTAGATGCTGATATCTTTAGTAAGCAATGGTTCAGAAAGCTGTCGGCACAACAAAAAGTATTATGGCTATATATTATATCCAACTGCAGCCACGATGGCTTTTGGGAGTATGATCCTGAAAGATTGACCTTTGAATGCAATGGATATGAAGGAGAAATACCTGACATCATTAAAGAAAAGCTACAAATGATTCCTATTGATGATTCACAATATCTATTAAAAAGCTTTATACGATTTCAATATGGAAAGCTAAAAATGACAGCACCAGTCCATAAACGAATCATAGAAAGAATATTTGATAAAGGGTTACATGATCATTTTGAAGAATTAGAGGGAGAGTTCTAATGGATACCAAAGAACTAAATTCCATATTAATATATTGTAAAGTAAATGATATCTATGAAATTCAATATGTAGAATCTTCAGGGAGAGTTTCATCGGACTTACAAGACACAATGGAATTGTATTGCTTTAAGTACAATAAATACATACCAGTAAAAGATATAATAAAAACAGCCAAAGAACATGGCTACAACAAGGATTTGGGATAAAGATAATGAACATGTATTGGCATTTAAAAGGAGTGTCGCAGGTAACCAATCCTGTCTACCCTTGGTCAAATATATGCTTTCGAGTCTTATTGGTCTGGCGACATATCCCAAAAAAATTAACATGAAAAACTCAATCGACAATCAAGCAAAAGGCTACCAAGACTTAATCGACGAGGTAGAAAAAGAACAAGCAAAGATATTAAAAGAACTAAAATATGTTCTTACTGGTATACAAGGGGGAAGGTCATTATCAGATCAAGAATATCAATGCTTTATTGAAAGAGCATTAGAAAGAAAGAAATTTGACGATATAGCTTACAACATGAGAATATCAGAAAGTTCAGCTAAGACCTATTATAATCGAGCCATAAAAAAGCTATCCAAAGAAGCCACTTTGGTAAAATATAAGCTTCGTAGAAAATGACAGACGATTTAAAAGCCCCCTATGGATTAGATAGTCATGTAATAAGGTCATCAAAAAACCGAAAAAGGTTTATAAAAGTTTATGGAGAAAAAGACAAAGCTTTTATGAAAACTGAAGCTATTTATCAAAATACATGTAAAAAAAATAAAATAAATAGAACTGAAGGAAATAAAGATGGTAGGCGATATTATATTGTCTGGGCAAGTGGAAAAATATCAAATTATTTTTTTACCTTAAATCAAGCAAAATATATAGCACAAAAAAATAGTAAAAACAAAAACTTAGGTAATCCTACAATATTTGAAGAAACAAAAGTTGGAAACGATTGGATAATTACCTATGAACAGGAATTACCCCACTATGAATAAGTTAGACACAGCATATAATCAACTAAAAGAACTATCTCATAGTACAGATTATCATCATTACTTACATAACAAGTATTACACTTACCAACAGCAACTAAAGACCATAAATAATAAACTGGATAAAGAAATGGCACATATCCAGGACAATAGAACCCCTGAACAACACTTTATGGATATATGCAGGGGTTGGTTAGTAGAAGATGTGTTTACTTATCTATTCTCTTTGCCACCATATAAAGAACTAACTGCGACCTTTGATAACCATGATCAAGATAGAGTAATAAGAGTCATGAGAAGGGAAATAACTGCAGCACCAGACTTCAAAGTAACTTACAGGAACAAAACCATAAAGATAGAAGTACAGTCCTTATTTGCTAATATACCTTTTTTCCATATCAAAGAACATAAAGCTAAAAAACTAACTCACAGAAATAGTTTCCTGATCCAATTCAATATCCCACATCAACATATAGTAGTATTTGAGCCACATCAAATAGCATTAGGCACATATAAGCTAATAGACGACTTTAGTACCGATACCATAAAGAAGTATGGCTATAAGTACATAATAGATGACCTACCTGAAGAAATGATAGTATCAAACTTCGTCGATGATTTGCCTAAAAAAATAATTTCCTTATTTTCTTGACATTGGCAATAGAACCCCCTATATTATAGTGTTAATTAAATTAAAGGAGATTAAAATGAAATACAAAGATGATTGGACTAATAGACCTCTTGAAAGTTTGGAAAGAGAAAAAGAAGAAGCAGTTAAGTTAGCAGAATATAGATTGCTTAAAAAGTTATATCAAGAAGCAAAAAGATTAGAAAAGAAAGATGATTCATACTATACTACTTTAAAATGGTTAGAAAGAAAGTATGATTCACACCCAAAATCAAGTCTTTAAATTGTATTACCTCTATATCAGTTAAGTGCAGAAAGCCCCTCAAACGAGGGGTTTTTTGTAGTCCTCAAAAAAAAATCTTTATCAACAATATCAACACTTACAAGCATTTATAAGACTTTACTAAGGGTTTCTTGTAGTCTTTTTCCCTATAGAGTAGAAGGGTAACACCTTCCCTTTCGTTTTAATAACGAACACATAACCTTCAAATAGTGGGGTGATTAGTTTGGCTGCAGCTAAAACAACAGTCGCTGTAAAACAGCAAAAGAACAGCGATAAAAAAAATAAGCATTTGGTAAAACACCAATGGAAAAAAGGACAATCAGGTAATCCTAATGGGCGACCTAAATCTGGTTTTGCCTTAAATGAATATATCACCGATCTTGCTAATGTAGAATTAGAAGATAAAAAGACTATGTTAGAAGCTGTTGTAGGTAAAGTATATGAAGAAGCATTAGATGGTAATATGAGTGCTATTAACTTCCTGGCAGACCGAGTGTTGGGTAAACCGAGTCAAAGCATAGGAATCAAAGATGTTTCAGATGAACCAATTAAGGTATTTGATATAGATGGACTGGACGATTGATGCCACAAGGAAATCAATCCTTAAAGACGATACACGATACAAAATCTTATCCTGTGGTAGAAGGTGGGGGAAGTCTTACTTCTCTATTTTATTTTTATTGTCTAAGCCTTTTAAAGCTAACGAGAGAAGGTGGATTGTTTTTCCAACATATAGACAAGCTAAAATGGTATCTTGGTCAATACTCAAGGACATCTTTGCACATAAAGAAGTCAGTATCAATGAAACTGAATTATCTATTACACTTGATAATGGTGCAAAAGTTGAACTTAAAGGGGCAGACAAACCTGACTCACTTAGAGGAGTATCTACAACAATGGTAGTGCTTGATGAGTACAGTTATATGAAAGAGAATGTGTGGGGAGAGATTATACAGCCGACTTTAGCAGAAACTAAAGGCTCGGCTTTATTTGTAGGAACTCCTACTGGTGTACAAAACCACTTTTATGATCTATTCGTTAAAGGACAATCAAAGAATAGTGATTATAAGTCCTGGCAGTTTACCACATTAGATGGTGGCTTTATTTCTGAATCAGAAGTAGAGAATGCCAAAAAGAATTTAGATAAGAGAACTTTTGAACAAGAATATCTTGCAAGTTTTCTTACTGCTGCAAATAGAGCAGCATACAATTTTAGTAGAGATATACATTGTAGAGTTATGGAGAAGTCCCCAAGAATGTTTTGGGGAATTGACTTTGGGGTAGCATCTTACATGACTGCTATCCTAATGTGCGAAAATACTGCAGGAGAAGTCTATGTATTTGATGAGATTGGATTACAGAACTCAAATACCTTTGAACTGGCAAAGCTAATGCAACAAAAAGCACCAGGACTTCCAGTATATCCTGATCCTGCAGGGAAAGCAAGAACGAGTAATAGTACCAAGTCTGACCATAGGATATTGCAAGAGAGTGGGTTTACTGTGATTTCAAGAAAAGCCAACCCTTTGCAAAAGGACAGATTAAATGTTTTAAACAAGATGTTAGAAGATGCAAATGGGAAAGTAAGATTGTTTATTAACCCTAAATGCAAGAGTTTGATTAGAGATTTAGAACTATGCACATTAGAGAATGGAAGAATATTAAAGACAGAAACATTAAGTCATTGGTTGGATTCTCTTTGCTATCCTCTTGAATATAAATATAACTGGGGAAACACAGCAAAGGCAATAGAATGGTAGAGTTTTTATTAGGACTATGTGTTGGAATTATAGGTAGCATGATAAGTGCTATGGTATGGGGATACCGATTAAGTGTAAAAGAAGAAGAACTAAGTAGGGAAATGATAAAGGATTTCCAGGATAAGTTCTTAGAAACTGAAGAACAAAAATTTTATAAAAGGTATGAAACATGATAATTTATAATTTGACAGAAAAGATGTTGTATGATCTATTAATGGATACAATAGAAGAAGGAATGGAGAAAGAGCATAGTGAAAGAGAAAGACTCTTAGACTATTTTGAGGGATTAAACTTAGAGAATGATATTAAACAATTCTTTGATAGTGAATCCTTATCACAGATTCCACCAATGTACATTAATCTTGTAAGAAACATCATTAGTCGTAGAGCCTTGGTATATCAACAAGCACCAGTAAGATTTAATGATAAGTATAACGATGTATTAGGCGATTTTGATTCGTTTATGAAACAATTTGAACAGCTTACTTATCTATTAGGTACAGAAGCTTTATATACTCATTGGGACGATAATGCAAAGAAACTAAAGTATAGACCGATCCACTTCTTTACACCATTCTTTAAACCAAATGAAGATGAACCTTTTGCTATTATGTATCAAGCAGAATCACAATTACAAGCAAGAACAGAAGATGCTCAATATATGTTCTGGTCAAAAGACACCGATGATATGGAAGGGAAACACTTTATGATAAGCAGTAGAGGCAAGATTACTTCTATTGTTCCTGATGATAGAAACCCTTATGGAGATGTCTTACCATTTAACATAGCACATAGACATCCATTCACAAGAGATTTCTTTAGAGAAGGGGCATCAGACTTAGTAGATGGTATGAGAAGTATCAACATTATGCTAACTGAACTTGCTTTACATGGAAGAATGCAACTCGGTCAGCCTGTGTTCCTGAATTTAGATACTGAACAACGAATTACTATGGGACAAGATAAAGCATTAGTATTACCTGAGGGTGCAGACTTTCAATACAGAACTCCTAATGCTAATGTCCAGGCAATGATTGAATCTACGAAGTACATGGTAGATAGTATTGCACAATCCAACAATGTTAGAATCAACTGGGCTGATAAGAGCCAGGAAAGTGGATTAAGTAAAAAGATGAGTCAGCTTGACTTAATGGATGCACTACGAAGTGATACAGAACAAATATATAGACCATTTGAGAAACAACAATTTAGAATTGCTAAAAGAATATGTGAAGTATCAGGTGGTATTAATCTTGGAGACCAATTCAGTATAGACTTTGCTGAAAGAGAAGTGCCTATGAGTACTGATGAAGAAATCAAATACTATTCTTGGGCATTCCAGAACGATTTAGAAACAAGACAAAGTTATTTAAGAAAAAAGAATCCTGACTTACAGGAAGAAGAAATTACAGCTATTGTGGAACAGATAGATGCTGAACAACCACAAGAAGCAGACCAAACACAATCTATCATTGATAGAATAGGTGAGCAAGTTGGCTAATTTAGATTTCTATAATAAAGAAATAGAAAATATCCAACAACAGTTAATTGACAAATTGGATAACCTGGTAGTAGGGTTAGGTAGAGTAACCGATACTGAACTAATGCAGATTGCTAAGCAGATAGACTTCTTTGCAGAAATGGAAACATTAGGGTTTACTAAACTGATGAATAGAGTGGGTAAAACCTTTGATGATGAGATAGCAAGAGTATTTGCAGAACTATCTAAACGAGAATTAGGGGCTGTATCTGTAGCAAGTATTGAAACATTGAGAGAACTAAAGAACTTTGAAATGACATACTTGACCAATGGAGTAAGACAATATTCAGATCAACTTAAGACTGCGATGCTAAGAGGAATCATAACTGGGGAAAGTAATATTCAGATAATGAATAACATTAATAGCACCTTTGGTGTAGGAACTTATATTAGTTCAAGTGAAACTTCTTTTTTGATTAATGATGCTTTCTCACGATTCAGTAATACTTCAAGAGCCAAAGCATTTGAGGAGTTTCCTGAAGTAAAATTTCAATACATTGGAACAAGTGATAACAAGACAAGAGAAGTATGCCAACGAGCATTACAAGAACCACCACTAACAAGAGAAGAAATCGATGCTTTAGGGTATGTAGACTTTGCTAATAGAGGTGGATACAACTGCAGACATGACTGGGTAAGAGTATGAGAATAGACCAAGTAGTTAAACCTAATTCTAAAGTGATGACCAAGTTAGCACAAGATGCTATTGATAAGATTACTTTAGATGCAAGTAAAGGGAAGTTTCAGAATGGAAGAAGTGGATATTCTTACAAAAATGATACTTATAGAAAGTATAAAGCAAATAGTATGCAAGGAAAGAATGGTAAACTAAAAGCATTTAGAAACCAATCTACCGACACACAAACTGCTTTTGTCAATATGAAACTAACTGGTAGAACCCTCAGAAGCATGAGAGGATCAGGAAAGACTGATACTGCAATCATTACTTACGATAAAGGGGAAATAGTATTAGGCAATCAGAAAAGAGGATATGACATCTACGATTTGTCTGATAAGAATCAAGAATTTATAGCCGAGAGATTTGGCAAAGAACTTTTGGATAGAAACATTAAAAAGTATGTATCCAAAACAACGATAATAAAATAGGAGGGCAGTATGTCCGAAGAAACTAAAATAGTAGAAGAACAAGCAGTAGCAGAAGATTCTACACAGGAATTTGATAAAGGCGAATACATTGCAGAAGCAAAAAAGTATCGCAACAGGGCTCAAACAGCAGAAGCCAAGTTGAAAGATCTTGAGGAAAATTTAAAACTTCAAGAAACAAAACAACTTGAAGAAAAAGAGGAGTTTAAATCTTTGTATGAGAAAATGAAAGAGGAAAACTTACAGTTAAAACCTGTAGTAGAACAATTTCAGATTCAAGAAAAACAAAGACGAGAACATCTGCTGTCCCAACTTTCAGATGAAGATCAAGAAATCTATGTAGACCTGCCAACAATTAAGTTGGAAAAGCACATTGAAAGATTGGGGAATAAAAAAGTGCAAATATCTGATGCCAAAGAGGTTACTTCTTCAGGCAAGTTTGCTGAAAATGCAAAATGGGCTGATTTGTCCGAAAAAGACAGAACAGAAGCCAGGAAGAATCCTAAACTTTGGAAACAGATAGTAGATGGCTATAGAAACTAACAACTAACTATCTTTAAGGAGATATAAACATGGCAAATGTAACAACAACAACAGCTGCTAATTTTATTCCTGAAATGTGGAGAGATGCTATTCTTGACTATGCAGAAAGAAAATTTATTCTTCGTAATCAAGTATCTGATTTCTCATCTATGGTTTCAGGTGGTGGCGACATACTAAACATCCCTAAAGTTGCTGAAGAAACTGCAGCATCTAAATCTGCAGACACAGCAGTAACTTATTCTGCTAACACAGATGGGGTAATTCAATTATCAATGGATCAACATCACTACGAAGCGAAAAGAATCGAGGACATCGTAAGAGTTCAAGAATCTGCTGACCTATTCAATGCTTATGCAAAATCAATGGGTTATGCTTTAGCTAAGAAAGTAGAAAACTACTTAGCTGTTGATGTACTTCAATCAGCTACAGGTAACGATGTTACTTTAGCTGCTGATAACACCTTCACTACTGCTTTAATCAGAGAAGGTTTACAAAAAATGCTTGATGCAGGATTTGACTACACAGATGGCGAATCATTCTTATATGCTTCACCTGCTGCTTATATGTCATTACTTTCTTTGGGGGACTTCACAGAAGCTCAAAAAAGAGGTGATAATGCAAATCCATTAGTATCAGGTAATGTAATCCAAGCTTATGGTTTAAGCTGTTATCCTTCAGTAGACTGGGATGACGATGGTGGTACTGGTGATGAAACAGCAACTATCTTTAACAGAAATTCTGTGTATTTTGCACAGCAATTAGCTCCAAGAGTTCAGTCAGCATATGACATTGATCACTTGGCAACTTCTGTTGTAGCTGATGTACTATTCGGTGCAGCACTATCACATGCTGTATCTTCAACATCATTAGGTGTTGTAAACTTCGTAAATCCATAATTGGACTAACGAAAATCGGTTAAATATGGGGCTAATTTCGGTTAGCCCTATATTACCATTAAATATTAATTTGAAGGGGATTTAGATGCCATTATACGATTATAAATGCAGTTGTGGTAAACAATTTGAAACACTACAAAGTATGCATGATGATAAATTAGTGAAATGCAACCAAAGTATCCAAGAATGTGATGGAAATGGAACTTTGACAAGACTTATAGGCAAACCTGCCATATTTTCTGATGATATTGGTAGAGGTCATAAACGAATGAAAGACAAAGATTTATATAAGGAATTAGACATTGAGTAGTAATACCAATATAGGAAATACTCCTGTAAATCAGGGGTATGTTCAACTGATCCATACTGGAGAAACTGGGGGAATTGATGGAACACTTCGTACATTGTATGATGGCGATGGAACTGCATCAGATTTACAGATTGCAAGTAACAAAGTTAAAATATCTACTCAATTATATATTGGTAGTAAAACTATTACTGAATATGTACAAGATGTGGTCGGTGATATGTTTGATACCAATGGTAGTCATACAAACATTACTGCTACCTATGATGACGATGGCGATGGGGCTATTGATTTAGTATCTACTGGTGCTATATCAAGCATCATTGGTGGCACAGGAATAGATGCTACTGGTAGTGGGAACATTACCATAGCTATTGATTCTACTGTTGCTACAAAGACTTATGTAGATACTGAAGTAGCAGGATTAGTAGATTCTGCCCCTGGCACATTAGATACTTTAAATGAATTAGCAGCAGCTTTAGGCGATGACCCTAATTTTGCTACGACTACTGCAAATAATATAGCAACAAAATTAGCTATAGCATCAAATTTATCAGATTTGGCAAGTGCAGCAACTGCAAGAACAAATTTAGGTGTAGATCCTGCAGGAACAGATAACTCAACTGATGTAACTTTAGCAGGATCATTAGATTATATCACATTAAGTGGTCAAGAGATAACAAGAAATGCTATTGATTTAACTACTGATGTTACTGGTGTTTTACCTTCTGCTAACTTAGATGCAGATACTGCACATTTATCAGGCACTCAAACATTTAGTGGTGCTAAAACCTTTTCAAGCACTATTACAGGAAGTATTAGTGGTAATGCAGGAACAGCAACTGCCTTAGCAACTGCAAGGAACTTTAGCTTGACTGGAGATGTAACTGCTGGAGCAGTATCATTCGATGGATCAGGAAATGTAGCATTAGCTACAACTATCGCTGCAAACTCTGTAGCACTTGGAACAGATACTACTGGTAATTATGTTGGAACAATTACAGCAGGTTCAGGTGTTTCTACTTCAGGTGCAAGTACAGGAGAAGGTATAGCACACAACCTAAGCATTAATGCATCACAAACAGGAATTACTTCTATATACAATTCTGCTTTAGAAATTGGTAGTGCTACAGATGAACAAAGAATAGATTTTGGTACTACAGATGAAATACGATTAGGAAGTTCTACACAAAACACAGTTAAGATTAAAACAGATCCATTAGGTTCTGCACAAGATGAAGTAATTATTGGAGATGGCACAGCAGATGTAGACTTCGTTGTAGATGGCTCAAGTGGTAGCACGATATTTAAAGTAGATGCAGGAACAGGCAATACTGCAGTTACAGGCGATTTAAGTATTTCAGGAAATTTCAATCCTGCTACAATAACTGCTTCAACATCAGTTAGAACTCCTTTAATAGAATTTACAGATGGAGATGATGCAATTACGATTGCAAATGGTGGAGGAATGACTTTTGCTAAAGGATTTACTGTA
>Ga0222715_10001422_pt1 | contig 22772 bp, 33 predicted proteins | sample C33_9DmetaG_FD_165056 | JGI IMG/M metagenome (GOLD analysis project Ga0222715, IMG submission 165056) | Estuarine water microbial communities from San Francisco Bay, California, United States - C33_9D | ecosystem: Environmental > Aquatic > Marine > Unclassified | place: USA: California...
CGTTGGGCTGATATGCGATGGGTTGACTTGACCGAGGCCAAGATTGACAAAAGCCAGGCCAAAATAATATTAAAGAGTCTTTCGGTGAGGATTATAGGACAATAAATGAAATTAATATTTAAGATTTATAAAAAGGTAAGGGAGCTAAATAAATGATTGAAATGATTGAAAGGAAAATTAATGATAGATGATGTTTTTAACGCCAGAGATCGGGCATTGGAAGCGGCAAAAAAACTTAAAGAAAATCAAAGGTATTGGGTGGACCTTGAACATAAAAAACCTGATCCTTCGGAGATTATACTGACGCCAACACAACAATGGGCATATGTTTCGGACCCACAATTTAAAAAAAAAGTTAACAATATGAGTAAAAAGGAAATACAGGAATGGAATAAGCAATCATTAGAGTGGGAGAGGAAAATAAATGAATAATTATGAAAAAACAGTAACAGCAATGATATTGAAAGCTTATGCATTAGTAGGCCAAGAAGACAAAAAAATACAAATAAAAGCATTGTCTGAAGCAATCATTGAACGGCATATTGATTTAAAATCACTGAATGAAGCATTAAATAAACATGCTGAGATATCGGAATTTGCCCCAAGGTTAAAAAATATTGTTGATTACGTAAACATCATACCAGACAATCAAGTTAATGAGTTTCTAGAGCGTTTTCGTAAGCAATCAAGAAATCATTATGATTGGAATCCTATTGACGATGACGTATACACCATTAAAAAAATCATTGGTAAACAAAGATGTGAAGACTGTCTATCTGAGCATTGGGTTTTTATTGAAAAGGAGGCAAAAGAACTTTACAAAGATTTAAAAAACAAAAAAATAGAGCTAATTGAAAGCCCTAATAAGCAAAATACTAAACAGATTGCAGGGTCGAACACGGTTTATATTGAATCTAAAAAAAACATTAACGATGGTTTGAATCCATTAAAAAACATATTAAAGGACGGAAAAAAATGAACATAAAAGTAGTAACTAACAAATATTTTTTGGAAAAATTAGTGCAAAAATATGCACATGCTGAATCGACAACGATAGAGCAACAAATTAAAGCGTTGTCCAATAAAAGACAGGCAAAGAGAGAAGCAATAAATAGCTTAATTGATCTTAATTACAGTTTTTCAGATTGTATGAATATTGTGGACCACTACTGGCCAAAAAACTACATCGAATACAAGAAAAAACATGGTATTGATAACGAATCCATCAATGAAATGTCTATAGAATATGGTCCTGAATCAGATAGGTTCAGAACTTTATTGATAAATAGATATATTATTGCTTGTGCTGAATTGGAAGACCAGATCGAAAAAAGTACAAAATAATTGCCTTTAAAAGTATGCCAAATGAGATTTTCTAATTTTGTATAAAATAGAAAAAAAAATTAAATTATTAAGTGTTAATGAGGCTTGGCAGGGTCGAAAATATAAAACGCAAAAATATAAAGATCACCAAAAAACGTTGTTATATACCCTGCCAAATGAAAAAATAAATCTTATCAAATCCTATTATATAGTTTTTATATTCAACTTTTCAAATAAATTAGCAGATTGGGATAATCCAATAAAACCACTACAAGATATTTTACAACAAAAATATGGGTTTAATGATCGGGATATCTATATAGCTTTAGTATATAAAAAGATTGTTCCTAAAAAGGATGAAGGGTTTATCGTGTATATTGGGGATTCTAAAAACTTTTATGATGATCTTGAAACTATAAGAACACAACAAAAAATAGAATAGCTAGATTTAAAAAAATTAATAAAATGATTCCTGTTTTAAAAACATTAATAACATTATCGATGTTATCCCATCGCCTTTTAGTTAATTCTTGTATTCCTGTAATTTTTTCGTTTAATTGGTCGCATTGCTTTTTTAAATTTGTGACGTTTGTTTTTTTTGTTGTAATATCTTGTGTTGTAATATCTTCTAATGACATAGCTTTTTCCAAAATTAATTAATGTCATAATCATTATTAGTTCAATTATGACTTTACTCTTAACCCCATAAAACAAATATGCCAAAGGAGCAGCAATAAATGCGTTAATTGCAGTATCAGATACTACCTGAATTGTAGTTTCTATAATACTTTGTTTTTTACTTTGCATTTTTTGACAAGGCAAGGCAAAACATACGTACATCTTTTGGGCTTAGATTGGTTTTTAAATCATTTTTTGTAATATTGTAAGCGTGTTTTAAAATTGGTAAAAACAATTCGGAACAAAAATATTTATCTGATTTATGGATTTTACGACCAAAAAACCCAAAAATAACACCAAATAAATCATATTTTTTCCCAAGCATTGATTCAAATTCTTCTACTATTTTTTTCTTTGTTGTTATGTCAATATCTAATTCTATTGTGTACGCTATATCATTTCTTGGATTATTGTATTTTGTAAATCCACTAAAAAATTCTGATTCGTAATACTTTTTGAATATTTCAAAGCTTACATGATAATAAATGTCATTTGAACGGATTTTGATTATGCTTGTTGTGTATTTAATTGGATTCCACCATTTGTATTCTTTTTTATGAAAATGCACTTTTATCATGCTTCCACTTCCATTTTACCGGCCATTTTATATAAGAGTTTTTTCATGTCGTTTAACTCGTTTGTAATCTCTTTAAATTGTTCGTCTGTGTGATCTCTATATTCTGCCATTGTTTTTTTAAAGTTGTTTAATTGGGTGGTCATTTTGTAAACGTAGAAACCCATACCTGCATATAGAATAACGAAAACGTACGCTTGTCCGTTAGGGCTTTTCATAATGTCAAGCAATGCTGGGATGAGTTCTATTAGTTCCATTTTAAATTCTGTAAGTGCCTGACAAATAGAATCCGGCGTTTGAGCCTAGTGTAAAGTTAGGACTTGATGCCTGAAAAACATTAATATTAGTTCCGTCATAATTGGTAACGAATCCACGTATAGCCCCGGAACTATGTCCAAAACATCCAGCACCAACTAAATTCATTGCATCTAAAGTTCCGGCTGTATAATCTGAATGTGGCGTTATCGGGGGCGTAAATTTAATTTGTGCACTTGCAGTACCGCCAAGTGTACCAGTCGCCTTAATTTCTACATATATACTCGTATTATCTTTATTGCGTGTATAGGTCGCATAATGCGTGGTTACGGAGGTAAAAGTCATTGAGCCACTTGCGCTGTAAGTTGGTGTCCATGTAGTTACTGCACCATCAACATTTTTAATTTCAATATTAATTCTAGTTGAGCTTACTGCTGTTCCTACTTCACATGCATAATCTGGCTTTGTGCTAGTTAATCCCCCTGACGTTCCAACATAATATTTAGTACCTGCTGTTAATGAACTAAACGAATTATAAAACCCATAGTCGATCTTAACCGTCTGGCCACTAGATACAGTAGTATTACATACTCCAACAACTGCTGTAATTCCAGCAAATGTAGTATTGTCTGCCTTATATGCTTGGCCACCGCTAATTCGTAAAATATCACCTGCTGTAAGATTTTCACCAGCTGTTATTGTTGAAAACTGATCTGAGGGTATACCTACGTAACTTGTAGCGGTTACCTGTGCCACGTTAAGGTCATAATTTCCGTTTGCTAATATTTCTACTGTTTTGTCTACGTTTTGATCGAAATCCGTATTTTTAAATTTCGTTCCACTCCATTTATTGAAATCACTTGCACTTGGTACTGCCATTATAAACCACGCTCCTTTTTAATTTGTTCATTTGTTTGTGGGGTTAAATACCCCCCTATTTGTCTACTGATTAATGGGGTTGCTACTTTACGTCCAGCTGACATAGCTTCCCTAATTGGACTTGTAACACTTGGCTTTATTTGCTCTTGCACTGGCTTTCTTAGTTTTGCAGCGGTTTCTATAAGCTTTTGTGTTGTTCCACTTTGTCTTAATCCATATAATGTGGGAGCAATGGAAGCAGATAATATAGGGCTTACCCCAAACCCTAACGTTCCTAATACCCCAATTTCACTAAGTGATAATTTATTTTTTTCCATTCCCTCCTGCACTAAATCTTTTACTGCTTCATCTTCTAATATGCTTGTGTATTTATTTTTCTGACCTAAAATTTTACCTATCTTATTTAAATCCTTAAACTGCTTTTGTTTTACAGTTCGCTTATCTTTCAATATTTTTTTTGCATCGCTTACAAGTGTATTAATTTTACTATCTTCTATATATGGATTCCCTTGTGCATCAAATGATCTTAATTTTTTTTCTACGTTTTTTACTGGCTTAATTTTTTTTGCATATTTTTCATTAATGCCTTTTATTTTTTCTGTTGCTGCCATGTTCTTTTTTATTGTGGCTTTAATTTTTGAAAATGTATTAATTACATCTGGCTGCAATCTTGAACTTGGGGTCATTCTTTCTATATTTCCTAAAGAACGATTTAAAATTATAAATTCTTGCAGTGTTAATCTATCGCCTTCTATTACGTTTTCAAGTAAATTTTCGTCTATATCTTCTACTAAATCTTGTTGTATTGATTGATATTTTTTAGCTAATTTTTTTAAATCCTTACTTCCAACGGCCTCTTTTAATCCTTTGTTTAAATTTTTATATTTAGCTTTTTTAAATGATTCTGGTAATGCATCTAGTGATTCCTCATATTCATTACTAGCTATCTTTTGTACTTCTTTTAAATCTGTTAATATATCGTCCGCTAAATTTTCATTTTTTGGAGTTGTAAATAGTTCAGGATTATCAATAACTTTATTTATTGCGCCTTTTTCTATTTGTGTACTACGTTTTAAAATTTGTTCTGGCACTTTTCTTAATAATTTAGCTCCCTGTCTAGCCGTTTTACTTAGCACTTTGCCCGCTGGTGGCAATGCTGCTTCTAGTCCTGCTGCTGTTAATCCTGTTACCCCAGCCTCTTTTAAAGGGCTTTCACCTATTACTTTTTGTTCTTGTGGAGTTATTGCTTTTTCTGCTAAAGTTCCACTTGCTGTTAGTAAACCTTGAATTGCAACTTGTGCAGGAATTGACATCCCACCAGTTGCGAAACCTGCTGCTACTGCTGGGGCTTGTGTTGCAATTTGTCGTAATACTTTTAAATTCTTTTTTTCTTGTTTTGTTAATTCACGATCTAATCGTGTCGGTGCTAAAGGGACTTGTTCTTCACCTAATGATGCTCTTATTGGGTCAACTTGTTTTGGCTCAATCGCTTCAAATGCTTTTTTTATCGTTTCTGGCGATGGTGGCGTATCGCCTTCTAGTTCAATAATACGTCCAGTTGGGCTTGTTATTTCATATACTGGCATTATTTTTTAACTCTCACTGTATAGCCGTCTAATGTATAACCATTTAATGTATTTAATTCTGATGTGCTTGGTGTACTAAAACCTTTTAAATTTTCAGGGACTATAACATTCCCTTGTGCATCGTATTTAAAATCGTTTACATTTTTTTGTTCATCGTCTGTAATAGGCTTGATAGATCGTTGATAATTGTAAACTCTGCCTTCATAAGCTGCGTCTCGATCTTCTAATGCACGTTGTCTAAAGTTTGTTAATTCTGATGCTATAATTTTTTTCCTTAATGTTATACGTGTTGGGTCTGGGAGTGCTTTTTCTATAAAATTTTTCACGTCGGATTCAGATATAACTCCTAATTGTGCCATTTTTTTATAAGCTAATCTTAAATCAGTAATGTCTTGATTCATTTTTGCTTTTAATCTTGGATCTAAAACTCCACCTGTATATTTATTTCTACTTTGAATTAAACTTGTAGTTAAACGATCAATTTTTTCAGACGCTTCATTTATATCTTTTATTTTTTTAGCGTCTTCAACACTATTAGCATACATTTTTGTTTTTTGCCCATTTTGAAAAACGTCTACTTGTCTTTTTGTTGCTTCTGTTTGTTTTACTAACTGTATAGGGTCGCCACTTACAGGGCTTGTAAATTCTATTAATAGTTCTGGGGGTAAATTTGCGTCATCAGTCAATTTTGGGATAAATCCTGCCTTTGCAAAATCTCTACGTGATTGTCTTTCTTCTTTTTCTAGTGATGCAATACTTGCTAGTCTGTCTTTCTCTGCGTCTGCTTCTGCTTTTCTTTTTGCTTTTTCAGTCTCTGCCTTTTGTTGTGTCTCATATAATGCTCTTTGTGCTTCTGGCGTATATACACGCTGTGCGAATTGTTGAACACCAACGCCTAGATCTTCTTGCCCTACGCCTCTAAGTGCTGCACCAACCAATTCACGCAATGCAAGTCTGCCCTCTGGTGTCTTATTCATTTCCCCTATGCCTTGTCCTATAAGATTTACACCTTGACCGATACCCCCGGCAATTCCAGTTCCGGCTTGTCCTATGGCTTCACCTGCACCTTGGCCAACTTGCCCTATAACGTTACCAATGCCTTGTCCAACACCACCTATACCACCTAAAAACTGTGCAAGGATATTGTCATTACTTGGTCTTGGCTCTACTTTTAATAAATTAACTTTGTTTCTTATTTGTTGATTCATATTAAATCCTTAATAACCGCTTAAACCACTTTTTAATCTTTTTTTGTTTTCAGCTTGAACCTTGGCTTTAATAGAGGCAGGTGCATTTTCATTTACTTTTAATAAATCTGGCTTTTTTTCCGCAAATTTTTGAACTGGCGTTAATGCCTGACCTAATCCAGCTAAAGCTTTTCTTTCAGCATATCCAGCTTGACGTGATCGATCTTCAAGTGCTTGTTTTAATGCTACTTCTTCCGCTGCCCTCGCTAAATCAGTTCCCATTTTGGTAGCTTGTTGTTGCGCCATTAATGCAGCTTCTGGGCCTCTAACACCTGCCTGTTGTTGTGCTAGTTTAGTTCTGCTTAATGCTTGTTGTTGCTCTGGTAAAGCTCTTTCACGTATTAATCCTTGCAATCGTGTAACGGCTTCTGGCGTTCCGCTTGTCATTTGTTGAAATGCACTTTCCCCCATTGATTGTGCTTGTTGCGCTCTTTGTAGTGCTTCTTCTTGGCCTAACTCTTGACCTCTTAGTTGTGCTAATTGTTGTTGTAATTGTAAATCAAACTGTCTTCGCTGTTCTGCAGTTTCCCCTTCACTTATTTTTCTTTCTTCGCTTGTTCCACCCATTATGCATATCCTCCAAATTTATTGGAATTGTAATTCAAACTTCTGCTATCCAACATTTGTTTACGCTTTTTTTCTTCTTCAAGTTGCGCTAACGATTTATCTAGATAGCTGCTCATGGCCGGGGATATTTGACTTGCTTGTATACCTGATTTTTGCGTTTGTCCAAGTGCCTTGTTTGCTTCACTTGCTAACATTTGCGAACCGACCGCAATCGCTGCCTGTTTCCCCATCTCCATTCCTATTGGTGCTAATGCTCCCATACTAAATTACCTCCTTATATAGCAAAATATCGCCTTTTTTATAGTTATGTTTTTCTAAATATTTCGATAAATCATTACTAATCATTGCCTGAAAATTAATTAATTGTATTCCTACTTTTTTACATATATCTTCAATAAATACCCTAAATGCATTTACAACACGTCCTTTAGTTATGCTTGGCAAACCGGGTTTGGCCTGTATTGTAAAAACATTCATAATGCCAAGATCGTTATTAAATATCTGCGGGGATGCGTAAGCTGCTAAAAAACCAATAATAGACTGATCTTTCATGCATTTAATAGTGACATAAGTATCTGTATTAATATACCTTTTCATGTTTTGAGTATGGCTTTTTTTACAATAATTTAATCCTAATTTATCTAATTTCATATTTTTAAAACATTGTTCACCAAAAGTAACAATTTCATCAATATCATTATTCGTTACATACTCAACATTCATTGAATTACACGCCCTTCTAACTTCCATCCCTTAATAATTGCTTGTGTCTGTGTAGATATTTTAAACCTCATCCAGTTAGCGTATTTATTTATGTATACCACTTTATAGTCTTCTTCGTCTTCAGTTGTTTCGTAGTAATCCTCATCAAAATAATCAAAATCATAATACGCTCCATCGTATGTAATAGTGGCTGTTACTATTTTTGTGCTGTCTATTGTAGCTGTTGCGGTTAACGTATTTGTACCTGATTTATCATAATACACATATAAATTTTTATAAAATTTTTGCTCTGTTCCGACCATAATTTCAGGTGTTTCAAAAAATGCTGTTAATTGTTCCCCACGATAAGTTAAAGCATTGTACATTTGCTCAACGATACCTGCATTTTTTTGGGTAATATAGAGTGTTTGCTCAATCTGAAAAAACCGCCAATAAGTAGGTGTGTAGCTTGTTGTTTTAATAAAGTACTTTGTCCAGCCACTTATACGTATATCGTAAACATACATAAACGTTTCAGCAATTAAATGATATTTGTAATCAAAAAATGCTGCTTCTAGTGGGTTATCCTTTAACTGATTTTTTAAACTATCTTTATTAATTGCACTAGAAAAATTATTTGTTGTTAAGTTATCAAAGCTTGTCGCAAGGTTAGTAGCAATATTTCCACTAAAAATACGAACATCGTACAAATTAGAAACAAACATAATTCCACCTTGCAATATGTCATTCTCTGGTATTCTAGCTATGCTAAATCCATCAATGCATCCTACATTAGACGTGGTTTGTTTTACACTTGTTGTTAAGCCTGACGTATCCGCTAAATATATATGGTTTTCTGAAAAAACCACGATTTGATTATAATCTTCAATTAATCCGGTTAAAGGTGAATTGTCGTTACCTACGCCTGACACATCATAAACTCCAGACGTATTAAAAAAAACTTCGACTTCAAACTCTGTTACATACAAGTAATTTGGTCTATTGGCATTTACTGCGCCAATGATTTTTTCGTCTTTAACGGTTATATACTGTGGGGTTGGGCATGAACTATTTGTACTCGGTATATTTACACCTAGTGAGCCGTCAGCCGTATTGTCTTGATACGTTGTCGTGGTGTTATCGCTAATAGTTGTTAGTAGCTTGAGTGTACTACCCCCTGCCTCTGTACGGTATATCTTACGTGCTGTGCATGTAGCTATGCCTACCGGTAAATCAAGATCAATGCTTTTGCTTGATACGGTAATTGTATTTGACTTAGTTCCAATTATAACTTCGACACCATCAATAACATACGTCATGGCGTAATAATAAGCACCAGTTAAACCACCTGCTACAAGCAAATCTTTGGCAGTAGGTGCGCCCATTTCCTTAACATACGTTCCATCATAAACTAATGGATAATCAAATCCATTTGAAATAAATAATTTGTCGTTTAGTATTCCAAACGTGCATTTTTTACCTGCCTGTAATCCTGTGTATACAGTGCTTGGACTAGACAAAAAGTCTTTAATTATACTTCCACCTTGTACAATTATTTTTTCACTTTGAAATTGCCCTACTGAATCAATGTATCTATAATCATAACCCCCATCAATTTGGCTACTTCCTACGTTGTATTCAACACTAGGCGCCTTAATTCTTTGACACCCTATAATGTTGTCATAGTTCATATTCTCAATATTATAAAAATAATCAGGTGATACGAACTTTCGTCCTTTATCATCCCTTAAACCCTTTGATTGATACGATTCTACTACAAAACTCAAATTGTACTCCCTATATTGTTAACTTCCCAGTCATACGGTTGTCCAATCATACCGGCTTTCATTACATCGCCATATCCGGATTCAATATCATTTTTAGCTCGTCGATAAAATGATTCTGCATCAATTTTGTATCTATCTGCTCTATTATAATCATCAATTAATATTAGTAATCTATAAGCTACTAAATCAATTATAGGCTCGATATGTTCGTCTGGTATTTCCATCTCTTTGGCTAAATCAGTAGGTGATATCGTGTCATTAGAATCAACACTAATCACAAAATGTTTTTTTCTATAAAATAATTCAAAATTATTATGAGTTACTGTATCGGCATTACTATGACTGGCTGCGGTTGTTCCCTCAATACCTCTAGTACATCCGGTAAATGTTGTTGCCGTTTTGGCTGTATAGCGTATCTTTTCGTTATTTATTGTTATTCGTCCATTTAAATCAGGGAAGCTATTGGTTGAGGCCACTGTGATTGTTGTTGCACTATCATTAATTGCACCGTTTAGCGTTGTTGTCTGTGCTGAATTATTGCTATCTGGGTAAATGGTTATTTCATTATTCCAAACATTAAAAAATCGTGGGATCCCTGCATAGGTATTGTAAGGAAATTCAGTTGTTACGTAATTCAAATCTTTGAAGCTCATTGCATTTTTACGACCATCGCGCCATATAAACGCTAATCGGTAAGCTTCTGATCTTATGGCATCTGTTGGACCTGTAACTACTCGGCTTGACGTATTAACAGGTGTACTAAATATATCCTCAATGCCTTTTGTGGTACTTGCGTATACATCCAAAGCGTTTTTTAACTGACTAACTTTTCTTTTATTGCTAAACAGGCTGCTAGTGGCCTTTGTGCTGTCTTCGTCGCTTATTGCTGTGTTGATTCTGTCTATTACGTCACTAACTAACATATTTGCTCCTTAACTTAAAAAATGTTGTATAACAATTCCGATTATGGCAGTTGATACTATAGCTATTCCACTTATTATGCCTTTTAATATTAATTTATGTCTATTTACGTCTTTTTCAATTTTCTGTGAAAAATCATGTATCCCATACCCCATAGCGTCAATTCCCATATCTATGACAATTTTTCTATCAGTTTTTTGTTTAGCAGTCATGTCGTCGTGAATATATTTATCTTCAAGTCGCCGTCTATATTTATCTAACTGATCTGAAATACTTGTCATAATTTATCCAAAATATTGTGTAGCATTATCCAATGCATACTGCACCCTTGCATCTACATAATCTTTTATAGCTTTAGCACTTGCAAGTGTATCGTGACTTGCACTAACACTGTTTAAGTCTGTGTCTAGCACCCCAGCTTTTAGATTTGTAACCGTTAAATTACTTATTATAATATTATCCGCATCTATACTTGGTAATCGTGCCTCTGCTAGTGTGCCACTAGATATATTGCTTGCATTAGTCGTATCTACATTTGCTACATTCCCAAGACCTACATCCCCTTTAACTAAACTCAGTGCTGTTTTTAGTGTTGTTGATATTGTTAAATCTTCGACATCGCCTGTTCCTGCTGTTGTTCTGCCTTTAACCGTTCCTGTCGCAACGTGTGCAATTTTTGCGTTGGTTACGGCCTCGTCAGCAATAGTTAAGGCGGTAGCACCAGTAACATCACCTGTATGCGTGGCATTGCTCACTTTGGCGTTGTTAGTCGTTACATCTGATTCCATCGTGTCTAGGTCCACTGCCTGCGTAACTGATATATATCCAAGCTTAATTTGCTCTGCACTTGTTATTGTTGTAGGTTTATTAAGTATCTGGGCATCACCACTAACAGCGTTCCAATCGGCATTAACATTGACCTCTGCCCCTGATTCGATACCATCTAATTTAGTATTATCACTAGCTGTAAAATGCTTATTTGTAGCAGTTTCTGAGATATCATCGAGCGTTAAAGCCCTAGCTTCCCATGTATTGCTTGCATTACCAATAAACACATTCCCATCGTTGAGGTTAGGCACGTCATTAGTACGACCAGCACCGCCTACTTTTATTGAGCCTGAACTTGCATGAACTCGTTGGACTTTCCCAATGTTCTGTACTTTCGACGACTCGCCATAAGGTTTAGTGGCTGTCAGTGTGCCTGTATCCGAAATGTATAAAATATCACCCAAAGAAAATGAACTTGTATCGATTCCTGACAAAGTGCCAAAGGTCACTACTTTGACTGAGGCATTTATAGATACCGTACTTTCAGCCAACCCAAACGCCGGCATTTTATTTGTGTCATTTGCATCAGCAATGCCAACAATAGGAGTGTTTCCGGTTACATCAAACCCTGAAATATATAATGGGTCACCTTTTGTTATTGCTTCGCTAGCCTTTGCCTTAAATTGTACCTCACCACGTAATCCCCCAATAAAGATATCAGCTTCCACGTTGCCATTAACAGTGAGTGCCTCCGCTAGTGTCGTTGTCCCAATCCCTACTTGATTATTAGTAGAATCGACATATAGCGTATTTGTATCTATAGTTAAGTCGCCTGATAGCGTGCCTGAGCCTGTTATATTTATATTACCTGTACCTGTGATATCACTACTATTTAAGTCTAAATCACCACCAAGCTGAGGTGTTGGGTCTTCAAATACTTCTTCTAAGTATCGTCCATCTAAATCAACTGTTCTTGTTGCGCTATCGTTCATGGTGGCTGTTAGAATGCCAGTGCCAGTATTAAAGCCTAAAGACGATAAAAACTTATCTGTACCGCTACCACCACCCTCTGTAGGGTTGTAGATGTAAGTCATCCTTCGGCACCTACTAGCGTTTTATTTCCGTTAGCTGATATTGCATTTACAACACCTTTAAATATTGGGTTATCTAATGCCAAAGCTCCACCGCTTGCATTTAAGCGTATACCGTTATTAAGTGTCGCTGTTGCGCCTAAAGATACATAAATAGGCTCATCGCTATCATTAATCAATATTAGTAATTTTCTGTTACTGTTAGCAGCTAAAACTTGAGTGCTACTTGTGCCAATAGATACATTAAAATTAGTAATACTAGATACTTCATCGGCACTAATAGCCGTTGACGTTGAGGGAATGTATGGGTCTGCATCTGTACCTGTTCCTGTTGATTTAAAGTACTTTATCCCTTGGTTTGCAATTATATCTTGGTAATTTGCCATTTTTTTAGTGTTGGGGGTGGCACTTGGCCACCACCCTAAAAACTATTAAGAAGCAGCTACCGCTACAACGTTTCCTGACAATACAAAAGATGCTGAACCACCGCTTGTTGCAGTAGTTGCAATTCCAATAGAACCTGCACCTTCGGAAGTTGAACCAGAAACACCACCGTCTAATTTAAGACCAGTTCCTGCGTTCAATACTTCGGCATAGTCACCGGCTGCAAATGTATCAGTAGTTAATACAGTTACAATCCCTCTAAAAGGTACCCATGCATAGTAACCAGAAGTAACAGCAACTTGAGGAGCAACAACAGTTGCACCACTAGCAGTAGTTGCAGGGGCTTTTGTTGATACTTCCGCACCAGCAGTATTAACCGCTGATAACTGGTATGGCTGGTACTGAGTCAATGCACCGTGTGCTTTAACGTACACATACTCTTTTTTAATTGCGTTAGTGTCTGAATTATCAACATATCTTGCGCCTAGCTCATATTTACGTGTGCTAGATGGATTTGTTAAGTCATCAGTATCGATTGAATTTACGTAAGACATTTAGTTTTCTCCTTTCAAAAAATATTAAGATTGTAAAGTTTTAAATACGCCGTTATATCGTCGCGCTCTACAAACTAAGTTGTAAGCCATGAAATGCTGTGAAGTAATAATTGCTTGATTAGGAATACGTCCATTGAAATCAACTGGAGCTTTCTTACCTTCAAAACCATACTTATATTTCAAAGCAAACGTTGGGCTAGACAATACATATAAGAAATTGTCAGCTGTTGAACCATCGGCTGAACCAGGTGAATAGTCATCTACATACCAGTCAATGTTTCTAAACTTGCAACCTGCGAAACCAGCTTTTAAAACATCTTCACGTGCGAAACGTTGCTGTGACTGTTGAGAAGCTAAGAACTTATCTTGAACGAATGAATTAGAAATCATTACGTCTGGAGCGTATGAACCAACTGCATCACCTGCACCTTGGCCACGTGCAATCAAAGTTCCAACAAGAGTATTCAAGTTAGCAAAATTAATTGTGTTAGTGCTTGAATCAATTTCAGTTAACCAAGTAGTAGAATCGGCTAAATCAGTATTAGTAATTCCACCATAGGCAGTACCAGAAGCAGCAGTCACGTCACCTAGTCCGTTAATTGCTTTTCCGTTAGAATCTGAACCGTTACCATGCAATGCTTGTGCATAGGTACGCTTTGCTTTTCCAGCTGCTAAATTAACTTTTTCAACTAGAAGTGATTTAATTGCATTTGGGGTATCGCCTGTACGTGTAATATCATCAAGAGTGATAGACACATTGTAGTTTTGATATTTGAAATCAAATTCTGCAAAACTGATTTGCTGTGAAGCTGATAAATCCAATACATCATACTTACCGTCGATAAATCCATCGGCTTGGTTTTCTGCAATTTGAACAGGTTGCTGGATTTTTGAACCACCTGAAACATATTCTAAATTTGGTTTTTTAGACATCATGCTACCAAAAGCGGAAGATGTCAAAAATTGATCAGGCATAATCTTCTCGAAAGCATTATGTGCGACCGCTTGTACTTCGTCGAGCTGTGCTGCTGTTAAAGCCATTTTTTATTCTCCTTTTTTAATCCGGTAGAATAGAATCAAGTTGCGCCTTAAAATCATCAATGCTTTTTGGAGGATTTGCCCCCACTGGAACTTTATTGCTACCAGTAACCACACTCGGCGTGGCTTGTGCTTTGCTTAGTGCTTGTTCGGCTGCTTGTGTTCCATGCTTTGTCATTACTTGCTCAAACGCTTGGCTTTTAAATGCATCAAACCATAAATGTTTAGGGATTTGTGCTTCATTCATAAAATTAGCAAATTGTTCTTTGTCATAATTAATGACATACTGTTCAGCTAATTTATCAATTTTATTAAAAGCTTCGTTTTGTTGTTGAGTTTCGTAGTGTGACAATGCTTGTTTTTCAATGCTGTCTTTCCAAGATAACAAATCATTTAATCTATCATCGTGAAAATTAGTTTGTGGCTGTACTTGTTCTTGTTCACCGTTACTGTATTTGTTAATAACGCCTAAAAGCTCATTTCCGATTTGTTCATGATTGAACAATTCTTCAATTTGCGAATAGTCGTCTTTATATCTTTGGAGTTCTTCAACTTGAGATTTGTAGTCATTAATCTGCTTGTCAAAGTCACCTTGTCTTTTCTCATGATACCGTAATGATTCATACATTTTGTTTGGGTCTTTGCCCCAGTGCGATTCAAAACGCTTATCCCCTTCCCATGAATTTATAGACTCGCTTTCAACTTGTCCATTGTCATTGCTCGAAGTGTCTACGCTATCGCCTTGCCCAAAAGTAACTTGGGTGGCTTCTGGTTGGACTTGCTCCGGTGCAACATCAGCTTGGATGTCTTCTGCCATCGGTTTCCTCCTAAAATATTTTTAAGATAGTATTTTATCGAGTTCAAAAAACGGATCTGTTTTCATAGCACTATCCGGGTCATTTTCTGGTAATTGCTTACCTGAGATACGAACAATACAAGAATCAAGAGCCATAATCGCCTCTTTAGTACTACCTTTAGCTATAGCGTCCTTGGCTTCCTCTAATTTCGAAACCAATTCCATAGGCGTGTAACCGCCAAAATCTTCAAGAGTATATTGTAATTTTGATTCTTTATCAGACTTGTCTTTATACTCTTTTTTATCTTCTTTGTAATTGTCTTTTTCAGGTTTTGCACCACCGAAAACAATCATAATCCCCTCTTTTTTATCTTTATGCATTTGTTGGACCTTCAAGAATTTTAATTAATTCATCTTTTTTTAATCCGCTATAATCACGATCTGGAAATGCAGTTTTAACCAATTCAATCAACTCATCCTTTTTTAAAGTACTGAAATCAAGAATAGCTTCATCTTCTTGTATTTCTTCAACTTCTACTTCTACTTCTAATTCTTTTTCTGTAACTGTTTCAATATTTTTAATTTCAATTTTATATTCTTCAAAAAGTTCAGAAACTAAACTTTGTGGTAAAATAATTGTTGCCTGATCGAATTTAATTTTGTAATGGGTTTCTTGATATCCCATCTGACCAGCTGGTAATATGCCATCACAAATAAAACTTAAATCAATATCTTTTTTAAGCTGTATGAATTGTCCGTATTTTAATTCCATAATGAAATCATATAGTCCGAATTTATAAAATGCATTTACTTTTTTTTAATAAAATGTTAAATGAAATAAACAAAATGTAAAAAAAAAGATAATGAACATATAAAATTCTGATTGTAATATATGTACATGGACAACCCTTTTATTAAATACCTGAATAATTTATTGTCTCAGGCTAAGGCAGGGCATAAAACCAAACAATTAAAAAAATATAAACGTTATTATGAAGGCTCCTTTGAACCTATTACTGGCGTTGACCGAGATGGAAATCCTACGTTAGGTAGTGCAAAAGAAGGTAATGCATATTATAACGTTATAAAGCCAATCGTTGAAACTAAAGCCACAACGGCTTTGGATGCAATGATAACCACTAACGTTAAACCTGCCAATCTATCACACCAAACTTTTGATAACTTAAAGCAATTAGAATCGATTGCTGACATCTTAAATGATTGTTGGGAAAACATTAAAAGAAGTTCGGAATTACCGAACATCTCACAAAAAATTATGCGTGATGGGTCAATTTATGGCGTAGGGATTGCCAAAGTTATATGGAATCAATCAATTAATAATGGATTAGGTGATATTAGGGTGGAACGTGTAAGTCCATTGGATTTCTACCCTGAGCCAACAGCAACGAGTATTGAAAACTGTAATTATATATTTGTTAAACGTGTTATTAGTCGTTTTGATTTGATAAACCAATACAAAAATAAACCTGACATTCTAAAAAAGATTGATGAATTAAGTTCACCATCAGCAACCATTGATATGGGGGAACCTACAAACAAAGTCGTTGCTGGTAAAGTAACCGCTAACGGTGTTACCACTGGCAGTGAAATGTATCTAAACAAAGGCAGTTTGAAGCCGAGTGGAACTGAACATAATATTGAATTATGGGAATGTTACTTAAAAGATGATACTGTTTTAGTTCCTTTAGATGATGAATCAGAGCAAGACAAGGAAATGAAAACAAAAGAACGTTTTAAATATCCTAATGGACGTTTGATCATTTTTAGTGGTGAGGAAATATTGGAAGATCGGCCAATCGATTATCCTTTTGGTTTTCCGTTTGCAATTTATTCACCAACACAATCTGATACTCTTATGGGGCAAGGTGACGTTGAAGATTTAATGCAGATACAAGCACGTCTAACCAATGCATACGCAAAACTTCAAGAGTTAATTATAAAATATAAATCAATGTTAATCGTACCTGAAAATTATAGACGTCACTTTCAAGGTAATTTCGATATTATTGGAAGCAAACCCGGTGACCCAATGACACAACCGATGCTAGTCACCAACAAACTAACACAAGATATACAAATTATTAGACAACACATACAAGATTTGAAACAAGACGCCTATAAAATAGCTCGTATCAATGAGATTATGATATCAGGTGAACGTCCGACGGGTGTAAACAGTGGTCAAATGGTACGTGATTTAATTGAATCGCCAATGTCATCCATTCGTGAGATGCAACGAAACTTTAAAAACTTTTTAAGTGATATTAGCAATAAAGCTGTTGTATTAATTCAGTTATATTATAACCAACCCCGAATCATCCGTATGGCTAGTGGCACACAATTTGCTTCAATGGAGCCTAACGAGATGGGTGAAATGCAAATCAATATTTATGATCGTGACATGCAAACAGACGAATTAATGGCCATTGATACCATTAAATCTGATTTAACGCTTGGTGAGTATGAAGTAGAAATAACGGCCGGTAGTTCATTGCCACAATCACAATCGGCAATCGCTTCCACCACCATGCAATTAGCTCAACAAGGTATATTCGGGGATATTAATAATCCCGACGTTAAAGAATTAATACTAAAAACACTAGATTATCCAAATTACCGAGCAATCATCAATAAGATAAAAGAAGAACAAGACGAACAGGCGCAAGTGCCATTGCCAGAACCAGACTTTAACGCTTACATCAAAAACGTAAACATGAGCTTAAAAGATATCATTGAATTAATTGGAGTATTACCTGTTGAACAACAAGTATCGGCAATTAGTACGATAACGGATAGCTTAGGCTTAACAATGCCAATGCCTGAAATGCCACAACCTGAAATGGCTGATGATATGGCTACAGATTCAATTAATAACTATGAAATGTCACAAGTACCTAATTTTATAAATAGTATCGGGTGATGTTAAGTGCGAAAGAAAAGTATAAACGCTATGACAAGCGTACAAATAAGAAAATGGCTGAATATAATCGCTCCGGTGGTAATGTTGCTAAGCCTGTTAGGGATGTTAGTAAGGCTAGTCCGTCACGTAAACTGACACGTGGTAAATTTCTACTACGTAAAGCAACACAAATTCTAAAACAAAGTCAACCATTAAAAGACAAGCAAGGACGGCCAACACCGGCAGCAATGCAATTTAAACGATGGGATGCCCCTATACCTAGCAATTACGATTCTGTTCGACGTTTAAAACAAATCGGGCAAAACATCGTAAAACGCTATAAAAAAGATTAAGTATTGGCCTACTGTTTTGGATATGAATACAAAAAAAACAAAGGAAGTAGACCAATATGTGCGATGAGATTACTATTGCAGTATACTATTTATTTACAAATAAATTCAATTCTTTTTTATTTTTAAGTTCATTGATAATAAAATTATAAATTTCCACATCATTTTCTTTTTTACATATCCCTATACATCCTCTAGTTCCCTCTAAGTTCCCATCGGGATGTATTAATAAGCTTTTGCGATCTGTCTTGAACGAAGGTGTAAGTTTAGCTATCCAAGGAAATTCTATGCCTGTATAAGATTCTGTTTTACCTTTAATGGGCTTCAATTTGTAGCAATCTTTAATTTTGTACATACCCTTCGGCAATGCTCCATTCCCATATTTACCGCTTATGCATTCCCATTGCTGGTCACCGATGCATAAGTTACCAAGTTTGGTTTTATTAAATGTATCAACAACATCAAAAATAAGATCGTATTTTAAAGGGGTCGAATTCGACTGGTTTAAATTATCATTTTGCTGACGTTGGGAAAACGTTTTTTTATTGTCATTTACCGTTTTTTTTTAAGCTTATCTATTGATCCCCCAATAAATATTCTTAATACATCTTTTAGGCCAAGTGTTGAGACAAGTATTCCAACAATGCCAAACTCAAACCACCAGGCAGTGTCATTAAGGGCTTTCCATCCTGCTGCCATTGTTGTCTGTGTAGCTGGAATAAATGTTAATATCATAATAATAAAAAAACCTAGAATAATAAACTCATCAATGAACGATTCACGCCTATTTTTAAGTACTTGCATATCATACGTCATATCGTTGGCAGCTTGTGTTTCTTGTTGTTTAATTTGTGCCTTTAATTTAGCCACATCAAGATCAATTTTAGCTTGTTCTATATCAAGCTTACCTTTTTCTTTGATTTTTTTTATCTGTTGATCACGTTTAACAACATCCCCAACTGTTCCAACAACCGAGCCGACAAGATTACCAAGTATATTAAACATCTTTTTGTGGTGTTGCCATTAAATCTATGATTTTATATAAAATACCATTAGTTAATTCATCCGCTATTTTTATTACTTCTGCAATCTGTGCAATGCTTAATTCCTCTTTTCCACCTTCTCGTTCACATACCATTTTATTAAATTCAGTTATTTGCATTTTAAATTCCTTTTTTTAGTTAATGTTAATCCAGAAAGTATCAAATTCGTTGTATGATTCTAACCAATTATCTATATCACATTCCGGTATACGTCCGTCTTGAAAAATATAAACATTATAATTTTCTATGGTGTAAAAACAAAAATCAAATTTCACAATTTCTAAATCTTTAATCATTTTTTTTTCTTTTTTTTAATACTATATGCTATCGCTAACGCTTGTTTTATTGGTTTACCCGATTTTATTTCTGTACTTACATTTTTTTTAAATGCTTTTTTAGTTTTATTATATTCTAATGGCATAATCACCTTCTAACTATTATATTTTGCGTGCAGTGTATTTACGCTTTTATCAATAATGCCTTCCAGTTTTTGTTTGGTTTTGTTTTGGTTGTAATGACGATTTTTTTGTGCTTCTTTTTGTAGTTCGTCATGCCCACCATATACAAGTTTTTGCTTCTTCTCTATTTCTTTAATTTCTTTCATTGTTAATGTTCCACCTGTACCGCGTGGGTCGTCAAACTCTGTAAATCCATGAATTGATACGTTTGCATTGCCAAAATATTGATTTATGTTCGTACTTCTACAAGATTCACAATTAACTATTTTTTTATCGTAAATTGAAAAATAATTGTCTTGTATATGTTCACATGATTGACACTTAAAGCTATACAGTGGCATTTAATAAATCCTTTTGTTTTTGTAATTTCTTTTCCAAATACAATTTAAATTCATTTCTCATTTTTATATCCTTACGCTTACAATTCAAAACGTTGTAGGCTTCCGTGACACTCATCTTAAATTGACGTGCTAATTCGTCACCGCTCGTATTGGTTTGGTCATATAATCCTTTTAACTGTTCTTTTGTTATTTCGGCTTCAATGTATTTATTATTAATTAATTTTTCAACATTATTTGATACTGTTTGTAATTCGCTACGTGTTGATTGAAAAGCATTGTTTAGCTGTTGCATTTGTTCATACAACCCATAACCATTAGTATTTAACTTTAAATCTTGCAGTGCTTGATACACATCTTGATATAATCGAGTTAGCTGTTCTACACTTAGTGCCTTATCAACTGATATATTTTGAATTGCTTTTAAGTGATTGTTGACTTGAAACTCAATGCTGTTAGCTATTTGAGCTTTTACGGACGTTGCAATTCGTGCGTCAATAGAATCATTTATTCCTTTTAAAGATTTAGCCATCCTCGATTCCAAAGTCGCTATTGCTATTTCTATATTATCCATTTAATACTCCTTTTTTTCTTTTTTTGGTTTGTTCGTAAAGTATGCTGATTAATTCTGAAATTAAGTCTGGGTGTGCATATTGAATTAACATAGGATGCAATCTACAACATATACAAACTATTTCAATATCTTTTCTCACGCTAGGTGTGGCATCCCTCAAAAACCACGGGTCATTCTTTGCAATCGCTATTAAAACTTCACGATCATTTTTTAAAGTTTCAGTCACTTTTAAGCCGTGACTTCCTGCTGCAATAACAACATCTTTATCATTTTTTAACCTTTGAGAGGCAAGTTCTATAATAGAATTATTAGTTTTTATTGCTTGTAAAACAAAATCTTTATTATCTTTTAATTCATTAGAAAGCTGCTTAAATGCGTATCTATCATTACTATACTCACATTCAATATCCATGGATAATAAAACCGCTGCCTTAGCAACATCAATATCGTTTAGTAATCTTTTTGACGCTTTATCGATTAGGCTGCCATCTATTAAAACACATTTGATGACGATATCTTTATTCTCATAATGATTTTTCATAATTTCTTCTAATTTGCTTTCTATCTCACATTCATAAAAATGTGCAATATCTCTTAATTCAACAAGTATTTTTTCTGTACTTAATGAATTAGAAATTCCTTGTAGTTTTTTTAACAAATCATTATCCATTTCTAAGCTCTCCCTTTAACGTAGTCATCCAGTGTTAACCCATCATTAATCATTGCCCATTTAGCACTTGGATTTTTGACTTCAACATTCTTTAAATGCCTTACCATATATTGAACAGCATCGCATGAGTGATCATTCTTTTTAACAACTTTGAACTGGTCATCATTCGCGTGTAACTTATCTACATACATATAGTTTTTGTGTTGGTCTATGACGTATGGAATATTATCAAAAAAGAATAGTTTGTTTTTAAATAGTAATTGATTGACCAATAAGATATTCCCAGACTTCTCTTTGACAGCTTCGATAAGATTTAGTCCATGTGATTTTAAATCGTTCCACCATGAGCCATAGTCTCGATCTTGTACTTTCATGCTGTAATCGGCAATGATTGGCTGTGGACCGTATCGATTACACGCTTGGACAATTTCATCAACTGTGGGATGTGGCTTGTGCCATTCATCGTAAGTATATATATTACCTAATTCGTCTTTTGCTCCAAAAATGATACTGGTATCAACACGTGTACCATGATCTAAACCTATACATTTATACCAGTGATCGTGAATTTTCTGTCTAGGTATGATGTGATGGCTCATTAATTGGTCATAGACCGCATTTTGTGTTGAATCCCAATTCCCTTCCAAAAACTGTTGTATATAGCTAGGTGGGAAGTTTTCTTCCATGTTTTTAATATAGTCTTTAGGTAGGTTTTTTCTGTTGCTGTAGGTAGTAGCTCGAATATATAAACAATCCTCTGGTGGGTCATTGTCATGATAACGTTTCTTACACCATCCATAGCGAGGGTTACCTTCTGTGAATATTAACTTAACTGGTAATGCTGTACCCCTCATACGGCCTAACGCACCTAAAAAGTGTTCTTCTTTAAGTTCCTCTGCCTGACACATAATAACCGCATCGTAACTACTAGACAGAATCTTTCTTGGGTCATCAAATGATCTGAAAATAATTTTACTACCATTCCCAAAATGAAACTCATGATCGGCTTTCATGTGGGTATAACCGTATTCATCCGGGGGGAACGCCTCAAGAAATTGAACAATGCATGTATCCTTAAGCTGTCGATAACTGTAACGTGTCATTAATAACTGTACGCCTTCGTGATAATGGCATAAATAATACGCCAATAATATACTAACCCAGCTCTTACCTGAACCATAACCACCCCAGAAAGCGATCTCTTTTGGACAATCTTTTTTCATTGTCATATCAGAGTTAAATATGGCATTGAATATGATTGACTGATTA
>Ga0222715_10001423_pt1 | contig 22765 bp, 30 predicted proteins | sample C33_9DmetaG_FD_165056 | JGI IMG/M metagenome (GOLD analysis project Ga0222715, IMG submission 165056) | Estuarine water microbial communities from San Francisco Bay, California, United States - C33_9D | ecosystem: Environmental > Aquatic > Marine > Unclassified | place: USA: California...
TGCAAAAATATGCATCTGGTCAATTAGTTGGTCCAGATACATATCTTGAATGGAAAAATCAGACTCGTCGTAGAAGTTGAACATGCTTGGGCGTCTCCCCTTGACTACCTCGTTATTATAGCAGACCCATCAGCGGGGGTCAAGGGTTGAAATAATCTTTACGCATGTACCGACCGAGGATGTTTGAGTTGTAAAACGCTGGTGTGCCATCTGACATTGCCTCCGTAAGTACATTGTTTAGGAATAGTTGTCGGGTCTCTTCAAAGTTTGTGAGTCCCTTACTTTTATGTAGGCTTAAAATATCCCGTTTAAAGGTATGATTTCCGAACTCCTTCCTGTCGGCAGTAAGTTCAGCAGAGCTTCCGTAGTATTTTTTCCAGTCGCTTTCACTCTTAACTCTCCTGCCTCCACCTCTAGGCTTTCGTAATTGGTGAAAATACTTTCTCCCGATGTAGCGTTTACCCGTGAGGATATTTGTAATGCAATAGACGAAGCCGAAAGAATCACCAATATCTTCAGATAGAAAAGGTTGTCCTTCAAAAATCCAGGGGTTTTCATAATCAACTTGTTTTTCATTAGTCTGTTTCTCCGTCGTCATCTTCAATGCGAACCTTTCTCACATTCTCACTATCTAGGTAAGAATTGGGGTCGCCATATATTTCTGCCTTAAGCTCTGCAACAGCAAACTCAAGGTCTTTAATTAAGATTTTTAGATTGTCTTTGTTCATATTCTATATTCTTGAAGGGCATTTAATACTTCTTGAAGGGCATGATGTGCTCCATCACACCACTCCTGACTTCGAGCCGAGTAAGAACCATTGTATAGTTTATTTTTCAATTTTAAAACTCGCACCTCAAATTCGTCCTTACTCAGTTCGTTCCTTGGCATTAGATTTCCTCAGTTGTGTAGTTCTGCCCAATCGGCATTGAACTTTTCTAGACCCGTGTCCGTAAGAATGTGCTTGTAAAGACTATAAAAAACTGGCAAAGGCAAAGTACAAATGTCAGCTCCCACTCTAAAAGCAGCGGATACTTGGTGAGCTTCCCTAATGGAAGCAGCGAGGACTTCAGTTTTGATTTGGTGAGTAGCGAAGACATCTGCAATCTCCTCAATAAGATGAATACCATTCCAGTGCTGGTCAAATACACGACCAACAAAAGGAGAAACATATGTTGCTCCTGCTTTCGCAGCAAGTAATGCTTGTGCCGTTGTGAATACTAATGTAACGTTTACATGAACATCATCAGTTGTTAATTCTCTACATGCCTTCAGCCCTTCGACTGTACATGGAACTTTGATTGTAATGTTTGGTCCGATTTCCAGGTAACTCTCTGCCATGTCAAGCATCTCTTCTGCCGTGTCACCGACAACCTCTGCAGAAATAGATGCGTTCCAGGGAAAGATTTCAGAAATTTCCCTGATTACTTCTTTGGGGTTTCTACCCGCTTTGAGCATAAGACTAGGATTCGTTGTGACGCCATCAATCAATCCTGTCTCGTAGGCATGAGCAATGAGTTCTGGGTCAGAACAGTCCAGAAAGATTTTCATGACTCTCCTTATAGGTTACAGCTATTTAGAATAGCAAAAAAGCACCCGAATGGGTGCTTTGTGTGTATATTGAAACATTTACTTTTTATTATAGATTGGTTCTATCGATAAAAGTTGTTCAAAATATTTGTCCAAGTGAATTTTGTAACAGGACCAGTATGTTACTCCTCTATATTTGAGTTGATAACATGCTGGTGGTCTGTTACTTGCATCCATATCATCAGTGTGATATCGATAATCCATCACTTGTTATAAGTGTGACCGCGATAGCAGAAGGTTCCATGGACTTCATCAGCACCTTGCTTGCACTCATACTGGACACCACGATAAGAGGTGTGCATGATTTGTGCATCGTGCAGTGCTGCTGCTTTCTGGATCTGCTTCTTGATGAGAGTAAGTGTGTTCATTGTAGGTCTCCTAAAGAAATGAGGTTTTTAATCCCCGTTCCTTCAGTCGTTTGCGTCCTTGCTATCAAAACAATGGGGGTCTGTATGATTAATCCAATGGATTAAGATATCAGATTTTTCAGCAGGAGTGAAAAGAGTTGTCTCTTTTAGACCCTGCTTCAACCATTGATAGTCTTCACACCTAAGGAAATCCCCAGGAGGAACATGACTAAAGAAAATCAAAGCTAGTGATAACATAGGATGAACGCTCCGTTCCGCGACTTACTTGCGTCCCACCATCGGAAAGAGAGGGTGGGATGAACGTAGATGGTAACTTTCGATACCATCTATATTTATATTATAGCACTAATTTTCATTAGTGCGTGGTGTTACAGATTTGAGATACTTATCACTCTCTGGCTCTGTAATAAGAGTCATTCCTCTTTCAATAAAGTCTTGACTCTTATCGACTTCCATGCGTCGTGCCTTTTTCTTTTCATTTTCCCAAAGCATTTCTGCCATAGGATTTTCAAACTGACCGACTTCATCTAGAAATTTGTTTGCCCATTCTTCGTCACCAGGGAGCGGCTCTGTACCGTACTCCCAGGTGTCGTAGTCTTCCTCGTTACGAGGGTCAAAGGGCAAATCCTGCGAAGGTGTTTGCTTCGACATCTTGTTTGATTCCTCCGATGACATAAGATTCAATCTCCGTTTCTTGTGGAGCATTCTGCTGTCCCTTAGAGTTCAACCAATGCTCTGTCCAGGGGAGAGGATTATTCTTAGCGGGGATGTCAAACATTGGCTTGATACCGATTGCTTTCATCCTACGATTAGCAATCCACTCCACATAATTATGTAGGAGACGTTCGTTGAGTCCAATCATCGAACCGTCTTTGAACAGATAATCTGCCCACATTTTCTCTTCATTTACTGCAGTTTGGAACATTTGTTGTACAAATGGTTCTTCTTCTGTAGCAATTTGTTGCATTTCTGCATCGTCTCCTTCTCTCCACTTGTTCAGAATATTTTGTGTTAGAACAAGGTGTTGTGATTCATCACGAGCAATTAGAGAAAGAATCTTTGCAGAACCTTCCATGAGTTTGTTCTCACCAAAAGCAAAAGAGCAGGCGAAGGAAACATAGAAACGAATGCCTTCCAGAATATTCACGTTTGCAACTGCACGATACAGTTTACGCTTCAACTCAACACGGTCGTATCGACCAGCATAATGCCCCTCTTTTGCCAACTCCCACATTGTACTCGTATCATACTGATGTGCATGATTAATAAAGTCATCGTAAGACTGTGTAACAGAAGATGCTCTGTCTAGAATCTTTTCATCCTCTAGAATGGTGTCAAACACTTCACTAGGGTCAGGATACACGTTCTTAATGATGTATGTGTAGGAGCGAGAGTGAATCATCTCCATGAACTCCCAGACCAACATAGATGCTTCTAACTCAGGGAGTGAACAGTAAGGGATAAAAGCCATCCCAGGACCACGCCCTTGTACAGAATCCAGCATGATTTGGTACTTAAGGTTGCTAGTGAAGATGTGCTTCTGCTGCGCCGATAAAGTTTGGTAATCACTTCTATCCTTCTGTAGGGAGACCTCTTCAGGTCTCCAGAAATATCCAAGTTGTTGCTGAGTCAACCTATCGAAGACAGGGTACTTGTAGTTGTCATACCTCTGGACTCCCAGAGGAGCACCGAAAAACATTGGTTGCTTTTTAGTGTCTACTTTGTTGCTATTAAATACAGTCATACCTTGTACTTCAGATTTTACAGGACTCACAGTCTTCCTCCTCGGATTCTAGCAGTTGTTCGATAAGATTGTCAATCTCACTTGCACGTTGCATGTTTTCTTCAACGTCAGTATCTTTTTTATTATCATATGTATTTTGATAATAAGATGTCTTCCAACCATATTTGTAAGTAGTTAGAAGGTCCTTTGCCATCACAGAAACTGGAACTTCATTGTCGGGATATTGTTCGGGATTGTAACTCCAGTTTCCAGAAATTGCTTGGTCAAAGAACTTTTGGATTACTGCCGTAACTTTAATGTAACCATCATTGTTCGGCATATCCCAAAGAAGAGTGTAGTTGTTCTTGAGCGTATTGTATTGAGGGACAATTTGCTTAAGGGGTCCTTTCTTACTCTTCTTAACGGACAGGAAGTCTCTAGGAGGCTCGATTCCATTGGTTGCGTTTGACACAACGGAACTGCTCTCCGAAGGCATCTGTGCGGACAGTGTGCTGTGTCGGAGACCGTATTGGAGAATCCGCTCACGAAGAAACTCCCAATCGCACTGTAACTCATTAGGGACAATTTCATCGACTTCCTTCTTGTATGTATCAATCGGAAGAATCCCATCAGCGTACTTAGTTTTACCAAAGTAACCGCAAGGACCCTTCTCCATTGCCATTCGCATAGAAGCGTTCAGAAGGGCATACTGGAACCTCTCAGTGAGTTTATGAACTAGGTCATGGGCTTTGGTCGTATCGTACTTTGCACCATGCTTAGCAAGATAATGAGCAAGACCAATGTATCCAATGCCCAGAGAGCGACGATTCCTTGTAGATTCTTCTGCTGCTTTAACAGGATACTCTTGGTAATCAATGAGAGCATCCAATCCTCGTACAGCAAGTTCACAAAGTTCATCAAGTTCGTCCAGGGACTTCAGTTTGCCTACGTTGATAGCAGACAAGATGCAAAGAGCAATCTCACCCCTACCATCAATGTGTTGAATAGGGTCAGTAGGAAGTGTAATCTCCTGACACAGGTTAGACATATTAACCTTGTCTTTGAAAGAAGAGTGAGTGTTGCAATGGTCGATGTTCATGATATACAGACGACCAGTCTCTGCTCTCTCCTTCAGGAGGTCCAGAAAAAGTTCTTGAGCTCCGATAGTTTTTCTTGGAATAGACTCATCTCGTTCGTAACGAACATATAACTCGTCAAATCCATCAGTGCCAAAAGCATCATACAGACCAGGAACATTGTGCGGACTGAAGAGGGAGATTTCTCCGTTGGAGATGAAACGTTCATAGAAGAGTTTACTGAATTGAATACTATAATCTAACTTACGAACTCGGTTATCTTCCGTTCCCTTATTATTTTTTAGGACAATGATGTCTTCGATTTCTTGGTGCCAGATGGGGAAGTGTACTGTCGCTGATCCACCTCGGATGCCATTCTGTGTACAACATCTGACAGTTGACTCAAACTTTTTGAGGAATGGTACAACACCCGTGTGCTGAACTTCTCCACCTCTGATTTTACTGTTGATGCCACGGATTCTGCCTGCGTTGATACCGATGCCCGCCCTTTGTGCAACGTATTTGCCAATTGCCATATCAGAGCTAAAGATAGAATCGAGGGTGTCATCAACATCAACAAGAACACAGCTAGCAAATTGTCGAAGTGGAGTTCTAACCCCCGCCATGATAGGTGTGGGAATGTTGATTTTGTGCTTGCTGATTGCGTCATAATACCTCTTGACGTACTCCAATCTATAGAACTTGTCGTCATTTTGAAACAGAGTTGCAGCAATCATCATGTACATAAACTGGGGTGTTTCATACACCTCGCCAGTGCTGCGATCCTGCACGAGATATTTATCTACAACCTGACGAATACCAGCATATGTGAATAAAAAGTCACGGTCATGGTCAATAAAACTATTCAGTTTTTCCCATTCTTCTGCAGAATAAGAATTAATGAGGGTGCCATCATACAGACCCATTTCTGTACACTTCTGAATATGGTCATACAGAGGAGGATGTCCATCAGGGTGACCATTGTATACTGCTTTCCTCAAACCAAACAAGAGCAGTCTAGCAGCAACGAACTGATAGTTGGGTGCATCCAAGGAAATGAGGTCGTTAGCAGAACGAACAAGAATTTCTTGAATAGCAGCAGTTTCAATACCATCAAAGAATTGCAGGTTGGCATTCATTTCCACCTGACTCTCAGACACCCCTGCAAGACCTCTGCAAGCGTGCTCTACCATCACATGAATCTTATCGAGGTCGAGAGTCTCTTGCTCCCCGTTACGCTTGATTACATGAATCTCTTTCATACCTTTTTCCATTCGCTTAGTTTAATCTGTGCTTGTAGACCGCTGTAAGTGTTAAATTCTACCAGATATTGTACGTCATGTCCAGCGATAAACATGTCGTTTAAGTCCTTCTGTTGAAGATTATCAGGCCAAATCACAACCTCATATCCTTTATCAATGACTTTTTCTATTCGCTTGATGATTTCTTTGTTACGCTTTTCGTTGTCATAAACGAAGACAACTTCTTTATCACGCAACAGTTCCCAGTCAACATCTGCTCCTGCCATTGCAATTGCATTGTCGATATACAAACTATCAAACGGTCCTTCGGTAATGTATATGGTCTTGTTGAAATCTACTTTATTAAGACCAAAGATTTTAGTTTTGGATTCGTCCAGCATGATAGTGATGTATCGCATCTTATCATGTGCGTCTAGGGACCTTCCTTGAAATCCGAACCATGTTCCATCGGTGTCAATGAAAGGGATAATAATTCTGGGATGGTCCTTCTTGACATCTTTGAACGTAGGTTTCTGTGTATTCACCCATGTACAAAACTTGTCTGTATAGAACAAGTTGGAGAAATGTTCTTCAGGAATCTGACGACCGAGAAGATATCCTCGTGCAGGGTGTTCATTATTTAGTTGTTCGATACTTTGAAGTTCTCCCTTTTTCTTGAACTTCGGTTTTTCAAATTGAACGGGTTTAGGTTTGGGAACATACGAACCTTTGCCAGTAGTTCCATTCTTGTATCGCTCCATGATGTACTCGTCATGAAGGTCGGGAGCATTGTCCTTCAAGAAGTTAGGCAGAGTCCTCCCTACGCCGCAGTTGTGGCACTTGAATACCATATCCGTCTTGATACGAAAGAAGTACCCTCGTGCCTTGTTACGGTGCTTCTGAGAGTCACCACAGTAAGGACAGCGAAAGTTATATAAGTCTTCCTTCTTCCGAGCGAACTTTTCTAGTCGCCCCGAAAGAAGGTTCACATAATGAACATCAACAAAGTTAGACAATACGCTGGACTACCGCTGGGTCCATCATACTTGTCTTCTGGACTGGTGTCAAGGCGAATCCGATGTTTGGTAGGATTTGTAGTAATGTAACTGCAGTGGTAAGGACAGCACCAGCCATCCAAACCCATCTTTGTGCTTCTTCTATCTTTTTATTTTGCTCATAAAACTTTATTTTCACACCTTTATCAATATCAGCAACCTCTTCTTTCAATTCCTCCATCATTTTAAGGATGAGATTATCTGTTCGTTCACTCTCGGCAAGACGACTCTCGTGACGCTCTAGAATAATTGCCACCCTGTTACTATTTTCACTAATAGTCGCAACCGCTCTTTCAAGCTTATCGAGCATTTCTTTTGATAGGTCTTCATAGATGTCGAGTTTTGATTCAAGGACCGCTAATTTTTGAAGACCGAATGCCATTATTGATCCACCGTTGCTTGTGCGCCACCAACGCGCTGTTTATTCTTTAACATTTGAACCTTCTTCTGAAGTTGCTTTTGCATTTCAGCAGTCTTCAGTTGAACTTTTTTCTTTTCATTTGCAATCTGCTGCTGCGTCATCTGCTGCTGCATTTGCTTATCATCTTGCTCAGAAACATTACGCATATGCTTTGTGCGCTTGTCCATGAAGAATTTACCAGCTTCGGCAGGCATGATTCTTTCAAGTTTAATATCTGCTCTGTGTTGAGGAGCAACAATCATACGAAGTTTGCGAGCAAGTTCTGCTCCAGATGACGCATAGATAACGGTATCACCGAGTTCAGGAATAGTAACTTTATATTGAAGAAGAGCAGAACGTTGTTCTGTAGCTTCACCAAGACCAACATTAGTTACAGTCTCTTTCTTTTTCTTTAACTTCTTACGAAATTTCATGACAGGATCATAACCCGCATTAGGACCAGCGGCATCAGCACTACCACTAAAACCTCCAGTACCAGCAGTTGCGATTGTCATAGTCTCTCCAATTCTTCTTCTAAATCTTGGTCTGTATCCAAATCAGATAACATTCCTATAGGATATTTATTTAAATATAAAAGTACAGTCTTTAAAATACTCCAATACTCCCTCTCTAACTTAAAGAAAAGTAAGGGAGTTGCTGCTTCGCCAAATACATTATAAAGAATGATGAGATGATTAATAATAAGATGTGTCCTTAGTGGACCTCCACGAACATAACGCTTCAAGAGTCTTTTCAGATACTTGAAGCGTTTCATGTCTTCATCAAAATCCTCTCTGGTTACGCAGTGAGGATTTTCATAATGCTTTATGGCGAACAGAATGTAATTAGATTCATTCAGTTCGCTAAAGTTCATATGTTATCAGGCGGCATTAACGAGTCTCAGGGTTGCAGCATTAGAGATGACTTCCTCAGCACCCTTGCTGGTGGTAATCTTAACTCTGAACTGGATACCATCGTATGCAGCAACAGAATCATCTTCAGAACCAGGAGCACCCCACTTAGCAGTTGTAGTGTCAACCGAGAGAGTTGCACCAGTTACGGCAGTGTATGCTGCTCCATCAAGAGATGTAGTGAGATTGACCCAGCGAGTAGCACCAGGGAGCTTACGTTGCCACTGATAGTAAATAGTACCAGACTGATCGACTGTTGCGGTAACTCCGAAGGTTGTTACAGCACCAGAAGGAAGTTCCAGAGTCGTTGCACCATCGCCAACCGATACAGGTTGTGCAGAGATGGTGATAACTTCCAGAACGTCTGCTACCAGAGTATCATCAGCGTCGTCACCAGCAAGGAGTGCAGTGTTGCTTACGAATGCAATGTGCTCTGCCTTGTGACGGGTGTTGCCACCGCCATCAACGTGTGTACGATACTTCCACCAACCAGGACCAGTGATTCCACGAGTTTTGTTGGAAGCAACTGTAGCCTCGGTGTCGTCTACAAAGAGAAGTTCATAAGAAGCACTGTCGCCACCCTTAATGACGTACTCAGCAACTGCCTTAGGAGCAGTACGACGAACAGCATTTGCAGCACTAATAGTTCCAGACGATGCAACATAGTCTGTATGAAGTTCCAGAGTAAGACCGTCACTTGCTACGGATTTTACAATATAAGGAACAGTAGCGAGTTCTAAGATGTCACCAGCAACGATATAATCCGCTGTGGTGTCATCGTTGAAATCACCAGTAGTAGTAACAGTAGCGTCATTCTGGATGACCGCTACGTCAGTTAAAAATGCTTTCGCATCAATTTTTCCGAATACAGACATTGTTCTCCGAAGACGTTTTTCCTAATATTTATTTATAAAAATGGGGGCTTACGCCCCCAGTAAGTATCACGCTTCTTCGCGTGCTTCAAGTGCTGCCTTGACTTTCTCAAAAAGTTCGTCATCAGCAGTAGTCTTTGTTAGTTTAACTGCTTTACCCACAATCAGAAGGCACAGGTCGATGAGTTTCTCACCGAGTTCTGCGTCATCAGGAATCTTAGAGACAGCAGCATCTACAACTTTATATGCTAAAGGTAGCAGAAAGGATACCATGATTTTTACCTAAACAGGAGTATATCCTATATAGGCTCAATCTCTTGGCGAAGTGTGCTTTGCCATCGATTCAACTTCTTTCTTTTCTTTAGAAGTGTAACCATGCTTGACGACCCTAGAAACCTGACGATTGGTTTGTCTACGCTGAGTTTCAGCAGGAGTCTCCTTAGCACCAGGGACTTTCTTACCAGTACGCTTGGCACCAGGGAATTCTTTCTTGTGTGCTTTGTGCTCAGGGGTCTTGGCGATGTCAAGTTTCTTGCCAGTTTTCTTCTCGTGTGCATCGAGAACCTTCTGACGTGCTTTGACTTTTGCTAAAGATACTTGTGCATCTTCGGATCTACCTTCTTCAAGTTCAATCTCTTCAACATACTGAGAGCGATACTTGCCACCAGTTGCCTTATGAGTATCAGCAAGTTCTGCTGCTCTTGCGTCAGCATACTTTTTGCTCTTTACAGGTTTGCCAATCTTCTTCTCCTTCTTTCCATCAGGAGAACCCATTACTTGAAAAGGCATCTCGGCAAGGAACTGCCCAAAGGTCAAGAGAGTTTCGGTTTCTGCGATGCTTTGATTGCTTTCTTCTGAAACTTCTTCTTGACTGACATAGGCTGTTTCCTCTTTAGTAGTTTTCTTGGTTTTCTTTTTGATGGTAATGGATTTGTTTTTACCAGACTGACCACGAGTTGCTTCCGCTTCGTCATGGTCAAAGGTATCATCATCCATAGGGTCATAATATTTTGCTTCGGTGGCAACTTCTTTTTCACCACCTTCCTTCCTACGCTTCTTTTCACACTTCATACAATCACAGTCTTCACCGTGATTGTTTTCCATTTCAGTGATTTCAGATTGCTTAGGATTGATTTTGATTTTAGTTTTCTTCTCAGAAAGTGCTTTAAAACTCAGCATATCAACCTCCATAGTTATTCTGATGCTTGGGGTCTTGACCGATACGATCAAAACGCTCGCGCTCTTTCTTGGAAGTGATAGCACTTACAATCTTAGCAGACTTGTCTTGTGCAATCTTCTTTGCTCTACCTGTAGAAGATAAAGAAGTGCGAGCAAGATTTCCTGCACGACGATACATTCTGTTTTCTTTGTCGCGGTCAATCTCCTTGTAACCTTCTTCGATTACATTTTCAATCTCTTCAATGGAGAAGAGACCAGACTCATACAGATGTGCAATTTGCTCATACTCTTCACCAAGACGCTTAGCGAGTTTGTCACTACCGCTGGATACAGCACGAGCAGTTTTGCCAACTGCCTTCTTGATTCCTTTACCAACCAGTTTAGCAGCACTCTTGAGAGCACCACCAACAGCCTTGCGGGTAGAACCTTTTTCAGAAGACTTAGACTTCAGGATTCCAGGACCACTGGAACCAGAAGAACTGCTGCTTTCCCCGCCACCACCAGACTTAGAACCGCTATCAGAACTGCTGGAAGTTCCACGGGTAGACTTCAGAAGTGCATCTAACTTACCGTCAGTGCCATCGTCGTCAGAAGAAGTTTCTTTCTTTTTAGGAGGAGTCTTCTCCATAGAAGTACGTTTTGCTTTGATTCTTGCTGCTTCCTTCTCACCCTGATAGGTGCCTGCAACTTTACCAGCAGTAGAAACAGCAGCCTTACCTGCCTTACTAGCAGCACGACCTGCCATCTTAGCACCTGCCTTAACAGCACTACCAACTTTCTTAGCAGCACTCTTAGCAGCAGACTTCATACGCTCTACTCTGGAAGGACCAGAGGGAGCACTGGATTTTTCAGCAGCAGACTTCATTGCAGAACCAGTTTCAAGTCTATCCTTTGCCTGGTCTCTGCGACGCTGAGTCTCCTTGGGGTCAACTCTCTCAGAAATAACTTCCACTTCCTCAAGTGCTTCGCAGATTTCAATGAGGTCTTGGTCATCTTCAGCAACTTCAAGAATGATTTCTTCCATGAAGTCGATGAGCTCCTCATCGGTCATAGCATCAATCTCTTCACCAAGCATTGCCAACTCTTCCCATTCTGCATCAGAGAATGCAAATGCTTCATTCTTAGCACCAGACTTATGACGAGTTACACCTGCAGAATCAACATAGGTCTCTTTCTCACGTCTAGGAGTTACATAACCAACTCCAGGAACCGCACCCGTTTGTCCAGCATCTCTTGCAGCATTTCTTGCAGCTGCTCTTTGTGCTGCTCTCTTACGGTTGCGGTCATACTTAGCATCTTCGCCAAGAACTTCAGCATTCTTGTCGTAGTTGACGAAGTGCTCATGCTTCTCGGAGATTACAATCTCAAGTTCTTCGACGGGGACGTTTTCGTAAATCCATTCGCCATCGGTGATGTCGTAGTGAGTTACAGTGCCATCTTCCAGCAGAGTGTGCTGCTCAGGAATGGTTTCAAACTCTTCCTTAACGCCGCCATCGGGAGCATACTTGACAAGTTTTGCACAGTCATGACCTTTGGGTTTTGCTTTGCCACCCTTTTCGTCACGACCAACAGCACCAACAATAATGTCTGCTTTGGTTACTTTGTCATAAGGCACGGCATTATTAGCAAGATTGCCGTCTCCTTTTTTCTTTGCTTCATACATCTGCACTTGTTTCAGTGCATCTGACATATCTGGTAGGTCGTTGAGATTCATTTTACTAAGCGTCCTTGTCCTTTTTATTTATCTTGCGAATGAATTCACCTGGGGTGAGCTTCCTCATATAGTTAGCGAGTTTGTCTGTACCCATTTCCCCAGCAGGAGTAAAGTCAAAGAACTTAATATCATTTCTTTCAACTAAGTCTTTCAACCAAGAACGAAAAATACCATCACGCTCATCAATACTGATGACATAATTGCTACCACGACTAACGACTTTACTAATGATCCCCGTGTTAACATTTTCTACAAAGGTGCCAACCTTAAACATTTCATTTTCAAAGTATGCTTCACGCATTCCTCTGGGGTCCAACTTAGGAGCAATCTCATGAAGTTGGAATGATGCATCCGCAAAATCATCAAACTCTTCAACCTGCATTGCTGCACGAAGAAGCATGAATAACTTCTCAGCACCATCCTTGCCAAGTGCTTTAGGAATACCCTGCTGGAACGAATCAAAGTCTCCTTCTGCTGCTGCTTTACGCATCTTAGATGCAGACATTCCTTCTACACCTTCAGCATCAGGGTCGCGGTCACCCGCACTCACCACTTTGATTTCGTCGAATGTGTATAATTCCCCGTTATATTTCTGTGCGAGACTGTTGAACTCGCTAACCCTGTCGCCTCCCACCACAATGTTAACGCTGCTATAGCCGTCATTATCGAGGGCACCGAGAACATCAAAAATGGTACGCATGTCGCCATTATCAATAATCGCATTCGCGTGGTCTGGATATGCCATCCGCATATATTTAATTTTAGTCCCTGCGTCGAGCGGGTTCTTCTTAGGATCCTCCGACCTTGAGGGGTATATTCTATACTCTCCTCCATTTGATTTTGCCTCTCTTGCTACTTTTGCAAGAAGTTTTTCATGTCCAACAGTAGGTGGATTAAATCTTCCGAATGTAATAGATATTGCGCCTTGATCGACCTTACCCGTGCCATCTCCAGTTTCTTCTTCTCCATTCTGTTGAGTTGGCGCAGTGTCGGGATTCTTGGGGTCAACCTTTACAAGTTTTCCATCCTTAGACATATGTGTTACGTTGCCCGAAGCGTCGGCATAACGTCCGTAACCAATATGCTTAAGTTTTAAAGTCTGTGCAGCCTTTGCTGCGAAGGATTTTTCGGCTTCAGTTAGGAAAGCACTGAACTTTTTCATTCTACCAATTTTTATTAAGATTAAAGTTTGCTTTACTAAAAGTCAGTCGGTCTACGAGTTTGTAGGGATTATCAGAAACAGTTACGAAACCTTCATGTTGTGCAGGTTCCCCATCGATGTAACATTCAACTGTTCCATTAACGATAATCGCATCGAGTAGACGCTGTTTCAGTTGGAAGATTTTATGCCACACCTTAAAGGTAGACACATTAACCTCTTCCTTATATTTATCAGGTAACGAATTGTACATAACGGCAGCACTAGGTATCTCACCACTTCGAATGAAACTATTGATATGCTTTTTCAGTTCTGCAGAATGTGCAACCTTACAGAAGGGAATCATTGCAACAATCTCTGCAGCAAGTTTCCACCCAAACCAATAACCAATATAGGCATCATTCGTATTTACAAAGTACACATCATTAGTGGACTTCATCTTAACACCAAGTTTTGCCTCGGCATCAGGAGAAACTCTGCTATAACAAGTATGAGGAGCAAGAATTATTTCTTGAGTAATCTCGTGGGCAAAGTGATACTCCACAGTATTAGGATGAAAAACATTGCCCCCACCGACACCGATCCAATCAGCTTGGACAATACCACTGATGCGAGGAAGATAGCGATAACATAACCTAAGAATATCAGCAACATTACCTTTGTGATTCTTAGCAATGTCTTCATAGGAATAGTTAATCAGAACTTTCTTCTTATTAAAAACAGACTTGGTGCCAACGAAGAACTTACCATTCTCAGGATTAGTTCCAAAAACAATAGCAGGAGCACCGTCATACTTAATACTGATGTTCCACTTTGCTGTCATTGCTTCCTTGATAGCAGCAAGTGCTACGCGACGACCATCGAAGATGGAGTCCTCCAGATGCTCAAGGTGTTTGTTCGGCATTCATCCTCTGTCTATAAGACTATTATAGCAGAAAGGGGGTCCGCTTAGGACCCCCTGTGTGCCAGTTTAAATACTGAACATTCCCGCCTGTGCCTCCAAGTAATGTCTTGGATAGAATTTATAAACTTTCTTTCCACCAGATGTTCCACTAGCCACCTCAAGTTTATATCTAATCTGCATAATAAAATATTCTTTACCTTTCATCTTTTTACCATTTTCATCTGCCAAATAGATTTCAATCTTAGGGTCACCAGTTTTTTTCATTTCTACAGAAAATCTATGCCCCAGTAATACATTTCTAAATGCTCTGTCTGCTACTCTTGTTTTAACTCTTCCACTACCAGCAAACTTAACCAGTTCAGTTCTAACATTTCTTGAGAGACCATAGATGATGTAATCAGCAAACTTTCTTTTTACATCAGTCTCCCCTTCAGCATTTAATCCTTCTTCTAAAATTTCCTTCGCTTTATTATAAACTACTCTTGCAGCAGCTTTTAGATTATCTCCTCCACCAGTATTTTGAGCATCTTGTCTGCTAGTATATTTTTTAGTATAAACTTCTACGTCAAAAAAGTCATTAAGCTTTTTATCATACGCTTTTTTAGATGCACTAACGTTTATTCCCATTTCTGAGAAGATGTTATCAAATTTATCAAATCCTAAACCAGAGACTTGGTGAAATTGTTCACCACCAGTAACTTTTAAAGAATAATCGACATTCCTAAATTTTCTATCGGGATGCATGGGAGAATGCACTTCAATCTTTACATCTGCCTTTGTTCCTTTTTGGTCTTCTGTTCCTGCAGCAGTTACTTTAATTTCGTCTTGACGATTATTAATAGATAACCCTCTTGCCTGTGCATTAAGTCGTGAATGGGAGTTAGCAAATCTTACTGCACCATCACGCAAATCCGATACTTTTCCCCAGTTAGTTCTTACTTTTAAAAAGTCACTTGCTTTTTTTGGAATAGAAACACTAACAGTAACGGTATCAATCACCGCACTACCAACATCATTTACATTCTTCTTATATCCATCTTTCATCATTTCTCGCAAAACAGTATTGACATCAGATGCAGTTACTCTTGGAAGAGTTTTAGCACTTCTTTCTTTTGCCCTCTTTACAAATCTTGCTGCTACAGCAGCAGCGAAAAATGCTTCAAACAAATCTCCTCTGTTAGCATCAATCTTCTCTGCTGCCATCTTACTCTATAGGATCGTCAAGACTATTTAGATAATCCTTTTCATTCTGGTAGACTGTTTTCTGTCCTGACCATATCTGATACCCCTCAACAACATCAGGGATTAACCATTGGTCCACCCTATAGCAATACTTCCAGTTGGCAGGCTGAACACAGTTCAACACAACCACCTGGAAGAATGCTACTAGATGTATCCAGAGACTATACATAATTAAACCATCCAGTAGCAATATATTTTGTTTGTGTCTTACTGATAACTCCTTTGTGCATGTGTGTCCATGCTGCAGGAAATAACACAATTGTTCCAGTTTTTGCTGGTACAATTGTATTTTGATATGGATAGCATGTACCCCCTTCGTCAGTTACAGTATTCAAATACAAAGTCCATACTAGCATACGAGCATACTGATAATCACTAATTCCTCCTTGCTCACAATGAACTGATGGATATCCTTCTCCTGGAAAGTATCTTTGTAAATTATAAGCAGAGTAAATTGACCATTTATCAAGGTTGTCGAGGAGATAGTATTTTTGTTTGTATCTAGTAACACATTCTGATAATGCTGGCAATATTAAATTTGTTACATCATCATTATTACGGATATCCATATGGATATCCGTAGATATTTTTTCACCAAATTCAGACTTTCCTTTAATGTATAATTTATTATTTTTATCAAACCAAGAAATAATAAATTTGCAATCAGAGTCAGTTAATGAATCTGGATATTCTTCTATAAAATTATACGTCACCATCCTGTCGATTCTCAGAATAGTGAACATCAAACTCACCACCAGGATAACGGGACACAAGTTTGTCCACGTTCATTTCAATAACTTCCTCAAGGGAAACACCGAGACCAATACATGCTTGGGCAACATACCACATGATGTCACCTAATTCACGCTTAAGGTGAAACAGGTTTTCTTCATTCACGGGTTTACCTTGGAAAATAATCTTCTTCACAACTTCGGTGAACTCACCTGCCTCAGCAGACATTCCTACAGCAGCAGTAAGCAGTCGCTGGGTAGGAAATCCTTCCCTTTCCAGTTGGAAGAGACGGGCGGTAAAATGAGAATAGTCCTGACTTTCTTTCGACGTGACGGCATCGACGAATTCAACATACTTCTTAGGGTCAATCATACTTTAAGTCTTGGAATGTTTTCTTTGCTGTAAACTTTTTAACTAAATCGATTTGCTGTTCTTGAGAACCTTGACCAGAATCAACTAGGTCTTCTTGAGCAGAATCCTCTACATCATACAACCTCATCTTCGACCTGTCAATACCTACACAGAATCTTTTGTTAGAGGCAATATCATTATATCGGTTCTTGAGTTGCTTGACCATGATTTGATTCATGCCCTCAAGCTCCTCCGTGCTAATAAGGGCAAACATAAGATCAGCAGTAGCAGGGAGACCAAAGGATTCACTAGTGTCAGTAAGGTCAACATCAGTGCTACCGTAACCTGAACGAGTGGTCTGCGTAGCACTGATAATAGGAACATTACACTCCACAGCAAGACCCCGAAGTTCTTCTGCGATTGCCTTGACATAGGTGTAGGAGTTGACAATGCTGCCTTTATATCTCTGGGAAGCACAGATATTAAGGTAATCCACAAAGATAATATCGGGTCGAATAGACCGCTTAAGAGCAAGATCGCTAATAAGAGACTTAAAGTGTCCGACATGAGCAGAGGCAGTTGGGTACTCTTTAATAATTAGCTTACCTTGAGTCTTCTTAGAAAGGTTCGCAATCTTTTTGTCAAACATCAACTTAGGCAAATCACCTAGTTGTTGGATTGGAACGTTGAGAAGATTCGCATCAATGCGCTCTGCGATCTTCTCCTCCGCCATTTCCAATGTGATATAAAGGACGTTCTTACCCTGGAGGAGGGTAGCGGCAGCACAGTGGCACATAAACAAAGATTTGCCCACCCCAGTGCCAGCGAGTGCGATATTGAGAGTCTTGTTAGGGAGACCGCCCTTCGTAATCTTATTGAAGAACGAAAGGTCAAACGGGATTTTATCTTCTTTGCGATGGTAGAAATCATAGCGTGATTCTGCGTCCGAAACATAATCGTGTCCTACGTGTTGGTCGAATGATACTCCGAGTGCCTCAGAAAGAATCTGTGGAATGGCACCTTTATCACGTTTGGAATCCTGTCCATCAGCAATCTTGACACTCTCCATAAGCGATAGGTAGATTGCACGCTCTTGACACCACTTTTCCGTAGAATCAACGAGCCAGTCAAAGTCTGCGGTATCATTGGAAAGGACATTTAGGACTCCGATAATCTCTTTAAATTGTTCTTCAGTAAGGTCAGTTCGTTCCTGACACTCAATGCCAATAGCATTTAGCGAAGGCATTGCATCATACTGACTTACATACTCATGTATTTCGAGAAAGATAATCTTGTGCTCTCTTGCAGTAAAGTAATCAGACTTCAAAAAAGGAAGAACCTTACGAGTATACTTCTCATTATAAATGAGGTTACTGAGAATGGTTACTTCTAGGTTCATACGTAGTGCAGGTAAGTTCCGACGATGTACTTTTTGGATGTTAATGGTGGTAATCCAGCATGTCTCCACTGCCAGGTAGCAGGGAACAGAAGTATTCTACCACACTTTGGCGACACTGAATGGGTAAGTTTAGGAAAATTTGTTTCCCCACCAACCTCTACATCATTAAGATATAAAAAACAAACTAGAAATCTGCGAGCAGAGTTGTAGTTTCCAACATCAACATGGTCTTTGAATTGGTCGTAATCATTATTGTTGTACATCTTGATACGAAATTCTTCAAAAGCATACTTTGAAGGAAAATCTGGACCTAAGTCCAAATCTTTCATATACAATTCAATAGCATCAATAAAAGAGTTTTGTAGTTTTGCTTGGATAGACATCCAAACTTTATCATTTTCCAAATATTTTTTGGAAATATTCAACTCACTAAAAGAAGGTCTTTGTTCCCTATCGAAATATTCGAAGTCGGAGGAGTTGAAAGATTCAATTACAGTTTTACAAAAACCTTCTTCTAAGACACCATCATATACTCGAATAAAATCTTTAAGTTCAGTTCCCATAACGAAACTCCTTTGCTGCTGCTTCATCAAGTGCCTGCATTATTTCGGGCGTGAAGTATTTCTCGGGATCAGCGAGAATAGACTTAGGATAAACAGCAGATTCACCAATGACGATACGATTGCCCCGCTTCTCGAATACTCCGTACTTTTCACCCAGCTCCAGTAGTCCATAATACTTGTCCAGTCCACGGTCGTAATAAAGACGTGTTTCAACTTGAGAGTTCTCCTTAGTAAGACGAGACTTTGCTGCTTTACACTTAATGATATTACCTACAACCTCAGTACCATCCTTCTCCTTCTTCTTAGACAGATAGATGATAGTAGATGCTGCATACTTCAGACCAGAACCTCCGCCCATTTCCTTGGTGGGAATATAGGCACCAACAACATCATAGGTATGATTGGTCACGAGCAGAGGAACATTTGCCTTGCCCAGTTTCAGAGTCAGCACTCGGAAGATAGACTTCACAACCTGAGCACGAGTCATGTCACGAGTCTCTTTACCTGCCTCAGAGTCTTCAATCTCCTTAGAGGTGGACAGCATACCCAGAGAGTCAAGAACAAACATCATGGGTTGACGTTGCTCAGGTTTCTGTTCTAGATACTTGTCGAGAATCTTGATTGCTTGAGTACGAAACTCTTGCACAGTTGTAACAGGAACAATCATCATGCGCTGAGAATCGATACCTCGGTCCTCAATCATTTGACGAGAGATAGCAGACTCCGACTCAAAGTAGATTACCCCAGCATTGGGGTCAGACTCAAGAAAATGCTGGACAATCCCAAGGCAAAAGAAAGTCTTGCCAGTAGAAGACTCACCAGCGATAGCAGTGATTTTGTTTGAGGGGACTCCACCGTAGATTGAACCGCTAACCAGAGCATTGAAAATGTAACTACCAGTATCAATGAAGCCAGAAGTATCTCCTGCTGAGACACCATCACTAACAAGTCCTGCATATTCATTACCAATTTCCTTTACTATGTCTTGCAGAAAATTCACTCTTTGACCTCCAATAATGTTGTAATGTAATTAGAACGTTTCATGGCACGTTCAAACCATTGTGCTTCTTTCATGTCTTCAAAGATTTTCTCTTCTCTGGGAGAAAATCCAAATGCATTTTGATACGAAACAATGAACTTTACTTTATTCATCCAAATAGAAACTCCAGTGATGCTACTTTTTCTGCTTGCCATCCAATCGTGTCCATGATTACTTTGATAGGTTCCAAGAACGACTTTTCAAATTGTAAATCATAATCCACCTGTCTGTCAAGACCAAACTCTTTTGGGAATGTTCCCAGATAACTGATAACATTCTCGTTAATTTTATTGGGGGTCTTAAGATAAACAAACTTAATCTTTTCACCATCTTGAATCAACGGATACTTATGAGTAAGTTTGTGTTTCTTGTTGTAGAAGTTGTACAACAATGCACCGCGAACATGAATAGGTGTACCTTTACTATAGATGGTCGCAGGAAGATTGGACCACTTATTTATTCCATTACACCCTCGGGGGAAAGAAATATCTTCGACTGGTAACGAAGAAAACTCATCTCGGAAATCTGCAATAAATTTTTGTGCTGATTCCTCATCCTGATTCATGATAACCTTCATACACTCCTTAATAGCAGTGCGACAAGCAGCAGGAGTAGAAGATTTGACTGCTTCCAAACCCATGATTTTAAGTTTGGGTTCAGCATATTGAACACCCTCACTGTTCCATACATTGAGGATGTATCGCTTCTTAGCAGTCCAGAGTCCTTTGTTGGCAATGTTCTCTCGCTTCATCTGCATCTTCTGTTCATAAGCACCTACGTATTCCGCCAACGCTTCATAAGAACGATCAATATGTTTTTCAAGTTCCATCTGACACACCTTGTCAAGGAACTTAACGATGCTAACATCAGTTTTCTCTCGCCCTCCGTATACAGAATCAACAAGAGGACCCAGATTAAGATAGATACTGTCAGTATCTGAGGCAATGACATAATCTTCTCCGTCAGTTTTTAGTACCTTATTCAGGTACTGATTCATTTTGTTCTCAATCCAACGAATCGAGACTTGACCCGAGAGAGTGATTGCCTCAGCATTTGCCAGATTGTAATATCGGAAGTATTGGTTTCCGATGGCACCATAGGCAGAGTTGAGTTGGATCTTCCTTGCCATTTGGATGTTGTTGAACTTTGATATATCTTTTTGTAGTGCCAAGGTCTCTGCAGATGTCTTGGCATGTTCAAGGGATTGCTTTGCGGCAAGCATCCTCTTTTTGTAAATTGTTCGTTCATCATAAATCTTCTGCATCATTTCAGGTAGGAACCCATGAATATCTTTTCGATACTGGGCACCATTAGCACAGACACAATACTCACCATTGATGTCTAATGACTCTGTAAGAATCTTATCAACTGTTGCCGTTGGATGCCTCTGGTCAACAAGTGTCTCTGGCGAGATGTTGTACTGCATAATAAGGTGAGGGTACAGACTATTAAGGTCAAAAGATACAACCCAATCATACTTTCCAGGAATCGGTTCCTTGACGTATGCTCCTGCATATTTTTCATCCTTCTTAGCACCTTTGCGAGGGGGCACAACAATGTTACGCTCACTAAGATAGTTATAAATCATCGTGTCCCACATACGGACCTGACTATACACATCTTCAAAGTTCACCTTAGCATCATAGCTCATGGTGATAGCAAGTTCAAGCAACTTCATCTTATCTTCCAATCGGTCAATAAGTTCAACGTCTTGGATGTTGTACTCCATGAACTTCTGCCAATCACGAGTATAGAAGTCTTTGAAGTTTTCGTACTCGCTATGGTCTACCTTTCTTTGTCCGAGTTCAACGAAGGCAATATGGTCGAGACGATAAGACTCTTGGTTTGAATATGTAAACTTACGATAAAGATCCAGATAGTCAAGGATGTTAACACCAGAGATATCGTAAGCATAATTTTTGCGTCCTTGGACATAAACTTCCCTCTCATTTGCACGATTCCAAGGGGACAGACTCTTCATCCATTTTTCCCCAAGCACACGATTAACCCGACGAGCAATGTAAGGAACGTCATACAAGTTCACGTTCCAACCCGTCAGGATATCAGGAGTATTTTCTACCCACCATCCAATAAAATGGTTGAGCATTTCACGTTCAGTCCAGAAGATATGAGTCTCCACATCCTTAGGTGCTTCAAACTCACGAGTTGCCCAGCAGTAATACTGCTTGGTCACCATGTCTTTGATGGTGATAGACAACATTTCTTCTGCTGCTTCTTCTACATTAGGAAATCCATTTTCACACTGGACCTCAATGTCCATTGCAAAAATTTTCATCTGACTAATAGTATAGTCTACTTCGTCAGGGAACTCCTGTGAAATAAACTGGTATACGAATCTCTCATATCCATGTACTTTAAATCCTTCTACTCCCTCATACTGGGCAATAAATTCCCGTGCTTCCCTGGCAGTTTCAAACTTAAGGGGTTTAACATAATCGCCAGTTAGGGTTTTATACTTCTCCTGTTTGTTAGAAGAAACAAAAAGAGTAGGACTAAAATGGGTACGAGATTGGACTTTTTGCCCATTCTCATACCCACGGTAAAGGATAGTATTGCCAGCGAGTTGTACGTTTGTATAAAAACGGCTCATTGAGATTCGTACTTCTCCAACAACTTTGGTGTCGGATCCAGTATAGTCAAAATTACCTCGGATGTCAAGAACAAATCTCGCTGTTCCGAGTAACGAGGGAAGGGTCGAATTTCCTCGTCACCAAATACTTCTACACATTTTTCAATGAGAATACTTGGTTCTTCATCAAGTTCAGTTACAGAACCTAGAAGATATTCACTCCTGTCCTTCAGAAGAATCAGTTTGACGTTTTCCATTAATTTTTGCCTCTACTAGTTCAGTGTACTTTTCAACAACTTGGTCATGTGTTTCGTATGCAGATACTACCTCATCAATTCTGAAGAAGATGTGGTCATGCTTACACAGTGGCAACCAAGGTTCCATAACAATTTCTGGTTCATTCAGTTTGTGAATTCCATCTTCATCTCCAGACTGGATATTAAGTTCCATTCCAGAATTAATCCAGATAGAATATGGATGCCTCAGTTGGTATGCAACGGGAGTCTTATTCTCCTCACCTTCAGCATTTGAAGTTACCTCATAAATGTCAGAGATAATATCTTCACCGTTTTTTAGTCTTACGATTCTTACGCTCATAATTCCTCCTTTCAATTTCTAGTACTGCTTCCTTAATAATGTCTTTAAGGATCTTGTCTTCG